>Ga0187878_1000090_pt1 | contig 106078 bp, 89 predicted proteins | sample June2016WEW_17_1_FD_132979 | JGI IMG/M metagenome (GOLD analysis project Ga0187878, IMG submission 132979) | Peatland microbial communities from SPRUCE experiment site at the Marcell Experimental Forest, Minnesota, USA - June2016WEW_17_150 | ecosystem: Environmental > Terrestrial > Soil >... | reverse complement strand
GAGGATCGACGCGGGAGCGAAGCCGGCCAGCGTGACAAGGCGCGGCGCCCCAGCAAGACGGAGCCCGGCACCCAAACCGAGCGAGGCGGCTGCCAGCAGACGCAGCGCCGAATCGGGCATCGTTTGCAGGCGGGTCACGGTGCTCTCCGCGCCCGATCGAATGCTGTCGAACGCCCCGGGGAGCCGATCGGCGACATGCTCCGCGCGATCGCGGGCCTGGCCGGCGATCTCCGGCACGTGCCCGATGGCCTCGGACACCTCGGTTCGCGCCTGATCGATCGCGCTGCGCACACGCTCGAACGACTCCTGTCCGTCGTCCTGGGTCTCCATCGTGACCTCCATCGTCGTCATGTCTGATCCTCCGTGCCACACCGACTGTCACGGCGAGGGTCAGTAGAGCGCTTATGAGTCCCATGAGCAGGCCCGGGGCCTCGAACGCGTCTCGGCGGCTCGATAGGACTCACCCAGGCCCCCAAAGTAGGCTTTGGCTGTTCGTCCTGCGAGGATGGAAACCCTGAGCCGACGTCGACGGACGGTCTGGCGGAGACCACGACCCATTCCACTCGACCGCCCACCATAATGTGGCCATCGTGGCGCGACCGGCGGTCCCCCAGGAATCTCAGCTCGTCGTGATCGGATCATCGGCGGGCGGCATCGAGGCGCTCTCGCGCGTGGTGGCGAGCCTGCCGGCCGACTTCCCGGCGCCGATCGTGATCGCGCAGCATCTCGACCCCCGCCGCCCCAGCCATCTGCACGAGATTCTCGCCCGCCACGCCACGCTGCCCGTCCGAGTGGTCGAGGAGCGGGAGGCCCTGGAGGACGGCGTGATCTTCGTCGTTCCTTCGAACCGGCTCGTCGAGATCAGCTCCGGCGCCCTGCGGCTTCGCGCGGCCAAGGCCGGCGCAGTCGCACCCTCCATCGACGTGTTGCTGGAGAGCGCGGCCGGTGTCTTCGGTCCCGGACTCATCGCAGTGATCCTCACCGGCAGCGGGTCCGACGGATCCGCGGGAGCGTGGCACGTCAAGAAGGCGGGCGGAGCGGTCGTGATCGAGAACCCCGCGACGGCGATGTTCCCCTCGATGCCGAGCTCGATTCCCCCCTCCCTGGTCGACGCGACGGCTGACCTCGACTCGATCGGACGGATCCTGGGCGATCTCCTGGCGGCCGGTAACGCTCCCGCGGAGGGGCCCGATCACGACGAGCTCCGCGACCTCCTCGAACGGATCCACGAGCGAAGCGGCATCGACTTCAGCAGCTACAAGCCGGCCACGATTCTGCGGCGGTTGCGCGGCCGAATGAACGCCACATCGCGCCCAACGCTAGCCGCGTACGCGGCATATCTGGAGTCCGATCCCGAGGAGTTCGCCCGGCTCGTCAACAGCCTCCTGATCAAGGTCACGGAGTTCTTCCGGGACCCGAAGCTTTTCGAGTACCTGCGCGGCCGTGTACTCCCCGAGCTGATAGCGGAGGCCCGACGCGATCAGCGGGAGCTCCGCATCTGGTCGGCCGGCTGCTCGACCGGCGAAGAGGCCTACTCAGCGGCCATCATCGTTGCCGATGCCCTCGGAGAAGAGTTCCCGTGGCCGGAGGTCCGGATCTTCGCGACCGACATCGACCGCGAGGCGATCGCCTTCGCGCGCCGGGGTGTCTATCAGCCAGCTGCCCTCAAGGGCCTGCCCGCAGGTGCTCGAGACCGCTACTTCGTGAAATCGGACGGCGGCTACGAGGTCGGCAAACGGCTGCGTGCCCTCATGGTCTTCGGCGAGCACGATCTCGGCGAGCGCGCGCCGTTCCCGCGGATCGATCTCCTCCTCTGCCGGAACGTCCTGATCTACTTCACCGCGCCGATGCAGCGGATCGCTCTCGAAACCTTCGCGTTCTCGTTGCGGCCCGGCGGTAGGCTGGCCCTCGGTCCATCCGAGACCGTCATGGCCTTGCCGGAGCCATTCGAAGAGGAGCAGGCGCGCCTGCGCGTCTATCGGCGGCTGCCCGGGAGCTACGCGATCCCACCGATGCGACCGGCGGTGCTCCGCCCGCGTCGTAGCCAGGAATCCCAGCTCGACCAGGCCATCCGTGTCACGCACCGCGACGTCCGGCGGGTGGCGGATTCGTCGGCGTCGGCGGATAGCCTGCTCCTCAACCTGACCGTCGGTATCGTCGTCGTCGATCCGCGCTACTACATCCTGCGCATCAACTCCGCGGCACGCCAGATGCTCGGCATCCACGGCACGGCCTACGACCAGGATTTCATCCACCTCGCGGAGGTTCTTCCGCCCAGCGCCATCCGAGCGGCCATCGACTCCGCTTTGACCGGCAAGACCACCTCGGCCGTGTTCGAGGTGGAACCCTCGGACGCCGCCAGCGAGACGACCCATTTCGTGGAGGCCACGGTCCGCCCCTACCGTGTCGAGATGCAAGCCGTCGAAGGTGTCGTCATTGAGCTGACCGATGCGACGAGGCTCGAACAGGAGCGTCGTGCCGACCTCCGGACGCGGCAGCGGCTCGAGAAGGCGGTCGCCACGAACGGCCGGCTCCTTCGAGCGAACGAGGAGCTGGCCGCCCTGGTCGCGGAGCTTCGGGCGGCGAACGAATCGATGCTCCTTGCCAGCGAGGACGCGCAGGCCACTCGCGAGGAAGTCGAAACCGTCAACGAGGAGTTCCAGGCCACCAACGAGGAGCTCGAAACCCTCAACGAGGAACTGACCGCGAGCGTCGAGGAGCTTCGGGTGGCGAATGAGGATCTCGCGACGCGCACCGAAGAGCTCAGTGTCAAAACCACGGCGCTCGAGCAGCAGAGGTTGAGCCTCCAGGAAGAGCACGATCGCCTCCGATCGATCCTGGCCAGCCTCGGCGACGCGGTCGTCGCGGTCGACCACGAGGGCCGGATCGTCGCGACCAACGACGCCTACGATCGGACCTTCGGTGGCGTCGAGGCTGAGATCGAGCCTGAGGATGCTGCCGGCCTCCCGATTCCGCGGGCCGACTGGCCGCAACGACGGGCGGCCCGAGGTGAACGGTTCCGCATGGAGTTCGCCGTGACGCCGCCTGGGGGGATTCGGCGCTGGTTCGAGGCCGTGGCCGAGCCGCTCACCGCCGGCGACCGGACCTGGGGCGGAGTGGTTACGATCCGGGACCTGTCCGAGCGCACGATGCGCCTCAGCTTGGAGCGCTTGATGGCCTCGGCGGGTCACGAGCTCAAGACCCCGGTAGCCGCCCTGCATGGTTACCTCCAGCTCGTCGAGCGTCACTTGGGCCCGGAGGATTCCGCGCAGGCCCGTGCCTATGCGAACCGGGCACTCGCGCAGACGAGGCAGATCGGAGAGCTCGTAGAGCGCCTCTTCGACGTGAGCCGCATCCAGGCAGGTCGACTCGAGCTTGCTATCGCACCGATCGATCTGACTGCGGTCGTGCGTAATGCCGTCGAGGTCGCCGGAGCGCTGCCGAAGGCACCGCCGATTCGGGTCTCGTCGACTCGCGGACCGATCTTCGTCCAGGCGGATGCCGGTCGCCTGGGGCAGGTCTTCGTCAATCTCCTCTCCAACGCCGTCGAGCACGCGGCGACGTCGTCGACCGTCGACGTGACCGTGCGTCGATCCGGCTCGACGGGCGTCGTCGAAGTCCGCGATCATGGCCCGGGAATCGGGAGCAGCGTGCTGCCGCAGCTGTTTCAGCCGTATACGCTGCTGGGGCAGAAGCCGTCGGCCGGGCTGGGTCTCGGGCTCTACGTGGCGCGCGAGATCGTGACCGCGCATGGCGGAACGATCGAGGTCGAGTCGGTCCTCGGCCTGGGAACGGCGTTCATGGTTCGGCTCCCGCTCGGCAGGAGGAGGCCCCGGGCAGCTGGCCGGCCGGGGGCGGAGGCGGGGGCGGGGGCAAGAACGTGATCCGGCTCGCGATCATCGAGGATCATCCTGCGATCGCCGAGGGGCTCACGGCACTTCTGGGCGGCGAGCTCGACGTGACCGTTGTTGGGACAGCGCAGGACAGCATCGCAGCCGACCGCCTGATCGAGGCCCAATCCCCCGACGTCATCCTGTGCGATATCCGCCTGGCCGGGACGGTGGACGGCCTCGAGATCCTGGCCCGCCACACGCCGGGCCCGGCGTTCATCATGCTGAGCGCGTACTCCTATCCGAGCTACTACGTCGCCGCGGTCGAGCACGGGGCGAAGGGCTATCTCTCGAAGATGGCGAGCATCGGACAGATCGTCACAGCCGTGCGAACGGTCGCCGCTGGGGGCACGGCTTTCCCGGACGCTGTCCGCCGAGCCGCACGCACGGCTCTACGCCTGCCGACGCCGCGCGAGGCCCAGATCCTGGCGCTCGTGGCCGAGGGCCACGCCAACTCCGAGATCGCCGAACGCCTGTCCCTCCGCGTCAAGACCGTCGAGAGCCAGCTCAGGAGGATGTTCGATCGCTACGACGTGACGAGCCGGACGTCGCTCGTGCGCGTGGCCCAGCGGCAGGGCTGGATCGAGGGGGATCGCTAGCCCGTCGCGGACCTTGCCGCCCCGCCCCCTCTTCACCCGGCGATGACAGCGAGGGTTTCCATCCTCGCGCCGTCGGCTCAGGAGGCGCAGCCTGAGGGCGAAAGAAGGTATCCCATGGAACTGCTCCTCATCTTCGTCATCCTTCTCCTGCTCTTCGGCGGGTTCAGCTTCAGCCGTCGCTGAGGGCCGGGCTATCTGACAGACCCTATCCCCCTCAGGCTCCGCAGACGCGCGGACGGCCGCAGACACGGTCCTCATCGGCACCGGAGGTCCGCCTTGGCCTCCGGCGTCGCCGTGGCATCGCGGTGAGCGTCAAGGAGACTCGATGGACATTGCAGAGTTGAAGCAAGAGCACCGCGACCAGGCGATCGCCCAGGCCATGGGCGGAGAGGCACCCGCCGTCAATCCGGTTGGCGTGAACGCGCCCCCATTCATTCCAATCCACGACAGCGGCGAATTTCCACAGGACTGCCGCGGCGCCGAGCCCACCAAGACTGCGGCCGACGCCTCTCCTGAAGAGCTGACTCGTCACGCCCAATACCTGGAGTGGCGTTCGGGGCTTCTGACTGGCGAGGCAGCCGCTCTCCGCTCGATGGCCGCGACCCGCTGACCCTCGAGCGCTCAAGAAGATACGCAACATCGTCCGCCACGGACTCGACTCCGTGCCGGCGGGCCTGGGAGGCGGAGGGAGCGGCGGCGGTCTCAGCTGCTAGCCACGAAAGCGGGCAGCCGGCCGCGCCGCCCCACCGTTGGGTCGCGAGATCGGAGGCGCTTCGGGCGCCCCCGAGCTACTTGGCCGCTTTGAGGGCAGCCAGGCGAGCGTCGACCTCGGCTGCGTCCTCGTCGCCCTGGAGCGACGCGAACTGCGCGTCGACGGAGTTGGCGTTGACCTCGGCCATGCCGCGCGCCATCGCCTCCTGGCGCCGGACCTTCTCCTCGTACTGGCTGAGCTCGCTCGTCGGGTCCATGACCGAGACGTTCTTGAGCGTCGTCTGAACCTGCGTCTGCGCCTTCGCCATCTTGGCTCGAGCGACCAGCTCGTCGCGCTTCTGGACCAGCTCGTCGCGCCGAACGGTCATCTTGTTGAGGCCGTCCTTGAGCTGGGCTACGAGCGCGGTCTGCTGCTCGATTTGGGTGTCGAAAGTCTTGATCTGAGCCTCGAAGCTGATCTGGCGGCCGAGCGCGAGCTTGGCCAGGCTGTCGAACTTGTCGGCGTCGGAGGTGTTGCCGGCGGCGCGCAGCTCGTCGGCCTTCTTGGAGGCGACGGTCGCCTTGTTGCCCCAGTCGGCGGCGGCGTCGCGCGCTTCTTTGGCATCGTCCTCGACCATGCGCAGGTTGCCGATGGTCTGAGCAACGGCGTCTTCGGCCTGGCTCATGTTGTTGGTGAAGTCCCGAACGAGCTGGTCGAGCATCTTCTCCGGGTCTTCGGCGCCGTCGATGAGCGAGTTGATGTCTGCCCGGAGCAGCTGGCCGACACGCCCGAGGATCGTCGTCTGAGGCATCGATTCGATCTCCCTTCCAAATCGCGTGAATTGTTGAACGTGAGTCTAAGTGCCGAGGAGGCGAATCGCGTCTGGCTACCAGCCGCCGCCACCACTGTGCGTACCGCCGCCTCCGCCGCCACCACCGAAACTGCCGCCACCGCTGTGGGTGCCGCCGAAGCCGCCGAAGCCGCCGGAGCTCCCGCCGCCGGTCCAACCGCCACCGGAGCCCCACGGCGTGCCGCCGAAGCCGCCACGGCGCCCTCCGCCGCCGGACAGCATCCCGCCGATGATCCCGCCCAGAATCGCACCGGCCACGTTCGAGCCGCCACCGGACCCGCCTCCGTAGCCGCCCCCGTAACCTCCTCCGCCGAAGTTCGAAGAGGCCGAGTTGTAGGCGTCGTCGGCCATGCTGTCGGCCGTGCGGGCTTCGTTCGTGGCGCCGGCAAGGTCTGTCGGGGCCAGCGCATCGGCCTGTGCCAGATGGCGCTGGGCCTCCACGAGCCGAGTTCGCGCTTCCTGTCCGATCGCGCTGCGCCGCGCCGAGAGGAAGCCGTCCGCGCGCGCGATGCTGGAAACTGCCAGCGCCCGCGCGGAGGCGAATGCCGCCTGGTTGCGAGCCTTCAGCTCGGCGGCCTGGCGCTCGCCCGCGAGGACCGTGTCGGCGGTCGCGTGGGCAGCCTGGGCGGCCTTCAGGGCCGCGATTGGATCCGGTGCCGCCGCCGTGGCCTGAGCTTGCGCTTGGGCCAGCTGTGTCGCCGCCTGGGCCAGCTGACCGGCGAGCGTCGGATCCGTCGGCCCGGCGTTCGCGGAGGCCCTGGCCGCCTCGACGTCGGCCTGCGCGGCGGTGAGCTCGCCTTCAAGTTTCGACTTCGCGTCCTCGAGCGCCTTGGCCTGGTTCTCGATCGCATCGAGAAGCTGGTTGGACTGGGCGACTGCTTCCTGGGCGGCCCGCGTGGCGCTGGCCGCGTCGACGTTGTTCGGCGGTGTTTGAGCCAGCGCGGCCTTGCCCTTCTTGATCTGATCCTCGGCGAAGGCGCCTCGCTTGTCGGCTTCCTCGGCGTTGCCCTTGACCGCCGCCCAGCCGGCAGGCGCGTATCCGGACAGGGTCTTCATGGCGTCCTTGATTGCAGGCAGCCGGGCCTGCAAATCGCCGATGGCTTTGGCAAGGCCGTCGAGAGCCTGGGGAGCGGTCTTCTCCAGGTCGCGCAGGGCCTGGATCCGCTTCTCCTGATCGTCGATGACGGCGCCGGCAGTCTGGCAGTGGGCGATGATGCCCTGGTACATCTTCTCCCGGATGGGGGGATCCTCGGGCGTGGCGTCGTCGAGCTGTTGGCGCAGCGTGAACGCCTGTTTGAGCTCGTCCTGGGCCTTGTCGAGCGCCGCCGCGAATGGGGCGCAGTCGGCGTCCGAGAACTCGGCCTGGGCGAAGCCCAACTCCTGCTTCGCGGAAGTGATGGCGTCGTCGGTGTCGACCAGGAGCTTGTTGGCCTGGCGGGCGAGATCGCCGGTCCGCTTATCGCGCTCCTCGGCCGTCAGTTTCGAGAGCCTCCAGGAGCGGAAGACGAAAGCGAAGACGATGACGACGAAGATGGCGCCGAGGATGCCGAAGAATACGAGCAAGGTGCCGAGGTCTCCGGTGGTCGACGACCCATTGGAGGTCGATCCCGACCCCGATCCTGTAGCTGCCGGCGCGGCTGTTGGCTTCACCCCTGCGTTGACCGCCCCTGCGAGGGCGGTGGTGAAGTCGACCACGCCACCGGCGTAATCGCCCGCCTTGAACCTCGGGTCGAGGCTGTCGCTCGCAAGTGCGGTCAGCTGATCGTCCGAGAGGCTGACGGCCCCATGCTGCGCCCAGCCATAGCGGTGATCGTCGACCGCGACGACGAGAAGCATGTCATTCCCGCCCAGGCCGTTCGAGTCGAAGGTTTCCTTCGCGTATTCCGGGGCCGTGGAGCTCCCGGTCGTGGATACGAAAAGGACCCACAGGTCGACGTTGGCGTTCCCGGACAGCGACGTGACCGCGTCTTCCACCCTCGACTGGTCGGACCCGAGCACGCCGGTCTGGTCCATGACGTGGTCAGTGAGCTTCGGGCCCTGGGCAAGGGCCGCCGGGGCGGCGAGCAACAGCACCACGCCGGCAAGGAGCGCGGGCCAGATGAACGAGCGAAGCCGGGCGACTGTCTTCATGCGTACATCCTACCCACCGGGGCAGTGGAAGGCTTCCCCCAATCAAACGTGATTGCCTGCTCTGTGGACTCTCTCGGGCGCGGCCAGGTTCGATCCCGTCGAACGGTCGTGATACCATCCCGCTCGCGCCGACATAGCTCAGCGGTAGAGCAGTTGTTTCGTAAACAACAGGTCCTCGGTTCGAATCCGAGTGTCGGCTCCACTCCCCCTTCTGCCGCGCTGCCGCGCCACGTCCGACGACGTCGTGCGCCACGGCCCGCCTTTCGGCGCGTCGAGACTCGTGCGATCATGACCGCCGGACCAGCAAGGGCGCCGATGGCCCGGGGACGCCGGTCCGAGGCAAAGGGGGATGTGGCATGGGTCACAACGTCCGTGCGGCCGCGGTTGTCGCCGCTCTCTCCCTGGTTGTCGGGGCCTGCGGATCCGCGAGGACAACGCCCTGGCTCGAAACATCTTCCGCGCTGCCGAGCGGCACCTCCGCCGCGACCCCGACCCTAGCCCCGACCGCGACCCCGACGCTAGCCCCGACCGCGACCCCGACGCTGGCTGCCCGATGGATCGGCGCTCCTTGCTGTGAACCCCTCCGGTGTGTGGCTGAAGGTGAGCCTCACGGACGGCGTCTACACATCTTTGGGCATCACGGCCACGCGGGCTGAAATCTCCCCCAACGGCTCGAAGATCGCCTACCTGAAGTCGGGCCATCTCTACGTCCGCAACCTCAGCGGCGGCGCCATTCGGGACTTCGGCGCGGCAACCGATTTCGCATGGTCCCCCAGCAGCGCCACGCTTGCCATCTTCAGCAGCCATCTGACCATGCAGAGCGCCACCACCGGAGTCGGGATGATCATCTATGCCGGCACGGGATCCAAGCCCACCTGGTCGCCTGACGGCAGCAAGATCGCCTTCATCAAGAGCACGGGCGGGATCTTCGTTGTCGGTTCGACCGGCGGAGCCGTCACGGCCATCCCCGGCACCTCGAAGGCGTCCGAGGTGCACTGGCAGCCTTGATCGGCCACCGGCAAGTGGCGTGGTCGAGACCGATCAAGGCACCGCGGGGATGTAGCGCAGCGTGTCCTTGATCTCCTTGGGACACCACGGGGTAAGGGCCGGGGGGAAGTAGCCGGCGTCGCCGCCGGCGACCAGGATCGAGCCGTCCTGAAGGAGCACGGCCCTCGACTGCTCGCGGGCCGACGGCATCGGCAGCGTGGCGGTCCAGGTTCCGGTCGCGGGATCGAAGAGCTCCGCGGCGGCTGTTGCCGGCTTGAGATGATCGGGCAGGCCGCCGGCGACCAGCACCTGTCCGTTGGTCAGCACCGCCGCCGCGCGGTCGTACGCCGCCGTAAGCATCTTGCCGGTGGCCGCCCACTTGTTGGTCTTGGGATCCAGCCGGTAGGCCGTGGCGATCCCCTTGAGAGCCTTGTCCTGACCGCCGGCGAGAAGCGCCCCGCCGTCCGCCAGAGGCACGAGAACGGATCCGCCCCAGATCGGCGTGGCGCCGACGGCGGCCCATTTGCCGGTCGTCGGGTCCCAGATCTCGGAGTCTGCCACGGCGCCCTTGGCGGTGTAGCCGCCGACCGCGAGGACGCGCCCGTCCGCGAGCGTGACGGCCATCGCCCCGCTGCGGGCCACCTTGAGCGCGCCCGTCTTGGCGAACTTGCCGGTAGCCGGATTGAAGACCTCGGCGGTCGCGAGGAACGCGTCCGCCGGGGGGTTTCGGTATTCGCCGGCGATGACGATCACCATCCCGTCCTTGAGGAGGGCGGACGCGGGATAGGAGCGCGCGGTCGCCATCAGCCCCGACGTGTTCCAGGTGCCGGTCTTCGGGTCCCAGATCTTCGGACTCGAGAACGAGATCCAGTCGACGTTGGTGCCGCCCACCACGAACGCCTGGCCGTTCGCCAGCGGCTGGGCGGTGAAGTCATTGCGGGCCGAGTTGAGGCTTCCGGTGGTGGCCCACTTGCCGGCCTCCCACACCTCCGCCGCCATGCTCGTGTCCCAGGCCGGCCCTGGGTCGCAGAAGTTGTCGTCCCCGACGACGAGGGCCCGCCCGTCGGTCAGCGCGACCAGGCGAGTGGAACCGCGAGAGGCGTTGAGCGACCCGGCCGAGACCCAACTGGCGGGACTGGGCGTGGGAGTGGGCACGGGAGTGGCGGTCGTCGCCGGCGTCGCAGTGGGACTCGGCGCGGAGGGCGAGCTGACCGGAGTGGGGGCAACGGTCGGCGGCGCCCCGCTCGCCGTGGGGCTGGTGCTGCCGCAGCCCGTCGCCAGGAGCGCGACGACTACCAATGCGCCCGAGAAACCGAGCCTGGATCGCATGGACGATTCCCCCGCTATCTCGCATGAGTTATTCGCTCACGTCTTGACTCAAGAATGGCACGGGGCCGGCCTGCCGGCAATCACCCCGCGGCAATGGTCTGCCTGCCGATGCGGTGCGCCAGGGCCACCACCCCCAGCCCGCATGCGGCCATGCCCATGATGATCGGCCATGCCGCCGTGATCCCGACCGCGTCGCCGGCCAGCCCCAGCGTGGCCGGCGCGATCAGGATGGCCAGCCCGGCACCCAGCGTGGCCCGGGCGGCTGCCTGCAGCTGACCCACGCCGGCTGTGTGCAGGGCGACCGTCACGCCTATCGGCCACAGGCCCGCCACGCCGCAGCCGCCCAGCAGGAGCCCGAAACCGGAGAGGATCGGCGTCGTCGAGATCCACGTCAGAGCCGCGCCCACCAGCACCACGACCAGGCCCGCGGCCAGCAACGCGAGCGAAGAGCGGCCCGAGCCTACGCCGCTGCCGACGACCGTCCGACCGGCGAACATGCCCACCACGAAGAGGCTGGCGACCAGCGTGGCGTCGGCGGTCGAGATTCCCGTCCTGAGCATCACGATCGTCGAGCCCCAGACCACGAACGAGAACTCGATCGACACGCCGATGACCAGCAGCAGCCAGACAATCCAGTAGCTGCGCGGCAGGCTGACCTTCGGCGCGTGGACGGCAGCGGCGGCGACTCTCTCGCGCGGCCGAAGCACCGTCAGGGCGGCGCCGCCGACGATCGGCAGCAGCATGGCGAGATGCCAGGCGTGCAGGACTGACGCGGCAAGGCCGATGGCGAGGGGCGCGGCCGCGGCCACGATCATCGAGAAGGCATTGGCCTGGGACAGGAGTATCCGGCTCTGCGCCTGGCCGAACCGGCTCAGCTCGACGTTGACCTGGGTGCCCAACGTGCCACCCCCCAGGCCCAGCAGGAACGCTCCGCAGAGAGACACCGGCAGGCCCGGGGCCAGCACGATCAGGGCGACCGCGACCGCGAAGTAGGCGATCGAGAGGTCGAACAGCCGGCTCATCCCGACCCTTCGGCCGAGGATGTCGGCGGTCGCGCCTGCGACGAGAACGCCCAGTGCGAGCGCCGAGGCATGCAGCCCGGCCTCGAAAGCCGTCAGCCGCAGGTCGTCACGAAGGTAGGGTGTGGCGTTGCCGAGCCCGTAGAGCAGGTAGCCCCACAGGGCGAGGAAGCTGAACGCGGTCCACTTGGCGCGTGGCCGCATCCGCGGCGTCGTGTCGTTCAAGCGGCTCAGCCCGCGATTTCAAGGGCGACCGCGAGTCTATCCAAGCCCGCCAGGGCCTTCTCGACAGCCGCTTTCACCTCTGCCGCGGAGGCCTTTCCGAGTCCGCTCTTGCCCACCCTTCGACCTCCAACTGATCAGGACCGGCTCGCCGCCCAGTCTAGCTCCGGCCAGCGGAACGGACCCGAGCGCCCATCTGAGCGGGTGAGAGGATGGTGGCGCGGGGACTTGCAAGGACTGGCGAGTTTTTGCGTAGAATTGCACAATGTCGAAACGACTTGCGGAAGTGGCTCGGAAGGTCGGCGTCAGCGAGGCGACGGTCAGCCGCGTCCTCAACGAGAAGCCCGGAGTATCCGAATCGACACGCCAGGCTGTTCTCACCGCGCTTGACGTGCTGGGCTATGAGCGGCCCACGAAGCTACGCGGGGAGCGGGCCAGGCTCGTGGGGCTGGTGCTGCCGGAGTTGCAGAACCCGATCTTCCCGGCCTTTGCCGAGGTCGTTGGAGGGGCGCTGGCGCAGCGGGGCTTCACGCCGGTGCTGTGCACCCAGACCACCGGCGGCGTCTCCGAGGCCGACTACGTCGATCTGCTGCTGCAGCAGCAGGTCTCCGGCATCGTATTCATAGGCGGCTTGTACGCCCAGGAGGACGCACCGCACGAGCATTACGCGCGCCTGGCCGCACGGCGCCTGCCGACCGTGCTGGTCAACGCCTCCGTCAAAGGCCTGGACTTCCCTTGCGTCTCGTGCGACGACTCCGTCGCCATGGAGCAGGCCATGGGCCATCTGCTGTCGCTCGGGCACACCCGCATCGGAGTCCTCATCGGTCCGCCAGACCACGTACCGTCCCAGCGCAAGCTCGCGGCCGCTCGTGTGGTGGCCGCCAAAGCGGGCATTGCGTTCAACGACGACCAGATTGCGCATTCGCACTACTCGCTCGAAGGCGCCCAGGCCTCGGCCATGCGGCTGCTGGAGGCAGGAGTGTCGGGGATCGTGTGCGCCAGCGACCCGATGGCCCTGGGCGCCATTCGCGCCGCAAAGAGGGCCGGCCTCAACGTGCCTCGGGACGTCTCGGTCGTAGGGTTCGACGACTCGGCCTTGATGAACTCGATTGACCCGCCGCTGACCACGGTGCGCCAGCCGATCGAGCCGATGTGCCGAATGATCATCGAGCTTCTCGTCAGCCAGATCTCCGGCACCGGCCTGTCTCACGACGAGCTGCTCTTCGAGCCGGAGCTTGTGGTGCGCGGCTCGACGGCTCCTCCCGCATCACCGCTCTAAGGCTCGCCGGCTCGGCCTGAGTCGCGCCCTTTCCGGACACCGGACGAGGGCGGCAGCCGATGCGGCTCGCCCTTTGCGTTGTCGTCGGCCGCCACGTCCCAGCTGTCCCGCGCGCGCGTTCGCGAGTCGAGCGGGCTCAGCAGGACGGGTATCGTCAACTAGTTGCAGGGCGCGCACATAGAACAAAAGATCTACTGTCAAGATATTGCGCAGATCTGTCCGATAGTGTACTTTGCCCCAGGCGGCCTCCGGATGCGCTCCAGGTGAGACACCGGCCGCCCGACCGGAGCACAGATCCAGTGACCGACGAGCTCCTCGCAGGCGCAGCTTCACCGCGGACCACGGCCGACCCGGAGGGGTGGCCTCGCAGGGCATCGGACGCGGACGACCAGTGGTGGCGGCGCGCCGTCATCTACCAGGTCTACGTCCGGAGCTTCGCGGACGGCAATGGCGACGGCATCGGCGACCTCACTGGCGTGCGGACGCGGCTGCAGTACCTGGTGGATCTGGGAGTCGATGCCATCTGGTTCACTCCCTGGTACGTATCGCCGCTTGCCGACGGCGGATACGACGTCGCGGACTACCGAGCCATCGACCCGTCCTTCGGGTCGCTCGACGAGGCGGAGCGGCTCATATCGGAAGCCCGAAGCCTGGGCATCCGGACCATCGTCGACATCGTCCCGAATCACGTTTCGGATCAGCACCCGTGGTTCCAGGCGGCCCTTGCCTCGGGCCCGGGCTCGCCGGAACGGGCGAGGTTCTGGTTCCACCCTGGCCGGGGCGAAGATGGCAACGAGATGCCCAATGGGTGGGTGTCCAACTTCTCGGGCCCGACTTGGACACGGACGCAGAACCCGGACGGCACTCCAGGCGAGTGGTACCTCCATCTCTTCTCGGCTCAGCAGCCCGACCTGAACTGGAGCCACCCCGACGTTCGGGCCGAGCACGAGGCTGTGCTCCGCTTCTGGTTCGACCGTGGAGTGGCTGGTGTTCGTGTCGATTCGGCGGCCCTGTTGGTGAAGGACCCGGCGCTGCCTGAGGTGCCGGCGGAGCCCGGGCCCGGTGAGCATCCCAACACGGATCGGGACGAGCTGCACGAGATATACCGCCGCTGGCGGTCCGTGGCGGATTCCTATCCCGACACCCGGATTCTGGTCGGGGAGATCTGGCTTCCGGACATCGACCGCTTCACCAAGTACCTGCGCGCCGATGAGCTTCACACGGCCTTCAACTTCGACTTCCTGGCTCGGGCCTGGGATGCGGCCAGTTTGAAGGCGTCGATCGACAGCACGCTGGCCGCGCACGCGCCGGTCGGCGCGCCGCCCACGTGGGTGCTGTCCAATCACGACGTCACCCGGCCCGTGACCAGATACGGCCAGGAGGACACCGCGTTTGCCTTCGCCACGAAGCGGGCTGGCATTCCGACGGATCTGGAACTCGGTCGGAAGCGAGCGAGAGCGGCCGCGTTGCTGTGTGCCGCCCTGCCGGGCTCCTTGTACATCTACCAGGGCGAAGAGCTGGGCCTCGACGAGGTCCAGGACCTGCCCGCCGAACAGCGGCAGGACCCGATGTATCACCGTTCCGGTGGCGCAGATCCAGGCCGGGACGGATGCCGCGTCCCGCTGCCGTGGGCCGGATCCAATCAGCCCTTCGGCTTCAGCCCGGCCGGCGCCACAGCCGAGCCCTGGTTGCCCCAACCGAGCCACTGGGCGGAATTGACCGTCGAGGCGGAGCAGAGAGATTCGGCCTCGATGCTCAGCCTGTATCGAAGGATGCTGCGCATCCGGCGGAGCGACCCGGACCTGGCCGGCGGCGATCTGCGATGGCTACTCTCGGCCGACGAAGTGCTCGCCTTTGGGCGGGGCGAGAGTTTCGTCTGCATCGCCAACCTCTCTCGCGCCCCCATCGAATTGCCCGCCGGCGCATCCGTGCTGCTTGCCAGCGCCGACCTGACGGGTGGACTACTGCCGTCGGACGCCACCGCTTGGTTGCGCCCCGACCGGCCCCTAACCGAGGACCGATTCCTCCGGTTCCCGACAGTGGAGGGAGAATGAGGATGGTGTGACGGCCCAGACACGCTCTCCAAGGGGATCTTTCAGCTCAGACGACAAGGGCAATTGAGCGACAAACCTAGAGTGAGTGAGCAAATGAGAGCCAAGCCCAATCGCATATCCAAGGCGCTGGTGATGGTCGCGTTGGCCATGTTCACCGTGAGCGCTTGCAGTTCCTCGACCAGCACCACCACCCCGACAACCGCTCCCACCACCGCGCCCAACGCGACCGCGGCCCCGAGCGTCGACACCCATAAGCCCGTCACCATCTCGGTCGGCGTGCTGCGGCCGGGCGCCACGCAGGAAGCTTCCGATGCCCTGAACCTTCAGATCAGCCAGTTCGAAGCCAAGTATCCCTGGGTCACAGTCGTGCCTAACGAGTACAACTGGACGGCCCCGACCTTCACGGCCCAGCTCGCCGGCGGCACACTGCCGACCGTATTCAATATCCCGTTCACCGACGGCAAGGGCCTGATCGCTCAGCACCAGATCGTCAACATCGACTCCCGCGTCCGCGCGCTGGGTTATGCCGACAAGTTCAACCCGAACGTGCTCGTCAACGGCGAGGACACCGATGGCAAGATCTGGGCCGTGCCGATCACGGCGTACGGCATGTCGCTGACCTACAACCGCACTCTGTTCAAGGCCGCTGGCCTCGATCCTGACAAGCCGCCCACGACTTGGGACGAAGTCAAGGCCGACGCCAAGATCATCGCCTCGAAGACCGGCGTCGCCGGCTTCGCCCAGATGGCCACTCAGAACACCGGTGGCTGGCAGCTGACAACCATGACCTACTCTCTGGGTGGGCGCATGGAGTCCGTCGACCCCAAGACCGGCAAGGTCACCGCGACCCTCAACAACTCCTACACCAAGGCCGCCCTCGCATACCTCCACGGCCTGCGCTGGGACGACAATTCGATGGGCGCCACGTTCGACTACAACTGGGGCACCATCAACCAGGACTTCGCCGCCGGCCAGATCGGTATGTTCACTGGCGGTTCCGACCTCTACACCGCGATGGTGCAGAACAACGCCCTCAAGGCCGACGATTACGGCATCACCGTCATCCCGCTCGCCAGCGACCCGAATGCGGGCGTCCTCGGCGGCGGCAACCTCGTCGCGGTCAACGTCCTCACCACCGACGCCCAGCGCGATGCGGCGGTCGACTTCATCGACTTCTACTACATGAACAAGCTTCGGACCCAGGACGGCGCCGTGGCTGACGCACAGGCCCTCAAGGCCAACAATCAGCCCGTCGGTGTCCCGGCTCTCCCGATCTTCGACAAGGCTACCTACGATCAGTCACAGATCTGGATCAAGGACTACATCAACGTCCCCACGGCCCAGATGACCCCCTTCACCAGCAAGATCTTCAGCGAGCCTCTGGTCACCGAGCCGCGCTACAACACTCAGGATCTCTATGCGGCTCTCGACCCCGTCGTTCAGAAGGTCCTGACCGACAAGAACGCTGACATCAACGCGCTGCTCGACGCGGCGAACAAGCAGATCCAGTCGATCATCGACAAGGGCTGATCGACACCCTCGATGGGGGCCTACGCCATTCCAGGCCCCCATCGAGACCTCCGATCCGAGTAGAGCCCTCACGCTCAAGAGCGTGGTGGGTGACGCGCAGAAAGGCAGATGCCCAGGAATGAGCTCTCGGGCTGAACCGGCAGTTGCCGCGAGCGGTGTGCGCAAGCGCCGTGGTCCGCTGACCTGGGTCAGCAGAGACGGACTCAGCACGCTGGCCTTTCTGCTGCCGTTGCTATTGATTTTCGGGATCTTCTCCTGGTTCCCGATCCTCCGGTCGTTCGTCATGAGCGTTCAGGAGACCAACCTCGTCTCGACGCCCACCTTCGTGGGCCTGGACAACTTCGCCAACGTCCTGGGGGATCCGCTCTTTGGCACGGCCGTCGCCAACACGGCCTACTTCGCTCTTCTGGCGCTGATCTTCGGCTACCCGATGCCGCTCGTGCTGGCGGTGATCATGAGCGAGACGCGCCGCTTCAGGAGCCTCTACAGCGCCCTGGCTTATCTGCCAGTGGTCGTTCCGCCCGTCGTTGCCGTGCTCCTGTGGAAGGTCTTCTACAAGGGCGGATCCAACGGAGCCTTCAACTCCATCCTTGGCGTCGTCGGGCTCGGGCCGGTCCAATGGCTCGGGGACGCCGCAATGGCGATGCCATCGATAGTGGTGGAGGCGACCTGGGCTGCCTTCGGCGGAACCGTGATCATCTACCTCGCGGCGCTTCTCAGCGTCCCACCGGAGCTCTACGACGCGGCCGAGGTCGATGGGGCTTCGATCTTGCAGAAGATCCGGTACGTGACCCTGCCGCACCTGCGAGGGATTCTGTTCATCACGCTGATCCTTCAGCTGATCGCCACGGCCCAGGTCTTCACGGAGCCCTTCCTGCTGACGGAGGGAGGCCCGGGCAACGCGACGACGACCGTTCTGCTTCTGATATACCAGTACGCCTTCGGGAGCAGTCTCGGTGGCCACTTCGGAGAGGCTGCCGCGCTGAGCCTGATGCTGGCGGCATTCCTCGGCGTATTCACCGCGGTCTACTTCTGGCTCACCCGGTCGTGGAGCACCACATCATGAAGCTGTCCCTTCCTTCCCGGGTGGGTCGAAAGGCTCCTCCGGCCGAGCAGCGCGGCATCGTTTCGCTGGCGGATTGGCATCGCCGGAGGATCCGCTGGACTGTCCAGACGGTCCACGTGCTGACTCTGATCCTGCTGATCATCGTTGGATTGGGTCCGATCCTGTGGCTGGCCAAGGCGGCCATCACCCCGACCCAGGACACGTTGCGACAGCCGATGGCGCTGTGGCCCAACGGCTTCGACCTGAGCCTTCTGACCCAGGCTTTCACGAAGGTCCACATCGAACGCTACTTCATGAACACGGTCTGGATCGCCGTGGGATCTTGGATGTGCCAGATCACTGTCGCGACGACTGCCGGTTATGCTCTTTCGGTATTGCGACCCAGGGGCACGCGTCTCCTGTATGGATTGGTGCTGGCCACTCTGTTCGTCCCCTCGATCGTCTTGCTGGTTCCTCTCTACCTGACCGTCCTGGACATGCCGCTGGTGAACATCAAGCTGCTCGACACGTTTTGGGCGGTGTGGCTGCCGGCGGGGGCCAGCGCGTTCAACGTCGTGATCATCAAGCGGTTCTTCGACAACCTGCCCCGCGAGATCTTCGAGGCGGCACGGGTCGATGGCGCCGGCCCGTTCCGCCTCTTCTGGTCGATCGTCCTGCCGCTGTCGCGCCCGATCCTGGGCGTCGTGTCTGTCTTCGCCGTGATTGCGACGTGGAAGGACTACCTGTGGCCGATGCTGGTGTTGCCGACTCCGGCCAACCAGCCGCTCTCGGTGCGACTCCCGACCCTCGAGAGGGGCATTCAGCTCGACCTCTTCCTCGCGTCCCTGGCGATCGCGACATTGTTCCCGATCGCGCTGTTCCTCATCTTCCAGCGTATGTTCCTGCGGGGCGGCGGTCTCAGCGGAGCCATCAAGGGCTGACGGGCAGCACGCTTCCCCGACCAGCGTGTCGGGGTTCCGTACGGCGTGTCTTGGTTCCGTACGGATTGATCGGCCCGCCGGGACGTTCGGCGTGAGCCAACGCAGGCGGCGGCTCGTAGGATCGCCGCATGCGCAAAGATCGCTCGCTCCCCCTCCTGGTGACCGGCGCCGCCGGCTTGCTCATCGCCGCCTTCGTCGTCGTCCAGCTCGGGCCGCTCGCCGCGAGCCCGGCCGGAAGCCCCGGCGCGCCGGACATAGGCGCAGCCGCCACCTCCGACGCCTCGGGCCCGATCGACAGTGCCGGGGCCCTCGCCGCCGCGAGCCTCGGCGCGAGCGTATCGCAGTCCCCGACCGAGGGCGGCAGCCCCGCGCCTAGCCTGCTCGTGACTCCGGTGGCCACGCGGGTCGCGACAAGCACTCAGACCGCGACGCGCACCCCGGCGGCCACTCCGGCTCCGTGCCCGATCTTCCCGTCCTCGAACGTCTGGAACAGGGACATCTCGAGCCTGCCGGTCGCGGCCAATTCGGCGGCCATGGTCGACGCCATCGGCCGGTCGGACTACCTGCATCCGGACTTCGACGCCATCGGCGACGGCATCCCCTTCAACGTCGTGACCTCGAGCACGCCCAAGTACACCGTCGGCTTCCAGTATGCCGACGAGTCGGACGCCGGGCCGTATCCGATCCCTGCCAACCCCAGGATCGAGAAGGGGTCCGATCGCCACATGCTCATGCTCGACAGGAGCGCCTGCCGCCTGTACGAGCTGTACGACGTCCGCAAGTCGGGCTCGAGCTGGCACGCCGGTTCGGGCGCAATCTGGAGCCTTCGGTCGAACGCCCTGCGACCCGCCGGCTGGACCAGCGCCGACGCGGCCGGGCTGCCCATCCTGCCGGGGCTCGGCCTCTACGCCGAGGTGCAGTCGGGCGCCATCCGCCACGCCATCCGATTCACCGCCCCGGACACCTGCGGCTACATTTACCCGGCCCGCCATCTGACCGCCGATCCCTGCTCGAACCTCCCGCCGATGGGGCTGCGGGTTCGGCTCAAGGCCTCGGTCAACATCTCGAGCTTCGGGCCGCAGGCGCGCGTCGTCCTGACCGCGCTCAAGCGCTATGGCATGATCCTGGCCGACAACGGCGCCCCGTGGTACATCACCGGCGAGCCGAACACGCGCTGGAACGACGACGAGCTGCACCGCCTGCAGACCTTGACCGGCGCCGACTTCGAGGTGGTGGACACCAGCGGTTTGCGTAACGGGTAGGACCGGCGTCGGGCCCAAGGGCAAGACTCTCCGCCAGAGTACGTACCCCGCATGGTGCGCAGACGCGCCACCCGTACTTATGTGGGGGTGGAGTGGCGGAGGGGTCGCGGTAACCTCGCGGGGTCGCACATATGGCCCGGCCCGGCCCCCCACCTCGAGCAGCAGGAGCCTCCGTGCTCATCCCGTTCATCGGGTACGCCCTGGGTCGCCGCTTCATCGGCTACGTCGAGTGCGAGGGCGAGCGCCTCACGGACCTCCTGAATCGCACCGAGTCGGTCGTCATCCGCGAGGCCTACGTCGAGAGCTTCGAAGACGACACGGTCGTCAACCTGGGTGACGGCGAGGTGAATCGCTCGATCCTGTACGCGGTCGAGACATCCGGCGCCAGAGGCGAGGGGGCGCTCCGCATCAACACCGTCCGCCACAGGCTGCAGGTCCAGATCGGCCCGTACAGCGCCCTGGGCCTGCTGCACGCCGCGCCGGGTCAGATGCCGCTGCCGTACCTGACGGCGCGCGGCCCGATGATTCCGCTATCCGACGCCACGCTCGGGTTTGCCACGCGAGGGGCCTTGGCCCTGCGGGACGTGGGCACCTTGATCGTGAACCGGGACCTCGTTGATTGGGTCCGCGCCAGCGACGACGAAGCCGTGGCGTTCCCGGGCGTTCGGGTCGTCGCCAACCGCGCCTGACCGCAAGCTCCGCCGGCCCCGCCGCCGGTCCGCGACCTCCGCTCCGCCTCAAGACCCCCGGTCCGGGGCCGAAGCCTCCACTGCCGGGGTGCGTCCTGGCAACACCGCAGGGAGGCTGGTTCGATGTGCCGGTTGGAGGCGCCCGGGGGACCGTCGGGGCGGCCGCCGCTCATCTCGCTCGGTCAGCCGGCGCATTCCGGCGTTGGCGCCTGCGCTCCTCGCTTACGCACCTCTGGGTGCGCTCGCTCCGGTGCTCTGCGCCGCCTTGGCCTGCGCTCGTCGGACCGGCGATCTGCTGGGTATGTCCGGCGCGCCCTAGAGGCCGAGCGTCTCTCGGATGGTCTTGAGCCCCGCCACCACGTTCGCGACGTGTTCCTCGAACGGGACCCCGAGCTCCTCGGCGCCGCGCACCAGCTGGTCGCGGGGGACCTGGCGGGCGAAGCCTTTGTCCTTCATCTTCTTGACGACGGCGTGCGGGTCCACTTCATCGAGGCTCCGGTTCGGCCGAACGTAACTCACGGCAATCACGAAGCCGGAAAGCTCGTCGCAGGCGTAGACGGTCTTCGCCAGAAGGCTCGTCCGGGGGACGCCGGTGTGGTCGCCGTGGCCCAGGACGGACTCCACCACGACCTCGGGGTAGCCGAGACGCCGCAGCTCTTCGGCGCCGCGCAGAGGGTGAGTGTCGGGGAAGCGCTCGTAGTCGAAGTCGTGGAGCAGGCCGGCGATGCGCCAGGTCTCGAGCTCCGAGCCGGTGATCGCGAAGCGGTTCGCGCCGTACCACGCCACCGTCGCCTCGACCGCAAGGCCGTGCTTGCGAAGCGCCTCGCTCGGCGACCATTCCGTCAGGAGCTGCCACGCATCCGCGCGGCTCGGGCTGGTCATGGAAACCTCCTCGGGGGGAGCGTACCATCGACGCAAGCCAGCCGGCACGGGCCGCGAACATCACCGCGATCGGGGAGGGGAGCATCCATGAGCCGTCTACGAGTGGCGCTGATCCAGCTCGCCGCCGACCAAGACGTGGCCGCGAACGTGGAGCGGGCGGTCGCCCTCGTCAAGCAGGCCGGCGAGCTGCGCCCGCAGCTGGTCGCGCTGCCGGAGATGTTCCTGTACCGCGGCCCCGCCGCAGGCCTGCGAGATTCAGCCACGGAGATGCCAGGCCCGATGACCGAGCCCTTCGCCGAGCTGGCTCGCGCGCTCGACACTTGGATCTTGCTGGGCAGCCTGGCCGAACGCTCGGCCGACCCCCAGCGCCCGTACAACACCTCCGTCCTGCTCGACCCGGCCGGCCAGGTCTGCGTGACGTATCGCAAGCGGCACCTCTTCGACGTGTCGATCGACGACGGCCCCTCCGACCGCGAGTCCGCCCGGACGACGCCCGGCGACCGGAGCGTCGTGGCGGTGATGCAGGGCGTGGCCCAGGAAGCGGACGTGCGCATCGGCCTCAGCATCTGCTTCGACGTTAGGTTTCCGGAGCTCTACCGCGAGATGACGGCCGCGGGGGCGGTGGTGCTGGCGGTGCCCGCCAACTTCACCGAGGCCACGGGGCGGGACCACTGGGAGGTGCTGCTGCGCGCCCGGGCGATCGAGAACGGCGCCTTCGTCATCGCGCCGGCGCAGTGCGGCATCGGCGGCGGCGTGCCGACCCACGGCCGCAGCATGGTCGTCGATCCGTGGGGCGTCGTCATCGCGCAGGCACCGGACGGCCCGGGTGTGGTCGTCGCCGATCTCGAGATGAAGCGAGTGGTCCAGGTGCGCCGGCAGCTGCCCACGCAGCCCACGCGCTGAGGAGCCGCAGGAGCGTGGGTCGGACGCCTCAGGCGGCGCCCCACCTCCGGTGCAGCGGCATTTCCGCCTCCTGGTCCGCTTCGGACTGGGACCCCTCGCCCGCCGGCGTTGCGGGCTCGTCGAGCAGGGAGATCAGCTGCTCTCGGTTCACGAGGGCGAACGGGCATCGGCTGACCAGAGCGGGGTCGCTCGTCCAGCGGATCGTCAGCTCCGTGATCGGGAGGAAATGCGGGTCCGGAGACTCGAGGAACTGCTTCATCGAGCCATACGTGTGGACGTGGAGGTTGCCGCGCAGGCTGTAGCCGGGCGTGACGATCGTGGCCTTGCGGCGCTCCTTCTGGACGACCGGGGCGCCCGGGCGCGGAGCAGAGATGACGCCGCGCTCCGCGACCATGACGATCTGGTTCAGGCGAACCCAGAGCGTGCCCTTCTGATGGTCGGGATCGGGCAGGTTGGCGTGGCCGAGGTGGGCGAGGGATCCTTCCTGGACCCGGATGAACCCCTGCTGCATGTTGAGCCAGTCGCTCAGTCGCGGGAACTGGCCGGTGCAGATCTGGCCGGAGATCTGGAAACCGTCGCCGAAGATCTCGACATCGACGATCGGTCCGGTCTCGACGTCCTCAGCCTTCTCTCGCCATGGATCGCTGGCCTGCGCCACGGGCGGGCCGAGCGTGCCCCAGACGGGGTCGAAGCCGGGGGCCGCGCCGAACCCGCCCTCGTCTCGGTTGGAGCGGGAGTCGCCCAGCCGGATGACTGGAGAGCCGTCGCGGGCTTCGGAGCCAAAGCCGAACTCGGCGTCCCGCTCGGGCGCGTCGCTCGCTCGAATGCCTCCGAAGAACCCTGGTCTACCGCTCATGTCCTTTTCCTGCGTAGCACCAACGAGATGCGACTGAAGCACCTGCTGTAGTCATCGGCACCCGGGCCGAGGAATTTGAGCCCGAAATGGCCGCGGCGATCCGGGCCTCTTGCGCTCGGCCGCTCCGGCACGTTTCCCCCCAACGCATTCTGGGCGCGCCGAGCCGCCCCGGACATTCCCCGGCCGTGGCACTCAAGCGACCGTACGCGGCACTACGCCGGACGGGGACCGCACATGGGACCCCTGTTGGGTGCGCGCACAGCCCACTTGCCGCGTGCCTCGGCCGCCGGCCACCCGCCTCAGGTGATCAGCCTTCGTCGGCGGGCGGCTCGCCGGGCAGCGAAAGCGTGAAGGCCGCCCCCCTGCCCGCCTTCGCCGGCTCGAGCCACAGGTCGCCGCCCATGGCCGCCAGGAGCTGGCGCGAGACGTACAGGCCGAGCCCGGTGCCTTCGCCGCTGGGCTGGCTCGCGCCCCGCGTGAAACGGGTGAAGAGCCGCTCGCGATCCGCCTCGGCCACTCCTGGGCCGTGGTCCGCGATGGTGACTTGGATCCGATCGGTCACGTCGTCGGCCCGAACCGCCACCTCCACCGTGCCCTCGCGGCCGCCGTACTTGACCGCGTTGTCCAGCAGCGCCCACAGCACCTGGTCCAGCTGATCCGGATCCGCCACGGCCAGCCAGCCGCGGGCATCGTCGGTCAGCTCTAAGGTGGCGCCGGTCGCGTTGAGAGCCTCCCAGGCGCGGCGGACGCGCGGCGCCATCGCTATCACTTCCGGTTCGGCGCGCAGCACTCCCGCCTCCAGGCGAGTGACGGTGAGGAGCTGGCGGACCAGCCGCGTCAACCGGCCCGATTGCTCGGCGACGATGGCCAGGCGGCGGTCCGTCTCGGCGTCCGTGGTGGTTGTTCGGAGCTGCTCCACGTAGGCGCGGATGCTGGTCAGCGGTGTCTGGAGGTTGTGGCTGACTCCGCGCAGGAACTCGTCCTTGGCCTCGTCGAGGTCGCGCAGCTGGGCGTTCTGGCTCTCGATCCGGCCGAACAGCTCCGCGTTGCGTAGGGCCACTCCGACTTCGCTGGCGAACAGCTCGAGGAGGTCCTGGTCGGCGCGCTCCCAGCTGCGGGTCGCCGGCAGGTGGCCGGTGAGCACGCCCAGGGTTTCGGCCCCGGCTCGCACCTCGGCGCGGACCGGCCGCGGATCGCCCGGGACCCGCTCTTCGCGGGCGACGGCGTCGGCCCTGCCCAGATGCACGCGGCAGTCGATCAGGCCGTAGATGTGGCGGGCGTCGCGCTCGGCCTGGGCCACGAGCGGCTCCACTCCCTGGCTCGGGGCGTAGGCGGCGATCGCGGTCAGCAGCGCGGCGAGCTCGGCGTTGCGACGCTGCACGTCGGCGGCGATGCGATTGTGGCTCTCGGCCAGGCGGGCCAGCTCGTCGTCGCCGGTTAGGTGGATCGGCGGGCTTGGCTCACCCGCCGCCACGCGCTCGACCGCGGTGGTGATGCGGCGCAGCGGCGCGGTCAGGCTGGCCACGACCAGGTACGCGGCCAGCAGCCCGAAGAAGCCGGCCCCGGCGATGGCGAGCGCGAACAGGCTGGTGACGGCGCGCTCGTTGCTCTCCCAGCCCGCCGCGATCACGACGATGCCGAAGACCGCGAGTGGCAGGACTGCCGCGACTATCAGGCCGACGGTGAGCAGGAGGCGGAACGGCAGGTCGGGCCCGCGACCTCGGGCGGCAGTCGAACGCTCGGGCGCGTCCGCGTCGGCCGCGCTTTCGGCCGTCCGGTCGACCTCGGCCATTCGGTCGCCTTCGGCCGGCGGCTGCTCAGGCGTCGTCACGGTTCGTGACCAGGCGGTAGCCGACCCCTCGAACGGTCAGCAGGTGGACGGGCTTGCCGGGATCGACCTCGACCTTCTGGCGCAGCCGGCGCATCGAAACCCAGACGTAGGATGGATCGGCCTCCTCGGTTTCGGCCCAGCCGCGGGCCAGGAGAGTCTCGGTCGAGACGATCTCCCCGAGATTGGCCGCCAGGGCGTGGAGCAGCCGCGATTCGGTCGGGGTCAGCTGGACGTCCGTGCCGGCGACGGTGGCGGCCCGGCGGTGGAGGTCGAGCGTGAGGTTCGGCCCGAGAACCAGGGACTGGCGTGGGATTCGGTCGCCCAGGCGTCGGAGGACGCGCTGGATTCGGGCGCGCAGCTCGGGATAGTGGTACGGCTTGGAGACGTAGTCCTCGGCGACCTCGTCGAGCAACCGAGCCTTGCTGTCGGCCGTGTCGATCGCGGAGAGGACGATGATCGGCAGGTCCGCCTCGGCCTTGATCTGGCGGGCTAGGGCCAGACCGTCGATGCGAGGCATCATCAGGTCCAGCAGGATCAGGTCCGGCCAGCCGGCGTCGAGGCGGCGCAGCGCCTCCTGGCCGTCGCGCGCGGTCGCCACGTCGTAGCCGTCGTCGCGCAGTTGCTCGGACAGGACGACCAGCAGGTTGGGGTCGTCGTCGACGACCAGGATCCGTCGCGGCCTGTGCTCGAGCATTCGCGCTGCGTGCCTCCCCGCCAGAGCGCCCTGTGACGTTGCGGCGAGTATAGGTGGGGGCGTGGCGCGGCGGCGGGCCGGGCGGGCCGGTGGCCTCGTACATGGCTTCTGGAACGGGAATCCGGCGGGCCGTTGCCGAATGGGAGGCCCAACCCGCCCCGCGCTACTCCGCCTTGGAGTCGAAGTAGCGGCAGCGAGGGGCGAGCGGGCAGTGCTCGCAATCGGGACGCTGGGCGTGGCAGGTTCGGCGGCCGTGGGTGATGAGCGAGACGTGGGCCTCGTACATCTGGTCGGGCGCCAGCATCGCCAGGTACAGGTCGTGGGCCCCGTCCGGGTCCGCTTTGGGCGGGATCAGGCCGATGCGCTGGCTCACTCGGTGCACGTGGCGATCCACGGGCATGAGCGGCGTGCCGAAGCTGAACAGCAGCACCACCGAGGCGGTCTTCTTGCCGATGCCGGGAATTGCGGCCAGCCAGTCGCGGGCATCCAGCGGCGGCTTGTCGGACAGGAACTCGAGCGAGTAGCTGCCGCCGTTGGCGAGGAGGGCGCGCAGCGCGGCCTGGATGCGCGGCGCCTTCTGCGGAGCCAGGCCGCCGGGCCGAATGACGTCGGTCAGCTCCGCCAGCGGGGCAGCTTCCACGGCCGACCAGTCGGGCGGGGGCAGGTCCGGCAGGCCGCGGCCGCCCCAGCCCGGGAAGTTGCGGGGCTGGGCGGAGGCGCCGGCGGGGGTCGGGGCGGATGGATATGCGGCCCGCAGGGCGGCGAAGGCGGCCTCGGCGTTGGTGTCGGCGCTGTTCTGCGAGAGGATCGTGAGGACCAGCTCGCTGGTGGGGTCGAGGCGGCGCTGCCAGACGGGCCTGCCGTTGGTCTCGGCCAGGCGGCCGAGGACGAAGGAGACGAGGCCCGGACGCCTGGCGTCGAGCCTGCGGGCCCAGGCGCGGGCGACCTGTTCGGGGCCGAGCTTCCGGGGGCGCGAGGTCGACCTGGCGGACCTGGCCGACCTAGCCGGTTTGGCGGTCGACCTGGCCGCCGGCCGATCTTTCGGGCTCACGCGGGCGACCCCTGCCTGTCGGCGACCAGCGCGCCAACCGTGACGAGCCGCGCCAGCCGCTCCCCGGCGGAGGTCACGAGCGGCGCCGCCTTCGCCATCGCGTCGCGCAGGGCGATCGGCCGATCGACGACCGGGACCGCGACGCAGCCCTGGGCCGCGAGGACCGCCGCTCCTTCCGCGGTCACGCCGCCGCCCACCGCCAGGCACGGAACCCGGGCGGCGGCGGCCCGTCGGGCGACGCCCAGGGCCGTCTTGCCGAAGGCGGTTTGCGCGTCGACCTGGCCCTCGCCGGTGATGACGAGGTCGGCCGCTGCAAGACGCTCGTCGAAGCCCGTCTCCTGCATTACCAGTTCCACGCCGGGGATCAGCTCGAACGACCGCAGGTGCGGAGCCAGGCACATCAATCCGAAGCTCGTGCCGCCCGCCGCGCCGGCTCCGGGCAAGTCCCGAGCGCGCGCGCCCGACGCGGCCTCGAGCAAGTCGGCGTAGTGGGTGAGCCAGGCTTCCAGGTTCTCGATGTCTTCCGGCCACGCGCCCTTCTGCAGGGCGTAGACGGCGGCCGCTCCATGCTCGCCGAGGAGCGGATTCGTGACATCGCAGGCGACGCGCAACTCCAATTCCTTCAGCCGCGTGTCCAGGGCCGCAAGGTCCACCGACGCCAGGTCGGGGATCGGGCCGGGGAGTGGCTCCGGGGAGCTGCCGCGATACCAGGCCCCCAGCGCGTGCAGCAGCCCCGCGCCGCCGTCCGTCGTGGCGCTGCCGCCCACGCCCATGACGACGTGCCGAACGCCCGCGTCGAGGACCGCCCGCAGGATCTCGCCCGTCCCCTCTGTCGTGGCCGCGAGCGGCGCCCGCGGCTCGTCGATGGGCAGGCGCGACAGCCCCGATGCCTCGGCCAGTTCCACCGCGCCCCTCTCCCCGTCGAGGGAGCGCAGCCAGCGCGCCGTGAGCGGCCGCCCCAGCGCGTCGTGGGCCGGGCACTCCTGCCACTCCCAGCCGCCACTCTCCGCGATCGCCGCGAGCGTGCCCTCGCCGCCGTCGGCTAGCGGGGCCAGGATCACCTCGTCGTGCGGGCGTGCCCGCGACCAGCCCGAAGCCAGAGCCCGCGCCACCTGCACGGAAGTCAGCGAGCCCTTGAACGAATCGGGGGCGAGCAGGACTCGCAGCCGTCGAGCCTCCACGATGCTCATCGGGGCTCGGCCACCGACAGGCCCGCGACCTCAGGAACGGCGAGTTCGGCCTCGACCGCGCCGCCCGCAACCCCTGCGCCGCCCGGCGCGCCACCGGCGGCCGTCCGCCGCCTCTCCAGGTACTCGGGGATCCGGATCATCGGCGGCCGCTCGTGATCGGCCAGCTCGATGACGGCCAGGCCGAGCTTGCCCCCGCCGGACCGGGGCAGCTTCATGGTCGAGCCCAGCTCGGCGAGCAGGTTGGCCCTGTGCTTCTCCTCGAGCCGCTTCATCACGGCCTGGAGGATGACGAAGCTCATCTGCGACAGACCCTCGAGCTCCTGGTTGCGATGTATCCGCCGCTCCAGGTCCACCTGGCCGAGCCCCTCGAGCCCGCACCTCTCCGTGACGTCGATGAGGTGGCCGATCTCGACGGCATAGCTCGTGAAGAACGGGATCGTTTCCAGGAGGCTGCGGCGCCCGGCGTACTCGCCGGAGAGAGGCTGGATCAGGCCGGAGAGCTCGGGGTAGAAGAGGTTGAGGAGCGGGCGCGCGACCAGCTCGGTGACTCGCCCGCCGCCGCCCTCCTTGAGGACGCCGCCCTCGACGATCGGCCGGCGGTAGTAGCCCTTGACGTACTGCAGCCGCTCCTCTGCGATGAGCGGGCCGACGGTGCCGTAGACCATCCGCGGGTGCCAGTTGCGCACGTCCGTATCGGCCCAGACGACGATGTCGCCGGTCGTCTCGTACAGGCTCTTCCAGAGCGCCTCGCCCTTGCCGCCGTAGCTACCGTAGCGCGTCAGCACCTGCGAGTGCCTCACGACTCGCGCGCCCTCCGACTGGGCGATCGCGCGCGTCTCGTCGGTGGAGTCGGAGTCGATGACCAGGAGCTCGTCGATGAGCGGGTGGCGCTCCATCAGGTCGCGTCGGGCCCGGCACACGATGGTGCCGATCGTCTCGGCCTCGTTCAGTGCCGGCAGCACCAGGCTGACGGTCAGCCCTGCCTGCTGCTTGAGGTGAACGAGGCGATCGAGATCGGCGAACTCGCGGTGGTGGAAGTTGGACTCGCCGAACCAGCGCTCCACGCGCAGCGGCACCGCGCGCGACTCGGTGGCCGCCTTCTCGGCCGCGGCCAGCGTCTCCGCCCGCTTCTCGAGTTGGTCGAACGTGGCCTCGCCGATCGCCTCGCGCGTCTTGACGACGATCACCGTCTTCTTCGAACGGGTCGCCACCGCCTCCGGCAGCGCGCCGAAGAGGAACGTCCGGCCGTTGTCGGTGGCCGGCAGGGCCGAAGCGCCCATGACGACGACGTCGGCCAGCTCGGCCTCGTGGAGGATGGCGTTGCGGACATTCACCGCCTCCAGGACTGTCTGTTCGACGTGGCCGTCGGCATGCTGGCGAATGAAGTGGGCCAGCGCCTTCGAGGCCTGCGATCGAATGCTCGAGGTCAGGCCCGCGGGAACCACGTGCAGGGCGACGACGTTGCCACCGCCTCGACGAGCCAGGGCATCGGCGAACTGGAGGGCCAGCTCGGCGTGGGGGCCGCCTCGAATCGGAACCAGGACTCGGCCGACCGTCATAGGCGCGCCCTGCTTGACGACCGCGATGTCGCACGGCGCGTCCCGAACGACCTCGTCGATCGTGGAGCTGAAGACCGGCGGTTGCGCGCCTGGCTTGGGGGTGGAGGGCTTGCCGCCCCAGCCGAAGACGATCAGCTGCGCGTCGAGCTCGGTGGCCGCCTCGATAACGCCTTCCGCGGCACGCCGCCCGATGCGGACGACGGTGTGGATCGTCACTCCTTCGGGAGCGTAGTCGAGGACCCGCTGCAGCAACCGGCGGGCCTGCCGGGCCTTCGTGGCGCCCTCGCTTAGGGGCGTGCCCTCGGGCACCTCCACGATCCCGAGCACGGTCAGGCTGCCGTTCTTGCGGTCGAGCAATGCCGCGCCGATCCGGACCAGCTCCTCGGCGGTCAGCGGGTTGGCGACGGGTATCAGGATCCGGGAGGGGAGTGGCGAGCGCGTCATTCGGCCGCTCCCCCGGCGCCGCCCCCGGTTGTGGCGCCGCCCCCGGTTGTGGCGCCGCCGGCTCGCGCCCGGCCGCCGACCTTCGCCGCCTCCGTCCAGTGCTCGACGAGGTACGGCTTGAGCAGCTCGAACTCGCGAGCCTGGCGCTCGACCCGCTCCTCGGCCTGCTCGCCGGAAAGGCGCCGGTTCTCGATCACGAAGCGGCCGACACGCCCGAAGTAGATCGGCACAAAGGCGGCCACCAGCCGTTCGGTCGACACCTCGCCGAAGCTCGACGAAACCAGCAAGTCGTAGAAGACGCGGGCCCACAAGTCGTCCGGGAAGTGGAAGCCGGATACGAGGTCCGATAGCTCGTCGGTGGAGGGCAGCCCGTCGCTGCCGGCGGAGCCCTGGCCCGACTCGGCTGTGAGACCCAGCTTGCGGGCCGCGGCCTCGGCCATGGCCCCCGCCTCCCCGGCCAGCTCCATCACGCTCTTGTAGTTGTCCGGCCGAAGCATCCCGCGCCACATGTCGGCGACCGTCAGCGCCCCGGCGTGGAACTGGCTCAGCAGGCGAAGGGTGTTGACCTCGAGGGGCGCCGGATCGGCGTAGCGCTCGAAGCCGTAGGCCGGCACTTCGTGGCTGCCGGAGATCTCCAGCCAGCGGGGGGCGTTGTCGCGGGCCATGCCGAGCAACGTCCCCACGACCTGGCGGAACATAGGACCCAGATCCGCGCCGGGATCCTTGGGATCGTGGATCTTGGCCCCGAGGCGACTCTGGCAGACGGCGAAGCCGCCGGTCAGCGCGGTCGTCGTCATCCAGATGTCGATGCCGAAGCGCGACACGTCCGGCGTCCAGCTCTCCTGCGCCAGGTAGTCGCGGATCAGATCGCCACTGACACCGAAGTCGCCGCCGATCGGCTGGCGGATGCGATGCCCGTACAGGGCCCGCGTCACGGGGTAGGTGACGGTGTTGGTGATGGTGCCGTCGTACTTGTGGCGGGAATATAGCGGCGCCACGAAGTCGTAGCCGCCCTTGAGGATCGGTCCGGCCAGCAGCTCGATCCATTCGGGGACGATCGAGCGCAGGTCCGAGTCCACGACCACCAGGGCCCCCACTTCGAGCGCGGCGGCCATCTCGAAGATGGTCCGCAGGGCGGCCCCCTTGCCGCCCACGCCGTCGACGTCGGGATAGGTCAGGCTGACCCGATCCAGCCGATTCTTGGGGTGGACGAGCAGGATCTGCTCGACGTATCCGGGCGGCTCGGTCTCCACGACCACGCGCTGCGTTCCGTCCGGGGAGCCCGCGTCCGCGTTGACCAGGACGGGCCGAAGATCCGGAAAGTACTGGACCAGGCCGGCCTGAGCGGCCCGAACGACGTGGCCGATCGTGGCCGCGTTCCGGTAGCTCGGGATGCCGACCATGATGTCGGCACAGCCGAGCCGCACGATCTCATCCCGAATGGCAGGCGTCAGCGCACTCGCGGGCATCCGGTCCACCGTACCACGCCGCCGGACCGAGCGGCCAGCTCTAGCGCCCTCTGATCGGCGCGACGGCCCAGTCGCTGGGTTGGCCAGTCGGGCGGTAGCGGCCGTTGGCAGGCTTGTAAGCCAGCTCTCGGAAGCCCTGGGAATGCCAGGTCATGGCCAGCGAACCGATGGGCGGTCGAACGTACGGCGTGATCCGAACCAGGGTGTCCACTCTGAGGGCTGCGTCCAGAAGGCGCTTGCGCTCGAGGAGCGGCAGGTCGATCAGGCTGGAGCCGTCGATCAGCAACAGGTCCACGGCCACGAACGCGATCGGACGATCCGGGTCGAGTCTGCGCTCGGCGGCCTCGTGGCGCCTGACGCGGTTGCCGAGAATGAGCTGGCCCATGATCTGGCCCTTGGTCGGGATCTCCATCACCCTCGGAACGCCGACGGTCCTCTGTGTCGGCTCGACCGTGAGATAGCCGTCCAGCACGAGCTCGTCGGCCAGCGCGGCGGCGGCTATCGCCCGGGCGAGGTCGGCGAACTCCTCGGTGGCGTCGAGTCCATCCTCGTCGGAAAGGGTCGCCGTTCGCGAACCGTCCGAGCTCGAGCCGATGCGAGCGATGACCCGAACTCCGCTCCACCGCGGCTCGATGACGCAATCGGCAATGGCGCGGGGGCGCTTGCTCCCGAAGGCCTGGGGGCGCCAGTCCGCCGGGTCGGTCGTGGTCGGTGGGTCGGCCTTGCGGCGCTCAGGCAGCATGGTCGAATACTACGCTCGGCGAGGCGCTACTTCGGGTAGCCGGCGGGGTGGGCGCGCTGCCATTCCCAGGCCGATCCGATGATCTGCTCGAGCGTGCCCTTGCCGGCGGTCCATCCCAACTTCTCGTGCGCGTTCTGGGGACTCGCGACCAGGATCGGCGGATCGCCGGGGCGACGTGGGCCCATCTTGACGGCGATCGGCCGGCCGAGGACGGCTTCCGTAGCCGTCACGACCTGGCGGTTGCTGAAGCCGGTGCCACTCCCCAGGTTGCAGATCAGCGGTTCGCAGGACCCCGAGGCCGGGCCGGTGCGTGCGTCCGCAGGATCAGTCGCCTCGAGCGCGAGCATGTGCGCCCGGGCAACGTCCTCGACGTGGATGTAGTCGCGGATGCACGTCCCGTCGGGAGTGGGATAGTCGTCGCCGAAGAGGGTCACCTCGCGCCCTGCCGCAGCCGCCTGCAGCACGCACGGGATGAGGTGCGTCTCCGGATCGTGTCCCTCGCCGTAGACTGGGCTCGCGCCGGCGGCGTTGAAGTAGCGCAGGATCACGCTCCGCAGCCCGTACCCGTGGCCGTACCAGCGAATGGCGCCCTCGACGCAGCGCTTCGTCTCGCCGTAGGCGTTGATCGGACGGATCGGATCCGTCTCCACGATGGGCGTTCGCTCGGGCATTCCGTACGTCGCTGCCGTGGAGCTGAAGACGATGCGCCGTACGCCCGTCGTGCGCATCGCCTCGAGCAGGGCGACGCCACCGGCCACGTTCTCGCGGTAGTACTTCGCCGGGTCGGACATGGACTCGCCGACGATCGACTTGGCGGCGCAGTGGAGGACCACGTCGATGCGATCGCCCTTCAGCAGGGCGGCCACAGCCGCGGTGTCGCCGTAGGTGCCGACCTCGAGCCTCGCCGCCGGAGAGACCGCGCCGCGGTAGCCCGTCGACAAATCGTCGAGGACGGTGACCTCGTGGCCCGCGGCGACGAGAGCCTCGACCGAAACCGAACCGATGTAGCCGGCGCCGCCGGTGACGAGAATGCGCATTCAGTCTCCTCTGAATCTCCGCAGGAGCCCTTTGCGGCGAGGCTCCGTGATCGCTCCTGTGTCGGCCGGCTCTGCGCTCTCGGCGGCAGGTTTGGCGTGGGTATCGTGCCCGGCGGAAGGCTCGGCTGTCGAGGGCCGGCTCCCGCCCGATGTCGAGGACCGACCCCTGGCCGGTGGCCAGGCGGGCCCTTCAGCCCCGGTTTCGGCAGCGCCGCCCGTCTCGCCGGGGCCGCTCGCGTCGCCGCCCAGGACCATGGCCACGGCCTCGCGCAGCGCGGCCGCCTCGGCATCCTCCTCGGTGGCCTCCTCGGCGGCCGGCGAGGGCGCGGCTGGGGGAACGGGGGGCTTGCGAGGCCCGGCGAGAACGTCGAGCTCAGCGGCCTCCAGCTCCGCTTCGGCGATCTGCTCGGAAGCGAGCTCGGCGGTTGCCAGCTGGGCCGAGGCCAGCTCCGCCGCTGCGAGCTCGGCCTCCGCGTCGTCGCCCGCAGCCTCGCGCTCGGCGACGCGCAACTCGGCCGCCCGCAGGTCGGCTTCCAGAGCGGCAAGGTCGATCCGCCGGGACGGCGCCGGACCCAGCTCCTCGGCCGCCACGAGCTCGGCCACGCCGAGTACATCCTCGACCTCGGGGCTGGGCGCTTCCGGCGTCGCGAGCACATCGGCCGCGTCCATCTCTGCGGCTTCGAACGTGGCCGCGTCCAGCTCGGCCGCGTCCGCCACCAGCGCGACGCGCATGGCAATGCTCTCGTCCTCGGTAGTAGCCTCGACGTCGCCCAGAACCTCGCCGAACCTGGCGTCCGCCGTGGCCCGCGCCCGGCCGGTCCGCCCGACGCGCTCCTCGATGACCACATCGTCCGTTTCGTCGACGGCCTCGATGGCCGCGGCCGACTCGGCGGCGGCGAACGGGTCGTCCGCCCACGCTTTCGGTTTCACGTCCTCCGGCAGCAGGTTCCGGCGGGCTCGATCGCCCAGGGCCTGATGCGTCTTGGGGCGAGGCGGCGCTTGCGGTCGTGGAGCCGCCTCCGCCTTCGCCGCCCCAGCCGCGGCCGCCTCGCGACCGGCCTGGCGCCGCTCCCGCAGCGGTTCCTCGGGGAGTTGGGGGAGCGCCTTGCCGGCATCGTCCACATCTGCCTTGACGCGCGTCCCCGGCTTGCCGCCGGGGTCCTGCGCACCCACGTCGCCTTCGCTCTTGCGGGCAGCGGCACGCCGCCGGCCGAGCGCCTCCAGGCGCTGCGCGGCGAGCAGCGGCAGGTCCGCGTTGTCCGGATCGGGCGCCTCTGTCGCGCCTTCCTTGAGGGCCTCGAGGATCCTCTTGGCGGCGACGCTCTCGGGGTCCATCGCCAGGGCGCGGTCGGCGAATGTCCGGGCCAGGCGCCGGTCGCCTCGCTCCAGGGAAACTCGGGCCAGGCCCGCGACGGCGATCGCGTTCGTGGGGTCCAGCTCGACGAGCTGCCAGTACGACCGCTCTGCCTGGTCGAGCGCCCCGCTCGCCAGCGCCTTGTCGGCCCGCAGCAGCACTTCGAACATCAGGGCGCCTCGTTCAAGTGATCCGACGAGTCCACTGCCGATTCTCCGTCCGCCGATCCATCGACCAGCCCGCGGGCCAGCTCGAGCAGGATCGCACGATCGTTGAGCGCCGGCTCGGCTATCACCCGCTCCGTGAGCTCGTTCAGGATGCGGCCGAGCATTCGACCGGGCGGAATCCCCAGCTCCGATCTGAGGTCGTGGCCGTCGATGGCCAGCTGGTGCCGGCCCAGAACGACGTGCCCGGCCAGCTCGGCGCGGACCCGGCCCTCGAGCTCCGGCAGGAGCCCGGCCTCGGCCGAGAGCCCGCTGCCCTCGTTGTCGGCGGCCCGCAGGGCCAGCAGGTCGTCGATCGATCCCGGGCCGACCTTGCGGATGAACCGCCGGACGGCTGTGTCGGTCCAGTTGGGCTGGTAGGAGAACATGTGGTTCTCGACCAGGTGTGCCACTCGCTCCTGCATAGCCCGCGGGGCGTGGAGGCTGGCGAGATACTCCCGGGCGATCGCGGCGCCGACTGTCTCGTGGCCGTGGAAGTGCCCCTCGGCGAGCGTGTCCGGCTTGCCGATGTCGTGCAGGAGTGAGGCCAGGCGGACCAGCGTGCGGTTGGGCGCCGCGTCGACTGTTCGGAGGATGTGGTCCCACAGGTCCTCGCCGTCGAGCTTGTTCTGGGGAATGCCTTGCTGGCGGGCTAGATCGGGCGCGATCGCGGCCAGCAGACCGCTCTCCGCCATCAGGCGCAGCCCGACGCTCGGACGAGGGGCGGCCAGGAGCTTGAGCAGCTCCGTCGCGATCCGCTCGCCCGAGAGATGGCGCGCCAGCTCGGCGTTGCGGCCGATGGAGGCCAGGGTTTCGGCTTCGACCTCGAAGCCCAGCGTGGCCGCCAGGCGAACCGCCCGAACCATCCGCAGGGCGTCTTCGTGGAATCTCCGGTCCGGATCGCCGACGGCCCGAAGCAGGCGCCGGGCCAGGTCCGGACGTCCGCCATGAGGGTCGATGAAGATCGATTCCTCGCCCGGCTTGCCGCCCCAGGCCGTGGCGTTGACCGTGAAGTCGCGCCGGGCCAGGTCCGCCTCGATCGAATCGCCGAACTCGACGCTGTTGGGATGGCGATGGTCCGTGTACGAAACGTCGCGGCGGAACGCGGTTATCTCGTACTGGGCGCCGGCGTGGCGCACGATCACGGTCCCGAACCGGTTCTCGTACAGCGACCCCGGGAAGAGGCTCTGGATCCGGTCCGGCGGAGCGTCCGTGGCCAGGTCCCAATCCGCGGGTTCGCGGCCCAGCAGCGCGTCGCGCAGACAGCCGCCCACCACATAAGCGGAGTGCCCGCCTCCCCGGAGAGTGGCCATCAACTCGGCGACCGGGGCGGGAATCTCCGGCGCCGGCGCGAGCCCTCCTCCCGCCAGCGCCGCATTCTCGGATGCCCCCACCCTCACGGCCCCGCGATCAGTGGCCAAGGAAGAGGTATGAGCGCCAGCTCCCGTTGCGGTCGTCCCGAAGGTACGGCGTGAAGAGCGAGTAGACGTCACAGCGTGGCTCGATCGGGCGGCGGGCCAGTCGAAGCTTGGCCTCATCGAGCAGTTTGCCGCCCTTGCGATGGTTGCACGACTTGCAGGCGGTGACCAGGTTGTCCCAGGTGTGCGAGCCGCCCCGATGACGCGGCACGACGTGGTCGAGGGTCAGGTCGCCGCTCTGGCGGCCGCAGTACTGGCAAGTGTACGAGTCGCGCGTGAAGACCTCGCGGCGAGTCAGCTTCACCCTCGGCCGCGGCCGCTTGATCTGGTACTGGAGGCGGATCACGGCGGGCGCGCGGTAGTCCGCCCGCGGCGTCCGGATCACCTGGTGGTCGTACTCGAGCACCTCGGCCCGCTCGCCGAACACCAGCCGGAAGGCGCGCGGCAGGTTGCACACGTTGAGTGGCTCGTAGTTCTGATTCAGGACTAAGACCACGCCCTCCATGCCCGCATCCTACCAGAGCATGGGCAGTTGCCCGTGCGTCGGAGGGTGGAATGGGCCGGATGCGCCGAGCCGGCAGACCTGCGTCCGCCGGCTCGTGTGGATTCTGTTTTGGGGCCGACCGCGGCAACGCCGCGGAGGTCAGGCCGTGTCTACCCGACCAGGTGGACCGGGCTGTCGCGAATCTCCACGCGCCACGTGGTGCGGTCGTGCGCCGCGCCACCGGTGATCACGTACCTGATCTTCCACCACCCGCCCGTGTAGTTGGTGGGAATGTGGATGGTCACCACCACCCAATGACCCTGGAAGTTGGAGTTACCGCCACTCGCGGTGGTGACCGACGAGACGTTCGAGTGCAGGGTCCCCCCCGACCCGAGGTTGGTGCCTGAGTCTCGCCAGCTGAATTGGCTGTCCTGGTAGCCCGCGCCGACGGGCATCTCGAAGTACATGACTCCGGTGCCGTTCAAGTCGCCGGGGTCGAAGAGGTCGACTTCCATGGTCTTGCCGGCGCACGCCGAGCTGATGTTGGCCAGGTAGAGGTGCGTAGTGCCGGACGCCAGGTTCTGCCATACCGACATGGCCGACTCCGCTCCGACGACGCCGGCATAGACCTCCGGCCCCGACCCGCCGTTCAGCGTCGCCCGTATGCCGAAGTTGTTCGATCCGTCGGCGGGGCTCGTCGTATCCCCATGGACCGTCTGGATGTTCAGGCGGTAGGTGCCGGCCTGGGCCGCGAAGCTGGTAAACGTGATCCATTGGCCAACGTAGTTGTCATGGCTGTTTCCGCTGACGTAGGTGCTCGAGCAGGACCCATTGGGCGCCGTCGTGCTCTGGTCGCCCAGATAGGTCTTGGCCGCTTTGACGGTGTCGTCCGTGAGGTCGTACGGGGTGTCAGACGGGTCGTACAGGGTGAAGACGGTGCTGAACTTGGAGTTGCTGGTGAACTGGCTGTCGCCCGTATCCTGGCCCTGGGCGTTGCGGTAGCAGAACTCGGGATCGTACAGCTCGATCCTGAGCGTTCCCGCCGACGGCACTTTGACGGCGTAGTTGTAGGCACCCGGATCGCCCCCCGCCGGGGGCTTGTACTCAGTGTTGCTCGCAGACGCTGGGGAGCACGGATTGTGAGCGGTGGTCGTGTCTTTGGTTGCGTAGGGGTCGCCGTTCTGCTTCAACGTGCACGGTCCCTGTATTGCCGCCCAGAAGTTCAGGGCGTTGCCGTCGAGGTCCGTGGCGGTCGGGTCGCCGAAGACGTTGAGCGGGCTGCCCATCGGCACCGGAAGGTGGAATTGAGCGTGGGACACGCGGGTGACCGTCAGGCTGTTGATGCCAAACGCCCGCATGAAGAACGTGGGCACAGGGGCGGTGATGCTGACGTCCATCTGCTCCTTGTTGGGATTGTTCTGGTGGGCGTCGACCACAACGCTGCCCGACACGGCGACATACCCGTTCTGTTTGGCCGCCATGGTCGAGGCGGCTGTCGCCGAGGCGGGGTCATCGGGCAGGTAAACCGCGCCGGCGAGCGCGGCCGCGTCCGCCGCCTTCTGGATCCGCATCTCGTTCACCCACGCGTACGAGACGTCGATGGCGATGCCCATGATCCCGATGAAGACCATCAGCGAAGCTGCGAAGACGACGATGATCTGGCCGCGGCTGAGGACGAGCTCGTCACGCTCGCGGGCGCCTGTCCGCCGGATGGGCAGGTTCAGGTGCGGTTTGGGCAGGCGAAGCATCGGTTTACTCCTCGGATCATTGCAGCTTCCACGGGGGCCCTATCGGCATGATCGCCTGGGCGGTCATCTGCAGGCCGCCGGTGAAGAACGCCAGAAGGCCGGTCTTGGACTTGTATGTGTACTGGATCTTGACGACGATGTCGTCGTACAGCCCACCCCCAAAGGTGCCGTCGTGCCGGCCGCAGGCGGGGTAGTTGTAGCCGCCGGTGCTCACGAAGGAGCCCGTCGCCACGGTCCCAACCCAGTCGTACTCGTTGGTGTTGCTCTTGTTCGTCCCATCCCAGGCTTGGCCCGAGATCCAGATCTTCACGGTGCTCACGTCGACCCCGGAGTTCGAGAGAGACGCCTTGATGGTGGCGACGATCGCGGGATCGACGGTGCTCTCGGCCAGGGCATTGGGACACACGCCCTGCGTCCCATAGTTGCCCATCGAGGCGCCAACTCGCGCACCCTCGCGGCTGGCCGCCTCGAGCGCCAGGTCGGCGTCGAAGGCCATGCCGAACTCCAGGGTTGCGGTGAGCATCACGGCCATCACCGGCAGCACCAGTGCGAACTCCGCGATGCTCTGCCCCCGCTGCCTGTGCAGCCAGCGGGGCCGTCGAGCGCCGTGGTGAATTCTCAGCTTCGTCATATCGCCGGTATCGGCTCCATGGTGGTGAGATTCGTCTGGGTGAATGTGAAGCCAGCGCCGGTGAGGCCGATCAGGCTTGGCAGTGGCGTCATCCAGCTGTACTTGTAGACGATCGAGACCCCAACCGTGTCGGGGCCCGTGTGGAGGGCCAGGCAACCGGCGGCGGTGCCGCCGATGAATGCACAACGGCTAGAGCCCGGGTACGAACTCACCGTGTTCGTCCAGCCGCCCCAGCCCAGATACAGGGGGCCGCCCGGCGTGTAGCGCTGGATCGCGCCGTTCTTGACGCTTCCATCGGAGTTGGCCCAGAAGATGTCCACGTGATCGATGAGGTTCCTGGTCGCAGGAGGAGTGATGTCCTTGTCGATGGTGTTGAGGATGGCGCCATCGGCATTGGAGGGCGTTCCGCCCGATTCCGAAGCCACGACCGCGGCGTCACGAGAGGCGAAGCTGATCTGCATCTTCACGCTGAAGCCGATGCCGAATTCGATCACGCCGGTAAGGATCGTGACGAAGATGAGGAAGACAAGCGCGAACTCGACCAGCGCCTGGCCGCGGGCGCGGCGACGGCCCTCGTCTGCGGTTGTGCGCTTGCGGTTGCCCATCAGCTACCCCCGACGGCGGAAAACGTAGACTCCTAGGAACCCGACATTAGGGTCGCATCCTTGCACCTACCATAACGGAGGAGGGGCCGCAGCGCGCGGCGAGTCGCCGAATCGGTGCATCTGGGCCACGAAAGTACGAACGGATGGCCGGCCCCCGCGAACGTCCTGGGGCCCGGGCGCACGAACGACCTATTGCGCCCGCTCAGCGCTTCTGCGACCAGTCGGTGCCCGGGCGCAGCTCCGCCGCCGCCAGGCGGTATCCGCCCCCGGGTTCCGTGAGCAGGTGAATCGGGCGATCGGGGTCGAACTCCAGCTTCTGGCGGAGGCGCCGTACGGTGACCCAGACGTAGGCCGGGTCCGCGGCGTCCGAATCAGCCCAGACCTTGTGCAGCAGCTGCTCGGTCGTGACGGCCGCCGGCATGCTCGCGGCAAGGGTCGCCAGGAATCGCGATTCGGTGGGGGACAGGGCCACGCGCCGACCGCGGACTGTGGCCTCTCTCTTGCGAGGAGTGAGCGTGATATCGCCCAGCGCCAGCTCCTCGACCGGGATCTGGTCGCGCAGCCGCCGGAGGACCCGCCTGACTCTGGCCAGCAGCTCGGGGTAGTCGTACGGCTTGGTGACGTAGTCCTCGGCGTAGTGGGCGATCAGATCCGCCTTGCTATCGGCCTCGACGATGGCGGAGAGCACCAGGATCGGCAGATCGGCGCGGCTCTTGATCCGCGCCGCCAGGGTCTGGCCATCCATCTCCGGCATCAGCAGGTCGAGGATCACCAGGTCCGGCCAGGCGATGTCGAGTTGCTCGAGGGCCTCGCGCCCGCTGCTCGCCCGGGCCACCTCGAAGCCGTCGCCGGTCAGCCGTTCGGCGAGCGCGTCGAGATGCCGCACGTCGTCGTCCACCAGCAGCAGCCGCGCTTCGCTCACGCAGCCAATCTTACGGCCGCGACCGACAGGTCAAGCACCGCGGATCGCCGGCCCGGCTCAGTCCAGGCCGGCGGTGAGGCGCGCCCTCGTCATCGCTGCATCGAGCATTTCGGGCGTGAGGCGGCCGGTGAACGTGTTCTGCTGGCTGGGGTGGTACGAGCCGAGGATGCGGTAGAGGCCGGCCGTCGCTTCGGCGCCGTGGCCGAAGGCCGGCTTGTGAGGCAGGGCCACGCCCAGCGCGCGGAGTGCGGCCATGGCGCCGTCCCACGCGTATGCCCCCAGGGGGACGATGACGCGCAGCTCCGGCAGCAGCCGCAGCTCACGTACCAGAAATGGCAGGCAGTTGGCCCGTTCGTCCGGCATGGGCTTATTGTCGGGAGGGGCGCAGCGCACGACCGCGGCGATGTAGACGTCGCGAGCGGCCAGGCCGTCGGCGGCGTCCGTAGAGGTCGGCTGGTTGACGAACCCGGTCCGATGGAGCGACGCGCACAGGAAGTCGCCCGATCTATCGCCGGTGAAGAGGCGGCCGGTGCGATTGCCGCCGTGGGCGGCGGGGGCGAGCCCCACGAGCAGGACGCGAGCCCTCGGATCGCCCCAGCCCGGGAGTGGCCGCGCCCAGTAGCTCTGCCCCTTGAACCTTGCCGGCGGGTGCGCCGCCGCTTCCTCGCGCCACTCCACCAGCCGGGGGCAGCGCCGGCAGGCGGCCACCTCGGCGGAGAGACGGACGATGGAATCGGTGGCCATGGCGCGGAATCTACCGCGCGGCGCGATCCTCGGCGGGCTCCGGGTTCGGCTCGGGCAAGCGCTCGAGCCAGCGCTCGATCGGGCCCGACCGTTCGATCCGGCGCCAGGCGAAGAAGGCGCCGACCGCGCCGGCGGTGTTCATGATCGCGTCGTCGACGTCGGTGACCCGGTAGGTGAAGCCTTCCATCAGCGAGCCGGCGTACTGGGTCAGCTCGATGCCGGCGCCGAAGGCAATCGCCACGAACAGGAACCGGCGCCAGTCGCGCAGGGCGGGCCACAGACCCGGTCCGTGGATGCCGAGCGGCATGAGCGCCAAGACGTTGCCGAAGAGCTGGCGGACGGTGTTCAGGCTCAGGTGCTGGAGCTGCCAGACGATGGTGGCGAACGGAACGAGGTTGTCCTCGCTCATGCCCCGCGTCTGGCGATAGAACTCCTGCCCGCCGACCGGGATCGGGAAGATGGTCAGGCCCACGACCAGCGTGATGTGCGCCAGGGCGAGCAGCGCCATGAACGTCCAGCGTCGACCCGCTCCTCGCCGCCAGATCCAGACAGCTATCGGAGCGGCGGGTATCAAGACGAGAAAGCCGGGTATCAGGACGAGCTGGCCGTCGGTGAACGTCATCGGGAGTTCCCCTCCGCGTGGTGCGCGGCCCCAGGATGACACGGCGACCGGCGATCGAGGTGCAGCGTGCGGCGCGCCACTCGGTCGGCCGGCCGGAGTCCACGGGTTGCCCGGGTATAATCCTGTCTGCGTGGCGCGGGCCGTCGCGACCCTCCCGGCACGATCCCGCAGCTCCGCCGCAGTAAGGAACTGGCACCGAATGACCGCCGAGACCTCCACCTGGGCCACGAAGAAAGGCCTCGCCCAGATGCTCAAGGGCGGCGTCATCATGGACGTCGTCACCCCTGAGCACGCCAAGATCGCCGAGGACGCCGGGGCATGTGCCGTCATGGCCCTCGAGCGCGTCCCGTCCGACATCCGGGCGGCAGGCGGCGTGGCCCGCATGAGCGATCCGCTGATGATCGAGGGGATCATGGCCGCGGTCAGCATCCCGGTCATGGCCAAGGCTCGGATCGGCCACTTCGTGGAGGCCCAGGTCCTCGAGGCGCTCGGCGTCGACTACATCGACGAATCCGAGGTCCTCACGCCGGCCGACGAGATCAACCACATCGACAAGCACGCCTTCAAGGTGCCGTTCGTGTGCGGCTGCCGCAATCTCGGAGAGGCGCTGCGGCGCATCAACGAGGGCGCGGCGATGATCCGGACCAAGGGCGAGGCCGGCACCGGCGACATCGTCGAGGCCGTTCGCCATATCCGGACGCTGATGTCCGAGATCCGCCGCCTGCAGTCGATGCGCGAGGACGAGCTGTTCGTCGCGGCTAAGGAGCTCGAGGCGCCGTACGACCTGGTCAAGCAGGTCGCGGCCGAGGGCAAGCTGCCTGTCGTCAACTTCGTCGCCGGCGGCATTGCCATTCCGGCCGACGCGGCGCTGGCCATGCAGCTCGGCGCCGAGGGCGTGTTCGTGGGGTCGGGCATCTTCAAGAGCGAGAACCCCGCCAGGACGGCCGAGGCGATCGTCCAGGCCACGCTTCATTTCGATAACCCCAAGATCATCGCCGAGGTTTCGAAGGGTCTGGGCAGCCCGATGCGCGGCATCGCGGCGGTCACGATCCCGGAGGCGGAGCGTCTGGCGGTCCGGGGCTGGTAGCCCGGCGTAGCGGGACGCGCGGTCCAGTGGGACCGACGCGAACCCGGAGCGCGCAATGAAGATCGGCGTACTGGCGCTTCACGGCGCCGTCATCGAGCATATCCAGACCCTGCGGGCGATCGGCGTCGAGCCGATCCCGGTGCGGCTGCCCGAAGACCTCGAGGGGATCTCCGGCTTGATCCTGCCCGGCGGCGAGAGCACCACGATGCGCAAGCTCGTCGCTCGCTGGGGCCTCCGTGAGCCGATCATGGCGCTGGCGAGGTCGGGGGCCCCGATCCTCGGCACCTGCGCGGGGATGATCATCGTGGCCCGCGAGATCGCCGGCGGCGAGGAGCCTGTCTTCCCGCTGCTCGACGTGACGGTCGAGCGCAACGCGTTCGGGCGCCAGCTCGAGTCGTTCGAGACGGACCTGGCGATGCCGATCCTGGGCGATCGGCCGGTCCACGCCATCTTCATCCGCGCTCCGGTGATCGAGCGCCTGGGCCCCGGCGTCGAGGTCCTGGCCCGCCTCCCGGACCAGAGGGTAGTGGCCGTCCGCCAGCGCAACGTGATCGCCATCTCGTTCCACCCAGAGCTGGCCGGCGAAACCCGGATCCATCGCCTCGTTGCCACCATGGCCGCGGAATACGCGGAGCCCGGCGAGGGCACGGCGGTTGCCGGCACCGAGCCGTGGTCCCTGGGGGAGGCCAGGTGAGCGGCCGCGTCCGCCTCGCCCGCATCACCGACCTCGCCGCCCTGGGCGAGCTGTCCCGGCTGTCCCAGCAGGAACACGTCGACGCGCGCTCGCTCGGGCTGCCCCTCAGCGGGCCACGGATCGGCGTCTTCAGCCTGTTCCGGCTGCCGCTCGGCGCGTTCCGGCCCAACGACCTGCTCTTCGTCTACGAGGACGAGCGGCGGCTCTCCGGCCTGCTGCGCGTGGAGCGCGATGCCTCCCGCGACGAGATGACGATCGTCGAGCTCGACGCCATCGGCTCGGGCGACTCGGGCGATACGCGGTACCGGCTCGTGCAGCACCTCTTGCGCGATGGGACGAAGCGCGGCGCCTTCCGATTCCACGTGGCCTGCGCCGACGTCCAGGGTAATGTCGAGCTCTTCATGCAGGCCGGCTTCGCCCGCTACGGCCAGGAGCTGCTGCTCTTCCGCGGCCCGGGCACGCGGCTGCCGCCGCCCTGGTCCGACGACAAGGCGCGCTCGGCCGGCATCCGCCCCTGCCAGCCACTCGATGCGTTGCCGCTGGCCCGCCTGTACACGTCGGTCACGCCGGCGCCGGTGGCGCGCCTCGAGGCATATCGCCTCACCGAGTGGGAGCGACAGGGATCCACCACGCGCGTGCCCCGTTCCAGCCTCGCTCCGATCCTGCGCTTCGCCGACGTCGAGGCGTTCGTCCTGGAGTCGGCCGATGGCGGCCCGGACAAGCTCGAGGCCCTGCTGCAGGTAGGAGTGGCGCGCGAGGAGCAGCCCCACTATCTGAAGGTGATGGCCAGACCCGGCGCCGACGTGGCTCCGCTCGTCGGCTTTGGCCTGGGCCTGATCCGCGCCCGGATCGAGAGGGGCGGCAACTGCCCGGACAACGGCGTCCTCGCCCCGGTCCGAACCTACGAATCGCCGGTCGACCGCCGCCTCGAGGAGGCGGGCTTCGCCAACCTGGCGACGGTGACGCTGCTGATGAAGGAGGCGCTCGTCCGCGTCGCCGAACCCGCACTCGTTCCGGCTGTACGCTAGCCCGAAAGCACAGGAGAGAACGTGGCTGATCAGGGTGCGCTCCACCGGCGGGAGTCGATCGACGATCTGGATCTGCTCCTCAGCGCCCTGCCGCCCGACGTCGTCGAGGCGGTCCATGCGATGACCGATCCCGCGCACCTCATCGAGGTCGTGATGGACCTCGGGCGCCGGCCCGAGGCGCGCTCCACGAGCAGCGAGGTGACCCTGCTGGAGCGCGAGATCACCGCGGCGGATATCAAGTACGTCGTCGACCACATCGGCACGTTCGGCGACGACAACCGCGCCGGCATCGAACGGACGCTGCATCGAATCAGCGCCGTGCGCAACCGAACCGGCAAGATCGTCGGCCTGACCTGCCGCATCGGCCGCGCGGTCTACGGCACGATCGAGATCATCAACGACTTCGTCGAATCGGGGAAGTCGATCCTGATCATGGGCCGGCCGGGCATCGGCAAGACGACGATGCTGCGCGAGGCGGCTCGCGTGCTGGCCGACGACCACGGCAAGCGGGTCGTCGTCGTGGACACGAGCAACGAGATCGCCGGCGACGGCGACATCCCCCATCCGGCGATCGGGCGGGCCCGCCGAATGCAGGTCCGGACCCCATCGCTCCAGCACGAGGTAATGATCGAGGCGGTCGAGAACCACATGCCCGAGGTCATCGTCATCGACGAGATCGGGACCGAGCTCGAGGCCCAGGCCGCCCGGACGATCGCCGAGCGCGGCGTGCAGCTGATCGGCACCGCTCACGGGAACAACCTCGACAACCTCATGATCAACCCGACCCTGACGGATCTGATCGGCGGCATCCAGACGGTGACCCTGGGCGACGAGGAGGCGCGGCGCCGCCGCTCGCAGAAGAGCGTTCTCGAGCGCAAGGCCCCGCCCACCTTCGACGTCATCGTCGAGATCCTCGATCGAGAGAGGGTCACCGTTCATGCGGACGTGGCCGAGACCGTGGACGCGCTACTGCGCGGCGATCCGATCTCGGCCGAGTTGCGCTGGCGCGACGAGGGCGGCGTGCACCGCTCGCAATCGCGGCCCAAGCCGTCGCCGCGCGAGGCGCTGAGTGGCGGCGATCGCTTCGGCAGCGACCGATTCGCCGGCCTCGTGGGCGCCGGGCCGGGCTGGCGGACGGAGCCGGGGTGGCGCGGCTCGGGCTCGTACCACTCGCCGTCCGACTGGCGGGAGGCGGAACGGGGCGGGGCGCGGCCGGGCTATCGACCCGGGGCCGGCGGCGGCTGGCGGACGCCGGTTCGCGGCTCGCGCGAAGTGCGCGACGGGGCGCGCCGGACTCGGAGCGGCGAAGGATCGAGCGGCAGCGGCGGCGCGCCGGGCGGTGCTCCGGGTGGAGGGCCTGGCCAAGGCTGGCCCGGCGGAGGGCAGGACGCGGGCGCGGGGACCATCCCCGGGGAGCGGTTAGCGGCGTCGCCGCGCGGTCCGGCTGGCGAGGCGCCCGTCTCGCCGTTCAAGTCCGGCGAGATAGCGGATCGCGGCCCGGTCGAGCGGGGAGCGCCGCCGGTGCCCGAGCCGCGGGCGCGCGAGCTGCGCGAGCTGGAGCGGCAGCGCTCCTGGGCGCAACAGGCGACGCGTGCCATGAACGACTATCGCGCCGAGGGCGTGGACGAGGATGAAGGTCCGGAGGCCGCCGCCGCGCGACGGGCAACGGCCGCTCCGGGCACTGCCCAGCCCGACGCCGGCGAGGACCGCGAGGATATCGTCGACGAGCTCGGCGAGGACGACGAAGCACTGGCCGACGTGGTCCGGACTCGAGCCGGCGGCGAAGCCTGGGACGGGGAGGAGGAGGACGCCCCCGTCCTGCGCGTCCGCGAGTCGGGCACCATCCTGCCGACGCTCCGGGTCCTGCCCCACGGCATCAGCCGCAAGCGTCTCGAGCAGGCCATCAAGGAGCTGCAGCTGCCGGTCATCATCGCCCGCGACCCGGACGAGGCCGACGTCGTGATGACGCTCAAGAGCGAGTACCGCCAGAAGACGGCGGGCCTGCGAGAGGCCGAGGATCGCGGGCTGCCGATCTACGTCCTCAAGAGCAACACCATCGTCCAGATGGAGGCCAGCCTGACTTCGATCTTCTCGCTCGAAGTCGACCCTCGCGAGGCGGCGCTGCGCGAGGCCGAGGAGGCGATCGGGATGGTCATCCACAACGTCGAGCCGGTCGAGCTCTCGCCCCAGAACGCCTATATCCGCCGCCTGCAGCACCAGATGGCCGAGCGCGCCAACCTCATCTCGCGCTCGCGCGGCCGAGAGCCCTACCGCCGGGTCCGTCTGTACCCGTGAGCCGGTTCTCGGAACCAACCGAGGCCGGAGCCGGCCGAGGGCGGAGCCGCTCCCGAGGGTCGCGCCATCCGTCGCCAGCCCGTTCGAGCGCCCGCGGCTCGGCTAGACTCGTCGAATGCACCTCGACGGCGGCCGCCGACGCGGCTTCTTCCTGACCCTCGAGGGCCCGGAGGGTTCCGGCAAGTCGACCCAGGCCCAGCGTTTGGCGGCCCGGTTGACCGCCTCCGGCGTGCCCTGCGTCGTCACCCGCGAGCCGGGCGGAACGGCCCTGGGCGAGGCGGTCCGCCAGATCCTGCTCCACGCCCCGGACCTGTCGCCCGTGCCGGCAGCCGATGCCCTCCTGTTCAACGCCGCCCGGGCCCAGCTCGCGGCCGAGGTCATCGAGCCGGCGCTCGAGCGCGGCGAAGTCGTCATCTGCGACCGTTTCGGCGATTCGACGCTCGCCTACCAGGGGTTCGGCGCAGGCCAGCCTCTCGAAGCCCTGCGTTCGTTGCAGCGCTTCGCGGTCGGCGACCTCCGCCCGGACCTGACCGTGCTGATCGACCTGCCCGTCGAAGATGGCCTGCGGCGCAAGCAGGCCGGCGAAATGACCCGCTTCGAAGAGCGGGCCGACGTGGAGTTCCATCGCCGCGTGCGCGACGGGTTCCTGGCCCTGGCCGCCTCGGAGCCGGACCGTTTCGTGGTCGTCGACGGCCGCCAGACGGTCGACGCGATAGAGGAATCGATCTTCGGGGCGCTCCGGCCGAGGCTCGGCCCACGCCTCGAGGTGTCTGCGCGCACCGCGACCAGCGCGCCTGACGCCTCTTCACTCGATGCGAGTGAACCGGAGCGCGATTCGCTGCGAATGGACAGATGAGGGACCCAGTGGTCGTGCCCCTGCACATGGTCATGCCCCAAGGACCCTCAGAGGATCATTCGGAGGCCGAATTGATGCGCCAGGTCGCCGCCGGTGAGATCGGCGGACTCGAGTCGCTATACGATCGCTATCACGCGATGGCGTATGCGCTCGCCCTGCGCATCACGACGGAGACCGGGCTGGCCGAAGACGTGGTCCAGGATTCGTTCCTGGGGTTGTGGCGCAACGCCGGCCGCTACGCCGAGGACAAGGGCAGCGTCAAGGGCTGGCTGCTGGCTATCGTCCGTCACCGTGCCATCGATTCGATGCGCCGCCGCAGAAACGGCGTGACGATCGGCGATGAAACCGAGGAGCCGCTTCCGGCAGCCTTGACGCTGCCCGACATCTGGCCCGAGGTGGCTGGACGGCTCGACGCCCAGAGAATCCGGCTCGCCCTGGCGAAGCTGCCGGTCGTGCAGCGCGACGCGATCGAGCTGGCCTACTTCGACGGTCTGACGCAGCGAGAGATCGCCACCAGGACCGGCGCCCCTCTGGGCACGGTCAAGAGCAGGATGCGGCTGGGTCTGCTCTCACTGCGGCGCGAACTGATTGACGTTGCCGACGGGTCCGACGGGACGGGCCCCACATCCAGGGCCGCCGGAGCCTCCACGCTCCCGCGCACCGGCCCGGAAGGCGAGGGCTGAGATGGCCATCGCATGCGATCGCGTTCTCGATCTGGCCCCGGGTTTCGTCCTGGGGGCGCTGGATGCGGCCGACATGGCCGCCGTTCGCGAACACCTGGGCACCTGCACGGAGCCCCATCCGGAGCTGCGCGAGATGGGCGGCGTGCTTGCGTACATCGGAGACTCGCTCGATCCGGTCGAGCCGCCGAGGCACCTCCGCGACGCCGTCATGGCTGCGGCCCAGGCGGATCTGCGCGCTCGATCGGCGGAGAAGGTCGCGCCTGCCGCGGTCGCGCCTGCCCCGATCTCGCTGGCACGCGTTCGCGCCCTTCGAACCCATCGCGCGACCGTGTGGCTCACCCGCGCCGCGGCCGCCGTCGTGATCGTCGGCCTGGGCGGATATGCGCTGGCAGTGCAGGGCGACCTGGCCAGGGCCCACCAGGCGCAGGACCACGCCAACACCGTGCTCCACTACATGCAGGTTCCGGGCGCTCGGTCCGCAGTCCTCACCCCGGAGCTCGGGCGCCAGGGTGCAGGCGATGCCGTGCTCCTGCCGAGCGGCCACGTCTACGTGCTGCTGCATGGCCTGGAGCCGACGAAGGGCGACGAGGTCTACATGGTCTGGTCCAGCGCCGACGGCGGCACCATCGCCCGGGACGGCTGGTTCACCGTGGACGACCAGGGCGAGGGCTCCCTGGAGATGGACAACGTTCCGCCCTCGGACTCGCTGTGGCTGATGGTCTGCCGTGAGCCCAACAGCAACGTGGAGAAGCCAACCGGCCCCGCGATCGTGACCGGAACCATCTGGGTCTACTCGGTCCCCGCCCCGACACCGACGGACTGAATCCCGCAGGTCGCCGCCGCGGCGCCCGCCGGCCGTTACTCCGCCGCCGGTGCTCCGAGCGCGACTCTTCCGCCCCCCGCCTCTCGGGCCGACTGCATTGCCCGCTCCGCGACCTCGAGCAGCTCCCCGGGCGTGCGGCCGTCCAGCGGGAAGCCGGCGATCCCCGCCGAAACGGTGATGGTCTTGCCGTCCACGGGCGCCAGGCCGGCGATGCCGCGCACCAAACGCTCCGTCACGATCAACCCGTCCGGCCCCGGGGCGAGGAGCATGAACTGGTCGTCGGCGTAGCGTGCGACGGTATCCACGAGGCGGACCGATTCGGCGAGGATCTGGGCCACGCGGCGCAGGGCTTCGTCGCCGGCCACGTTGCCGCCGCCCCGCTGTATCTCCTCGAAGTCGTCCAGCTCGAACAGCGCCACGGACAGCGCCACCCCCTGGCGGCCGGCGCGGGCCACTTCCAACTCCAGCAGCCGGTCGACGGTGCGGCGATTGGGCAGCCCGGTGAGCAGATCGGTGTGGGCCAGGCGGTCGAACCACTCGGCGCGTTCGGAGCCGAGTGACACGGCCAGCGCCCGTTCGACGGCGACGGCCGCCAGGTCGGCGAGTGGCTCCGCCCCGAGCAGCTTCTCGCGCTTGGGCAGCGGCCCCGCGAATCCTAGCGCCATCGTCCCGAGCGCGATCTCGATTCCCTCTCGCCGCACGATCAGCGGCAACAAATAGGCCGTCGTCGCGCCGCGGAGCACCGGCACGTGCCCGGCGTCCTCGACCTCGAGCGGATGCCGGGATCGAATGACAGTCGCCAGCGGGTCCTGGCTTTCGGTGACCGCCTTGATCGACCCGGCGCCGGCCGCGTCGTCGCCGGCAATTTGGAAGGTGACCGCCAGCTCGAGCTCGTCGTGATCGGCGTCGAGGATGTAGGCCGCGCCGACGCTGGCCCCGAGATGCTCGCCGGCCAGGCCTAGCAGCTCGGCCAGGGCGTCGTCCAGATCGTCGCTGCGCGCGACGGCGGCGGCAGCGGCCGCGAACAGAGCGCTGTCCGATCGTTGGTGGAGTGGTCGTTCGCTCGGCACGGATTCTCCCCTGCGGCGTCGACGTGGGAACCCCGGCGATTGTACGGCCCCGCACCGCCTCGCGCGATACCCTGCTCCGCCTATACTCGCGCCCGTGAAGCTCGTCGTCGTGGTCGTTCACAACGAGGACGCCAAGGTTCTCATCGAGGCCTTGCTCAAGCGCGAGCATCGCGCCACCTGGCTCCACAGCTCGGGCGGCTTCCTCAAGCAGTCGAACGCGACGGTCCTGGTGGGCGTCGAGGACGACAGGGTCGAGGAGATCGTCGGTCTCGTCCGCGAGAACTGCCACTCGCGCACTCAGACGGTCAGCCCCATCCCCCCGATCATGGAGCCGGGCGAGTTCTTCCTGCCCTACCCGCTCGAGGTCGAGGTCGGCGGCGCCGTCGTCTTCGTCCTCCCGGTCGATCGGTTCGAGCGGATCTAGCTGGCCCTCGGGCCGGGGGTGTCGGTGAGCCCATTTCGGCCTGACCTGGTGGACGTCTGGACCTTTCGGATTCGAGAGCGCGGCCTGCCGCTGGGGTTCGCGCCGTTGTCTGGGCCGATCGAGCGGAGCCAGGGGTTCGGCGGTGCCGGCGGTGCGGGCGCTGCGGCGCCCGGAGACGACGTCGCGGCGCCCGGAAATCGCGCCGCGCCTGGAGACCGCGCGGCGCCTGAGCCGCGCGTCGAGATCCTGCTCCTGCGCCGCTCTGCCGGCCGCATCCTGCCGGGGCTGTGGCAGTGCGTCTCGGGCTCGCTCGAAGATGGCGAGTCGGTGACCGATGGCGCGCTGCGGGAGCTGCGCGAGGAGACCGGCTTTGGGGCGGACGAGATCGAGGGCTTCTTCGACCTGGACCAGGTGAACCAGTTCCACGAGCCGTCGTTCGGGGCGATCGTCACGAGCGCCATCTTCGCCGTCCGCGTCCGCGCCGGCTCCGAGCCGACGCTCTCGCACGAGCACGACACGATGCGCTGGGTTTCGCCCTTGCAGGCGCTCGATCTGGCGATCTGGCCCGCCTATCGCGAGTCGATCCACCGCATCGAGGAGAACCTGCTCGACCCCGAGCGGGCGATCTGGTTCGAGCTGACGCTCGACGGGCAGCGGGCCAGACGGTAGGCTCGGCCGCTGGTTCGGTTTCCCCACCAGATTGGCCCCAGCACTCGTATGGAAGATAGCGGGGTGGTTGCGCGCCTGTTTCCCGCTCCGCAGTCCGTCGCCGAGCGTGGATTCGGCCTGCATCGGTGTCGACCGCCCGGCCTGCGAGGTCGGAAGCTCCATAAGAGTGGCCGTGCCATTCGGCTGGAGAAACCGGGTGGCCCATGGCCGGCCAGTGACGCCGGGGCCCGCCCCGGAGTGGCGCCGGCCAAGATTCCGCGCCAGACTGAACTTCGCCGATACCCATTTCGGCCGGTCGGAGCCTCTTATGTGATGTGAGGGTCATCACGGAACCGCTCGACAGGAACCAGGACCGGGCCGCGCTGGCGCGGCTCTCGCGGGCAGAACCGGCGCTGGCGCCGACACCCGAGTGGGTCGCCACGCTGCACGTCCACGGTCCGCTGCTCCTGGCCGCGGCTCGGGCTATCGCCCGGGACGAGGCCGAGGCGGAGGACCTGGTCCAGACGACTTTCGAGCGGGCGCTCCGGGCGGCACCGACGATCAGGGACTCGCGCGCGATCCGCGCCTGGCTCCTGACCGTCCAGACGCGCGAGGCGCTGCGGGTCGTTCGGCGGCTGCGTCGAACGCTCCGGCTCGAGCCGGAGGTCCACGAGCTGCCGATGGGCGGCCCCGACGCCTCCGAATCGATCGAGCTCGACATGGCGCTGGGTCGTCTGTCGCGCCCGATCCGAGCCGCCGTGGTCCTCCACCACATGGTCGGACTCTCCGTGCGCGAAACGGCCGATGCCCTCGGCGTCACGGAGAACACGGCGAAGGCACGGCTCAAGACCGGCCTGGCGCGACTCCGGGAGTTGCTCGATGAAGACTGACGCGACCGGCGGCGCTTCTGCCAACGACACGGCCTACGACAATCTCGAAGGGCGGCTTTCCGGCCGCTTCGCGGTCGAACTGGATCGCGCCGAACGGGACTACCCTGCTCTGCGCGAGAAGCTGGTCGGTGGAGTGCGGCCGGCTTCCCGCCGCGGGCGAGGCGCGTGGCCGAGGCTCGCTCTGCCGGTCACGGCAGCCGCGGCGCTCGCCATCGCAGTCCTGGTCGGGGCAGGTCTGCTCCCCGCCTCGCCTGCCCCGGTCCCGGCCGGGCCCGCATCCGTTTCGCCGCCCTCAGGTGTGGTGATGGGCGCCGACGGGATTCCCACGCAGATCGACGGCCAGCGCGTGTACCGCGTAACCGACAAGGCCGGGTGGCAGAACCTGAGCGGCAGCTTCCTGCTGGGCGGGTACGGACTCGACTTCGTCATGTCCTGCCCCACGTGGTTGCCGCAACCATCGGCCGAGGCCGATCTTCTTGGCCAGTGCGGCGGTATCGAGCTGGCGCCATCCGCCAACGAGGATCCCGGCTCCGGCCTCCTCATGTTGGCGCCGCAGGGATCAACCTGGCTGTCTGCCTGGTTTGGCGGGCCGGCCATCGTCGTGCGCGTTCACGCCCACGACCCTGAGGCTGCGCAGTGCGCTGCCGAAACGCGAACCCAGTGCGAGGCTGCCCTGGTTGTCGAGGCGGTCGTCTGGCCGGCGGTCCCGACCGAGATCGCAGGCGAGCGCGTCTATCGCGCCGCCGATCAGGCCTCATTCCCCAAGTCGGGCAGCTTCCTCCTGGGTGGTCTCGTGACCATGCCGGACGTGATCCCGCCGTGCCCGGCTCTGATCGATCACACGACCGCCGAGAATGACCTCATCCCGTACTGCACCTGGGAGGCGATCGACGGCATCCGCGTCGCGCCCAAGGTCGATGCCCTCTCGGACCTTCGTAACCGGTTGGTCGTGGCGCGGGTCCACATCGGCGACAGCGAAGCGGCGTCGTGCCCGGTCGCGATCCAGGCCCAGTGCAAGGCGGCCGTCGTGGTCGAAGACGTCGTCTGGACGGACAGTGCCGTTCCTACCAACTCGGGGCCGACTCCAGTACCGACGAGCGCGCCGAGTTCGACCGCCACGCCCCAGATCGAACCGACCGGTCCGACGGTCACCGCTCCTCCGACCCCCGGCATCGGCCCGCTGGACGCGGACGGTGTCCCGACCAGCCTCCTCGATGGCACGCCGGTGTATCGAGCCACGACTATGCCCAACAGGCCGCTGTTCCTGCTCGGCGGGAGGCTGACTCGCGATACCACCTGCGCGGCACCGGCCACAGCGGCGTGGAAGCCGCCGAGCTGCGGGTACTGGATGCTCGACGGCGTGAAGGTGGGTACGGGCCTGGATCTGGACGTGGCGTCGGCCGGCGAGATCGTCGTCGCTGAGGTTGAGCGCGCGACCGTGCTGGCCGTCTGCCCCGGAGGCTCGTGCACGAGGGACACGATCGTGATCATCTCGATCATCTACCCGACCCTCGAAGCGCCGGTCGTAACTCCCCCCGCGCCGCCGACTCCACTGACCCCCTAGTCGGGGACATGCGAGCCGACTCTCGACCGATGCCCGATGATTGGGGCATCGCAAGCGCCGCGCGCCATCGTCGGGAGAAGCCATGTACGTAACCCTGGTCCACGTCCACGTCAAGCCCGAGCACGTGGCCGACTTCATCGAGTCGATCCGCGCCAACCACGAGGGCTCCGTTCGGGAGCCGGGCAACCTCCGCTTCGACATCCTCCAGTCGGTCGACGACCCAACGCGTTTCATCGCGTACGAGGCCTACCGAGACGAGGCTTCGGCGACGGCTCACAAGGAGACGCCCCACTACCTGGCCTGGCGGGACCAGGCGGCCGACTGGATGGTCGAGCCGCGCGTCGGCGTCCGGTACAACGGTCTCTTCCCGGAACTGCCCGGGACGTCCCGGTAGCTGGAGAGGTCATGTTCGTCACGCTGGTCTACATCCACGTCAAGCCCGAGCACGGGGCCGACTTCATCGAGTCGATGCGGGCCAACCACGAAGGTTCCGTTCGCGAGCCGGGCAACCTTCGCTTCGACATCCTTCAGTCGGCCGACGATCCGACGCGCTTCGTGACCTACATGGCATATCGAGACGAGGCCTCGGCCAAGGCCCACAGGGAGACGGCCCACTACCTGGTCTGGCGGGACGAGGTGGCCGACTGGGAGGTCGAGCCGCGAGTCCTGGTCCGGTACGACGGCCTCTTCCCGCTCGTGGCCGAGGAGCGCCGGTAGCGGGCCGATGGAGGGCTTCGACTACTTCTCGACGCTGAGACTGCCCGAGATCGTCTCCGGTCCGGGGACGGTCGCCGAGCTGCCGGCCGCGATCCGCCGGTTCGGACGGCGGGCGCTGGTCGTGGTTCGGCAGCCTGGATTCACGCGGAGCGAAGACTGGGCTCGGATCGAGGCGAGCCTCTCGGCCGCCGGTGTCGAGTTCGAGGTCGAAGGCGTGGCCGGTGAGCCGTCGCCGGCGCTGGTCGACGAGATCGTCGCGCGCGTTCGGGGGCGGGGGCAGGCGCGCGGGCCGGTGGAGGTCGTCGTCGGCATCGGCGGCGGCAGCGTGCTCGACACGGCCAAGGCGGTCGCCGGCCTGCTGATCCCGGGCGACTCGGTCATGGATCACCTCGAGGGGATCGGGCCTGGGCTTCCATACCATGGCCCGGCGGTGCCGTTCGTGGCCGTCCCGACGACCGCCGGCACTGGCAGCGAAGCGACCAAGAACGCGGTCCTGAGCGTACGCGGCGCGGGCGGCTTCAAGCGCTCCTTCCGCGACGAGGCGCTGATCGCCCGAGTGGCGATCCTGGACCCGGAGCTGCTGCGGAGCTGCCCGCCGGAGCTGATCGCCGCCAACGGCATGGACGCGCTGACCCAGCTGCTCGAGTCCTACCTCTCGACGCGCGCCAATCCCGTGTCGGACGCCCTGGCGCTGCGCGGTCTCGCCGCGGCCCGCGATGGACTGCTCGCCTGGCACGAGATGGCGGTCGCGGGACTGGGAGAGGCGGCGGCGTCGGACGGGGCCCGCGCCGCGATGGCGTCGGCGGCGCTCTGCTCGGGAATCTGCCTGGCCCAGACGGGACTCGGCGCCGTCCACGGCGTGGCGTCGCCGCTCGGCGCGCTCTTCCCGATTCCGCACGGGGTGGCCTGCGGGGCGACCCTGGCCGCCGCGACTCGGGTCAACGTTGCGGCCCTGGAGCAGCGCGAGCCGGGGAACGTGGCGCTGGTCAGATACGCCGAGCTGGGGCGCCTGCTCACCGGCAGCGACGCCGTAGCGCTCCCCGACGAGCGGACGGCTCGCGCCGCCCTTGTCAATCTCCTGGAAGACTGGCGTGCCTGCCTCGCCGTCCCGCGGCTCTCCGCCTTCGGCATCGCCGCGGCCGACATCCCGGCCATCGTCGCCGACTCGCGCGGCAGCAGCATGAAGACCAACCCGATCGTGCTCACCGACGACGAGATCGGCGCGATCCTGCAGGCCTCGCTCTAGGAGCCCAGGCGGAGAGGGGCGCCTACCGGAACGCCGGCAGGACCTCGGCAGCCAGGTATTCCAGGATGTCGGTCGTGGCCAGGCCCGGCAGGTCCGAGACGATGATGTAGTCCATGCCGGCGTCGATGAGGCGGCCGTAGGTGTCGATCACCTCCTGGGGGCCGCCAACCACGGCGTGGGTCTTGTACTCCACCAGGGTCTCGTCGCGCCGGTAAACCCTCGTCAGCGCGTCCGGATCCTCGCCCGCCCGCAGGAGAGTGGTCTCGACGTTCACGGAGTGGATGAGCGTCGCCGGGTCGCGATCGAAGGTCTCGCAGTGGGCGCGGACCACATCGAGCTTGTGGTGGTAGTAGTCCATTTCGTCGAGGTGGCCGCCGAGGTTGATGGCGTCGCCGTACTGGGCCGCGAGCTTGAGCGTCACCTTCTCGCCGCTGCCGCCGATCCAGATGGGCGGGTGCGGCTTCTGGACGCCCTTCGGCTCGTTGATGGCGCCGGAGATCTTGTAGTAGGCACCCTCGAACGAGGCATACGGTTCGGTCCACATGGCCTTGATGACCTGCAGCGCCTCGCCCAGCATGCGCAGCCGCTCGCCCGGCGTGGGCGGGTAGGTGTAGCCGTAGGCCAGGTACTCGTGCTCGTACCAGCCGGCCCCGATCCCGAAGTCGAGCCGGCCGTGGCTCAGCACGTCCACCGTCGAGGCCATCTTCGCCATCAGCGCCGGGTTGCGGTAGCTGTTGCACGTGACCATCTGGCCGAGCCTGATGCGGCTGGTGTCGCGGGCCAGCGCGGCCGTCGAGATCCAGCACTCGAAGGTCGTCTCGAGCACCGGCTTGAAGTAGGTGTGAAAGTGGTCGAACAGCCAGATCGAGTCGAAGCCAAGGCGCTCGGCCGTCTGGGCGACCCGGCTCATGGTCTCGTATTGCTCGATCGGATCCTCGATGTCGACGAGGTCGAGGATCCAGCCCTGGGGCACGAACAGCCCGAACCGAACCGGTGCCATGACAACCCTCCGACTGCGGCGTTGGCTAAACGATAGCTCGCCCGGTCGAGATGGGCGGGCCTGGCCTGGCGTGCCGGCCTCCGGCGCTGTAACCTCTGCATGCCATCACGAATAGGGCCGCTCGTATCAGGGAAGCCGGTGCGAAACCGGCGCTGTCGCGCAACTGTGAGCGAGGAGCGGCTGGCCATTTGCCACGGGGCGTGAGCCCGGGAAGGCGGCCAGCAGCGACGATCCGCAAGCCAGGAGACCTGACCGAACGGCGCACGTCACCCACCTGCGCGGATCGGATGGGGGGCCTCCGGCGGCGAGGTCCCTCCGGCAGGCGGGCAATGCCGCCGGAGGAAGAATGCGAAGACTGGTCGTCGCCAGCGCGATACTGGCGAATCTCCTCACTGCCTCGTTGAGCCTTGCGGCCGCTCCCCCAACCTCGGCAACCGAGCCCGCCGATTCGGAGCGGGCAACCGCCGCTCTCCAGTACCTCTGGGCAGCTCAGCAGCCCGACGGCTCGATCGACAAGTCCCTCGGCGAGACGGCCGACTTCGTCATCGGGACGGCGGCGGCAGGCTACGATCCGGCCACTCTCAAGACCTGTACGGGCACGGCCACGGCGTTGGGCTACCTCGCGAGCGCGTCGGATGTGGCGGCGGGCGACGCGGCGAAGACGGGCAAGACGGCCCTGGCGGTCGTCGCGGCCGGAGGGAATCCAGCGAGCTTTGCGGGCCGCGATCTACTCGCTCGGCTCGCGGCGCTCTACCACTCCGACACCGGCGCCTACGGCGACGGCTCCACCTTCGGCCAGGCGTTCGCGGTGCTGGCGGTGGAGGCGGCCGGGGGCTCCGCGCCGGACGCGGCCGTCGCGGAGCTGAAGGCACTCCAGGACGCGGACGGCAGCTGGAGCTACGGGGCGGCGCCTGTGGCCGCCGGCCAGGGCGACACGAACTCGACCGCGATCGCGCTCATGGCCCTCGACGCGGCCGCCGACCACTCGGCCGATGCCGCGGCCCTGGCGTACCTGCACTCGCAACAGCTCGCGGATGGCGGGTTCCCATACCAGAACCCGTCCTCGTACGGGCCGGTGTCAAGCGATCCGGACTCCGATGCGCTCGTCGTGGAGGCGCTGGTGGCCGCGGGCCAGGACCCGGAAGGCTCGATCTGGCGCCAGGGTGCCACCGTGCTGGCGCAATTGCGCTCAGCCGAGGGCGCCGACGGCGGCTTCGCTTATCCGGGCAAGCCGGAGGACGCCTTCACGACCAGCCAGGTGCCGGCGGCATTCATGCGCCTGCCTTACGCCGGGGCGGCCCACTGGATCGCCGGCCGTAGCCTTCCGGCGATTGAATGTGCAGGATCGAGCCCGAGCGCTGGCGCGGCTGCGAGCTCGCCGGGCCAGTCCGGCCCGGCTCTGCCTTGGCCCCTGCTGTACGGTGTGGTCGCGCTCCTGGGACTGATCGTCGTGCTGGGCGGCACCTGGGTCGTCAAGGCCCGATCGAGGAGGCGTTGATGCGCCGCCGGGCGCTGCTGCTGCCGGCCGCGGTGCTCGCGGCGCTCGGTGCGCTCGCGTTGGCCGCGCCGGCCGTGCCCGCCTGCGCCGCCTCGGGTTCGCACCACGCGGCGCTTCTCCTGGAGCACGGCGACGGCTCGGTCGTGACCCGTTGCGTCGCCTTCGACGCGAGCTCCATCTCGGGCGAGGAACTGCTGAACCGGTCTGGATTACCCTGGTCGAGCCAGACGTTCGGCGGCTTCGGCGATGCCGTCTGCGCCCTCGACGGAGAGCCGGCTCTGTACGTCGATTGCCCCGGCAAGGGCAGCTACTGGGCCGTCTTCGTGGCCGGCGGCGGAGGGCCATGGCAGCTCGCCAACGTGGGAATCTCGACCCTACTGATCCACGACGGCGACGCCGAAGGCTTCCGCTACGTGCCCGCCTCGGGCGTCGCAGCGGCGCCGATCTCGGCGGCGGGAGTGTGCGCCGCTGCGACCGCCGCGACCGGCTCGCCGGCGTCACCGGCTCGGGCACCCAAACCGTCCGGCGGCGCCGACCAGGGCCTGGTTCTTGCCGCTGCCACCGGCGTTGGGCTGGCCGGACTGGCGATCGTGAGGCTGGTCGCAGGCCGGCGGGCAGGTCCGTGAACGTGCCCCGAGCGGCGAGTCACCGCGCGCTCGCCCCGCGAGCCTGGCTCGTCTGGTCGCTCGCCGCGGTCACCGTCGCCCTCGTCACCGACAACCCGGTCTATCGCGGTCTCGTTGCCCTCGTGGCCCTGAATGTCCTGCTGACGTGGCTGCCACCGTGGCGCCGCCTTCGACCACTGGCCGTGGCCGTGACGCTGGCTGCCGCGCTGGCCGCGCTCATCAACCTGCTCGCCAGCCACACCGGCGCCGATGTGATCGCCCGCCTGCCCGATGGGTTGCCGCTCGTCGGCGGGCCTCTGACGCTCGAGTCGCTTGCCTTCGGCGGCGCTCTCGGGCTCGGCCTGGTTGCCGCGCTCCTCGCGGTCGCGCCGCTCTCGCTGGTCCTCGAACCCCACGACGTCGTCGACGCCATGCCCGCTTCGCTGGAGCGGACCGGAATTGCCGTGGCCACCTCCCTCAACCTGGTCTCGGGTTTCGGGCGGACCTTCACCGAGGTCCGTGACGCCCAGCGGATGCGCGGCTGGAAGCCGGGCGGGCTGCGATCCTGGAACGAGGTTCTCGTGCCCGTGGTCGTGACCGCCATCGAGGATTCGGTCCGCCTGGCCGAGGCGATGGAAGCTCGGGCATTCGGGGCCGGGCGGCGCACTAGCTATGCCGACTCGGGCTTCGGCCGCCGGGAAACCGTCGTCGTGGCGGCGGCCCTGGCGGCCGCGGCGCTGTTCGTCGGCTTGCGAGCGGGGGGCGCGCCGATGGACTGGTATCCGTACCCGACGCTCTCGGCGCCGCCGATCAACCCATTCCTGGTCCTGGGCTGCCTGGGATTGGCGTTGCCGGCGCTTCCGCTGCCCGCGTTGGCGCCGCACGAACCCCGAGGCCGCGCGAAATGACCGTCGCGGTCGAAAGCGCCGTCGCCCGACTCGAGCGCGTCTCCTACTGGTATCCGAACCAGGACGAGCCGTCGCTGCGCGCGGTCGACCTGGAGATCGGGCCGGGGCTGACCCTCATCGCCGGCGATTCGGGCGGTGGCAAGTCGACGCTGCTGCGGATCTTCGACGGCCTGGTACCGCAGTTCCACGGGGGCCGGGTTTCCGGCCGTGCCCAGGTGACCGGCCTGGATCCGTTCCGGACGCCGATACCGAGGCTGGCGCAGCGTGCCGGCCTCGTCTTCCAGGACGTCGAGACGCAGTCGGTCTACGGGTCTGTGGAACGGGAGATCGCCTTCGGCCTGGAGAACCTGGGCGTGGCGCGGGCGGAGATGCACGATCGGGTCGACGAGGCGATGACCGCGCTCGGGATCGAGGGCCTCCGCGCCCGGCGGCTCGCGACACTCTCCGGAGGGGAACGGCAGCGCGTCGCCCTGGCCGCGGTCCTGGTCCTTCGGCCGGCGCTCGTGGCCCTGGACGAGCCCACCTCCCAGCTCGATCCGGAGGGCGCCGCCGCGGTGCTGGCGGCCTGCCGCGGCCTGGCGGCGGAGGGACGGGCGGTCGTAGTCGCGGAGCATCGACTGGAGACTCTCGCCCCCGCCGCGGATCGAGTGGTGATCGTGGAGGGCGGCCGGGTCAGGTCCGGAGTCGACGGGCGGCTGCCACCGGCACGGGTCGCCCACGCCCGTCCGCCCCGGGTCAACGGTGAGCTCGCTTGGGAGATGCGCGGCGTGGCCGCGGGCCCGGCCGGCCCGGCCCGCGAGCCGGTGCTCCACGACGTCTCTCTGGCGGGCGGCCGCGGCGAGGTCGTGGCCCTGTTCGGCCCGAACGGCTCCGGTAAGACGACGCTGCTGCGGACGCTGGCGGGGCTTCTCCCTCCGCTGGCGGGCACCGTCCGTCGCCCCGCAGGCCGGACGGCGTACCTGCCGCAGAACCCCGGCGCTCTGCTCCACCTGCCCACGGTCCGCGAGGAAGTGGCCCTGACCCTGCGCCGCGCTCTAAGCGCCGAATCCCCCGAGGCGATGCTCGCCGCCTTCGGCCTCGCCCGCCTGGCCGAGCGCTACCCGCGGGACCTGAGCTCCGGCGAGCGGCAGCGGGCCGCGCTGGCGGCGACCCTGGCCGGCTCACCCGCCCTGGTCCTGCTCGACGAGCCAACACGGGGCATGGATCTCGCCGCTCGTCGCTCCCTCGCCGCCACGGTCGAGGCCCTCACCGCCGCGGGCGCGGCCGTCGTCCTGGCCACTCACGACACGGAACTCGCCGCCGAGCTGGCGGATCGAACGATCGAGGTGCGCGGCGGCCGCGCCACGGAGCCGGCCGGCGGCGCCACTCCCCCGGCCGCCACTCGCCCGACCGCCACTCCCACGGCCCACCCGCCGCTCGGCGTGGGCACGCGATGAGTATCGCCGCCGTCTCGATCGCGGGCATCCTTCTATTCATCTGGCCGTTCCTGGGTCTTGGGCTGCCGCCGGAGGTGCCCGCCCTGGCCGTCACCCTCGGCGTCGTTGCATCGCTCGGGCTGATGGAGGCCGGCGCCCGCCGTCTCGATTCCGGGAGGCTGGCGCTCCTCGCGGCCCTGGCCGCAATCGACGCCGCGCTTCGCCTGGCGCTGGTCAACGGCGTCGGCGGCTTCAGCCCGATCTTCTTCCTGGTCATATGCGCCGGTTACGAGTTCGGGGCCTCGTACGGATTCCTGGTCGGAGCCTTCTCGCTGCTGGTCTCGGCCCTCGTCACCGGTGGCATCGGGCCGTGGTTGCCGTACGAGACCTTCGCCGTCGGCTGGGTCGGAGCTTCGTCGGGCCTGGCCGGTTCGGTCGTCCGCCGCCTCCGGCCGAGCCGTCGCTCGTGGCTGCCGGGCAAGCTCGACGTCGGCGTGCTCGTCGGAGTCGCGATCGTCACCGGCTTCGCATATGGCGCCCTGACCGACATCTGGGGTTGGGTCGCCTTCTACCGAGGCGTCGAGAGCATCGGCTGGACGCCCGGTCTCTCGGCCGCGGACACGCTCGCCCAGTTCGGCCGCTACTACACGGTGACCTCGCTCGGCTGGGATTCGTTCCGTGCCGTCGGCGATGCCATCGCGGTCGTAACCCTGGGGACGCCGGTCCTGATGGCCCTCGGTCGGCTGCGCGCCCGCCTCGGCTACGAGATCGTCGCCGCCGAACCTTCGCCTGCCGGAACCGCGCCGGCCTGAGCCGTTAGCTGGCGGACGAAGAGCAGCCACAGGGCCAGGAGGCCGTACAGCGACGCCGACCAGGCGAGCGTGACGACGGCCGAGAACGCGCCGACCGCCGGGGGCTGCGCCGCCCAGACCGCCGCCCAGACGATGGACGAGCCGAACCAGGTTCCGAGCAAGACCAGCTCCGTCCGGCCGAACCGGCGAACGCCGTCCCACCCCTCGACTGCCCACATGAGCCCGACGGCTAGCAGCACGATCGACTCGTTCCAGAAGCTGGTCTTGGGAGCGCCGATGGCGCCGGCCACGAGCGCCAGCCCGAGGCCGAGGGCCATCCCCTGCCGGGTTCGCATCCGAGCGCGCGCCAGCCACAGGACCGCGAGCGTTGCCAGCGCGAAGGCTGCCGTCAGGCCCATCATCACCGTCCGCGGATCGAAGCCGCCGCTCCAGAGCGGGACGGACTTGTCGGTCCCGTCTACGAGCCGGGTGACGAAGCCGTTGATCGACTGGTTCGTGTAGAACGCGTCGGGGTCGAGCAGCGACGCCAATCCGCCGCTTCCGGCCGCGGCCCACGGCACGAGGGCGACTGCGACCGCGAATGCGCCGATCGCCCCGACAATGATCCCCGCTGCCGCGCCGAACCGGCCTCCCAGAGCGAGCGGAACGACGAGGACTCCGGGCACAAGCTTCACGACCGCGGCCACGCCGACGAGCAGGCCGCCGACCGCGCGCCGGGCCGAGGTCGCGCCGTCGATAGTCAGCACGGCACCCAGCGCCAGAAACGGGAAGAGGATCAGGTTCGCCTGGCCCATCGCGACCGTTCCGTAGATCGGTGGATAGAGCCCGGCTGCGAATGCGAGCGCGAGCCGGCGTCGCGACGTCCCGGACCCCCAGCCGTCAGTCCAGGCGAGCCATGCCGCGACCGTCAGCCCGAAGACCGCGAGCGAGACGGCGTTGAACGCGACCACGGCCATCTCGAACGGCAGTGCCCCGAACGGGACCATCGCCACGGCGAACGGCAGGGGATACGAGTAGCCGCCCCCGACGAGGAACGTCAGATGCTCGCGCGCTGCCAGGTCCGCCATTGCGTGGCTGTCGTAGGGCGAGTGCCCCTGGAGCAGCAATCTGCCGGCCAGCCAGTAGTCGTGGAAGTCGTTGGGACCCAGGTGCAGGACGAAAGCCCAGAACAGCCAGCCGGCCAGCGGAACCACGGCGGCCGCGAGCGCCAGCCGGCCGAGTTCGAAGGCGTGCGCTTTCGTCATGCGGTCCATCGTGCCATCATCGAGCCGATGCGTGCGCGCGAACGACGGGCGCGATCCCCCACGGAGGAGGCGAGCGATGGCGCTTCGAGAGCTGGTCGGCGGCCTCAAGGACAACTCATCGGTGCGGCGGGTCTTCGGCGAGCCGATCGAGAAGGACGGCGTCCTGGTCATCCCCGTGGCCAGCATCCGAGGAGCGTTCGGCGGCGGCGAAGGAACAGGTGGGTCGGCTGCGCCAGGCGACGGTGCGAAGGCACCCGCTGCGGCGGCGGCGATGAGCTGGGGCGGCGGCGGAGCCTGGTCGGCCACGCCCGCGGGGACCTACGTGCTCAAGAACGGCGAGATCAGCTGGGTTCCGGCGGCGGACGCGAACCGGGCGATTCTGCTTGGCTGCCTGACCGGCATCGTCTCGTTGCTGGTGATCCGGAGCATCGTCCGCACGATCGTCAAGCGCGGCTGAGAATCGACCAAGACGCCGATCGGCGAACCGCCGAGGCGGCCGCCCGATCTGTGAGGTTGCGTGGTCGGCTCGTAACCGAGCCGATCGAGGGTCATGCCCGCCGGGTGAGCACGACGCTGGTGGCGGCGAATGAGGCGACGCACCAGGTCCCGAGTAGGGCAAAGGCGCCGACGGTGATCGGGAACGAGTTCGAGGCGATGGTGCCGCGCATCACTTCGCCCATGGCCTGGACCGGCAGGACGCTGTGGATCGTGGCGAGCCAACCCGGCAGCCGATCGGCCGGGAAGTTGAGCGGCGAGAACATGAGGATGAAGACGACGAGCACCTGGCTGGCCATGTTGGCGACCATCGATGGCAGCAGCGAGGCCAGGGCGTAGCCGATGGAGGTCGCGGTCAGGGCCACGAGGATCACCGCCGGAACCACGAGCGGGCTGATCTGGAGGTCCAGGCCGAAACGGATGGAGCCGATGATCACCGCGAAGGCGACGCCCGGCAGGACCACGACCAGCCAGACCGTCATGTCGGCCAGCAGGTACACCACTCGCGGAATGGGCAGCGAGCGCATGTAGGCGAGCGTGCCCTCCGTCTTGGCAGCCGAGACCATCTGAGGCACCGCCACGAGCCCAATCGTGATCAGGGCGATGGCCGGGCCGCCGGTCGCCAGATAGAGGACCGTGGTCCGGTCCATCGTCGGGAAGAGCAGGGGATAGCCGGCCACGATGCCCAAGGCGAAGAGCGCCTGGACCACGATCCCGAGCGGGAGGAACATTTTCATTCGCCTGGCCTGCCAGGTGACGAGCAATCGGTAGCTACGCAGCGCGGACATCGATCTCCTCCTCGGAGTTGACAGCGGTGGAGGTGGCGCGCGCGGCCGTGGACCCGACCAGCGCCACATAAGCGTCTTCGAGCGTGGCCGGAGCGAGCGAGAATTCCTCGATCCGGCCGGTACGGCGGAGATCGCGAGCCCAGATCGCGGCCTCGCCCGCCAGCCGGGTCGGCACAGTGGCCACGATCCGGTTGCCCACGACGGTGTGGGGTCCGGCGAACTGCGGCGTCTCGATCGTGTCGGCGTCGGGGTCGAGGACCAGTTCGAGCCGCAGTTCGTCGGCGATGCCGGCCTTGAGCTCGGCCGGGGTGCCTTCGGTCAGGACGCGACCGTGGTCGAGAATCGCCAGCCGGTCGACCGAGCGCTCGGCCTCGATGACGTTATGGGTGACGAGCAGGACGGCCGAGCCCTCGTCGGCGAGGGATCGAACCTGGGACCACAGCAGACGCCTGCGCACGGGGTCGACGTCATTGGTGGGCTCGTCCAGAATGACGAGCTTTCCCGGCTCGACGGCGGCCATGCAGAACGACACGAGGCGTTTGACTCCGCCGGAGAGGCGGGCGCCGTCGGTGTCGCGCCACTCGCCGAGGTCCAGGGCTTCGATCAATCGAGTCGCCCGCATCCGGACGGCCTCGCGGTCTCCACCGCGGAGCCGGCCCAGGGTTTCGATCGCCTGGCGCGGCGTGAGGCCGTCGATCGGGATCTGCGACTGCGGCTGGATCGAGCACGCCCGCCGGGCGAAGCCTGGGTCCGCAACCACATCGCGGCCGTCGATCCGGATCGAGCCGCGGTCGGGCCGGAGCAGCCCGACGATCTGGTTCACGAGCGTCGTCTTGCCCGCGCCATTGTGGCCGAGCAGCCCGTAAACCTGTCCTGCCTCCACCGTCAGGTTGACGCCGTCGTTGGCGGGAACACCGCGGCCCCCGTATCTCTTGACGACCCCCGCGACTTCTAGCAGCACTTCCGTCTCCTTCTTGTGATTGCCGCCGCCTCGCGGTGGCGATACTCGTCAGTATGCAGATACTGATCAGTATGTCAATACCGTAAGTATGCGCGTACCATCTGGTATCCTTCGCGTTATGCAAGAGCGACTCAACCGCCAGGAGCGCAAGTTCCAGACCCGGGAGCGCCTCATCGACGCCGCCGCCCAGGTCTTCGCCCGGCGCGGCTTCGAGGCCGCCTCGCTGGATGAAGTTGCCGCCGCGGCGGGCTACACCAAGGGCGCCGTCTACTCGAACTTCGCCAGCAAGACAGACCTGTTCATAGCCCTGATCGAACGCCGGATCGAGGTCCAGTCGGCCGAACATGCTCAGCGTTTCGAAGGGCAGGATCTGGCAGCGATGGCCCGCGGGTTGGAGGAGCAGTCCGATCTAGAGCCGGAATCGGAGAGGCAGTGGGTCGTGCTCGCCGTCGAGTTCTGGCTGCACGCGATGCGGGATGAGCGGGCCCGAGTCCTGATGGCCGAGCAGTACGAGCGCGCCAGGACAGTCACCGCCGAGTTGATCGCGTCGATCTATGAGAAGGCCGGCCAGCAGCCGCCCTTCGCGCCTCGCGACCTGGCGATCGTCATCGAGGCGCTCAGCGTTGGCCTGGCTTTCCAGGCGGGGCTCGATCCCGAGCACGTCCGGATGAGCCTCCAGGCCGAGGTTCTCACCAGGTTGCTCGGGTTCCGAGCGCCGGATTCGAGCGCGGAATAGCCGACGCCCTCCCGGAGGGAGATCGGGAGGGCGTCAGGGAGCGGAGGGAGCGGGAGGCTGGGACGCGGTTCGGAGGATGCGATGGCGCGCGTCCCGTGGTCGTATTTGTCGCATCGGATCCTGCAGAGATCCTGAAAAGTGCAGCAGGCGAGGCGGCCGCCGCTCGGCCGCATCCGAATGACCTGGGAAGGCCGGCGAGCGGTCCTCGTCTACGCGGTCGGGCCAGAAGCGCCGGCAGATGGCGCCGGGCTCGGCAGGCCGCCCCGTCCGCCGAAGCCCCGGCCGTGCCCGCCGAACCCGCCAGGGCCGCCGAACCCGCCGAAGCCGGGCTGGTCGTTCGGGGCCGCCTGAACGACCGTAGCGTTGAGAGAGCCATCGGCGTTGAGCGTGCCCTGGGCCGCGATTCGATCGCCGACGGCCACGTTGGCGAGCGTCGGAGACGAAACGCCGCGGACCGAGTACTTGGTCGCCGACGAGACGTCGATCGTGACCTTCTTGCCGGCCGCCGTGGTGACGACGATCGTCGTGGACGTCTTGCTGGCGACCGTTCCCTGGACTGTTGCCGGAGCGATGGTCACGGCGGTCGCTGTGAAGTTGCCGGCCGAGTCGACCGTGCCCTTGGCCGTGATCCGGGCGCCCACGACCAGGGCGCTCCTGGAGACAGACGCGCCGGCCTCGGTGTAGGTCGTGGATCCGGTCAACGCCAGCGTCTTCGAAGTCCCGCCGGCTTGCGTGATCGTCACTGAGGCAGAGCCGATCGCCGTGATCGTGCCGGAGGCGGTCGGCACCGAAACCTGGATCGAGGTGATCTTATAGGGGCCATCTGACTGGCGGGACTCACGGAAGCTGATCTGGTCGCCAACCTTGAGGTCCGTGAGGGCGATCGTCTGGCCGCCCTTTGTGATCGCGGCGCCGGTGGCGTCAATCGTCCGGGTCCAGCCGTCGGTCGTTTGCAGCGAGAGCTTGCTGCCGTCGATCTTCGTGATCGTGATCTCGACCTGCCCTCTCATGCCCTGGAATCCACCGGGGGCCGCCCAACCGGTCCCGAGCTCGGGATGGCCCGGGATGCTCGTCGCTTGCGCTGCGATCGTGGAAGGCGAGCCTCCGGAGGCAATGCCCAGCGCGAACGCGACAGAGGCAACGCCCGCGAACATCAACGCCCCGATGAGCGGGAGAAGGCGCCATCGTGAGTGAATTGCCGTCATCTGATCCACCTCTTGTTCCCCTCATTATCGACGCATCGGGACGCAGAACACGCGGACTGACCGAGTCTCGAGATCATTCTCGTCCCGCGCACTCAAGGAATCCTGAAAGCGCTGTCGCGTGGTTCGAAGCGGCCGGCACGCCACGGGCGAGTGCTGGACATGGCCGGACCATCGGCTCATGCTGCGCGCCAGCATTTCCGTCGATACCTGAAGCGGGGTCCTCCGTGTTCGAGGTGGGCGGGGCATCGCAATGAACAAACCGAGTGCCGGCCGGCCCGACGAGGCGACGCGCCGGGCCGCCCGCTGGCTGGCTTTCGTGGCCGCGCTGGGCATGGTGCCCATGATCGCTGCCGAGATCGTCTTTCTCCCGTCGGGCACGCGCGAAGTCGCCGTTCCGCTGACCCTGCTTGCAGGTTGCGCCGTGCTGGTGGCGCTGTGGACCCTGCACGCCGGCGGGCCATGGCTGGCTCTGGTCGCGCCCGTGGTCGCGGTGCTGGACCTCGGCGCGGTCCTGTGCGGAGCTCTGCTGCCGGTCGGCCTGGACATTGCTGTGATTCTGCCCCTCCTCAGCGCGGTCTTGCTCGTCGCAGTGCTCGATGGCTGGCGATTGCGACTCGGCCTGACGGCCGGTTGGCTGTCGGGAGTGGTCGCTGCGGGGCTGGCCCGTTCGAGCCCCGGCCTGGCCTCGATCCCGCATGTCGCCCCCGTTCCGTTGGCGATCGTGTTCGTCGCCGCGGGCACCGGCCTGGGATACATCGCCCTGTCGTGGGCCGCCACTCACTGGCATGCCGTCGCGCACGAGGCCCAGGCGGCGGCAGAGCAGGCGCGCCTCGCGGAGATCGCCCAGAAGCGCAGCGCGGAGCGATTCCGCGCCCTGGTCGAGCACTCGCCCCTGCCCACCCTGACGTTCGACGTCGAGGGCCGCATCCGGACATGGAATCCCGCCGCCGAAAGGTATCTGGGCTGGGCAGCCGACGAGGTCCTCGGGCGACCGATCTCGACTCTCGTTCCCGAAAGGCTGCGGGCCGAAGTGGAGGCGCGGGCACGGGCGACGGTTGAGACCGCGCGCGTCGCCGGTCCACGAATGGCGACCTTCCAGATCAAGGACGGAGGCGAGGCGAGGGCCGAGGTCCACGACGCGATCGACTGGGACGCCGATGGCAATCCGGCCGGCGTCGTGGTCCAGTTCGTCGACGTGACCGAGCGCGAGGCGATCGCCGAGCGCCTGGTGGAAGCCCAGCGTCTCGAGGCGGTCGGGCAGCTTGCGGGCGGCGTGGCCCATGACTTCAACAACAGCCTCACGGCGATCGCCGGCTTCGCGTCGCTGATCGCGTCGGGCGAGAGCCCCGATCCACGCGAGGATGCCGGGACCATCTTGGGCGCCGCCGAGCACGCCGCGATTCTCACCAGGCAGCTGCTGGCCTTCTCGCGCCGGGTTCCGCTGCAGCCCCGAACGCTCGATCTGCGCGACTTCCTGGCGACAGCCGAGCCGCTCGTCAGGAGCCTGATCGGCGAGACGATCGTGCTGCGGCGCGAGACCGATAGCCGCCCCGCGCTCGTGGAAGTCGACGCTGCAACGCTCGAGCAGGCGATCCTCAACCTGGCCACGAATGCCCGGGATGCGATGCCCCAGGGCGGTGAGCTGACCCTCGCTGTGCGGTTCTATCCCGCTTGCGTCGGCGGGCCGTCGGAGGAGCCCGTGGATCACGTCGCCGTGGCGGTCTCGGACACCGGGGCGGGGATCCCGCCCTCGATCATCACCCGGGTATTCGAGCCGTTCTTCACCACGAAGCCGTTCGGCAAGGGCTCCGGGCTGGGTCTGCCGATGGTGCATGGCTTCGTGGCCTTGTCGGGAGGGCACGTTGTCGTCAGTTCGCCGCCAGGCCAGGGCACCACGCTGGAACTGCACTTCCCGCGCACCGATGCGCGCGTGCCCAAAGCCGAGGCCAGAGCCCAGCCGATCGGGGGCACCGAGTCGGTGCTGTTCGTGGAGGACGACCCCGGCGTCGCCTCATTCGGGCTTGCCTGCCTGCGCCGCCTCGGCTACGACGTGACCCCGGCCATGAACGGGACGGAGGCCGAGGCCCTGGCCGTCTCCCGACCGGCGCCGTTCGACCTGCTTCTCACCGACGTGGTGATCCCCGGCATGTCGGGCTCGGAGCTGGCGACGCTGATCCATCGCCACCACCCCGGCACGGCCATCCTGTACGCCTCCGGCTACAGCGCCGAGCACGTCGATTCCCTGGTCGTGGGCCCGCAGGCGCCGCTCCTCGAGAAACCCTATTCGTTGGAGCAGCTGGCAGCCAAGGTCCGTGCGGCTCTCGACGCCCGTCCGAAGAGGGCCGGCTAGCTCGCGGTGGCCCCGCAGCCGATCTGCCCGCCTTACCTGTAGAGTTTCCCTGCCGAAACGCCGTCACTCAGCACCAAGGAACGTCCACGTGGCCCTGCCGCTTCGCTCCCTCACGCCGGCTCCGCCGGACCCGATCCTCGGCCTGACCGAGACCTTCCGCGCCGACCCGCGCCCCGACAAGGTCAACCTCTCGGTCGGCGTGTACGTGGACGACACCGGCGTCACGCCCGTCATCCCGTCCGTCCTGGAGGCGGAGCGCCGCCTGCTCGAGAAAGCGGGCTCGAAGGGCTACCTGCCGATCGACGGGCGCCCCGGATACAAGAAGGCGGTCCGGGACCTCATCTTCGGCGCGGAGCACGAGATCGTGGAGAGCGGCCGATCCGCCACGGCCCAGACCCCCGGCGGGACCGGCGCCCTGCGCGTGGCCGCCGACTTCCTGCTCCAGACGGGCTCGTCGAAGACGATCTGGCTGAGCGAGCCCACCTGGCCGAACCATCCCCAGCTCTTCTCGCTGGCGGGATTCGCGCTGCGAACGTATCCGTACCTGGACGAGTCCGGACGCTCCGTCGACGTCGGCAAGATGCTGGGGGCGCTCCGGTCGGCGATCCCGGGCGACGTGGTTCTGCTCCATGGCTCGTGTCACAACCCGAGCGGCGTGGACCCCGACGCCGATACCTGGGCGGCGATCGCCGAGATCGTCATCGAGCGCGAGCTGGTTCCGATAGTCGATTTCGCCTATCAGGGCTTCGGCTTCGGCCTGCGCGAGGACGCCGACTGGCTCGCCGGTCTGGCGCGGCCCGGCCTCGAATTCCTCATCTGCTCGAGCTTCTCGAAGAACTTCGCCCTGTATAACGAACGCGTCGGCGCGCTGACCATCGTGGCCGCCGATTCCCCCAGGGCGACGTCGGCCCTGAGCCACCTCAAGATCGCGATCCGCTCGAACTACTCGAATCCGCCCGCTCACGGCGGGGACATCGTCGAAACGATCCTCACCGACACGGCCTTACGGGCCCAGTGGGAAGTGGATCTGGCCGAAATGCGCAACCGCATCCTCGGCAATCGCGCCTCGCTCGTGAAGGCCCTGACCGCCGCCGGCGTGCCGGGCAACTGGGATCCGATCGGGCGCCAGCGCGGCATGTTCGCGCTGCTCGGTCTCTCGGCCGACCAGGTCACCAGGCTGCGCGACGAGTTCGCGGTCTACGTCGTCGGCAAGGGCCGGATCAACGTTGCCGGTCTCACGCCCTCGAACATCGACTACGTCGTGGCCGCGGTCAAGGCTGTCATCGAGGGCTGAAGCGGGAACCGCCGGACGAATCGCGGCGTCTTGCCAGTAGACAATCGTCCATTCGAACAGGGGACCAGACGCATGCCTTCGCCATCACTTCGCTCACGGCTCTCTGGCGCGCGCCTGACCGGCGCGCTGGCTATCCCTCTTCTTCTCGCCGGCTGCGTGACCGCGGGCGGAGGCGGGGTGGGCCCAGTCAGCCCGTCGGCTCCGGACGGCTCGCCATCGCCGTCGACGCCGGCCTCGCCTTCGCCGCAGCCGAGCGGCCCCATTTCGACGAGCGGTTTCTACCTGCGAGCCTGGCGGACCCAGGCGCTGGCGCCCCAGTACACGTTCACGTGGCTGCCGGTCGCGACCATCTCCGACGGCAAGTTCATCGACGGCATGGTCGCCGTGCCGGCCATCTACCCCGGCCCGCTGTGGGTCGGCCCGTCGGTCAGGACGATCGGCGCGAATGGGCTCGACGCGATCGTGTCCGAGGCGCGCAAGCAGGGCCTGCTCGGAGCGAAGTCGGACTTCATCGACAGCCCGATGCCGGGCTCGGTCGTGGGTCACATCCAGATGGTGGTCGAGGGCAAGACGTACGACCTGAGCGGCGATCCGGATGCCTTACAGCGGTGTCGCTGTATCCCCGACCCGGGCACAAGCGGCGCCTTCGCGGTGTTCTGGCAGCGGGTCACCGATCTGAACAGCTGGATCCCCGAGGAGCTCGGCCAGTCGTCCCCGTACGAGCCCGAACGCCTGGCCGTGCTGGCACTTCCGCCGACTGATGAGACGAGCGGCCTCACCCCGAACGAGGTGCCCTGGCCGCTGTCGACGCCGTTCGCCACTCTCGGGACCGCCATGGGCAATGACACCTACCGCTGCGCGGTCGTCTCGGGCGCCGATCTCACGAAGCTCGAACCGGTCGTCAAGCAGTCGAACCAGCTGACTCGGTTCGTCGACAGCGCGAGCGTCAAGGACTCGCTGCTGGTCCGGGTCATGGTTCCGGGCGAGCCGAACCCCTGCGGGTAGCCTGCCGGTAGGCCGGCCCGCTGCCGAGCTTCGAGGCACCCATAGAAGGGCCGAAAGGGGTATTGCATCGCCACCCCTGCCGGTCGATGCTGGCCGCATGAGACAGCTTCCGCGTTCAGTCAAGAGCCTTCGTCCAAGCGGGATCGTGCAGGTGCCCCACGCCGGAGCCGAGCTTCTGGGGAGGCCGCTCCTCAACAAGGACACCGGCTTCGATGAAGCCGAGCGCGACATCTTCGGTTTGCGTGGCCTGCTGCCACCGCGCGTGGCCACGATCGACGAGCAGGTCTGCCTGGAGCTCGAGCACATCCGCCGCAAGAGCGACGATCTCGAGCGCTATATCGGCCTGTCGTCGCTGCAGGACCGCAACGAGACGCTCTTCTATCGGGTCCTCCTCGAGAACCTCGAGGAGTTCCTGCCGATCGTCTACACGCCCACGGTCGGCCGAGCCTGCCAGACCTTCAGCCACATCATGCGGCGGCCCCGGGGCCTCTGGATCACGCCGGCCGACAAGGATCGGATCCCCGACCTGCTGCGCAACGCCCGACCCGAATCCTCCTCGAGCGGCGTGGGCGTCGACGACGTCCGCCTGATCGTCGCCACGGACAACGAGCGGATCCTCGGGTTGGGCGACCAGGGCGCGGGCGGCATGGGCATCCCAGTCGGCAAGCTGGCCCTGTACACCGCCGGAGCGGGCATCTATCCCGCCCACACCCTGCCCGTGTCGCTCGACGTGGGCACGGACAACGAGGATCTGCTGGCCGATCCGGCGTACGTGGGTTACCGCCAGCGCCGCCTGCGCGGAGCCGAGTACGACGACTTCCTGGAAGCCTTCGTCGGCGCCATCCTGGATGTCTGCCCGCGCGCCGTGCTGCAGTGGGAGGACTTCAAGCAGCACAACGCGATCCGGATCCTGGATCGCTACCGCCATCGAATCACCAGCTTCAACGACGACATCCAGGGCACCGGCGCCGTGGTCCTGGCCGGAATCCTGGCCGCCGTGCAGGCGGCCGGCCGGCCGCTGGGCGAACAGCGCTTCGTCTTCCTGGGTGCGGGTGCCGCCGGCACCGGCATCGCCCGGCTCGTTCGCGCGGCGATGATGGCCGAAGGCCTGGATGCGGCGAGCGCCAAACGGACGATCGTCACCGTCGACACGAAGGGGCTGGTCTTCCTCGACCGTGACCAGCTCGACGACGACAAGCGCGAGTTCGCCCTGACCGCTGCCGAGCTGAGCTCCTACGGTTTCGCGGGCATGTCTCCGACCGATCGGCTCGATCTCGCGGCCGTGGTGGCCAAAGTCAAGCCGACGATGCTCATCGGCACGAGCGGCGTGCCCGGCGCCTTCACCGAAGCGGCGATCCGCGAGATGGCCGTCCACGCCGAGCGACCGGTCATCTTCCCGCTCTCGAACCCGACGGCCAAGACGGAGGCGATCCCCGCCGACATCCTGGCCTGGACCGACGGTCGGGCCCTCATCGCCACGGGTAGCCCCTTCGATCCGGTCACCGTGAACGGCGTCGAACACGTGATCGGCCAGGCCAACAACGTCTTCATCTTCCCGGGCATGGGGCTCGGGGCGATCGTTGCCGAAGCCCGCGAGATCACCGACGAGATGTTCCTTCTCGCGGCCCGTACCCTGGCCGAGATGGTCCCGCCCGAGCGGCTCGCCGTGGGCGCGCTCTATCCGGCCGTCTCGGACCTGCGGCGGGTGTCGCGCGAGATTGCGGCCAAGGTCGTGTGCCAGAGCCGCGACTGCGGAGTCGGCCGGCTGTATCGCGACGACGAGGTCTTCGACGCGGTCGACTCGGCCATGTGGTACCCGGACTATCAGGTGTATCGACCCACGTCCTTAGGCTGAGTCCACCGGATCGCCGCCTGCAGCTCGCGGCGATCCATGGCGCTGACGGGTCGGTCCGGGCCGGCGAATGGCGGCAGGACCTTCGACTGACGCGTCCGCGGACCGAGATTCGTCAAGTTGAGGTCGGGCGGCACCGAAACCTCGTCAGGATCTACGTTGGGTAGGTTCGGCATCGCCCGATGGCGCCCGGGCGTCTCGGTCCGATCCGTCAGGACTGACCTATTGCGGGCGCGAAGGAGTCGACCATGGCCCTAGGCGCGTTCCTTCCGGTAGTCGGGAGCACCGGGATAACGGTAACCAGAAGGCGCCCCGGCCACTTCGTCGCGCTCACCGAGGACGGCCGGATCGACGCGATGCTTCAGGGCGGAATCAAGCTCGCCGAGGTGATGGAGAAGCGGGCCGCCGTCAGCGTCAACAACGCACAGCAGGGACCGGCCGACCTGTCGGCGCCCCTGGCGCCTGCCCCCGGCGTGAGGAGCGTGGATCCGTACGACATCTCGATCGTGATGCCGGCCGAGGACGGCGAGCCAGTCGTGAGCGACGCCGACCGCGACGCTTGGTCCAAGTTCCGGGTCGCCTACGACATCACGCTCGAAGCTACGCTGTTCAAGGTGTCGGGTGTGCTGCTGCTGCTTCCTTCGCAGGATCCGCTCTCTCTCACGGAGCGCGGCACGGAGCTCTTCCTGCCGGTCTTCGCCCCGGTCGTGCAGATGGGCGCGACGACGATCAAGGACACGCCCCGCGACGCGATCCTGGTGAACCGATCCCACATGCGCAAGGTCAGCGCCACGAAGCGGCGCTAGCCCTCCTAACGCTCCTTGGCACGCCCGGCGGGCGGTTTCGGCGGCAAGTGAGAGAATTGCGAGAAACGGCTCCCAGGCGAGCCAGCGCTCGCACGATTGCCACGACCGCGGGCGTACCGATCCGCGGTTCGACACTGTGGCAGGAGCGCTGCTCGAACGACGCGCACCAGGCGCGCCCCCTGGGATCCCACGTTGAGTGACGGGATCGCCCGGAGAGGTCGAGATGCTTGTCGGTGTTCCCCGCGAGATCAAGGACAACGAGTTCCGTGTCGGTCTAACGCCGAGCGCCGTGCGGGAGCTGGTCTCCCACGGCCATAAGGTCATCGTCCAGGCGGGCGCCGGGGCGGTGATAGACCTCGAAGACGAGCGCTATCAAGCGTCCGGCGCGGAGATCGTGCCCGAGGCCGCGGACGTCTTCACTCGCGCCGACCTGGTGGTCAAGGTCAAGGAGCCGCAGCCGCAAGAGATTGCCATGCTGCGCGAGGGCCAGGTCCTGTTCACCTACCTGCACCTGGCCCCCGACGCGTCCCAGACGCAGGGCCTGCGCAACGCGGGCTGCGTGGCGATCGCCTACGAGACGGTCACGGACGAGCGCGGCGGCCTGCCGCTTCTCGCCCCGATGAGCGAGGTCGCGGGCCGGATGTCGATCCAGGCCGGCGCCCATGCCCTGGAGAAGGAGGCGGGCGGGCGCGGGGTGTTGTTGGGCGGCGTCCCCGGCGTGCCACCCGCCAAGGTCGTGATACTCGGCGGTGGCGTGGTCGGCATGAACGCGCTGCGAATGGCGCTGGGCCTCGAGGCGGACGTGACGGTGATCGACAAGTCGCTGCCCCGGCTCAAGGAGCTCGACCTGGCGTTCGCGCCTGCGCTGAGGACGCTCTACGCGACCGTGGACGTCATCGAGGAGAGTGTGCTGGGCGCGGACCTGGTGATCGGCGCGGTGCTCCTGCCCGGCGGCACGGCACCGCGGCTGGTGACGCGCGAGATGGTCCGAGCGATGAAGCGGGGCTCAGTGGTCGTGGACGTCTCGATCGACCAGGGTGGCTGTTTCGAGACGTCGCGGCCCACGACCCACTCCCACCCGACGTACGTGGTGGACGACGTGGTGCACTACTGCGTCACTAACATGCCCGGCGCGGTGGCCCGGACGTCGACGTTCGCTCTGAACAACGCCACTCTGCCGTTCACCCTGGCCCTGGCGGACAAGGGCTGGCAGAGGGCGCTGGCGGACGACTGCCACCTGCGCGACGGGCTCAACGTCTGCTGCGGAAAGGTGACCTACAACGCCGTGGCCCAGGCGCACGGCCTCGAGTACGTCGCCCCCGAGACGGTGCTCGGGATCTAGCCGCATGCGGTTCGACCTGTACCTGGAATCTGGGCCGCAGCACAAGCGGACCTGGGTCTACGTGCCGGGCCTGCCCGGAACCGTGGTCTTCGGCCCGACGACCGAGCAGGCGATCGAGAACACGCGGGACGCGATTCGCGAGCGTCTCGACTTCCTGCGACGCCACGGTGAGGACCCGCCCGACCCCGAGCCCATCGAGCTCCACGTCGCGGAGCACGTCATCGAGCGCAAGCTCCTCGGGTTCGGGCAGCAGGTCTTCGTCACGGATCGCGAGCCACTCGGCGCAGACGAGGCGGCCCGCCAGCTGACCTGGGCGGAGTGGTCCCGCGAGGAGCTCGTCGCCGCCGCGCGGGCCCAGACCGTGCCGCTCACCGGGGCCCCGCCCACGGGCGGCAGATCGGCGGCGGCGATCCTCTCGCACGTCGCCGGCGCGGAGTGGTCTTACGTCAGCTCGACGCTTGGGACGCTGCCCGGGCAGTCGCCCGCGATCGCCGCGATCGAAGGCGCCGGCAGCGAACCCTGGGCCGCCCTCGCGGCCGAGCGTGAGACGTTGATGGCCCGCCTGCGCGCCATGAGCGACGAGGAGCGCACGCGCCTGGTCGAGCGCGAGGGCCGGCCTCCTCGAACGGCCCGCCGGATGCTTCGCCGCCTCCTCGAGCACGAATGGGAGCACGTGCTGGAGCTTCGCGCCCGCCTCTGAAGGAGTTCCCGCTCGGCCGGTTGAAAGCGCCGGTTCGGGATGGCACCATGCCGGCGAGCGACGGAAGGAGGCAGGGATGCCCGTTTCGGCAATCTACAGCGGCCGGCCGCGTCGGCTCGCATCTCGCCTGGGGGCGCTCGCCATAGCCTTCGCCGTGGCTGCGTGCGGCTCGTCGCCCAGTCCGACTCCTGGCGCCACCTCGGCCAGGTCGTGGATGGATGCCGGCAAGCCGATCGATGAGCGTGTCGCTGCGCTGCTGGCTCAGATGACGCTCGACGAGAAGATCGGCCAGATGACCCAGATCGAGATCGGCGGCATCGATCCGGCGGGGGTTCGGTCCGCGCTCCTCGGCAGCGTCCTCTCCGGTGGCGACGGCAACCCGAAGGGCCCGAACACTGCCGAGAACTGGTACGGGATGGTCAACGAGCTGCAGCAGGGCGCCTTGAGCACGCGTCTCGCGATCCCGATCCTGTACGGCGTGGACGCGGTCCATGGCGATGGCCATCTGATGGGGACCACGGTCTTCCCGCACAACATCGGGATGGGCGCCACCCATGACGCCGCCCTGGTCCAGCAGGCCTGCCGGGTCACCGCCGCCGAGATGAACGCCACGGGCGTGCGATGGACGTTCGCGCCGATGGTGACGGTGCCTCAGGACGTCCGCTGGGGCCGGACCTACGAGGGCTACGGCGAGACCACCGACCTCGTCAGCCAGCTCGGGGCCGCCTGTCTCAAGGGCCTGCAGGGGAAGAAGCTGAGCGACCCCGACACCGTCGTGGCCGACCCGAAGGCCTACCTCGGCGACGGCGGGACCGCCTTCGGCAGCTCCACCACGCAGAATCAAGGGGTTCAGTACCTGCTCGACCAGGGAGTCGATCGGCTCGACAACGCCACGCTGGAGAAGCTCTTCCTGCCGCCCTACGAGAACGCCGTCGACAACGGCGCCCGGATCGTCATGACCAGCTTCTCGAGCACGCAGGACGGCGGCAAGATCCACGGCGACAAGCACTGGGTCAGCGATGTGCTCAAGATCCAGCTCGGCTTCACCGGGTTCGTTGTCTCCGACTGGGCCGGCATCGACCAGATAGATCCCAATGACTACGGCGCCTCGGTCGAGCAGGCCATCAACGCCGGCATCGACATGGCCATGGTGCCGTACGACTGGGGGCGCTTCGAGTCGACGCTGAAGGCCCTGGTCAACCGCGGCGACGTCCCGCGGTCGCGAATCGACGACGCCGTGACCCGCATCCTGAGGGTCAAGTTCGAGATGGGCCTGTTCGAGAACCCCATGCCGCCCTCGGGTCGGTGGGGCCAGGTGGGCTCGGAGGCCAACCGGGCAATCGCCCGCCAGGCCGTCGCCGAATCGGCCGTTCTGCTCGAGACGAGCCCGGGCCTTCTCCCGATCGCGAGGTCCGGCACCAGGGTCCTTCTCGCCGGTCAGGGCGCCGACGATATCGGCATCTCGTCCGGGGGTTGGACGCTCAGCTGGCAGGGACAGGCCGGCAACGTGACGCCGGGCACGACCCTCAAAGCGGCGCTCGCGGATGAGCTCGGGGCCAACCTCACGTATTCGGCCGATGCCAGCTTCTCCGGCGGAACGGTCGGCGACGTGGGCATCGTCGTCGTGGCCGAGCGACCCTATGCGGAAGGCGTCGGTGATTCGGCCACCCTGCAGCTCCCCCCGGGCGATGTCGCCCTTGTCGCGAAGATGCGGCCGCTCGTCAGGAAGATCGTGGTCGTGGTCATGTCCGGGCGCCCGGTGATGCTCGACGGCATCGCCGGTCGGGCCGACGCCATCGTCGCGGCGTGGCTGCCCGGAACCGAGGACGAGGGCCTGGCCGACCTCCTGCTGGGCGCTCGGCCATTCACGGGGACGACTCCGTACACGTGGCCGAAATCCCCTGGCGACGCGCCTCGCATCGGCAAGACCGCCTGCCAGGGCGCCGTCTACCCGTACGGCTACGGTCTCGATGCCTCCGGGGGACTCCTCCGAACGGCGGCCTGCCCATAGCGCTCTGGAGGTCCCGATCGCAGATTGACCACACAGGCGCCGAGGCGCCGGTTCATATCTCCATGGAGTCCTGATCGGTCGGGTCAGAGGCCCAGCACGACCAACGCGATCTCCGGGTCCACTTCCTCCTTCAGGAGCCCGGCCAGGCGATCCGCGGCGCGCTGCGTCAGCGGGGTTCCCCAGTTGAAGCGGGAATTGCCCGACTTCAGATCGTAGTCGTCGACCCTCGACTGGCTGAACCGGGCGCGATGGCGCTCGCAGCAGTTGACCGTCACGTCGCTCTCGCTCTCGATGCCATGGCCGGTGATGTAGTAGTTTCCGATCTTGGCCACCACCTCGACCGGTCCGGTCCCGTTGGCGTAGAAACCCACCGTCTGCACGGCGTCGCGGCCGAGCCAGCCGGCGATGGCGTCGACCAGCACGGCCGATGCTTTGGCCTCGAGCCAGCCGTCACCGCGGACGATCTGGGCGATCGCCCGGCCGATGCTGGCGGCCTCCTCGTTGACGAGGACGGCCATGAATTCACGATTCAGCGAAACAACCGCCTGATTCGGGTTCTTGGCGGCTGGTCCGCTCTGACGCTGACGATCTGGCTGATCCACCGTTGCACTCTTGATTCGGGACCGTTTGCTGGTTCACCTTAGACGAGCCTGCTGGCGCGTCAAGGGTCGCCTTACGGGTCACTTTGGCGGTACTTTCGGTTTCAGGCGAGTGGCTCTCCCGTATAGATGTCGGGTGTTGCCGGGCCGCACGTTACCGCGTGACGGGAGCGGACGGCGGCCCGTCACGTCGCCACCGCCGCGGTGCCAGCCCGCAACGCCCCAGGACCCCGAATCTTAGCTCGTGGCGGGCGGTTTGGGAGAGCCAAGTGCGTCGGCCACGACCAGCTGAGCCTGACCGATGATGCGCTCCAGATGCTCCTCTCCAAGGAAGCTCTCGGCGTAGATCTTGTAGACGTCTTCCGTCCCGGAGGGGCGAGCCGCGAACCAGCCGTGCTCCGTCGAAACCTTGACGCCGCCGATGGGCGCGTCGTTGCCGGGGGCTCTGGTTAGCACCGCCGTTATCGGCTCGCCGGCCAGCTCGGAGGCGGAGATCTGCTCCGGCGACAGCTCCGACAGGACGGCCTTCTGCTCGCGAGTCGCCGGGGCGTCGATGCGGCGATAGGCCGGCGCCCCGTATCTCTCCGTCAGCCGGCCGTACGCGACGGCCGGGTTGTGCCCGCTCCTTGCGGTCAGCTCGGCCGCGAGAAGGCAGGCGATCAACCCGTCCTTGTCGGTCGTCCAGACGGTGCCGTCGCGGCGCAGGAACGACGCGCCGGCGCTCTCCTCGCCGCCGAACCCGAGCGACCCGTCCACGAGCCCGTCTACGAACCACTTGAAGCCCACCGGAACCTCGATCAGCCTGCGCCCGAGCTCGGCGGCGACGCGGTCGATCATGCTCGTCGAGACGAGGGTCTTGCCCACCGCGACGTCCGGGCGCCAGTCGCGATTTCGATACAGGTATCCGATCGCGGCCGAGAGGAAGTGATTGGGGTTCATGAGCCCCGCCGCTCCGGCCACGATCCCGTGGCGGTCGGCGTCGGTGTCGTTGGCGAAGGCGACGTCGAAGCGGTCCTTGAGCGCGACCAGGCGGGCCATGGCGTACGGCGACGAGGGATCCATGCGGATCCGGCCGTCCCAGTCCACGGTCATGAACGCGAACCTGGGGTCGACCACTTCGTTGGTGACGGTGAGATCGAGGCGGTAGCGGTCGCGAATGGCGGCCCAGTAGCCGACGCTCGCCCCACCGAGCGGATCCACGCCCAGCTTCAGCCCGGAGGCCCGGATCGCCTCCATGTCGAGGACGCCGGCAAGATCGCCGACGTAGGCGCCGGTGAAGTCGTATCGGCCGACCTGCCCGATCGCCGTCTCGTAGGCCATGCGCTTCACGCCCGCCAGGCCGGCGCGCAGCAGCTCGTTCGCTTCGCGCTGGATCGCGCCGGTCACGTCCGTGTCCGCCGGCCCGCCGTTTGGCGGGTTGTACTTGAAGCCGCCGTCCTCGGGCGGGTTGTGCGAGGGCGTGACGACGATGCCGTCGGCCAGACCTTCGCGCCTGGTTCGGTTGTACGTGAGGATCGCGTGCGAGATGGACGGGGTGGGAGTCAGGCCGTCCGCGCTGTCGACCAGGACCGAAATGCCGTTGGCGACCAGGACCTCGAGGGCGGAGCGGGTCGCCGGCTCGGACAGGGCGTGGCTGTCCTTGCCGATGAAGAGCGGACCATCGATCCCCTGGCGGTGCCGATGGCGGCAGATCGCCTCGCTTGTCGCGAGGATGTGGTTCTCGTTGAACGAGCCGTTGAGCGACGAGCCGCGGTGGCCGGACGTGCCGAAGGCGACCTGCTGGGCGGGCACGCTGGGGTCCGGTTTGATGTCGTAGTACGCGCCGATCAGTCGATCGACGTCGACCAGCATCGACGGCTCGGCCGGTTTGCCTGCCCGCTCGCTCATAGCCACGTCACGCCTACCTGTTCGCTACGTTGGGTTGCGTCATGATGACGCGCCGGAGGCGTCCTGGCCCGTCTGGTAAGGGAAGACCAATGGCGCGGTCTGGGCGGCCTTGCCCAGGTAGGGCATCCGCCACGCGTCCTCGATGGTCCGCAGCATGGAGTAGTGAGTGGCCGCGCCGGCGTATCGGGACGCGGGCGTCATCCCCGGGCTGACCACGATCGTCGCGATGTGCCCGCCGCCCTGCCTGTTTGTGCCCCCCTCATCCCAGGTGATGAAGAGCACCGAGTCCACGAAGGCGGCGCTGCCGGTGATCCTGGGCACGAACACCTTGAGAAACGCGTCGCCGGCGGCGACGGAGCTGCTGTGCATGTCGTTGATCTGGTTGGGGATGATCAGCTCGAAGTCGGCGGCGGCGGGATCGAAGCCGGCCAGGTGGGTGATGTTGGCGCAGCGGGTCTTGTTCGACTCGATGCTCGAGTAGCTGATGGCGGGGTTGTGCTTGCGCACGTATTGGCCGGGCGCGCCGGGGCCGTCCGCCACCGCGGCCGCGATCGTGCCGGTGTAGCAGTGGCCCGGATAGCCCTGGGCGTAGACGTGCCAGGTCCGCCCGGCCGCCTCGATTTGGTCGAAGACGTTGGCGACGTGGAGGTTGTAGTAGCCGTCGCTATGCGTGCCGTTCAGGTCGCCGGAGGTGAGGGCGATGTAGTTGGGCTCGGACGGGTGCGTCTCGGCGTAGAAGCTGGTCGCCAGCCCGTAGCGGGCGATCAGCGAGTTCTCGTACGGGGCCGCCCTGGCGCCGACGATGGACCCGTACTCCTTGTTCTCCATGATGATCACGTAGACGTGCTTGAAGGCGGGGATGCCCTCGATCGGCGAAGGCGTCGGGATCGGAGTGGGGATCGGCGTTGTCGAAGGGGCGGGGGAGGCGGTGGGCGAGGCGGTGGGGCTCGCGCTCGGCGGCGGCGTGGCGGGCGTTGGGCTGGTACTCGGCGTCGGCGTTGCATTGCCGCAAGCGGCGGCCGCGAACGCCGCGGCAATGGCGATGCTGGCAAGTCGCGATGCCGTTACCCGTGCCATCTCCGTCACCTCAAGTCCGGCGCGCCGGTTCGTCTCGATCCAGGTTACATCGGCCGGTCAGGCGGCCGAACGGGGACTGCGAGGGTACGATGGCCGCGCCAAGGGTCACCCAATCGAGCAAGCGGGACCGAATTCTCATGGACGATCTTTCGACATTCGAGGCCGACCGCGTTCGACCGTTGATCAGGGTTCGCCAGATCCGCGACTTCACCGACCGCGTCGTGTCGCCGGCCGAGCTCGAGGCCATCGCCGACGTGGCCCGCTGGTCCGGCAGCAGCACCAACTCGCAGCCGTGGCGATTCGTGGTGGTGCGACAACGGGACACTATCCGCCGGCTGGCGGAGTCGGCCCTGCCGCAGACCCGGGCCCTCCGGACCGCGACCGCGGCCATCGCCATCGCCCTGCCGGACGAAGCGGGGAAGGCCGTGAGCCACGCCTACGACGAGGGGCGGGCCGCGGAGCGGATCCTCATCGCCGCGTCCATGCTGGGCCTGGGGGCGGGCATCACCTGGATCCTGCCCGACGCCCGCGCCGCGATCCACTCCATCCTGGCGATCCCGGAGGGTCGTCTGGTCCGGACGATCGTGGCGCTGGGGCATCCGAGCGAAGCGGCGCGCGCACCGAAGGCGGCGCCGGGCACCGCCCGGCTGCCGCGCAACGAGGTCGTGTTCGAGGAGGCCTGGCCGAAGCGCTGAATCTCGGCCGATGGACTACTCGGCGCTTCCCGCTGCCCGCCCGCCGGGGACCGTTCGAACTCCGGCCCGAGCAGCTTGCTCGGCGTGGAAATGCGCCCGCAGCGGCTTCTCGTGGAGAAGCAGGGTCGTGAGGAAGGCCAGTCCTGAGGCCGCAACCCCGATCCAGACCGAATTCCCAATCGCCACGGAGAAGGCCTGGTGGAAGCCGTCGGTGTAGAACCCGACGAGCGAAGGCGGCAGTTGCGAAAGCGCGCTCAATCCGGGCCCACCGACCGAGGTCAGCTGGCCGGGGTCGAAGCCCGCTGGCGGGGTGAGCGGAACCTGGTCCGCCGAAGCGCCGGCGGTCCGGATCGAATCGTGGATGAGGCCCCAGGTCAGGTTGTTGCGAAAGATCGTGAACGCGATCGTCAGGCCCACGGATGTCCCGATCTGGCGGATCAGCGTCAGGTCGCTGGTGGCGGTCCCGAGCTGGGCGAACGGCACGTCGTTCTGGACGATCAAAGTGAAGAGGGCCATGGTGGGACCGACCCCGAGCCCGGCGATCAGCATCCACAGCCACAGCGCTGGCGTCGCCGTGTCGGCGCGCAGGTTCGAGAAGAGCGCCAGGCCGATGGCCATGACGCCCAGGGCCGAGACGAGCAGCCACTTGTAGCGACCCGTCCGGCTGACGAGCTGGCCGGCCAGGATCGAGCTGAAGATCAGCCCGAACAGGAAGGGGAAGAGCAGGTAGCCGGACTCGGTGGTGGTCGCGCCTTGGACGACCTGGAACCACAGGGGCAGGAAGATGATTAGCGTCGAGAAGCCGAAGACGGCCAGGAAGGTGGCGACGGCCGAGACGGCGAAGGTTCGGTTTCGGAAGAGCCCGAGCGGGATCATCGGGTCCGCGACCCTGGACTCGGCGACGAGGAAGGCCAGCAGGAAGACGAACCCGACGGCGAACCAGCCGAGCACATAAGGATCGAGCCAGTTGCCATTCTCGGCCAGGGTCAGGGCGACCAGGACGGGCACGATCGCGCCCACGAAAGTGACCACGCCCGGGATGTCGAGACTGAAGCGAGCGTTGGCGGTTCTGACCGTGGGCAGGAGCCGGCCGATCAGATACAGGGACACGAGTCCGACCGGCACGTTGACGAAGAAGATCCAGTGCCAGGAGAGGTTGTCGGTCAGGACGCCGCCCAGGAACGGGCCGACCAGGAAGGCCACGCCAAAGACGCCACCGAAGAGGCCCTGGTACTTGCCGCGCTCGGCCGGGGTGAAGAGATCGCCGATGACGGCCAGCGAGATCGGGAACAAGGCGCCCGCGCCGAGGCCCTGGACGCCGCGGAAGGCGATCAGCTGCCACATCGTCTGGCTCAGACCCGAAAGGATCGAGCCGATCAGGAACAGGCTGATGCCCACCATGAGCATCGGCTTGCGCCCGAAGTAGTCGGAGAGCTTGCCGTAAACCGGGATGGCCGCCGTGCTCGTGACCAGGTACGCGGTCACGACCCAGGTGTAGTAGTCGGCGCCGGCGAGCTGGGTGGTGATCCTGGGCAGCACGGGCCCCACGATCGTCTGGTCGAGCGCGCCGAGGAAGAGGGCGAGCATGATCGCTCCGAGGATCTCGAAGCGGGCCCTCGCGTCGACTTCGACCGCGGCGTGCGCGGGGGCGCCCATCGCGTTCTCCGCTGTCATTGGTTCTCCTTGCCTTTGCGCTGGCGGGTTCGGGTTCTGGGGCGGCTGGACGACCGTCGCCCGATGTCAGGATTGGGCTCGCGCCGTGCAGAACTCGTGAACGTCCGCCGGAGGAGTCATGCGTTCCGCGGTGGCCCTCGGGTTTCACCCGGATGAGCCGCAGGCGGGAACGAGATGATACGTTCAGCCAGCGAATAGTGCCCGTGGATCGGACGTCGATCCGAACGCCTGCCCGGATCGCCCGTCAAGCGCAACCGCAAGCGCGACCCTAACCGATCTTGCGGGCGACGACCTCGACCAGATGGAAGTGGTGCGGCTCGCCGAGCGCGGTCTGCGAGTCCTCCTCCTTGACCTGCCAGTGCTCGATCTCGAACCCGGCCAGATCTTCCTCGATGCGCTCGGGCGGCAGGCACGTCATCGCCTCGTCCGTGGCCGACTCATCGCGATCGCCGAAGAGCATCGCCGAGAAGCGTGAGCCCGGCTCGAGGGCGGCGACGATCCGGCGCCACGTTGTCCCATATGCCTCGCGAGCCAGGAACGGCAGGCACAGGCTCGCATTCACGAGATCGCACGGCGGGATCGCCACGGTCGCCAGGTCCTCGACGCGAGTTTCGAGGCGCGCACCGAGCTCGGGGCCGGCAGCGGCGGCAAGCGTCTGAAGGGCCGCCGGTTCGCGGTCGACGGCGATCACGCGCCAGCCCGCCCGGAGCAGCTCTCGCGCATCGCGCCCGGCGCCGCAGCCCAGGTCCACGGCCAGTCGCTCCCGGCGCGGACGCTGCTCGCGGCCCGGACCGGCGGCCGCCTCGTCCTCGGCCTTGAACCGCTCGATGGCTGCCCGAACGGTCTCCCAGGCCGGCCGCTCGACCGTGATCTCGTAGTAGCGTGCCCAGTACTCGGAATCGTCGCTCATTGGCCCAGCGTAGCAGGCCGCTCGGGTGCCGGGCCTCGCTCAGGCGAAGGCGGCGGCGGCGTAGCCCACGGTTCTGCGGGGATCGCCGCCGGCATCCGCCGAGGTGGCCTTGCCAAGCAGGATGCCGCGGGTCGCGCCCATCTCGGCGACGGCGGCTAGCGTGAACCGGACCGGGTCGATGCCGCACAGCCCGCACACCAGGCCGGGCATGTTGACCCGAAGCAGGGCCGTCTCGAGGTCGTCCAGGGCGTTGCCGTCGAGCCTCAGGAGCGGCTCCAGCAGGCGGTCGTCCACTTCCTCGCAGATGCGGGCGGGCGGGTAGTGGGCGAAGTCGGAGCTGGCGACGAGAAGGATGCGATCGCCGGCGGAGCGGAGCTCGGCCAGCAACCGGCCGAGGCGCGCTCCGGCGTCGGCATGGCCCCGCAGACGCGGGCTCACGGCGAGCGGCACGATCCGCGCCCCGGGACAGGCCCGGACCAGCAGCGGCAGCTGGACCTCCAGAGAGTGCTCGGTGAGGTGGGCGTCGTCGTCGTGCGCGAACGGCTGGCCAAGGTTGGCGATGCGCAGCGCCAGGTCGCGGTCCACCGCCACTTCGCCGATCGGCGTCCGCCACGAACCGCCGGTCCAGACCCCCACGCCGGCCGCCCAGGCCTGATGGTCCGTGCCGGCGAGGACCACGGTGGCAGGCGAGATGTCGCCGACGAGCTGCCACGTCAAAGCGGCGATCGCGCCGGAGTAGACCAGCCCGGCGTGCGGAACCAGCCCGCCGACGACGGCTTCTGGGGTCAGGTCGGCGGGCCGAGCCGCGGCTGCGGCGCCGGCCAGGAGCGAGCCGACGAGCGCCCCCAGGCGCTCCGGCTCGGCGGCGTAGAAAGTGCCCGCCACCGCCGTCGGGCGGGAGAGCGGCGGCCGAGGATCGGGCGTTCGCCAATCCGGGGGCCCTAGCGCGCGGGGTCGCTCCGGGCCGCTCACTGCCGCGCCCCCGGCCGGCCCCACTCGGCCAGCCCGACGCCCGCCAGAGAGTGGCCGCAGCGCGCGCACCGGCCATCGAGCAGCGCCGCTCGCACCGCCGCGAACCCGCGCCGCCGGATCAGCGTTTCGCCGCATTCGGCGCAGCGTGTGTCCTCGTCTCCGTCGGCGAGATTGCCCGAGTACACGTGGCGTAATCCCGCGGCGCGCCCCACTTCGACCGCTCGCCGGATGGTGGCGGCCGGCGTCGGATCGAGGTCGGTCAGCCGGTACGTGGGGAAGAAGCGGCTCAGGTGCCAGGGCGTCTCCGGTCCGATCTCGGTCGCGATCCAGCTGGCCAGCAGGGACAGCTCGTCGGGGTCGTCGTTGAGCCCCGGAATCAGGAGCGTGGTCACCTCCACCCAGATGCCGCGCTGGCGCATCCCCGCGATCGTGGCCAGGACCGGGGCCAGGCGCGCCCCCAGGATCCGCCGGTAGAAGCGATCGTCGAACGACTTCAGGTCCACGTTCGCGGCCTGGACCAGCGGAGCCAGCACGTCCAGGGCCTCCGGGGTTTGGTAGCCGTTCGTGACCAGGACGTTGGCCAGGCCGGCCTGCAAGGCCAGGCGGGCAGTCTCGACGACGTACTCGATGAAGACCGTCGGCTCGGTGTAGGTGTAGGCGATGCTGCGGGAGCCGGCGGCCAGGGCCGCGGCCACGACTTCGTCGGGTGGCAGGTGGAACGACCGCACCGTCCGGCCGTCCCGCTCGGCCTGGGAGATGGTCCAGTTCTGGCAGTGCAGGCAGTGGAAGTTGCAGCCTCGCGTGGCGATCGAGAAGGCGACGCTCGCGGGATGGAAGTGGAAGAGCGGCTTCTTCTCGATCGGGTCGGCGTTGGCGGCGACGGCCTCACCGAAGACCGTCGTGACGAGCCGGCCGTCGCGGTTCTCGCGGACGCGGCAGATCCCCGCCCGGCCGGGCCGGATCAGGCAGCGATGAGCGCAGGCGACGCATCTGACCGCGTCGTCAGCCTCGGCCAGGCCGAGAATGGCGGGGCTTGCGGCGATCATCGGTCGAGCGGGCGAGGCATTGGGTCTTGCCCGGGAGGGAACCGGTCGCGAGGTTGTCGGTCGCACGGCGACTCCTGTGCGTCATGCTCGATTCGATCCGGTCCCGGCGGAAGGGCCGAACGGCCTCAGCTTCTCGATAGGAGTCGACGGATCGGCTGCAGCGTGTGCCGAACCGTCCACGAGAAGCTTGCCGCCGCCGTCAGCTTCTCGCCGGCGGCCAGCGAGACCAGGCCGGTGTCGTCGCGGCCGGCGCCGGCGAGGCGAATCGAATCGGGCCAGGCGGTCATCAACCCGACGGAGACTGCTTGTGGGTGGGTGCGGACGGCTATGGCGCCGATCGGCCTGGCGAAGGCAATCCTGAGCTCGATGTCCGGCCAGGTGAGCACCATCGGGGACCGAGCTGCGGGGTAGATGTCGTCAAGTCGATGCCCGGACAGGCTCGACCCGGAGCGGAGGTCGTTTCGGTGGTCCACGGGGGCCAGCTCGCCCGTGGGAATGAGATCGGGGGTCAGCGCCAGCACGGTGTCGCCCTGGACCTCGACGCGGAGATGGCCGCCCGGGTTTCGGAACCACGGATTCCACCCGAGCGAGGCGGGCATTGGTTCTTCCGCCTCGATCTCGGCTTCGAGCCGCATCAGGCCGCGGGCGATCGCGACCCGCTGCGTCACGGTGCCACGGAAGGGCCACTTGTTGGTGTCCAGCGGGCAGGAGAGAACCACCGACGCGGCCGTCCGTGACGTGACGGCCCACTCGGAATCGAAGACGGCGCCGTTCATCGAGTGCCGGCCGCCGTTCAGGCGCATTCGGGCCTTGCGGCCGCCCCAGTCGACCCAGCCCTGGTAGACGCGACCGACGAAGGGTGCCATCAGGTGGCAGCCCCATGACAGGGAGGGATCCATTCCGGCCGCCGGCTCAATTAGCAGCCGTTCGCGTCCGGCCATCACCAACGAGGCGATCCGCCCGCCCGCCGAGGTATCGATGGATACGCCGTCTATCTCGTCGCCGATCTTTACGATCATCGCCTACCCCCTAGCCCATTCCTGAATGTATACACCCAGGGTGGGCGCCGTGTCCCCGCGATTCGTTATGGATCGTGGAGCGTCGACCCGGCGACCTACGGCTTCCCCGGCGACCCCTGTACGGCGTCGAGCGCAGGACTGCCGGATACTCCGATGACGCGAGATCGTATCCATGTCGCGCGGCTTCGGCTCCAGCAGGGTTCCGGCACTCGTCAGCCAGTGCTCCGCAGCCTTGCAGCGGCCATCGTCTCGAGCCCTCAGAAACGCGCCATTCGACTCTGGCGCCGCGCGCGCGGAGGCATAGTCTCGTGGCTGGAGGCAAGCCGCCGATGCAGCAACTCGTTCAGTCCGACCGCGGACGGCTGCTCGACCTGGCGCGGGCCGCGGTCGAGGCCGCCGCGAGGCGCGATCCCAAGCCTGCGCTCGATGCGGCGGCCGTCACGCCCGAGCTCCTGGCGCCCGCCGCGGCATTCGTGACCCTGCACGAGGGCGGGCAGCTGCGCGGCTGCATCGGGATGATGCGCTACGACGTGCCGCTCTGGATCAACGTTCGCGACTCGGCGATCGCAGCCGCCCGTGACGATCCGCGCTTCATGCCCGTAGCGCCGTCCGAGTTGCCCGCGATAGAGATCGAGATCTCCGTGCTGGAACCGCCGGTCCCGCTGCCCGATCCCGCCTTGTTCGAGGCCGGTCGTCATGGCATCGTCGTCGAACAGGGCGACTGTCGCGCGCTGCTGCTGCCGCAGGTCGCGCCGGAGATGGGCTGGGGCGAAACCCAGATGCTCGAGGCGGTCTGCCGCAAGGCCGGCTTGAGGCCCGACGCGTGGCGGGATCCGGACACGAGACTTTACGTCTTCGAGTCCGCCTGCTTCAGCGCCGAAGAGGGCTGACTCAGCCCGAATCCACCGATCCGCGACGCCTTGCCGGCGGACCCGAGATTCGCGATCGCGCCCGGTGGAGCCTTCAGGTGCTCTTCAGGACCAGATCCAAGGATGACCTCATTCGATATGCGCGGAAGAGCGCGACATCCGCTGGAGGTCCAGACCGTGTTCGCTTCGGGTCGGCGCTTCACGCGCGGCGTGGGCGCCTTGTCAGCGCTGCTGATGGCAGTGGTTCTTGCTGTGGCGGCGTGCGGAGCGTCGACGACCAGCTCATCCAACACTTTCCTGGGCACCTCAGGCCCGACCAATCCCAGCACCGTTCCGGTCGTGCTGCCCGCCCCCACGGCGACTCCTGCCCCCACGACGACTCCCGCAGTCGTGCCGTTGGGCTCGGCCGATACCTCGGCTGCCGACACCCTGGCTCTCCAATCCACCATGGTCTCGGTCATCAAGCAGGTCACGCCATCCGTTGTCGTCATCGAGACGAATGAGGGACTCGGCTCCGGAGTCATCTACGACACGGCCGGGCACATTCTCACCAACGCCCATGTGGTCGGGACGTCAACGACTTTCAAGGTCACTCTCTCGAACGGCAAGTCATACGACGGCACCCTGGTCGGGAGCTTCGCCGCGGATGACATCGCCGTCATCAAGATCACTGCTCCCGGTCTGACGCCGGCGACCTTCGGCGACTCGAGCGCGCTGTCCGTGGGCGATTTCGTCCTGGCCATGGGCAACCCGCTCGGGCTTCAGTCGAGTGTGACCGAAGGGATCGTCAGCGCCCTCGGCCGGCAGGTCTCGGAGCCGACAGGCAACACCCTGCCCGACGTGATCCAGACCAGCGCCGCGATCAACCCCGGCAACAGCGGCGGCGCGCTGGTCGACCTCAAGGGCGAAGTCGTCGGCATCCCGACACTGGCCGCGACCGATCCGCAGATCGGCGGCAGCGCTCCGGGCATCGGCTTCGCGATCTCCAGTAACCGCGCTCGAGTCATCGCCGACCAGCTGATTGCCACCGGTCACGTCACCAGCTCGGGCCGGGCCTACCTGGGCGTCCGGCTCCTCGATACCAGCAGCGGCGTCACCGTCTACGCGGTGTCGGCAGGCACCCCCGCCGACAAGGCCGGGATCAAGGCCGGCGACGTCATCCTTTCCATCGACGGCCAGGCCACCGCGACCACAGACGATCTATCCCAGATCCTGATCACGCTCAAGCCGGGCGACGTGGCCAAAGTCTCAGTCGAGCACTCGGACGGGACCAAAGCGACGCTCAGCGTGACCCTCGGCCAGCTGCCAGGCTGAACCGAGCCGCGGCGCGCCGATTGCCAGGGCCCGCCGTGCCAGCGCTCCTCCTGCCAGCTCCACCCGTCGGGGCCGCCCGGCCCCCGGCGGTCCCACCCGGCGTGGCTGTGTCGCCAGAAGACGAACCCAATCACCCGGAACATCATCACAAGGATGAAGATCGTGACGACCAGGCCGACGATCCCAGAAGCGCCGAAGGCGCCGCCGTAGACCCACGGCGAGGCGTTCGTGGCGTTGCTCCCGGCACCGGCCACGAACCCTGCGCTGTAGGCGCCCGCCGTCAGCGCGGCGACGATCCCCACCACTAGCAGGGCCCCAATAAGGCGAAATCCGCCCTCGTGTCTCATCTGTTCTCCTACCGATGCGCTCCCGAGTCAGTCGATCGGTTGGCGGGAACGCCTTACCAACTTCGAAGCTCAGGCTGACGACCGGCTGTGAAGGACTGGTGAACGTCGCCCGGAGGAGTGGTGCGCGTGCCTGCCCGGCCCTTCGCACCAGGTCGTCGGGCGACAAGCCAGTTAAGGCGCGAAGTAACCCGTTACGTCGAAGATGACGTCGGTCAGCGTGCCGCCCTTGCTGATGAACGTTACCCACAGCGTCCCGGTCGGGCTGAGGGCGACGGTCACCGCATTGGCGCGGTTGTCGCCCTTTGGGAAGTTGAGAGTCGAGGTGGCGGGCATGCCCCTGGGGTCTTCCGGCGTCAGGGCCAGGAAACCGCTCGAGCCCTGGTTCGTGACCGTCAGGTTGCCCGTGACCGCGACCGAGCCCGATGGGACATTGAGCCGTGGGTCGAGCGACCGATCGACTGCCGTGAACTCGGCGGCCGTGCCCGAGGTGAGCGAGGCGCCGAGGCCGAGTCGCTTGCCCGAGTGCGGGTCCAAGCGCGAGTCCACCAGGCGGTTCGGCGTCAGCGCGACGTACGTGGCGCCACTAGCATCGGCCACGAAGTAGCCCGTCACGTCGAAGATGACATCGGCGGTCGAGCCGGATTTCCCGACGAGTGTGACCCACAGCTTCCCGCCGCTCAGTGGAACCGTCACCGCATTAGCGCGGTTGTCCCCCTTGGGGAAGTTGAGCGTGGACGTGGTCGGCGTGCCGGATGGCTTCGTGGGGGTCAGCGCCAGGAATCCGCTGGAGCTCTGGTTCGTGACCGTCAGGTTACCTGTGACGGCAGTCGCGTTGGCGGGCACGTTCTGCGTCGGGTCCGAAGGTTTCTGATCGACGACGGTGAACCAGGCCGGGCTCCCGACATGGAGCGAGGCGCCGAGGCCGAGTCGCTTGCCCGAGTGCGGGTCCAAGCGCGAGTCCACCAGGCGGTTCGGCGTGAGCGAGACGTACGTCGATCCCGAGCTGTTCGCGACGAAGTAGCCGGTCACGTCGAATATGGCGTCCGCCATCGTCCCGGGTGCCCCGACGTAGGTGACCCACAGCGTCCCGGTCGGGCTGAGGGCGACGGTCACCGCATTGGCGCGGTTGTCGCCCCTGGGGAAGTTGAGGGTCGAGGTCCCCGGCATGCCTCCGGGGTTGTCCGGCGTCAGGGCCAGGAAGCCGCTCGAGCCCTGGTTCGTGACCGTCAGGTTGCCCGTGACCGCGATGGCGCTGGCGGGGATGTTGAGGTGGGGGTCGCCGGAACGGTTGATGACGACGAACTCCGCCGATGTCCCGGCGTGAAGCGAGGCTCCGAGGCCGAGTCGCTTGCCCGAGTGCGAGTCCAGGCGCGAGTCCACCAGGCGGTTCGGCGTGACGGGGACATACGTGGCGCCGAAGAGCGGCGTAGCCGTCGCCGATGCCGCCGGCCCCGTGCCCTCGGCGTTCGTGGCGGTGACGCTGAACGTATACGGAGAGTGGTTCGTCAGGCCGCTGAAGGAGCACGTCAGCGCCGCCGGGAGGGTTATGACGCAGCCGGTCGCCGGCGGCGATGAACTCACCGTGTAGCCCGTGATCGTCGATCCGCCGTTGGGGATCGGGGCCGCCCACGTGACGACGGCCGTCGTGTCCGAGGCGATCACGGCGACCGAGGTCGGGACGCCCGGAACCGGGCTGGCGTCCACGACCAGGGTCAGGGCCTGCGTGGCGGCGGGCGCGATGCCGTTGCTGGCGGTCACGCTGAAGGGGTAGCTCCCCGGAGTGGATGAAGTGCCCGCCAGGTGTCCCGTGGACGAGAGCGAGATGCCGCTGGGCAAGCTGCCCGTGACCGAGAACGTCGGAGTGGGCACGACCGCGCTGGAGAGTGTGATGTCCGTGGCGTAGGGGTAACCGCTGCCGGCCACCGGCAGGGAGGTCGTGGCGAAGAGAGGAATGCCTTCCCCATCGGCATTGCCGCCCCAGCACTCGATGGCGGTGGCGAAGTAGGCGCAGCCGTGCGTCGTCCCGAGCGCGACCCTGGACGCGAGCGCGCCTGGAGGCGAGTTCTGGCCGCTGCTGTTGTCTCCCCAGCACGAGAGCGAGCCGTCCAGCTTCACGGCACAGGCGCCGCTGGAGCCGGCGTCGAGGTCGAGGTACGAGCCCGCCGGGTGATTGAGCTGTCCGTGGGAGTTGTCGCCCCAGCAGCTGATCGCTCCCGAGCCGGCCAGGGCGCAGGTGTGGTACTGCCCGGCGGCAACCGCGATGTATGTGCCGGTCGGCGCGGAGGCCTGGCCATGGCTGTTGTCGCCCCAGCAGCGGAGGCCGGCGCTGGTGTTGACGGCACAGGCGTGATAAAGGCCGACGGAAACGGCGGTGTAGGTACCCGACGGCGGGCTCGCGACTCCGTGGCTGGTATCGCCCCAGCAGCGGAGGGTGCTGTCGGAGCCGATGGCGCACGAATTGACGCCGCCCCCGCTGACGGTCCGATACGAGCCGGCAGGCGGAGTGCTCTGACCGAAGCTGTCGTCGCCCCAGCAATGCAGCGCACCCGCGGTGTCGATGGCGCAACTGTGGGAGTCGCCCGTGCTGAGCGCGACGTAGGTCCCGGCCGGCGCGCTCGCCTCGCCGGCTGAGCCGAAGCCCCAACAGGAGAGCTTGCCAGCGCTCGTGAGGGCGCAGCTGGTCCGCGTGCCGGCGCCCAGATCCAGGATGTCCGGGACGAATGCACTGCTGCCGTTCGGCGTCCCCAGACCGGTGGGGCCGTCATAACCGACTGCAGCCTGGCAGAAGTAGCTGGGATCCCCGTCGCACGGCCCGTTGCTGCCGGCGGTCACGTCCCAGAGGCTGGCGGCGGAGTCGTACAGAAGCCGGCCTGGATAGGACCCCGCGGCCGGCTGACCGGCCAGGGCGTAAGTGGCGGCGATTATCGGGGCCGAGGTGCTGGTGCCGCCGTAGATCGTCCACCCGCCGCCATTCCTGTCGTAGACCGCCACGCCCGTGTCGGGGTCGGCGACCGCAGAGACGTCGGCGGCGATCCTGTTGGCGCAATCGGGGTCGGTCTGCCAGTAGGGTTTGGGCTCGTAGAGGGAACAGCCGCTGCCGGTGGCGAAGGCTGAGCTCGTCGCCCACACGGTTTCCGTCCAGCCACGCGCGTTCGCGGCCAGCTCGAGAGAGGTCCCGCCCACGGACATGACGTACGCAGAGGCGGCCGGGTACTCGACCCCATACTGGTACCCCCAATCGCCGGTGGAGGCGGTGATCGCCACGCCGGGGTGGTTGTAGTGCGGATCCATCGCGGACTCCGTGCCCCACTCGGGAGCCCCATAACTGTTGGACACGGCAACGGCGCCGAGCTTGACCGCCATGTCGACAGCTGCCCCGAGATCGGACAGATTGGCGGTGTCCGCTTCGACGAGCAGGATCTTGCAGCCCGGGCAGGTGGCAGAAACCATGTCCAGGTCCAGCTCGATCTCTCCGGCCCAACCGCCGTTGAATGCGGGGTAGGTCGTCCCGCCTCGCTGGTTCACTTTCCGGAAGCATCCGCTGGCCGTGGTGCAGGCAGGCAGCCCGAACTGGGCGCGGTAGACGGCCAGGTCGGAGGCCGCGGTCGGCAGGTCGTATGCGTCGACGATGGCGACGGTCCGGCCGCTGCCGCCGCTCGACGGCAGGTTGTACGCCGAGCGCAGATCGGCCGGGCCGTAGCCGCTGACGCTCGCAAGGGGCGTGCCGATGGCGTCGGCGGCCGTGCCCGGCGCCATGGCCGGTACCGCCGCGATGTCGGTGCGGCGCAGCGACGCGCAGCGCGCGATCGGCGCGGGCACCGGTCCGCACACGGCCTCATACGCGGGCGCGGCCTTCGGGGCGTTCATTCCGGGTGCGGCAGCCACCCGTGCGGTCGGCGCGGCGGCCACCTGGGCGGTCGGCCCGACCGCGAGCCCGGCCGCGGCCATCAGGACGGCTACGACCAGACGCGCCCGGGCGCTCCGGGAGCTACGGGTGAATGGGCGGGACATGACCGATCCTCAGCGGGAGGCTGTAGGTGTCCGCATATCATGCCGAACCCGACGCCCGGGCGCCACCCCAGGTATGACTGCCGTTCGGCCGGGCAGCGGCTACCCCCAACTGGGGGCGCTGATGGACCCTTGCGAGTGCTAGCATCGGCCTCGCCGCAGTGGGGCCGGCTCCGCTCGGAGGGAGCCGGCAGGCTGTCGCGATGGCACGTTGCCGCTCAGCACAGCGAGGGCGAGGCGCCGGATGTCCAGGGTCTGTCGGCAACTGATCCACATGGTCGGCGGGCGTCGCGGGCCGGGGCGGTTCCCGGCGGGTCGCCGCGCCGGCAAGGCGGCTCTCCTGGCGACCTTGATCGCCGCCCAGGCAGTCTGGGGCTCCGCGATCCCGAGCGCGGCAGGGGCCAACCCGTCCGCGGTCCAGGCCGCGTCGACCTTAGTGCCGAGCTCCACCTACCACGCCCTGACGCCTGCCCGGATCTTCGATGCCGCCACCGGCGCAGGCGGCGCGACGCCCCTCATTTCCGAGACGGCAGAGTCGTTCCAGGTGGCCGGAGCGTTCGGCGTACCGGTTGGCGCCACGGCCGTGGCGGGCACGCTGTCGATCACGAAGGCCACGCGCGGCGGGTACGTGTCCCTCGCGCCGGTGTCGGAGACCACAGCCTCCATTGCCACGTCCACGGTCAACTTCGGGGCCAATGACCCGCGCTCGGTGGGAGTCACGGCGACCCTCGGCGATGACGGTAAGCTCTGGGCGTTGTACGAGGCCGGAGTCGCGGGTCGCACCGCCCTGTTGGCCTTCGACCTCGAGGGCTACTACGCCCCAGACGACGCCGGCGCGACCTACCACGCCGTCGGGCCAGTCCGCGTCTTCGACTCGAGAACGGCTCTCGGCGACGCCGCGCCGCTCGCGGCCGACGTGCCCGAGTCCTTCCAGCTCACCGGAGCCTTCGGCATCCCGGCCCGCGCCACCGCCGTCACCGGGACGATGACGATTGTCGGCGCCGCGCGCCCCGGCCGCGTCGCCCTCACGCCGGACGCCACCGCGGGCGCCTCTCTCACCACCACCACGCTGAGCTTCCCCACGGTCGATGCCCGGGCCACCGGTGTCACCGCGACGCTCGGTTACGACGGCAGGTTCTGGGCGGTCTACGAAACCGGCCGCGCCGGCGACAAGGCCCAGTTCATCTTCGACCTCACTGGCTACTTCACGCCGGACAGGACGGGCTCGACCTTCCACCGCCTGGGGCCGCTACGGCTGATCGACTCCCGTTCGGGCGTCGGTGCCTCGGCTCGGCTCTCCTCGGAGGTGCCCCGATCCTTCCAGATCGTCGGCCTGTACGGCATTCCGGAAAGCACCGTCGCCGTCTCCGGGAATCTGACCGTAGTCAACCATACGCGGCCCGGCTACGTCGCCCTGACAGCCGTCTCGACCTCGCGGACGGCGATCTCCACTTCGTCGATCAACTTCCCGAAGACCGGCGCCCACGCCGCCGGCGTGACGGCCCCGCTGGGCACGGATGGCAAGATGTGGGCGATCTACAGGACCGGCCGCGTCGGCAACACCACGGACGTCATCTTTGACCTCAGCGGATACTTCGCGCCCGACTCGGGCGACCTCACACCCCTGCCAGCCGGCTCCGCGAACTGCCGACCGTTCGATTCCGCCCCCAGGGACTCCGATGGCGCCGTCATGGTCGACTACGGTTCGTCCGTCGGGCTCCAGCACAACCCCGTCACCATCTCCCAGGCCGCCATCGCGTACTTCGACTGCTGGCGCTCCGCCGCTGGAACCGCCGAGCAGGCAGATGCCGACCGGGTGTCCTTCTTCGCCCAGGCGAACTGGCTCCTTGCCAACCAGCAGCCCGACGGGCGTTGGTTCTACACGTTCAAGTGGGGCGGTCAGCCGCTGCCGTGGTGGTCCGCCATGGCGGAAGGCCAGGGCATGAGCGCCCTGCTGCGGGCGTATTCGGTGACCGGCGATGGCGCCTACCTCGCCGCCCTGGCGCGTGCCAGGTCCACCTTCGATCGCACCATCGCCGACTTGGGCGTGGGTCGTCTCGTGACCGTTTCAGGCAAGCACCTGAGCGTCTATCAGGAGTACCTGCCGGGCTACGTCGACAATGTTCTGAATGGCTGGATCTCCGCGCTGGGCGGTCTGTACGAGTGCGCCATTTACCTGGGCGACCCGATCGCTCTCCACGACCTGGCTGCCGCCGATCGGGGTCTCAGTGCGCTGCGCGCGCTGCTCCCGTACTACGACACGGGATCCTGGTCGTTCTACGGACTCAACACGCTGGTCGGCCAGAACCGCGGACCCAGGGCATCGAGCGCCTACCACAACCTGGTCATCCGGCAGCTGCGGTGGCTGTATTCGATTACCGGCGACCCGGTGATGAAGAAGTACGCCGACAGATTCCAGTCGTACGTCACCAGTCAGGCCGTCATCGGCGGCACGTTCGACCCCGGTCAGCCGGATCCCGGTTTCCCGGTCGGCGAATAGATACCGATCCGGGCCGGTGCAGGCGGGGCGCCGATCGGGCGCGGAGAAGCGCCCCGAAGCGTCGACCTCAGTCGACGTCTCGCCGGGTCATCCCCCAGGCGCCGAGCAGGAGGCCGCCGACTGCCAGGACGAGGCATGCGACGATCCCCGCCGGATCCCAGATGCCGACCATCGGCTGGCCCAGGTGCGCGGTGAGCGCGAGCTGGTGGAACCAGTCGGGAAGCTTGAGAGGCGGTGCGAGCAGGTCGATGAGGTAGGTCACGAGGACCACAACGGCTGCGATCTCGCCGGCGATCGAGGTCCGCCACACCCCGCCGATCGCAACGCCGATGCCGACGATGGCGGCGGCGAACAGCCCGAGATAGGCTGATCCCAGGATCGCGTCACCGGGCGACACCCCGCCGGCGGCGGCGCCGATCGCGATGCCGGCCGCGAACAGGACCGTCATGAGCACGACCGAGAGGATCGCCGCGATCCCGCCGGCCAGCACCCACTTCGAGCGGGCCATCGGCGTGGCCAGGACCATCTCGAGGCGCCCATCGGTCTCGTCCGACGCCCACTTGGAGACGAACGTGGCCCCGGCGAACCCGGCGGCGATGAGGAACAGCTGGGCGTAGAGCTGGAGCCAGCCGCCCGCGGTCGTCAGATCCTCGGTGGGGAAGATGACCTTGAAAGTGCTCACGAGGGTCGTGTCGCCGCTGATCTGGGTCGCGAACGCCCCCACGAATGACCCGAGGATCACCCCCCAGATGGCAAGGCCGATGCCCCAGGACAGGGCCCGGGGCAGCTGATCGCCGAATGCCCGGCTGATCGAGCCACGCACGCCCAGCACGGCCTTGGGCAGGCCCGGCATGGAGAGGCCGGCCGTGACACCGAGGTCGCGTCGTGCGAACAGCTCCACTCCGAGCACCAGCAGCACCGCCGCCACGACGCCCACGAGGGCCAGCCCCGGCCAGTCGTAGTCGCCTGCCAGGGCGACGTGGTTCACGGTCCAGTGAAACGGGCTGACGGTGGCCAGCGCCTCCAGCCCCTGAAGACCGCTCGCCACCCAGAGAAGCATCATCACCGCGGCCGCCACCCCGGCGGAGCCCGATCTGCCGAGGATCGGTCCTAGGGCAAAGGCGAGGCCGCCGAAGAAGAGGGCGATGAAGCCGACCCAGAGCGCGAACCCGAGAGCCGAAAGGGGCGGGATCTGGTCGCCGAGGCTGGCGTCGCCGAAGGCGTTCGAGCCGATCGTGGTCATGACGGCCAGAACCGCCATCGCCAGCCCCAGCATCGTCAAGTGCGCGGCGAGCTTCTCGAGGGCGATGCGGCGCTTGCCGAACGGCGCCGACGCAACAAGGTCCAGGCTCCCCTTGCTGGCCTCGCCGGCCAGGGTCCCGGACAGGGCCAGAATCGACCAGAGAGCCGTGCCCAGGGCGAAGATCGCCCCGTACTTCCAGCTCATGTAGCCGCCGAGCGTGCCGAGCTTGTCCGGCTTTCCGAACAGGTTGACCATCGAAGCCGGCATGCTGCCGATGAGCTTGTCGATCTCGCGGCGGGCGGCCGGATTCGGGTAGACCTGTCCGATCGCCGCGGCCATAACCAGGGCCATGCCGCCGAGGAGCCCGGCGGCGATGATGAAGGCCAGCCGGGAATCTCGAATCGTCTTGCCGTAGATGCTCCCGAAGCCGTAGATGCGGCTGCGGAGCGGGATCGCATGGATGGGCACCGCGAGGGGCGGCGCGCCCGTACCGGCGGTCATCACTTCACCTCGGCCGCGTCGCGGCCGTACTGGGCGAGGAACGTCTCCTCCAGGCTGGGCTCGCGGCTCAGGAAGTCGACCACGCCGGCCCGCGCCGCGGCCTGGACCACAGGCGTGATCGAGCCGAGGACCCGCAGCCGCAGAAGGTGGTCCTCGACCGTGACGTCGCTGACACCGGGCAGGGTCGCGAATTCGGAGGCCGGCGGGTCGCCGGCGAACCGCAGCTCGACCTGGTGGTGGGCGAGATCCCGCAGGGCTTCGACCTTGCCGACCTGGACGATGAGCCCCTCGCGGATGATCGCCACGCGGAGGCACGATTTCTCGACCTCGCTGAGGATGTGGCTCGAGAGGAAGGCCGTCCGGCCCTCGGCCCCGGCCTCGCGGAGCAACTCGAAGAAGGTCTGCTGGATCAGCGGATCGAGCCCGGAAGTCGGCTCGTCGAGGATCAGGAGCTCCGGCTTGTGCTGGAGCGCCGCCACCAGGCCCACCTTCTGCTTGTTGCCCTTGGAGTACTCGCGGAAGCGCCGGCTAGGATCGAGGTCGAAACGCTCGATCAGCGACGCCTGGTATGCGTTGTCCACGCCGCCGCGCAGGTTCGCGAAGTACTCGAGCGTCTGGGAACCGGTCAGGCGGTCGTACAGCGCGAACTCGCCCGGCAGATAACCGATCCGCCGGTGGATGGCCACCGGGTCGACCGAGGATTCGATCCCGAAGACGAAGGCCTTGCCCGAGGTAGGCCGGATCAGGTCGAGCATCGTCCGAATGGTCGTCGTCTTGCCGGCGCCGTTGGGCCCGAGGAAGCCGAAGACCCGCCCGGCTGCACCTCGAGGTCGACCTCGACGATCCCGCGGTGCGAACCGTAGAACTTGGTGAGTTTCTCGGTCCGGATTACGGCGGTCATGAGGTACCTCCCGAAGGCATGAGCGGAGTCGCGACCGACCGGCCGCGGGCTCGGTCGATTGTTGTCCTTGCCGGGCATTTGGGCAAGCACGAGCGGGGCCGTTTCGCCGGTCTCGCGCAACGCTGCGGAGGCAGCAGGGTCCGAGCTCAGCTGGCAACGTCGCGCCGACGCACTCCCCAGCCGCCAAGAGCCAGCCCGGCGACCGCAAGCACCAGGCAGGCGGCGATGCCGGCCGGATCCCAGTGCCCGATCATCGGCTGGCCCATGTCCGCCGACAGGGCGAGATGATGGACCGCTTCAGGCAGTTTGAGAGCCGGCGCTATCAGATCGACCAGGTATGTCGCCGCCGCGAGAAGAGCGACGATCTCGGCCGCTATCGAAGTCCTCAAGATTCCGCCGACCGCGAAGCCCACACCCGCCAGGGCCGCCGCGTAGAGCCCGAGGGACACGGAGCCAGCCATGGGGGTGACCGCTTCGCTACCGGCCAGCGCCGCGCCGATCCCAATGGCAACCGCGAGGACTGCGGTCATCGACCCGATCGCGGCGAAGACGCCGATGCCGCTCCGGATCGCCCACCGGCTTCGGGCCAGCGGGGTCGAAAGCAGCATCTCCAGGCGGCCGGAGGTCTCGTCGGAGGCCCAGCCGGCGACGAGCGTCGCCGCCGCGAACCCGGCCGCGATGAACTCCAGCTGGACCAGCAGCTGGAGCAGACTGCCGGCGCTCGCCATGTCGAAGTTCGGGAAGAGGTCACGGAAGACCTTGACCGTGTCAGGCGACATCCTGGCGAACTCATCTGCCAGCGAGCGGCTGGCTGCCGCCATGACGAGCCCGAAGGCGCCGAGCCCGAGGCCCCATGCCAGGGCCAGGGGCAGCCGCTCGCCGAAGGCGCGGCTCACGGGCCCGCGCAGCCCGAGCGTCGGGGCCGGCAGGCCGGGCGTCCGAACGGAATTCGACGCACCCACATCCCGGCGCCCGAAAGCCTCGATCCCGACCGCGAGAAGCACGACCGCGACGACGGCGACGGGCACCAGCGAAACCCAGTCGTACTGGCCGGCGAGCGGCAGATGGCTCGCGGTCCACGCCCATGGCGTCAGGTCTGCGGGCACCGCAAGCGCTGGGACCAACCCCTGGTAGCCGTTCAGGATCCATCCTGCGACCAGGACGAAGCCGGCGATCCCGGCCGCGGCCGAGCGCCCGATGAGCGGCGCCAGGGCGAATGCCAGCCCACCGAAGGCGAGGGCCACCAGTCCGATCCACAGCGCGAAGCCCACCGCTGCCTGCGGAGGGATCTCGTCGCCGGGCAGGTTCCCGAATGCCGCCCCGGCCAGCCATGCCGCGAACGCCAGGATCGCCAGGGCGACCGTCATGACCGTCAGGTGGGCGGCGAGCTTCTCGAGCGCAATGCGGCGCTTGCCGAAGGGGGACGCCGCGACGAACTCTAGGCTGCCGCGCCGGGCCTCGGTGGCGAGCGTGCCGGACAGCGCCAGGATCGACCAGAGGGACGCGATCAAGAGATAGACCGGGCCGTACTTCCACTGTACGTACCCGCCCAGGGTCCCGACGTTGATGGGCTTCCCGGCGAGACCCGCCGCGGCCGCGCCCAGGTCGGTGGCGAGTCGTGCCATGTCGTCCCGGGCTTTCTGCGTCGAGTAGTCCATGGGAATGGCTGCACCGAGGACCAGCATCAGCCCGCCCATGAGGGCGGCCACGATGATGAAGGCGCGCCGCGAATCACGCAGTGTCTTGGCGTAGATGGAGCCAAGGCCGTAGAAACGGCTCCACAGCGCGGGTGCCGCCCTCACGCCGAGCGGCGGACTGCCGACTTGCGTTGCCATCACATCACATCACGTCAGCGGCCCGGAGACCTTAGTGGACCAGGAATTGGACTGTCCCAATTGTCGTCTCTTCCGACCCTCAGGTCCATCGCTCGAGCGGGTCGGGAAAGACCACGCAGGCCGCTCGCGCCCAGGTGTGAGTGCCGTCGTGCCCGAGTCGGTGAAACGGCCGGCTTTGATGTTGATGAACCGCACCGAAGGGCGGTCGCGGTGTACGTTGGCGTAGATCGGGTTCGGTTAGGGGACCTTGAACTGGTCGAGCGATGGCGTAGGATGCAATCGAGGATGCGTTGAGGTAGGCGCGTCCTTTTCATGTCCTCGCGAGAGGAGCCGGCGTGATCACGGGGGAACGTAAGGCGGGCTGGCGGACCAGGGTCACGACCGACGTCCGCCTCATCGACAAGAGGGCTCTCTACGGCGGCGGAGCGGCCGCCGTGCTTCTGGCCGCCGTGGGCGCCGCCGCCAATGCGCTCGGTACGCCCATCGCCGGTGTTGCCTCGACGGTCGCATCGATGGTGCTGGCGGACCTGGGCCTCGCTCTCCTGGCCATTGGCGTGCTGGCTCTGCTCGAGCCTGCGGCGCCCGAGGACGAACTGCCGCCGGCGCCTTCCGACGAATTGCGACCGTCGACGCGTTCGGTCGACGGCGGTCCGATAGAACCCGCGCTCACGCAGCCGATTCCGCGCCGCCGCAAGGCCCGGGAGTCCGCCGCCGCGGGGCTGAACCCGGCCGACGAGAAGCGGTACCGCGAACTTGCGGTGTTTGCCGGACGCGGACCGGTCCCGCCGTCCGCCGTCGAGGCACTGTGGGGGTCGCAGGGCGCGTCGTCCGAGGAAACCGCGCGGCTGCTCGATGACCTGGTGAACCGCTCGATCGTCGAGCGTGGGGACGACGGCCGGCTCATGGTCGGCGAGCAATCGGGCGCGACCGGCGCGACTTCGGCCGCCGGCCGGAGGGGCCTGGCGGCCGCTCATGCCAGGCTCGTCGACGGCTACCGGTCCCGCTGCCCCGATGGATCCTGGTGGAAGGGTCCGAACGACGGCTACTTCTTCGAGAACATCGCCTACCACCTGGTACAGGCCAATCGAGCCCAGGAGTTGCACCGCCTGCTCCTCGACTACGACTGGCTCCGCACGAAGCTCGCGGTCGATGGCATCCTCCGCCTTCTCGCCGACTTCGCGAACCAGCCGGGGCCGGCCGACGTCGCAGCCGTGGACGAGGCGCTCGCGCTTTCGGCTGCGGACCTGGCCGCTCGCCCGGATCGCCTGGCCTCCCAGCTCGCGGGTCGGCTCGCGGGCCATGCGAGCCCCGGGATCAATCGCCTGCTCGACCAGGTGCGCGACCACGCCCCGAGGCCATGGATCTGCCCGCTCATGCCTGCCCCGACCTCGCCGGACGGGCCACCGGAGCGTGTCACGCCCCGCCACGACGGCGCGGCGCGGGCCGTAGCGGTCACGCCGGACGGCCGCCGACTCGTCTCCGGCGGCGACGACCATACCGTCCGGATCTGGGACCTGGCGAGCGGCCGGCTCGAGCGCACGCTGAAGGGGCACACCGATTCGGTGCGGGCGGTGGCGGTCACGCCGGATGGCCGCCGTATCGTCTCGGGCGGCACCTTCGACGCGGTGCGGGTTTGGGATCTCGCGAGCGGTCAGTTCGTGCACACCGTTGCGGGCCAGGCCGGATACCGCGCGGTGTATACGGTGGCGGTGACGCCGGACGGCGAAAGACTCGTCTGGGGCGGCGCAGGCCCGTCGGTGCAGGTCTGGGACCTGGCGCGCGGTCGGCTCGAGCGCACGCTCAAATGCCTGGATGTCAATGTGCGCGCGGTGGCGATCACGCCGGACGGCAGATCTGCCCTCTCGGGTGGCGACAGCGGCAAAGTCCAGGTCTGGGATCTTGCGAGCGGCGAGCTTGCGCACACCCTGGACGGCCGCAGCAGCTCCGTGCTCGCCGTCGCGGTCACGCCCGACGGGCGTCGGGCAGTCGCGGGCGGTCAGCACGACACGGTTCAAGTCTGGGACCTGGCGAGCGGCCGGCTGGAACGGACGCTCTGGGGTCACGCTGGCCCGGTCGACACGGTGGCGGTCACTCCGGACGGTAGGCGAATCGTGTCCTTCGGCCAGGACGGGAAAGTGCGGACGTGGGACCTGTCCAATGGGCAGGAGATCGCCTCCTGGAACGCCGGTTCCGATTCCGAGGTTCTGGCCTTCTGCCCGGTCCCGACCGATGCCACTCGGGTCGCGTACGGCAGCTCGAGCGGCCACGTCCAGGTCCTTCGGCTGGTGGAGGCCTAGGCTGCCCGAAAGGCTCGCCGAATGTTCGGCGAGCCAGTCGGACGGACGGTTCGGACGGCCGATCAGTGGCCGGCGCCGACCTTCGACTCCTGCCCGACGAAGCCGAGCTGGGTCAGCATGCTGTACTGATCCACAACCGCCCAGTGCTCGACCGCCTTGCCTTCGGCGAAACGGGTGATGTGGATCTCTTGCCAGCTCGCGCTCTTGCCCGACGCCGGCATGCCCATGAAGTCGCCGCGCATCGTGCCGCGGCCGGTCGACCGCTGGACCACCTTGTCGCCCTCGGCGACGACGTCGTCGGTCGTGTAGTGGAGGTCCGGGAAGGCGGCGCGGAAACCCGTCACGAAGGCCTTGACGCCGTCTCGTCCGGCGGGCATGCCCGGCATCGACGCGTGGTCGATGAAGTTCTGGGTGGCGAGTCTGTCGATCAGGGCAACGTTGCCCTTGTTCATGACCTCGTCCATGAGCTGAGCGGCGAGAGCCTTGTTCTCTTGTACAGCCATCTGGGACGCCTCTGTAACTGGAGTGGAGGCCCGGTCTACTCCTCGCGAGGCGTCGGGACAAGGGAAAGCGGGGTTCTCGAAGGGATTCCCCGCACTGCGCAACGCTGTTCTGAAAGCGCCGCTCGAATGGGTGGGAGGCCGTCCATCGACCCGTTCGAGGCCCACGCTGCGGGTTCGTCGCCATCGGCCGGAGGGCGATTCGGCAGGCACGATCGCCTCGGCCGTCAGCGCATCGCTACCATGGCCGGGTCGGAACGGCCAGCGGGAGAAGAGGCATGATCGACGAGTCCACTGCTCTCGGGGCGCGGATCCTGGAGCGGCTGCGCGGGGACCGGGTCATCTGGATGACCACCGTGGATCGCGGCGCGCCGCAGCCGGCGCCGGTCTGGTTCATGTACGAGCGCGACGAGGGCGGCGAGCGAATCATCGTCTACAGCAAGACGGACGCCCGCCGCATCGCCAACGTCATGGCGGACCCCAAGGTCGCCCTGAACTTCAACTGCACCCCGGGCGGCGGGGAAGTGCACGTCATTCGAGGTTCGGCGCGAATAGCGCTGGAGAGACCGCAGGCATCCGAGTCCGAGGCCTATCTGGCCCGCTACCGCGACTGGATCGAGGAGGAGCAGGCCTGGGGCGGAACCTTCGAAGGCTTCGCCGCGCAGTACTCGGTTCCGATCGAGATCACCGAGCTGGCCGTCTGGGGCTGGTAGATGGGCCTGGCCCCGCCCCCCGGCGGGGGAGCGGCCCGGAAGTGATGTTGCGCGGGCCGATCCTATCCTGCCGGGTGGTTTCACGCCGCTAGATCCCATAGCGCCCTGTCAAGCCCCAACGCCCCAGTTGGGGTCGAAATCCTGCCCGTTGCGCCAGACTCCCCAGACGATGCTCAGGGCTTTGCGCATGCAGTGGCCGAGCGAGTTCATGGG
>Ga0187878_1000086_pt1 | contig 107974 bp, 99 predicted proteins | sample June2016WEW_17_1_FD_132979 | JGI IMG/M metagenome (GOLD analysis project Ga0187878, IMG submission 132979) | Peatland microbial communities from SPRUCE experiment site at the Marcell Experimental Forest, Minnesota, USA - June2016WEW_17_150 | ecosystem: Environmental > Terrestrial > Soil >... | reverse complement strand
TTTCAAATACAAGGAAGCCATAAAGAAGTTCCTTATCGAGAAGGGATATACCGTTGACGATTTCGGCACGGATTCCGAAAAGCCGTGCGATTACCCCGATATTATAAGGCCTGTCGCAAAGGCCGTCGCCGCGGGCAAATACGACCGAGGTATCATACTTGGCGGTTCAGGCAACGGTGAAGCTATGGTCGCCAACAGGGTCAAAGGCGTGCGATGTGCCTTGTGCTGGGATTTGCGTTCGGCACGCCTGAGCAGGGCACATAACGACGCCAATGTCCTGTCGATGGGCCAGCGGATGATAGCGATTGAAGAGGCGCTTGAGATTGTCGAACTTTGGCTCAATACCTCCTTTGACGGCGGACGACACCTCACCCGCATCCAAAAAATCGACGCGGAATAAAATGAGTGAATCTGACAGCAAGGGAACAATCCGAATTTTCACAATAGGTTATGCCGGAAGGAATGCCGGGGATTTTTTTACAACACTAAGGCAGGCCGGTATCAGAAAAGTTATAGATGTCCGTTTGTATAACACATCTCAGTTGGCGGCATTTACAAAAAAGCAGGATATCGAGTATTTTTTACAGAATATCGTCGGCGCAGAGTATGTTCATTTGCCGATTATGGCTCCTACCGCGCAATTGCTCTCCGATTACAAAAAAGGGATAATCGACTGGCAGCAATACGAAGTGCAATTCAAGGCGATTATATCGCAGCGTCAGATTCAAAGACATATTATGCCAGAAGATGCGGATATGAGTTGTTTTTTATGCAGCGAAGCTAAGGCAGATAAATGCCACCGCAGGATTGTGGCTGAATACCTCGCCGAGCATTGGCAGAACGTTTCAATCCGCCACCTGTAATTCAGGCGTTTGGAGCAGGTCTGTGGCATCCAAAAAAAACGACCCGCCTTTGGGCGAGGTCTCGCCTGCAGCGGACGCGGAATAACGCCAGGTTTAATTAAGATTCAAATCACAAATTTTCAATTTCCACATCTGGAATTCGGAGGCATGCTATGACTAACGGTATCATTCTGCCGGCAAATGCGCAACCCCAAAGTGTTTCCCGTTTGTATGAATCACTCAGGCGAGCAAGGCCGATGACAAGAGATGACCTGAAAAACTATATCAAGGTCTTTTTGGGAATCGACGTGCCGGATAAAAAAATCTGCCCGGAGCACAATAGCCCCTTGAATTATCTCTGGCACAGCTTCAATTGTGATTTTTCAAATCCCAAACTAGCAAACACCGATTGCGCTGTATGGGCTAATCGGGGCGGCGGCAAAACCGACTTGGCGGCTGTGGCGACGCTATTGGATTGCGTATTCAAGCCGAATTGCCAGGTTCGGATATTAGCCGGCTCAGAAGAACAGGCAGGCAGAATGTATCGGTATCTCACCGATTTCCTGCGGCTTGGCTTCGATAAATTTCTTTCAGAGCCAATCCGAAAAACCGGTTGCAGGTTCAGCAACGGTTCGGCGGTTGATGTCCTCACGCAATCGCAGGCGAGTGTTCGTGGCCAGCACATCCAGAAACTCCGCTGCGATGAGGTTGAGCTTTTTGATAACGATGTATTCAACGCGGCGAAGTTCACGACACAAAGCACGGACAGCATAATCGCAGCGATGGAGACAATCAGCACAATGCACAAACCCTACGGCCTTATGCAAAAGCTTGTTTCCTCAGCGGCTAAAAGAAACACACCCGTCTTCAAATGGTGCGTCTGGGAAACAATTGAGAAATGCACCGACAGGAATTGTTCGCAGTGTTTGTTGTGGGGTGATTGCGCGGGCAGGGCGAAACAGGCAGCTGGCTATTTGAAAATTGATGACTGCATTACGCAGATGCGCCGCAGCAGCAGGGCGGGCTGGGAAGCCGAGATGCTGTGTCTGAAACCTAATCTCGAAAACGTCGTCTTTGACCAGTTCGATACGGCTACTCACGTCAGGCCAGTCGAATATGATGCAAATTTGCCTTTGTATCGTTCGCTGGACTTTGGCTTCGCGAATCCTTTTGTGTGCTTGTGGATTCAGGTCGATAGTGAAGGTGTCGTTCGTGTAATTGACGAATATATTCGCTCTCGCGCGACAATCGACATTCACGCGGCGGAAATGAAAAGCCGAACGCCTGGCGGTGAGTCGCGAATTGTCGCCACCTTTTGCGACCCGGCAGGCGCGGGAGCCAATGATGTTACCGGCACAAGCGCGGTTCGTGAATTGCGTTCGCTTGGGATAAACGTGCGTTATCACAGAAGCGGTATCGCGGAAGGTATCGAATCAATCCGCCGGGCGATACGCGATGGTGCGGGCAAAAGCCGATTTGTTATTTCGCCCAAATGTGCCCGCCTTATCGAGGTCCTAACCTGCTATCACTATCCCGATACACCAACAGGCGATGAGCTCCCCCTTAAAGACGGCGTTTACGACCACCCTGTCGACGCCCTGCGTTATTTCTTCATAAATTTTGAACATACCGCGCGAACAGGACATAGGATTTATTGAACAGAATTGGAGTAAGGGGCGCTTTCAGCGCAGAAAAAAAACAGGACTGGGTCGGAGGGAGGGGAGAAAGCGAGATATCCCAGCCCTGTTGTTGGTACAAAAAATCACAAAAGTTGGCGTATATTGCCTACGGGTGTGGGGTATACCGGCAAACTCTCGCCTCTACATCATTAACAAAATTATTCTACCATAGTCAGCCGGGTTCGACAAGGGAAATTTTCGGGAAAACCACGTTTTTTTTGCTTTCTTGGTGAAAAACAACCCCCCAAATCTACCATTACAAGATGTCCTTACATTCGCATAAAACCCATAGGTTCTGTGTATAATCGCGGCATTTGCAGGAAAAAAGATTGGGCTGCGGTCAGGAGGGAGGAGAGGAGAGAATTACCGCAGCCCGTGGTCATCGTTCGTAACCTATACGGAGGCCGGTTCGAATAGGTTCGGAAATCAATTGTTAATTTTTTCCATCAGCCCCGACGGTCTTCTCGTCCGATGGCTTTTGGGGCTCGCAAGCCGGTTCTGGCGCAAGAGCGGAGCGGCGATTAGTGAGAATCTCTTGTGCCAAACTATAACCCACAGCCAGCAGCGTGGGCCCAAGAAAAACGCCGATGAAGCCGAAAGTCGCAATACCGCCGAGGACGCCGATAAATGTAACGATGAATGACAACTTGGAACCCCGGCCGATGAGGTAGGGCTTTATGACGTTATCGATACCACTGATACAGAATATGCCGTAGAAAACCATAAAAATGCCCCAGCCGGTGTGCCCCTCTGCAAAAAGCCATACAGATGCGATTATCCAGATAACCGGTGGGCCGAAGGGAATAAAACCCAGGATAAAAGTAAACGTCGCAAGCAGCATCGGGGAAGGCACTCCCGCGATGGCAAATCCTATGCCCGCGACAATCCCCTGGGCCAAAGCTGTGCCTATCGTGCCGTACACGACGCTTTGAACGGTTGTTTTTACGACTTCCATCAGGTGCTGGGCATAGTCGCCGCTTATCCGCTGGAAAACCTCACGAAGATTGGCGATAATGCCTTCACCGTCACGGTATAGAAAAAACGCAATCAGCACACTCATTGCGAGGTTGAAAACGCCTTGGGCAAAATTGAAACTGTATTTCAGCAGCCACAAACCCGCTTGCTCAAACCAAGGCTGGAGCCGGCTTAGGGCAGGTTCAGCATCTTCGGCCAGGTGAGACCAATACTCGCTAATCTTCGCACCTGCGAATGGAATACGTTCGACCCACGCCGGCGGCGGCAGCAATGCCGTGTCCTTATGGGTTTCAAGCCATTGCAGTCCTGAGCTGAGATTTTCGGTGAAGGTCAGACCAACCACAAAAAACGGCACGAAAAGCACGAGCAAAAGAACGATAGTCATTATCGCCGCGGTAAGATTGTGCCGGCCGTGAAACCATTTTAATAATAGCTCATGCAGGGGCCATGTGACAAAACACAGGATAGCCGCCCAGAGAATAGCCAGGGCAAACGGCCGCAGCACAAGCGCGCAGCCGACGATTATCGCGCCGATGAGGATTAGACCTGCTATCTGTTCGATTCTTTGCTGGTTCTTAATCATTTTAATTCCCCTGTTTACCAACCCGCCTGAGTATACAGGCCTGACTGCCGCATAGCAACCGCGAAAACCGCTGTCGCTGCCTTCGGAAGCCAAAAACCGCTATTGGCGGAAATTGTTGATTGACGTGTGCCTGTAGCAATCATAAACTTACAATTTTACGCACACTGGTTTATTTGGAGATGCAGGCGTGGAAGAAGCTATTACCAAGGCCCAGGGGCTTATTGAGGCGATGGCGTACATTCGCAAGTTCCGGGGTAAAATTGTGGTGGTGAAATTAGGCGGCAGCGTTCTGGACGATGAGTGTCTGCAAAGAAAGTTGCTTACCGACGTGGCGTTTATGTCAACTGTCGGCATCAGGACAATAATCGTTCACGGCGGCGGCAAGGCCATAACCCGCGCGATGAACGAGGCGGGGCTTGAGCCGGTCTGGGTCCAGGGCAGACGATACACCGACGAACGGACGCTGCGGATAGTCGAACACACGCTGGTTCACAGCGTAAATGAACCGGTCTGCAAAGTGCTGGGCGAGTTGGGTTGCCGGACAATGGCGCTTCATACGCTGAGCAGTTGTGTGCTGTTTGCCGAACAGTTGCGGCTCGATGGGCCGGACGGACGCAAAATCGATTTGGGTTTTGTCGGCAAAGTGACTGAAGTGAACGGCCAGCTTTTGAAGACGCTTTGCGCGGACGGGACGATACCGGTAATCGCTTCGGTCGCGATGGACCAGTTTGGCGGAACCCTAAACGTCAACGCCGATACAGCGGCGGGCAAAGTCGCTGCGGCGGTAGAGGCCGAGAAATTAGTAATGGTCAGCGATACGCACGGGATTCGCAGGGATATGAAAGACCCCAATAGCTGGGTTTCGAGTTTGAATGAGCAGCAGATTAAGGAAATGATTGACGCTAAAATTATTACCGACGCGATGTTCCCCAAGGTCGAGGCGTGTTTAATCGCTCTTGAGGCGGGCGTCAAAAAGGCGCATATTATCGACGGACAGATTGAACATTCGCTTTTGCTTGAGATTTACACCGACAAGGGTGTTGGAACGGAAATTGTGAAGTAACAGACAGAAGGTAGAAAACGGAATACAGAAAAACGAAATACGATATACGAAAGACGAGATACGAAAATGACAACGCAGGAAACAATAGAGCTTTACAGTAAATACGTAATCGCCAATTACAAACGGCTGCCGCGAGTGATTGTCAAAGGCGAGGGCTGCTATCTTTACGACGCCGAAGGCAATAAAATTCTCGATATGTTCCCCGGCTGGGCGGTCAGCGGAATAGGCCATTGCCATCCGAAAGTGGTCGAGGCGATTCGCAAGCAGGCCGGGGAGCTTCTGCATATCGATAACACGTTTTATTCGGAGCAGCAGGGCCAGTTGGCAAAACTGATTAGTGAGCGCGGCTTCGGCGGCAAGTGCTTTTTCTGCAACAGCGGAGCAGAGGCCAACGAAGGAGCTTTGAAGCTGGCGCGTCTGGCGACGGCAGACGGCAAATACAAATTCATTACCGCCGAGGGCAGTTTCCACGGCCGGACTTTCGCAACGGTTACCGCGACGGCTCAGCCCAAGTATCACGAGGGCTTTCTGCCGTTGCTGCCCGGCTTTGTTTATGTCCCTTACAACGATATAAACGCCCTCGAAAAGGCGTTCACCGACGAGGTTTGCGCGGTGATGATTGAGCCGATTCAGGGCGAGGGCGGCATTAACGTCGCGACGAAAGAATACGTCGAGGCGATTCGTCAATTGTGCGACGAAAAAGGCGCGGTAATGATATTCGACGAGGTGCAGACCGGGATGGGGCGGACGGGCAAGTGGTTCGCGTATCAGCATTATGATGTCGAGCCGGACATTATTACGCTGGCAAAGGCGCTCGGCGGCGGTGTGGCAATCGGCGCGATGATGGCAAAAGAGGAACTCGCTGCCAAATTAGTCCCCGGCAAGCACGCCTCGACCTTTGGCGGAAATTGTATCGCTTGTGCGGCCGGTATAGCAGTCGTCGATGCTATTGAAGAAGATGACCTCCTCGAAAACGCAGTGAAGATGGGCGAATACGCAAAACTTAAACTCGAACAGCTCGGCGAAAAATATGACATCATCAAGGAAGTCCGCGGAATAGGCCTTATGATTGGTGTGCAACTTTCTTCGCCGGGTGCTGAAATAGTCGATAAGTGCCTCGCGCGGGGCCTGCGAATTAACTGCACGAATAATACCGTCCTGCGTTTTATGCCCGCGATGATTGTTACAAAAGAGCAAATCGACGAGGCGATAAATATCCTTGATAGTGTGATGGGCGAAACAAAATGAGACACTTTTTGTGCGTAAGCGATTGTTCTACGGAAGAATTGAACGAACTGCTCGATTTAAGCTGCTCGCTGAAGAAGCTCTATAAATCCGGCGGGCGGGATGTGTGCTTGGCGGGCAAGGTGCTGGCGATGGTCTTCGAGAAGCCCTCGCTGCGGACACGAATCAGCTTCCAGGTCGCGATGTCCGATTTGGGCGGAAGCGCGATATTCATTCGCCCCGAAGACGTAGGCGGCATCGGCAAACGCGAGCCGATTAAGGATATGGCGCGCGTCTTGAGCCGATACGTTGACGGCATAATGGCGCGGACGTTCGCGCATAATACCGTTGTCGAGCTTGCCAAATACGCGACGGTTCCCGTGATAAACGCGTTGACGGACCTGTCGCATCCCTGCCAGGCGATGGCGGACGTGCTTACGATAAAAGAGCATCTCGCTCGACTTGATGGCGTGAAGATTGCATACGTAGGCGACGGCAATAACGTCGCTCGCTCATTAGCATTTGCGGCTGCCAAACTTAGTATGAAGATGGTAGTCGCTTCGCCCAAGGGTTACGAGCTTGACTGGGGCACAATCGAAAAAACAAACGGCATAAAGGCCGACAGCGTTTCGATAACCAATAATCCTGCCGAGGCGGTCGCCGGCGCGGACGTCGTCTATACCGATACCTGGGTCAGTATGGGCCAGGAAAATGAAAAGCAAAAACGCATCAAGGCCTTCAAGGGTTTTCAGGTCAATGCCGAACTTCTCAAATCGGCGCCCGCCGGCGTAAAAATTATGCACTGTCTGCCCGCGTATCGCGGCCTTGAGATTACCGATGACGTAGTCGAATCGCCGAATTCGATTATCTTTGACCAGTCCGAAAACCGCCTGCACTTCCAGCGTGCGATGGTTAAGAAGCTGATGAGCTAAAGGCAGATGCGGATTGTAACAGAGAGATTGATTTTACGGCCTCCAACTTTTAAAGATGCCGAGGATATTGCCCAGAATGCCAACCACATCGATGTATCAAGATACCTCGCTCTTGTGCCATATCCTTACAGCGTAAAAAACGCGAGGGATTTCATAAAGCTCCGCCGGAAAAAAGCGAAACATAATCCGTATAATTTCGGGATAACTCTTAAACGCTCAGGAAAACTCGTAGGAATGATTGGTTTTACGGGTCTTGATAAATTCAGTGGGAAAACCGAAGTAGGTTACTGGCTGGGTAAAAAATACTGGAGGCAGGGGATTACCGCCGAAGCGCTGAAAGCGATGGTTAAATTTGCCTTTCGCAAGCTCAAACTAGTGCGACTGCAGGCGGATGTGTTCATTGAAAACAAGGCCTCGGCGAACCTCTTGAAGAAAATCGGTTTCAAAAAAGAGGGCTTGAAACGCAGATCGGCAAGGGCAAAATCGACCGGCAAATGGCACGACACTTATGTTTTCGGCCTTTTGAGGTCAGACGTTAAATTATGAGAAAGATACTTGTAGCCAGCACGAATCCGGGGAAGCTAAAAGAGTTGCGCGAGATGCTGGGAGGGGATATTGAGTGGGTGAGCTTGTCTGATTTTCCCAACGTAGGCGAGATTGAGGAAGACGGCAAAACATTTGCCGAGAACGCCCGCAAAAAAGCAATCGGCTACGCGAAAGCAACCGGGCTGTGGACTATTGCGGATGATTCGGGATTAGTGGTCGATGCGCTGGATGGACGGCCGGGGGTGAAAAGCGCGAGATTCTCCGGCGACAAAGAAAACAATCGAGGTCTTCTCGACCACAAGAATATGGCCAAGGTCTTAAAGCTGCTTGAGGGTGTACCAAAGGAAAAAAGGACTGCTCGATTTATGTGCTGCCTGTGCCTGGCAAGCCCGGAAAAGGTTTTGATTGAAACGTCGGGAAAATTAGAGGGATTGATTATCGATAAGCCAGTGGGCGAGAATGGCTTTGGATATGACCCGATTTTCTTCGTGCCGGAATTGAATAAGACGGTCGCCCAGATGACCTCCGAAGAAAAAAACGCCATTTCCCATCGCGGCAACGCCATTCGTTCGTTAAGGGCTTATCTTGAGAAAATTCTCTAATTGGGTTACTTAGAGACGAGCAATCCGAAATTTTCTTTTGGCGTCAGGACTACCCAGGCACGCCAGTCGAATTTTTTTATGAATCGATGAGGAATCGGCCGGACGTCTTTGAGCCAGACAAGAATCCCGAAGTGCGAGTTTGCTTTTTCCCGCCAGTATTGCTCGTCGCCGAGGATTTGCTGATTGTATTGTTTTTGTATTTGGGCAACCTGCTTGGCGGTTAGGTTTTCAACGTATTTCACCTTTTCAACTGTTGCTGTCGCCATAACCGGGCCAGAACTTGCTTTGAGGAAGATTTTGTCGCCCGCGTTGACCTGCGTCAGCCATTTTTGTCTTGTCTGGTATAGACGCGACTCGATTGTTTTTTTACCCGTTAGTATCGCGTCAAGATACTGCTTTTTCAAAATGGCCAAGTGATGGTTCATTTCGCCTTTTATAGTGACAACAACATCGTTTGGCAATAACTTTGACCGTTCGTGGCGGCTGGTTTATAATCGCCGGGTAAAATGAAGGTAATCGTTAAAAAAATAATAGGAGTCATCCTTATCATTGTGGGAGTTTTTGCACTGTTGACTCCCCTGACGCCTGGTTCCTGGCTTGCGTTGATTGGTCTGGAGCTATTGGGCGTCCGAATGTTGTTTTTCAGGAAGTTTCTCAGTGATAAGCAGAGAGCGGCCCTGGACAGGTTTATGAAAAAATTCGGCGTTGGCTCGTCCGATGACAAGACCGACGAGAAACAATCGCATTAAAGATGTTTAACTGCGCCACTGGCGCTGTCTTTCTTTTGTTTTTTCGAGGACTTCCCGGACAGCACCCGTGTCTTCGGCGATCTGGAAATCGAACATACCCACGGCAATGAAATCCGCGCCGTTTTCAAAGGCGTATTTGAAGCCGCTTTTGGGCGATATCGCGCCCGCGGCAAGTGTCTTGAAGGCAATCCAGGGCTTCTTCTCGGTCTTCATAAACTCGATTGTCTCTTCCGGCTCAAGGCAGAACATATTGTCGTGGATTTCATCGTGGTCGTCGGATTGTTTATTGTCAACGGTGAACGGCTCGCGTTTATCCTTTGGATGGGCCGACCAGTATTTATCGTGGTGGAACGTCTTTACCCAGTAATCGGGCTCTATTTTTACCTCCCTGCACTGCTGCAAAACGTAAACTGAGTGACAGCCGACGCCCGCCTGCAAGCCCTTCTTTCGTATGTGTTCGAGCGTTTTCGAAATAATATCCACTCGTCCCCGTTTCACGAAGGTGTCACCGGCCGCGCCGTGAAGATATATCGTTGATGCGCCTTTGTCCGCGGCCTGGTCGATATTGGCAATCGGGTTTTCTTCCGTTGGCTTAACGGATACGATTACCTGGAGTTTGCTGTCATTTAGTTTTTTGTATTTGTTGACGATGTCCATCTGGACTACGTCGATGATAATGGTGTTGATGCCGTATTGCTCCGCGAGGCGCAGCGTCTGGAAGATTTTCTCATCTGTGTTATACGCCTTGAACAGTTTCGACACATATATCAGGTCTCGTGCGTGTGCCCATCCGCCGATTAGATTGCCTCCCATAATCATCCTGCTTATTGTGAGGTTGCCTAACTTGCCTGTGGGGATTTTAGCTTCATTTGTAGCGGGGGGTTTTGCTGCGTTTGGGTCGTTGCCGTCCTGCATTGCGGCCAGGAGTATTCTTTCTTCCAGCCCCATAATGCCCGCTGCTCCCACGATTGAGCCGGCGATGAGGCCCCGACGAGTCATCTTGTGCGACATTAATTTACCCGTCCTTTTATTACCGGTGTGGCTATTGTCTATTACTGCTTTCAGGTATTATACAATATTTGGGAAAAATCCGGCTATTTCTTTTTTGAAATTGCAGGTATTTTCGAAGAGAATCGTTTGAAGACCTGCCTGTTTTGCCCCGTCGATATTGGGCTGTTTGTCATCGATAAAAAGCGTATGTTTGGCCGGAGTTGCGAGCCGGTCAAGAGTAAGGTCGTAAATTTTTCTTCCGGGTTTTGCTGTGCCTTCGAGGCAGGATAAGACCGTTACGTCGAAGGCGTCGTATTTTTGCTTATTTATAATTTCGACAACGGGCTTTTCGGTGTTGGATAGTATCGCGGTTTTGCAGCCGGCTTTTCGCAGTCGGGACGCCAGCGAGAACATTTCCCGCCTCGGTCTATACGCTGCCGTGAATGCCTCTGTCCAGAGTGAATCGGTTTTCGGCATCGGCGTTTTGAGGTGTTTGGTCATATTCATCCAGAATTGTTTTTCGGTAACTGTCCCTGTCTGGAAATCGTTCACACATATATCGAAGGCGATTATATATTGCTCTTCGCTGACGCCGAGCGCGTTTGCGCAATATTTGAATAATGCCGGCGCCGGGTCCTCGATTAAAACCCCGCCCCAATCAAAAATGACCGCGTTTATTTTTTCCATAAGCACAAGAGCATACTGGCCGTGGTAAATAATATCAACGTCAAAGCGAGCAAGGATTGATGATTGATAAAGGGGTTGAAGGCGGTTACAATCGCCGGCTCTTTTGTGGAATGGATTGAGATATGAAGCAAAATCTCGATAAACATAAGCTGAGTAACGGGATGATATTGCTTGGTGAGCGGATGGAAGCCGTGGAATCGGTGGCGTTTAGTTTTATGTTGCCTGCCGGTGCCTCGGTTATGCCCGCGGGCTGCTGCGGTGCAGCTAACGTAATATCGGATTGGATATTCCGCGGCGCAGGCGAAAGGGACAACAGGCAATTAGGCGATGCCCTCGATGGGCTGGGTCTTCAGCGTTCAGGAGGTGTTGATAGCTCACATATCTCTGTCGGCGCGGCCCTGGAGGCAAGCAACCTGTCTTCGGCGATTGATTTGTATGGCGATATCATACTTCGCGCAAAACTTTACGATGAGCAATTTGCCCCGGCCAGGCAGCTTGCAATTGAGGGCGTAAAGGGACTCGATGACGACCCCCGGCACAAGGTGATGCTGAAATTACGGGAGCAGTTTTATCCTGAGCCGCTTGGCAGAAGCACTGCCGGCGAGATTGCCGACCTTGAGGCCCTGACGCCCGAAATGACCAGGAAAATTATCGCTGAGAAGTTTAATCCTGCTGGGACGATTTTTTCGGTCGCGGGTAAATACGATTTTGGCGCGGTTGTGCGCCAGATGGAAAAGTTATTTGGCTCAAGCGTTGCCGGCCGGACCAAATCGTTGAAAACAGGCGCCAGCGGCGGACGCTACAAACACATCCTAAATGACGGCGCACAGGTGCACATCGGCCTTATGACGCCGACGGTCGTATTGCAGGATAAAAATTACTATAACGCGCGTATTGCCGTGGCGGTGCTGTCGGGCGGGATGGGCGCGAGGTTGTTTACAGAGGTCAGGGAAAAACGCGGGCTTTGCTACGCCGTCGGCGCACAATACCACGCGATGAAAGAAGCGGCGGGGATAACGTGCTACGCGGGAACAACGCCTGATAAGGCGCAGCAGACCTTTGACGTGATAGTCGCGGAATTCAATCGTTTGGCCGAGGGTATCAGCGAAGAGGAACTTCAACGGGCCAAAGTTGGGTTGAAATCGTCGCTGATTATGCAAAGCGAATCATCCAGCAGCAGGGCCAACTCGATTGCCGGCGATTACTATATGCTTGGCAGGGTGCGGGCGCTCGATGAAATCAAAGCTGAAATAGACAAGACAACCGTCGATTCGGTGCTGACTTTCCTTCGCAAAAATCGGTTCAAGGATTTTACGGTCGTAACGATAGGCCCCAGGGAGATAAAAGTTGGGTAATGCCGGTATGGAATTCAAAAGTCACAAGCTGAAAAACGGCCTGACGGTCATAGGCGAGGTAAATAAAAGCGCCAAATCGACCGCTGTCGGATTTTTTGTGAAGACCGGCTCACGCGATGAAGATTTTAAAATCAACGGCGTGTCGCATTTTCTTGAGCATATGGTTTTCAAGGGCACGGAGCGCCTCAGTCCCTTCGCGGTCAACGAGGCATTTGATAAAACAGGGGCGCAGTATAACGCCTTTACCAGCGAGGAGGGCACCGTCTTTTACGCGGCGGTTCTGCCTGAGTATCTGGCGGAAATAACGCGGCTCTGGATAGAGATGATGAGGCCGGCGCTGCGCACGGAGGATTTCAACATCGAAAAGCAGGTCATCAAGGAAGAAATAGCGATGTACAAGGACCAGCCCAGTTACGATGTGATGGACAGGTGCCGGGCGATTTATTTCGCGGGGCATCCCTGCGGCCACAGCGTCCTGGGAAGCGAGGAATCAATAGACGGCTTGACCTGCGAGCAGATGCGTGGATATTTCTCCCGGCGATACGCCCCGAACAATATAGTCGCTGCGTTCGCGGGCAATTTTGAGTGGGAGCGGATTCGCGATATGGTCGAAGCCGGCTGCGGGGACTGGGAAAATCAGGACGTCAAAAGAACAATTACCGATACGCGGGGCGCCCGGGATAAACAACGATTAGATAAAGCCAACCTTACGCGAGAACATATTTGCCTGATGAGTCCGGCCGTCAGCGCTCAGGATAAAAGACGGTTCGCCGCGTCGCTTTTGAGCGTGATAGTCGGCGACGACGTCGGTTCACGATTTTTCTGGGAGCTTGTGGATAAGGCCATAGTCGAAACGGCGTCTTTCGACTTTGCCCCGATGGACGGCACCGGTGCCTATTGCACTTACATCCGCTGCAGCGGCGAAAATGCGGATAAGGCGATTGAAATAGTCGCAAATATATTCGCGGACCTCGCGAAAACCGGTGTCACGGAAGACGAGCTTGTAAAAGCCAGAAACAAGGTGCTAAGCGCGTTTGTAATAAAAAACGAGATACCGATGGGCCGGCTGGTCGATTTGGGATTCAACTGGACGTACCTGGGCCAGTATCGCAAAGTCGAAGAAGATGTAAAAGCGGTTAAAGCGGTTACGGTAGCCGAGATTAACGCGCTTCTGAAAGAGTATCCTCTCGGCGAGTTCGCCCAGTTCTCCTTAGGCCCGGCGCAAAACAGCTAAAAACCTCGGATTCATATCGAAAGCCGTAAAGTCACCTACCCAACCAGCCGAAGATTCACAAAGCGAATAATCCGCCTCCCGTAAGGGACGCCTAACGGCGTATGGGCGGATAAGTCCAGCCGATTGATAGACGAGGGCCTGCGAGGAGGGCAGGCCCTTTTTCGTTGCGCTGCAAAGGGCAAGCCCTTATTTTTTTGCCCTATAACCTGCCTTGCCCTTTGCGATTCCTGCTTGAATTACACCTGTCCCGATGTTAAGATAGATAAAGTAGCAGGGACAGGGAAGTTGTCTAATGGCCGAGAAAGAAATACAAGCTGACGAATACAAAACGCCCCGCAGGCCTGTTCTGCGAGCTAAGGATATTATCCCCGGCGTTGCCAAGCCGGCTGCAGATGAGGGCGTTAGTAACATTGATATCCCTCGATTTGATTTGGCGGAAGATATAATGGCGGAGCAGCGTCGGCTGACCGTCGTGCGTCGTAAAGGGCCGGGTGGTCCTGAACCGGTTAATCTTACCCCATCTCCCGGCTTGCCAGTGGCCGTAAGGCCATCCCAAAGCATTCATAGCTTCTCAGCAGCGTTTAATGACATCAGCGACCCCATCATAGCGGATATCGTGACCAGAGATATTGAACGGCTCTGCAGCGGTTTCTGGGCATAGATTGAAAAAAGAGGTTTCACTTCATAGAGAATTTTCTTTGTTCCCCCTTGCTTTCTGCGTGATAAAAGTCCTATAATTAGCCCTGCGAGTTTGATTTTTTGCCGCTTGATTGAAAAATGAATACAGGGAATTTGCATTATGGGTAGAAGAAATGAAACACACTTATACATCTTGCAAAGATTGCAAGTGGTGGAGTCAGCTTGCTGAGCACGGGGCAAAGATGCAGCAGGGTGAGTGTCGCAGGTATCCGCCGGCGGTATTTTTCACCGGACGGGTATATCAGACCTTCTGCGAGGTATCTAATCGCGGTTTTCCGATTACCGCCGAGGACTGGTGGTGCGGCGAATCGAAATTTTAAGCCGGTTTTGGCGATTTGGGGCTGGCCGGTAAAAAAAATGTCATAAAACCGATTGCAGAAATTGGCGAAGTCGCGCATAATTATAAGCTTGGAAATCTGGAGTGCAATTTTGAAAGGCAATAGATGGGTTCGGTATTACAGGCGATGGTAAAGCTTCAAAGCGTGGAGAACCGCCTGCGGGCGGCTAAAGCGAAGCTTGCCAGATGCAGAAGAAACGTCATCATACAGGAAAATCAGATTCGCACGCTTCAAAACGCCCTCGAAGCAAAGAAAGAAGAAATTCAACTCACAACGATACAATCGGACCGTCTTGAGCTTGAGCTTAAGACCAGGGACGCGGATATTGCCAAGTTAAGGGCGTCACTGAATACGGCCAGGACAAACAAAGAGTACGCGGCGGTGTTGACGCAGTTGAACACGACCCGGGCCGACAATTCCAAAATCGAGTCCCAGATTCTCGATCTGATGAAGGATATCGAGGTTGACAACGCGGAGAGCCAGAAAATCCAGCAGCAGATTGATGAGCAAAAAGGAAAGCTCGACCAGATCCGCAAGGAGTCCGAACAGCTTGCGACCAAATATGAAGCCGAGACAGACCAGATTCAGAGCGAGTGGGACGAGGCGGCCAGGCAGGTGCCAGCCGAGCAACTGGGAATCTTCAAGCGTGTTGCCGAGACATACGACGGCGAGGCAGTCGCCATTATCGAGCAGAATCAGGGCAGGACGGGCGCTTATACCTGCGGGGGTTGCTTTATGGGTGTCACCGACGAGTGCGTCAATCAGCTTATGACCAAAGACGATATAATTCGCTGTCCCAACTGCACGCGGATTTTGGTGCTCGTTGCTTCGCAGGAATAAACGAATTAAGAATTGAGAATTAAGAGGTCACAAAGACGAACGCCCGCCGAGTTTTGAATTCTAAGTTCTTAATTCTAAATTCTCAATTCAGAAGAAATTGTGGAGGCAGTACATTGACAGAGAGTATAATCGCTCACATCGATGGCGGAAGCAGAGGCAATCCGGGGCCTGCCGCATCGGCGTTTGTGCTGACCGACCCACGGGGCAGGAAGTTGCAGGCCAGGGCATTTTTCCTCGGCGAAGCGACCAACAACGTCGCCGAATACACCGCTATCCACAAAGCCATTGAGGCCGCAAGGGCGCTTGGAGCGGGACAAATTACAGTTTACAGCGACAGTGAACTGTTAGTCAGGCAGATAAACGGGCAATATAAGGTAAAAAGCGACAATATAAGACCCTTTTTTGCTCAAACTATTGCCATGCTCAGCGAATTTGAGGGCTGGCAGGTCCGGCATATCTCCAGGGAGGACAACAAGCAGGCCGACGAACTTGTAAATCGCGCCCTCGATATTAAAAGGGACGTCGAAATAAAAATTGAGGGAGCCAAAAAAGTAAAACCCGTTCGACTCGGTGTGCTCATAAGCGGCGGCGGCACGACCCTGATGAACCTCGTTGACTGCATCAGCAAGGGGACGCTGAATGCTCAGGTCGCCGTCGTGATAAGTTCGCGTTCAACCGTCGCCGGCGTCGAAAGGGCCAATGCCGCCGGTATGAATGTGAAAATTATTCGCACCAAAGACCATCCTGATATAGATGAGTTCAGCAAATGTATAGAACGGGAACTGGTTGCCGCGAAGGTTGAGCTTGTTGTGCAGGGGGGCTGGCTGTGCCTTTGGAAGATTCCGTCACGTTTTGAGAACAGGGTGATGAACATACACCCGGCGCTTTTGCCGAGTTTCGGCGGGCAGGGAATGTGGGGACATCACGTTCACGAGGCGGTTTTGAAGGCGGGGTGCAAAGTCAGCGGCTGCACCGTGCATTTTTGCACAAACGAATACGACAGCGGGCCTGTTATCGTCCAGCGGTGCTGCCCCGTGAAAGATGACGACACGCCGGATACGCTGGCCGCAAGGGTATTCGAGCAGGAGTGCATCGCTTATCCGGAGGCAATTCAGCTGTTCGCTGAAGGCAAATTGGTTGTTGAAGGGGGGCGGGTGAGAATACTATCGCATGGTAAAACGCAGGCGGTGCGGATATGAACAAACCACAGAAACGGATTCTGGCGAATTTTGTTGTCGTGCTGCTGGTTACCGCCACGGCGGTCATCGGGATGGTTGAGTTGAAAAATATGGTTAACCGTTCCGAGGCGATGAGGGCGATGGAGCAGCTTCAAAAGGCAGTCACGGAATACAGGGGAAAAAACGGTTCAGTGCCGCCTGAAACGTATGTGGACGGGATTATAAAAACCTTCGCAGGGGTGCCCCGTCTCGGCGATCTGCGCTACAGGGCGCAATGGATAGCGTTCGATTCGCCACCGGATACTATTCTTGCTTATGTGATAAAAGACTATCGTTCCCTGTTTTCCCATCCCGGGGCGATTGTGCTTCGATTTGACGGCCGTATCGAGTGGATGGACAAGGCAAGTTTCGACAAACTTATCGCGGGCCAGCAAACACAGATGGAACTGGAAATGACGTCCAAGTAATCGCCTTTCGGCGGGTCAGCCGAAAAGGTCTCACGTATTCGGCTTCGGTTTAGACAGTCGCCTTTTCGCTCTGAGCCGGCTGCTGAGGCGTTTCGAATCCTTCGAGTTTGAGGTGCTCCTCGTCCTGCACGTCGATTCTGATGACGTTCTTGCCCTTGAATTCGCCTCGCAGCACCGCCTCTGCCAGTGGGTCTTCTATGTAGTGTTCAATGGCTCTTCGCAGCGGCCGAGCGCCGAATTCGGGGTTGTAGCCCTTCTCGATGACGAATTCCTTGGCCCCGTCGGTCAGTTCGAGCTTGAGACTGTGCTCGGTCAGCCGTTTGAATACCTTGGCAAGCTCGTAATCGACTATCGTTCGCAGGTCTTCCCTTGAGAGCGACTTGAAGACAATTATGTCGTCGACGCGGTTGAGGAACTCAGGCCTGAAGTGACGCTCGACCTCTTTGTGGAGCATATCCCTCATCTTCTCGTAGTTTGCCTCGGGGGTCTTTTTGCCGAAGCCAAACCCGCTGTTGTTCTTAATCAGCTCGGCGCCGATGTTGCTTGTCATAATCACGACAACGTTCTTGAAGTCGATGATTCTGCCGAAGCTGTCGGTCAGCCGGCCCTCATCCATTATCTGCAGCAGGATGTTGTAAACGTCCGGATGCGCTTTTTCGATTTCATCGAGCAGCAGCACTGAGTATGGTCTGCGTCTGATTCTCTCGGTGAGCTGGCCGCCCTCTTCGTAGCCGACGTATCCAGGAGGTGCGCCAACGAGCCGGCTGACGTTGTGCTTTTCCATAAACTCGCTCATATCCAGCCGGACAAGGGAGTTTTTGTCGCTGAACATAAATTCCGCCAGCGCCTGCGCCAAAAGCGTCTTGCCACGCCGCTGGGGCCTAAGAAGATAAAGCAGCCCATCGGGCGGTTGGGGTCTTTCATTCCGCTTCTGCTGCGACGAACCGCCTTGGCGATTGCGGCCACCGCGTCATCCTGCGAAACAACCTGCTTGTGTATCTCTGCCTCAAGCTCGAGAAGTCGCTGCGTCTCTTTTTTCTCCAGCCGCGTCAAAGGCACGCCCGTCATATTGCTTACGACCTCGGCGATTATCTCCGGGTCAACTATGCCCGTCGCCTCCTTGTTTTTCTCGTACCAGTCCTTCTGCATTTGTGTCTTTTCGTTGAGCATTTGCTGGGCTTCGTCTCTCAGTGATGCCGCGCGTTCATAGTCGGCGTTGCGGACTGCCTCGTCCTTTTCGCGCTGGAGCTTTTCAATTTTCTCCTCAAGCGCCGCCAGATTCGGCGGGGGGGCCATATTTTTCAGCCGGACCCTCGCGCCTGCCTCATCGACAACGTCAATTGCCTTGTCGGGCAGGCATCTGCCGGTGATATACCGCGTCGATAGCTCTACCGCCTGGAACAGCGCCTCATCGGTGAACTTGACCCTGTGGTGCGCCTCGTAGCGGTCCTGAAGTCCCCTGAGTATATCGACCGTCTCTTCTTTTGAGGGCGGTTCGACGATAATGGTTTGGAATCTCCGCTCGAGTGCGCCGTCCTTCTCGACGTGCTTTCTGTACTCATCGAGGGTGGTGGCGCCTATGCACTGCACCTCGCCGCGGGCTAAAGCCGGCTTAAGAATGTTCGATGCGTCGATTGCGCCTTCCGCGCCGCCCGCGCCGACCAGCGTATGCAGCTCATCGACAAATAATATTACGCTTTTGGCCCTTCTGACCTCGTTGATTACGGCCTTTATTCGCTCCTCGAATTGTCCCCGGTACTTTGTTCCCGCCACCATCATCGCAAGGTCGAGCACGACGATGCGTTTGTCTTTCAAAATCTCCGGCACCTGTTTGTTGATTATCTGCTGGCTTAGTCCTTCGACTATTGCGGTTTTGCCCACGCCCGCTTCGCCCAGCAGCACAGGGTTGTTCTTTGTGCGTCTGCACAGTATCTGAATCAATCGCTCTATCTCGCGTTTTCTGCCGATGACCGGGTCAAGCTCGCCGTCGATGGCTAATTGCGTCAGGTCTCTGCCGAAACTGTCGAGCGCAGGCGTCTTGCTCTTGGGTTTGCCCGCCATTGCCGCAGGTCCGCCCATCTTCATATCAAGTCCCGTCGGCTCGTTTGTATCGACCCCGGCCCCAAGCAGATTCAGCACTTCCTGGCGAACGTCCTCCAGCCGAAGACCAAGGTTCATCATTACCTGTGCCGCGATGCCTTCGGTCTCGCGCAACAGGCCCAACAACAGGTGCTCCGTCCCGACGTAATTATGATTCAGCGACCGCGCCTCCTCGATTGCGTATTCGATTACCTTTTTGGCGCGTGGCGTATGAGGGAGTTTGCCCATCGTAACCATATCCGGGCCGCTCTTTACGAGCTTCTCAACCTCCAGACGCAGCTTCTTTATATCCACGTCGAGATTTTTAAGAACAGTTGCGCCGACGCCGCTTCCTTCCTTGACTAAACCCAGAAGGATGTGCTCGGTCCCGATGTATTCATGGTTGAAACGCTGCGCTTCCTGGTTGGCCAGCGCCATCACCTTGCGTGCCCTGTCTGTAAATCGCTCAAACATCTTTTACCTCGAGTTTGCATTATTCAAAGTTTGTTAAACGCCTCGACCCTTTGTGTTCTCCGCAGTTACCATTCTACTCTGTTTGCTCGTCCTGTCAATGATTGCCGCCTGTTACACAGGACTTTCCTTATATTTATATTGCCGAATCGGTTTCGTTGTTCATTCCCGGCTACGGCTCGGCCCGTCTATATCGGGGTTATTTCCGGCATTATCTGTGCTTAGGCAAGTTATCTGAGCTTACTCTTGCCTTCGGCCGAGACGAGTACCGGACTATACCCTGCTAATCCTGCCTTGATATCGGCCAAATCATCCCCCGACTTTCCGGCTAAATACGTCTTTTCCCCATAAAAAACACGCATTAGTTGTAGTATCTCATCCTTATCCGCCCGCCTGCCCCCGAGAATTTGCTACTTTGGTTTTGCAACAGGGGGTCCATTCTCAAATCTCAAATCCTCATCCGTAATTAGCCCCGCCACTCTCGGCGTAGCCGGATGGCGGGGTTATGTTTAGCCCGGCAACTTTATTGCCGGGTTATTTGCCTCTTCTTAAAATCCTTGCTTTTATTGCCGGTTTGACGATATATTGACGCTTTATGGCCGGAAACGGCTGGAGAGAATCACACCTTTGCCCGTCAACTTTGCCGACTGGCAGGTGTATTTATAGTTAAGTTAATAAGGAAATAATAGATGGCTGTCCCCAGTTATTCACAAAGCTAAATCAGTTGTAAGTTTTGCTTATAAAATTAATATTATGAGTAATGTTGAATTAAATAGAGAAGCAATTGGAATCATTCTTTTGTCTTTGGGGATTTAAATTTAGTCAATAAAATTATATGGCTACGACTTCGCTTTCAATAAAATATCGGCCAATTAGAATTGGATTCTTAATCCGCGATGAAAGTACCGAAGATTTAGTCAAAGCTGCAGGCATAAATACCTTATTGTGGGGTGGGATTCACAATCCAATTATTCCAGTTTCGCCGGCAAACAAAATTTTTTCCAGCCAACTTCTAAAACTTTTTTCGGTCGATGCTTTATTTGCGGTTTCTCACACTCCAGAAATTGACGAGATTATTAAGAACAATCCGTTTTTAAGAGATCCTGACAACTATAACGAGAATATTTTTTATGAGGACTGGTATACAAAAAAGAGCATTATTAGATATTTAGATTCAATCAATATCGTTGATTATTATTGGGAAAAAGAATTTAAGAATAAACCAGAATCCTATAAGAGCAACTGCACGCTGGTTAAATGGGATGTAGCTGACGCTTGTAGTAACCTATTTTCGATACTCTTTGGATACTTTCCAATCGCCTATAACCTAAAAGACGATTTCCAAAACGCTTTTCTCAAGGGATTGAGATCGAAGGAAACAATCATTACACAGGGTGGTCCTATTGATAAAAATCTCACAAAAAGTATTACCCCAATTACTGCGACAACAATGGAATTAAGTGGTTATGGTGGAACGTGGCGGGGAAACGGATTTTATATCGGTTCTGAAAACGATTTTACAGACCTTTTGTATTTTTGGAATCTGCGTGCTTCTGGTTTGATGCTTGATTTTTTACCAAAAGGTCATGTTAACAGATTTGATGACTTTATAAAAACCTACATCAAAAGGTTAGACGAAGCCCCCAATAGAAACCCGAATATAGAGGATTGGATAAACATTTACTACCGAGGAGATCATAAGGATATACAGGATATAGTGAAAAGTTTGCGGGGAAAGAAGAATTTTACTTTTTCACATTGCGACGAAATTATATGGAATGGGTTAAATATCATACCGGCCAGTTTTTATTTTGATCGGCAACAGGTTTTGGCAAATGTTGAGAAAAATTACGATAGATATGTCGTTTCTGCACCATTACCTGAGAAAAAATTTCTTAGCGCAGAATGCGATAGCAGAAACAGAAATGTTATCTCTCAAAGTTTAGCAATTTCAATAGGCCCGATTGGCGAATTTGGTTATCCTGAACATACACTTATACCACCATTTATTCATAAGCTAAACGAGTTTTACAGTCGTGAAATTATGTTTGATCCGTGGAAAATTAGGTCTGAGCAAGGAAATATTGGTGTAATGATAAAAGTAAATGATAGTTCATTATCGCTTTATCCTATCCCACATAATAAATTGGTAGAAAAAATTTTTGAGCTAGCTGGCTTTAAAGCAAAGACAAGTCAAGCAGGATTGTTGGCGAAGCAGATATTGCATGGCATGAGAGAAGACAATCCACTGGAAGCGTGTAGGGTTTTTAAGATAACCGGCGTGAGAAAACTCATCGGATCATTAAGCGCGAATGAAAGGATTAAATGGAGAAAAGCGATTAAAACTATTGGCGAAAATCGCTTTGATAAATTCAAAAACTTATATATCGAATCCAGAGATACGTCAGAGCTCACTCCGATCGATGTCTTCAGTTTTTTGCTGAAGAAAAAAATCTTTTCTCCAGAAATCACTTTTCTGCAAAAGTTGTTTAGAGCAAAATGGAATTATAGATGTAAGAATTGTGGGCTAGGAGTAAAAATATTAGTAAAAGATTTTGAGGGTTATTGGCGGTGTCCATATTGCGAATATCAACAATATATGCCTGCTTATATAGCGGATAATTTCAAAGGTCGTCAAAATATTTACTGGAATTTTAAGAAAAGTGGTTTGTTCGCAAGGGACAACAATCAAGAGGGTGCGATTCCGGTAATCATTAGTCTGCTTTCTTTCGCCCGGGTTATTAGTATCCACAAATTGATTTATACGACCTCATTAAACTTGCAAAACTCTAAAAAGTGCGAAATTGATTTCTGTATTTTGATGTATGGCCAAGGCGATAAAATCCAACTTGGTATAGCGGAGTGCAAAAGTCAGGGCCAAAAAGTAAGCCAGCAAGACATTGATAATTTGAAAAGAGTGCAAGACGAAGTCAATAAACTTGGGATTGATTGCTATATCATTATTTCCAAGACGACCGATAGCTACGAAGTAGATGAGATAAAACTTTTTAAATCGCTAAAGGATGAGAATAGAAATTTTGTGATACTAAGCAACAAAGAATTAGAGCCGTATCACCCATATTGGGAGTTAGACGAAACAGACAAGCTACCCGAGAAGTACGCTTTGGATATGATGGGAATGCACACAAATTCACTATATTTGTATTTGAATGAGAATAGATAGGTTTGAAACAAATAGGGCCATCAGCCGTTTTTTCCCGCCCCTCGCTTTCGCGTTCAAATTAACTCCGGCCCCTGTTTCCTTATCCGCTTGGCTCTCCCCGAGAAGTCACTACTTTGGTCTCGCAACAGGGGACCCAGTTAATTTCGACTGGTGCTGCTTTGGTTCTTCTGTCGGGGACCCAGTTTATCGTCTCTGCACGCTACCCGCTGTCCGCTAAGCATGGTAAGCTGCCAAGAGGAGATTGCCCAGCTTTACAATTAATTCCGCTAATATATCGAACTCAAAAAAGGCCTTCAAAAACCATCAAAACGCGCGCATTTCGGCTCACTTTTCATTCAAAACACCCTCACTTTGTGTCATTTTGTGCATTTTTGTGGCCCTTTTCGAGCGCTTTTTGAGATGAAAAAAATTTTCATCCCTACCCCACCTTGTCCATTTTGCCCATATTCGTTAATATGGGCTATCTGTAACGTTTATCTGTTCGTTTTTCATCAAAGTTTTTTGCGTTTTTGGTAAAATCATAAGTGCTATCTAATACTATTTTTCGACCTAAAAATTCCTTACTCCCGAATTATCCACGATTTTCTTGCGGGGCAAGCATTTTGTGTGTATAAATATCGCGAAGTTGAACCTGTCCACATAAAAAACAAAACAAATTTAGGGAGGCAATACAATGTTCAGACACACGATTTTAACAGCACTCGCCGCAATCATATTGGCTGTTCCCGCATTTGTGCATGGGGCCGATAAAGGCGATGCGGTGCTTGAGAATATACCCGCTGCTGACACCATTTTCTGTGTCAGGATTAACAATCTCAATCAAACCACCGGCAATCTTGACCAGTATATGATGGGGCTTGGCCCGATGCCGGTGTCGTCCGCGGGCCTTATTAAGGGCCAACTCGGGATGATGTTCGGCAACCCCGAACTAAAAGGGTTTGACGTCAATGGCTCCTTCGCGGCATTCGCAACAGCCGAATCAGGCCAGACGGAGCCGGATATATACATCCTGCTGCCCGTCACCGATTATGCCCAGCTCACCGACCCCAACTTCCGCGTAAGTCAGCCCGACTCCAATGGCATATCGGCGGTTGGAATGGGGCCTTCGGGGCAATTCTTCATCAGCCCGCTTCGCCCGCGAAGCGAGGCGAGTAAGATTTGCTCGTTTGCACTGATGTCGCACGATTACCGCAAACTCGGCGGGATGGTCCGTTCGCTTTCAGGTGAAAAAGTGGCAGGACTGATGGCGTCTCTCGATGCCGCACAGGTCAAACAGTCATCTTCTGAGCCAATCTGGGCATACGCGAATATGGTGAAAATCTCGTCGGTTTACAAAACACAAATCGCCGACGGTATCGAAGGAATGAGAAAGCACTTAACCGACCCGGCAATGGATATCCAGTTCAAAATCGATAATCTCGAAAAGACCAAGCAACAGATGGCTGCCAAAGACCCCAACGACCTGATGATTGCCAGCTTAGATAGACGGATTGAGTTGCTGAAAACCCAAAAGGCACAGGCACAAAAAAGCCCGGCGTTTATGGCCGGCCTTATGAATGCCTTCACCGGTTACGCCAAGGATTTTATGCAGCAGTCAAAGTCGGTAACGCTTTCCTGCAATCCGAAACCGGCCGTGCTCAATTTCAGGATTGGCTTGGATGCCCTGCCCGGGACCGAAATGGCCGGAATGCTCGTGACTGAAGGCGCAGCAAAAAATAACCCGCTTCTCGGCTACACCGATGATGGCGCAGCGATGAATTTAGTCGGGCGGATAAATCATCCCGCGTATAAGAAACTCAACGCCAAGGCCATTGACCTGATGGCGATAATGGCAGGAAAAGACGCCAACGACCCCAACATCGTTAAAACCAAAAAGCTCCTCGATGATTGCGCTGATTCAATTGGCGACTTTATTGTTTGCTCGTTCAAGGTTGACCCCAATGCAAAACCGTTCTTCGACGCAAAATATGTCCTCGAAGTCAAAGATGTCAACCGGTTTAACAAGATGAATGATGAATTCATCAAGCTCTGGACAGGCAGCGCGTTTAACGACCTCTACAAGAGTTTGGGTATGGAAACCAGCTTTACGGTCAAGCGCGGAGTGGAAAAATATAAGGGTGTTCCGATAGACGTCGCGAAGTTGTCTATGAAATTTACCGATACCAACTCGCCCGAAGCCAAAATGCTTGACGCGATGTACGGCAGCGGCTTTGAGTATCGCTGGGCGATTGTCAACGGCTTATGGGTGTGCAGGATATCAGGCGATCCCAACGCCATTTACAAACTCATCGACCAGGTAAAGGCAGGCACGCCCGCACAGGCCTGCTCGGAGATGCAAAAGGCGATGTCGATTATCCCGGACGCCGGCAGCAAGGATGCCATAGTTACCTATAATTATCTGCGCCTGATGAAAGCGATGCAGGCCTTTGCACCGATGCCATTTACGATGCCTGATGTACCCAGCAAAAGCAATCTTGTCTTCGCGGCCAAAGTCGATAACGGCTCATTGGCCCTCGATTTCGCTTTGCCCAAGGAGCATCTCTCCGAGATGATGATAGCATTTCAGATGATGATACAGCAGCAAATGCAAACGAAACCAGGCCAGATGCCTCAGGGAATGCCGACGCGGCCTTCGCCGCAAATGACCCCGGGCCAACCGATGCCTGTGTCGCCAGCCGGCAAATAGATAGACAGATAGCGGTAAAGGAAAAACAGGAAGTTGCTCACAAGGGATGATTGTGTGGCCGGCGGGATTACTCTTCCCGGTCTTTATCCTGGAGCAGCTTTTGCAGGTAGTCGTTTTCTCGGCGGGTGGCCTCGATATCCAACAGCAGATACTTGATGCAAACCCGCAGATAGTCAAGCGATTCTCGCAGGCAATCGACGCTGGCCTGAAGCTCTTTCTGGTTCACCTCGGCCTGTTTGGCAAGGACTTCGAGGCGTTTCGATGTGGGGTCTGAGGCGCCTCCGAATTGCTTAACAAGTTCATTTAACTCATCTGCCAGCCGTGCTTCATCCATCTCAAGTATCCTCGCAAAATCTCGATTGGCATTGCCGGCTGTTCCGTCATCGGCACTGTCTCTATTTTATACGTGCAAAACGCATACCCGCTTGCGAATTTAATTATTATTTGTTGCGATGATTTTCTGGTTGCGGTAATGGTTCGCAAGCCCCGTTTGTTGTATTGACCTTGAGTTTTGTTTGACTATTCACGAATGCGAGCGATTTGCCGACTATGGCCGGGCGTTGCCAAAATGCAACAGGTGAATGCCGTTCTCAATTCACGGTTACCCTGCCATTTTCCGTTTATAACTTGCTGTGACTATTTCCCGCTTTATGTTGCGATATGTCAACGATAATGTTTACGAAAGGCAACACATTTGCGGTTTCAGTAAAGAAAACCGGGCTGGATACTGCCCTGAAACTATAAAAGCAGGGGGCTTCAAGGGTATTTAATCCCATTTTTTTCGAAAAATTTATAAAAATCTTCTTGACAAAACGATATACTGCAATATAGTATACTGGAATGATGTGGATTTTAATTATAGTTCAGTCAAACAAATGGATGTTGGAATAAGAATATGAATCTTGAAAATTGGCAGACACAGCTTCGCAAAGGACTGTTGGATATCGTTGTGCTGAACCTTCTCAATCGCGGCCCTTCTCACGGCTACGAAATGGTGCAGACAATGAAACGAATCGAGGGATTACAGATTCGTGAGGGCAATATCTACCCGGTCCTTGCCCGCCTGCAAACAGATGGCCTGGTGACAAGTTACTCGCAGCCCTCGGTTGACGGCCCGCCGAGAAAATATTTTCAGCTTACCCAGGCAGGTCAAAAGACCCTCGAAGATATGAACAAGCACTGGGACAGAATAATCGAGAGTATCCAGCAAGTCAGGAAAGGAGTTTAGAATATGAGCGTTGAAAGTTCACAGGATAGAAGTTGGCGCCGGCTTAAGGAGCAATACATCAAACAGATAGAAGACGTGCTCGTGGAATCGGGCCAGCCGAACGTCGAAAGTATCATTGAGGACGTGCGAAGTCATCTTGACCGCCGGTTCGCGGAACTGGCGCCCCGGCAGCGGACGTGGGAAAACTATCAGGCGATTATTACGGAAATGGGGCCGCCTTCGGAGTACGCGGAGCTTGCCGGCGAGAAGAGGGATATTCCTGCCAGTAAGATTTCAGCGAGATTCGTTGTTATGCTGGCGGTTGTTCTTTCGTTATTGACCGGCGGATTGGCAGTGATACCCCTGCTGCTGCCTAAAAGCCCGATGCCGACCTGGACTGACAAGATGAAAAGTGCGTTTATCAAGGAGCCGGGACTTGTCGGTAAATGGGTGAGCGTTGATTACGTCAGAGAGGTCAACGAATTCAATCCGGACAAGAATCAGTGGCAGGGCGATTTATTCCTGAAAGATATGGAATTCAATTCTGATGGAACGACAACTCTCGGCTGGTTTTGGACGAAGGGATGGGTTATCGACAGTGCAAGTGAAGTCAGGGCCGAATACGAAATAAAAAATATAAATGGGAGAGAGTATTTGTTCCTGCCGTGGCTTAGCGGTGACGTAACCATCAGGCATCAAAAACCCCAATACTATGTTCTCAGGAAGGTTTCAGAAGCAGCGCCCCAACAACAGGCCAAAGATGCACAGGCAATAACTGCCGCGGTCGAGGCGGCGAAATCTTGGCTTCAATTGGTGGACGATGGTGCATACGGCCAAAGCTGGGCACAAGCCGCTGAGTATTTCAGGAACAATGTAAGTGAGGACAAGTGGGAACGAGCGATTGAGCCGGTGCGAAAGCCGCTGGGAAAAACGCTTTCGAGAGAGGTAAAGAACAGCACATACACAACGGAGGTGCCGGGTGCACCGGATGGAAAGTACGTGATAATCCAGTTTGAAACCTCGTTTGAAAATAAGCGCAGCGCTGTCGAGACCGTCACGCCAATGCTGGATTCCGACGGGCAATGGCGGGTGTCGGGGTATTACATAAAGTGAGGAAAAATCAATGAAGATTACCAAACAATTGCTTGTCGTTATCGGCCTGTTGCTCGTTGCGTTTGTCATCAGCTTTTACTTTTATCCGCGGATGCCGGCGCAGATGGCGACTCACTGGGATGCACAGGGACAGGTCGATGGTTATATGGGCAAAGACACAGGATTGTTTATAATGCCGTGCGTAATGGCGGGGATAGCCGTGATTTTATATTTCATTCCATATTTTGACCCGCTGAGACGCAATATCGAAAGATTCAGGCCTCACTACGAAGGATTTATTGTTTTTATATGCGTCTTTATGCTGGCGGTGCAATATCAAATCATATTATGGAATCTCGGTATTCAGATAAGCCCGAATGTGGTTCTCCCCGTTGGCATAGGACTTTTGTTCTTTTACTGTGGCATCCTGTGTGAGCGGGCGAAACGCAACTGGTTTATCGGGATACGGACGCCGTGGACGTTGAGCAGCGACCGGGTCTGGGCCAGGACGCACCGCGTTGGCGGCAAGCTTTTCAAGGTTGCCGGAATAGTAGCGTTTGTCGGCGTTGCCTTTCAGAAATACGTGCTGTTTTTCCTGCTTGTGCCGGTGATTGCCGTTGCAGTTTTCACGATAGTGTATTCCTTCGTAATCTATCAGCAGGAAAAACAGGGCTGAGGATACAGTAACACCAGGTCAGTCGTTTTTGGGATTTGCGGTTCTACCCATAAACAGGATGCTGCCGGTGAGATTATCGCGAATCAGGAATATAAACGGGTGGTCGGCCCTGAAAACCACCGGCGGAGCGCCGATGGATGTTAATTTCATAGTAACGCCGGTTGCCGCCGCTGCCTCAGTTCCCTCTTCGTTGACATCGACGTATGCCTTGTGAACCACAGCCGATATGAAGAGGTCACGGTTGCCTGTCATACCGGAGAAATCCGCCTTTCCAGAAAACGCGTCCGGCATTCCCATTGTACCAAACACCCTCGCTAACTCGAACTCGCTTGTCATCTTGAATCTTGGGAAAAAGACCTGCACTTCACGTTTGTGAATCTTGCCAAGCCAGCCGGTGAGATTGTCAGAAACAAGCTCTTTTTCAAGGTTTTTGACGCCTTCGGCTTGTTTAGGAAGCAGAATGACCATAGACAGATCGTTATTCACATAAGGCATTTCCAATACCCAAATGTCGTTGGCTTCCATATAGCCGAATTTGCCGGTCTGGTTCATCATTGGGACATTCACTTTATCGCCGCCCAGCAGTGTGAACGGGGTGTCTTTGGTTTGTTCGGGCTTGAACGTAATCGCCCATTTGCCTTTGAAATAAATCGCATTGGTCAAAACCAGACGGGTCATCGAATCGAGTGTTCCCGGCTTGATTAGCTCCTTTATCTTGTCTTTGGTTTTGCCTTCTACCCAGGCGTTAATTGTCTTTCGGGCCGCCTCGGTCTGTGCAGCGAAGTCAACCTGCCGCAAATCGCCCACGTAATTTTCCCTGACAAGCGTCAAAAACTCCGGCAGGAATTTATAATCCTTTTGCCCCCATAACGCGTTTGCTACTGCCAGCTCATAGCCGCCTTTTTCGCCCGAAGCGTTCAATTGCCTTATGATTTCACCGAATGACTTGTGAAACTGCTCGTTTTTCATAGGAGGAAAACAAAGGGCCTCAGCCATCTGTTTTTCTGTTTGGCCTTTCGCTCCCGCAGAGGTCATAGCCAAAGCGGTCGATATGCTGTAAGGCGACAGGAATAGATTGCCCTGTTGGTCTTCGAGTTTGCCGTAAAGTTCAAGGGCGAATTTGTTATTACCCGCCACTACGGTTTGTTGGTTTGGGTCAATAGCCGCTTCGACTGAGCAGGTTATACCGGCCAACAGAACTGTGGATAAGGCTATTTGTCTGATAGTTTCCATTTTCAATACCTCCCTTTAAACTTATATATCTGCCTGACGCCTGTTTTCGGCGTTGTTGACAAGGTCGTCGTAAAAGGATTATAATAAATATGCAGTTTTCTGACAGTAATTATTTTTAAGGAGCGGCTATGGAGCTCGGAAAGAACAACCCGCTGGCGAATTTCAAGAACCTGTTCATCGTTTACGGCGTAGTCGCGGCTGTTGTGCTGGTTGCTCTTATCGCGGGCGCTTTTGGGAAGGAGTCGTCCGGCATTACCAGCGCATTGGGGCTGCTTGTGGCGTTATTATCCCTGATAACACTGGTAGTCATTTTCGTATCATCCCTCAAAATGCTCGATCTTATTGATGGCACCGGCGCGAAAACGGACAAAGTTGCCGACGAGCTGGAGAAGCTCCGGCAGGTCGTCAATCAGGTCAACATCAGCACTCACGTCAGCGAAATGGCCAAGACAATCGCTTTCCGCGACAGCGACACTCAGACCCTCAGGGATGCCGTCTTTGACAAGCTGCAGCAAAAGGATTTTGAATCGGCTTACGAAATCATTGACGATATCGCTCACAACACCGGCTACAAGAAACTCGCCGAGCAGCTTCACGTCCAGGCCGACAAATACCGCGACGCCACCGACGTCGAAAGAATGAGCCAGATGATAACGCACATTGAGAAGCATTTAGAAGACCATCAGTGGTCCAATGCCAGCGTGCAGATTGAACGGCTGATAAAGGAATACCCGACTAACGACAAGGCCCTGGCGATGAGACAGCGGCTGGCTGAAAAGAAAGAGGAACGCAAGAAGATACTGCTCAATGCCTGGGACGATGCCGTTAAAAGACAGGCCACCGACCGAAGCATCGAAATCCTGCGGGAGCTTGACCAGTATCTTACGCCCAACGAGGGCCTCGCCCTGCAGGAAGGAGCAAGGGACGTCTTCCGCACCAAACTGCACAATCTCGGCGTCCAGTTCTCATTGGCCATATCGGGGAAACAATGGGCGAAGGCGCTTTCGACGGGACAGGAAATCATCCTCGATTTCCCCAACAGCCGAATGGCCGAGGAAATCCGCGAAAAACTCGAAGTCCTCAAAACCCACGCCGAAAAAAACGCGTAAAGAGTAACTTCGAAAATAACGCGCAGAGCGGAAGTGATTGTTCAGTTCGCAGGGGTAATGCGCGGCCCGGCAATCCGACTATTACTGGAAGTCGAACAGCGACTGCGTTTTTACAATCGCTATCTGGTCGGGATACGCGGCGAAAGTGTGAATGTGAAGTTCGGTTTTTCTCGCCTCGAAATCGACGTAGCAGAATGGCTGCAGACCGTCTATCTCAAGCTCGGGGAACCTGACGAATACGCCCCGGTCGCGGCCGAATCGCTCAAGGTCGGCGAAGCTCTGCCGATACATATTTGCGCTGAGACGCTCAACCTGGAAGTCGGTCATATAGCTGACGTTTTTGCTGAGCGTGCATTTGTGAGAGCGGGGGCCGTGGAACTGGAAACGCTCAATCAGTCCTCGCTCAGGCAGCATCTGAGTTGGCGTGCTGATGACCTCGGCCAGGCATACATCGCCCGCGAAAACGCTCACAACATGCGTGCAGCCCGTAACCCAGATAAGCGACTCGTACTTATCGCTTTTAAGCCGTCTGCTGGCGTAAATGTTGAACAGTTCCGGATGTAATGGTCTCTGGAATAAACTGAAGGATAATTCCTCGATGGCTACATTGACTTGCGGCGATTCCATAGTTCCTCAGGCCTTAAAATCTATTGTTGTAATCCGTTCCACGACCTCATTATACAAAAAAATGAGCACAAAATTCAAGCCAATTATCAGTATTGATAAGGGCGTTTCCGATACTTATAGGACGATTATTACGCAAACCACGGTTTCTAAACGGTTAACAGAAGGGGGGTTTTGACAAAAAATTTTGTGGTCGGGCGGATATACCGCAGTTTTTTATCGCTGGAACATCAGGGCGTTAATCAAAGTTGCAATTATGTCGTAAAACGCGTGTGTTCCCGCCGTGATTCCGAAGCCGCGTATGGCAAATAATGCGGCGAAATACACGCCTGCCGTTGTTCGGAATGCGAACTTGGCCCAGTCGAATAAATCGCCCTGGTTTGCCCGCCCAGTCAGGAAATCTATGTGATGATGTGCGCCGAAAAGACCGGCGGAAACAAGCACCGCGATGATGACGGCGCTGTGCTGATTTACTCCAATCACGTCCTGCAGCACCAGCATCAGGGCGCATATCAGAATCAGCCGAAACAGCAGCTCTTCGTAAATACCCGCGCCGATACCTGTAACGATATCGGCAAGCAGTGATGATTGTGGCTTTGGCTTCGCAACAACCATGGCCTTTGGCTGTTGATGTTTTGTTTTGGCCGTAGTCGCGTTTTGTTCAGCCGCGCACTGCACAACAATCGCCGTCGGCGTAACGTCGTTAATCCGGCTATGCCTGGATGTGGTCGTGCTGTTCAGAAACAAGCTCAGTACGATAAGCGGTATGGCTAACAAAACGCACTCAATCGTCATCGGCAGCATATCGCCGAACGAAACCCACCATTTCTTTTTTGATACAAGCTGGTAAGCCAGCAGTATAACAACAACGAGTAATGCCGGTGCCGCCCAGAGGAATTTGCCGCCGAAGCCCAGGTATCGCAGTAATTCCTGCAGCCAGACGAACGCTACCACGCGAATCTGAGTCTGGCTGAGGACGTCGGTATTGATGAATATCGTCCCCAGCTCATAAAAGATTATGAAGGGCAGCAGATAAACGATTGCATAGACGGGCCGGCTCGTTCGCTCCAGATACGAGTCGCGCGTAAAGTTGAACCATTGATTCGATGCAGCTCTTTGTCTCTTTCTTGCCATTCCTTCCCTGCTCCGGCTCGGCGTTTTTAATCCTTTCTGTGGCCAAAGAAGTATTCGATTTATCAATCACTTCATTGACCCGTGTAGTGCCTGCGCCGAGACGAGTGGCCGTCATCTTTTTCCGCCGCGAACGTCCGCGGTTTTATCGCAGCCAAAGCATACTTAACCGCCGCCAAGATTACAATACCAAATTGTTTTATGCTTACTGTTTCGGATTAGCCGCTTTCCAGTCATTGGCGAAATCCTTTGCCTGGTCTTTGACGGTTTTTTCGATGGTACTTTTGGCGTTTGCGACTGAGGTGACGCCGAACCTGCTCTGGCCGAACGATGGCCAGGTCTGTGCTTCTGTTTTTATAGTCGTTTCCCGCGACAAATTAACAATCTGTAAAAGCGATGACTGCATGTGCATCGCGAAGTTCAGATTATCATTAGTCGCGGCAGTTACTTTGACCAGCACGACGTAAAGCCCCACCTCAGGCGTAGGTCTGGCAATCTCAAGGCCGGCGCTTTGCAGGGCGAACTCGACTTCCTGCTGAAGTGCGGTTTCTTTTAGAAAAGGCAGTGTGCCCGGCTCATCCCGCACAATTATTACCTTGACTGCCACGCCTCGTAATCCTTTCAGAGTGGATACCTTGAATTTGTCTAACTGCTGTTTTTCCGACGGACTGACGGCCAGGACAATGCCGGCAAGACCAAGAAGAACCGTGATACAGCCATACCTGATAAGCATTTTTCTCATTGCTTTATTCCTCTTAAAATTTTTCGGACAAAATTTACAAGTGTCTGTTGCTCAAAATAACTCTCCGGCAGATGCAGATAAACGGTTGTTTCGTCGGCGACGGTATATCTTGCCGCGACGTTTTTCAACAGCCGTTTCGCGTTTTTAGCGGCGTCGGCCGCAAATGAGAATACCAAATTGCCGCCGTGTGCCACAATACTGTTTATATCCAGCTTGTTAGCGGCGATGCGAAGCTCGGCGATGCTCAAAAGCGATTTTGTCTCCTCGGCCGGTGGACCATACACGTCCGCAAGCTCAGTTTCGAGATGACTCAATTCTTCCGCGGTTTTCGCCACGGCTATCCTGCGATACACGTCCAGCCGGATTCTGTCGGCGGGGATATAATTTTTGGGTATATATGCTGCGAATCCCAAATCGATATTTGCGGTCGGTGTCGTCTCTGTCGGCTCGCCTTTCATTTGCCTCACCGCGTTGGCCAATAGCTCGCAATACATCTGGTAACCCACCATTTGAATATGTCCCGACTGCTCCGCGCCCAGTATATTTCCCGCGCCGCGAATCTCCAAATCACGCAGCGCAATCCTGAAACCGGCGCCGAGATGCGAGTATTCCTCGATGGCCTTGAGCCGTTTTGAGGCGATTGGCGTGATGGGTCGCGATGCGGGAAGAAGCATATACGCGTATGCCCTGTGCTTGTATCTGCCCACCCGGCCGCGCAACTGATGCAGTTCCGCCAGCCCGAATCGGTCTGCGTCGTTAATAATCATCGTATTGGCGTTAGGTATATCCAGCCCCGATTCGATAATTGTCGTGCAGACCAGCACGTCGGTTTGCCCCAGCACAAACGCAATCATTGCCCGCTCCAGCTCGTGCGAGGTCATCTGCCCGTGGGCAATCGCGACTTTGGCGTCGGGAACCAGCTTCTGAATCTCCCAGCATTTCTTTTCGATTGACTTGACGCGGTTATGAACGAAGAAAACCTGTCCCTGCCTGTTCAATTCGCGGAGGATGGTCTTACGTATCAATTCATCGTTATAAGTTGTAACGCTCGTTACGATGCTCCGCCGGTCAAGCGGCGCTGTCGCAAGTGAGCTTATGTCCCTAAGCCCGAGCATCGCCATATGCAGTGTGCGAGGAATCGGCGTCGCCGTCATCGTCAGGATATCAACGTTTACGCGGAGCTTCTTGAGTTTCTCCTTGTGCTCGACGCCGAATCGCTGCTCCTCGTCGATTATGACCAGCCCCAAATCCTTGAACTTAACGTCGCCGCTCAACAGCCGATGCGTCCCTATCAGGATATCGACCTTGCCCGCCCTTGTGCGGGAAACAATGTCTTTTGCCTGGGCGGTCGTCTTGAACCGGTTGAGCGATTCGATTACTACCGGGAAATCCGCGAAGCGTTCCGTAAACGTCCGGGCGTGCTGAATGCTCAGCACCGTCGTGGGGACAAGCGCCGCGACCTGCTTGCCGTTCTCGACTGCCTTGAATGCCGCCCTCATCGCAAGCTCTGTTTTGCCGTATCCAACGTCCCCGCAGAGCAGCCGGTCCATCGCCGTGGGCTGCATCATATCCTGCTTAATCTGCGCCGCGTTTGTTGTCTGGTCGGGCGTCTCCTGGTATGGGAACGATGCCTCAAATTCGTTTTGCCATTTCGAATCCGCCGGGAACGCGAATCCGCCAATCGTCTGGCGTTTCGCCTGAAGCTCCAGCAATTCTACCGCCAGGTCCTTGACGGATTGCGCTACTTTTTCTTTCTGGTTTTGCCACCGCTTCGACCCGACCTTCGACAATTTGGGCCGCTTCGGGCTTGTGCCGATGTATTTCTGCACCAGCCCGATATTATTCACCGAGACCTGCACCTTGACGCCGCCGTCGTATTCGATTGTGAGGTATTCATTCTGGCCGGCCTGCAGTGAGCTTGTTGAATCAGCTTTTTCTTTGATGGTCTCGATACCTAAGAATTTCCCTACGCCGTAAGAGCTGTGCACGACGTAATCACCTTGTTGCAAATCCTCAAGCGTATCAATCGGCGTTGTCGCACGCATCGGCCTCTGTCTTCGCCTAAGCGCGAATTGCCCGAATAACTCATGATGGCTGAGAACCGTCGTGTTCAATGACGGTATCGCGAAACCCTGATGAATGAATCCCTTGAGCAATTTGAATCTCGGCGGAATATAACCGTGTTCCTGCTTTATGATTTCGCTCACCCGGTCAATCTCCGCTTCCGCCTCGCAGTAAAGCAACACCTCCTGCTCCTTTGCCAGCGAGACCAGTTCAGCCAGCGCCTCTTTGTGTCCCGCCCAAAGCGATGCTGCCTTGTGCTGATACTGCTGAACGCTCCTTATATCTAATTTGATAAATTCGTCTGGGTTTTCGGTCGCGAACCGGGAAATGTGAAGCTGCGTGAATCTTTCGAGTGATTTATGAATATCGGGCCAGTTGTAAAGTCGTTCTTTTTGCTCTGCTCGTTCAAAATAAACTTTTGCCACTTCCTGGCAGTCCGCCGGCTCATCTAAAATCACAATCGCGTCAGCAGGCAGTATATTCAGGAATAGTTCCCGCTGTTCCTCCTTGTCCCCGCATGTCGCCGATATGATACTGACCGCCGATAACTGATGAGTCGATACCTGCGTATCCAAATCAATTGTCCGGATGCTTTCGATTGTGTCGCCAAAAAATTCTACACGCAGCGCCTGTGTCTGGCCGGCCTCGGTCGCAAACCCCATCAGCGGCGCGTAAATATCCACGATGCCGCCACGCCTCGCGAATTGCCCCGGCAGGTCAACCTTGTCCGTTCGCTCGAAGCCATTGTCAATCAGCCACGCGCTTACCTCCTCAGGTGTCGTTTGTTTACCGGTTTGAAGCGACAGCGAACCGCTTTCGATGGCCGACAGTTTCGGTATTGACTGACTTATCGCCTGCATCGACGCTGCGATGATTACCCTCCGACCTTCTCCGCGGGATACGAGTGCCCCGGCTTCGCCTTGCTCCGCCGAGGCGAGCGAGACACGAGCGACGACTTTCAATCGGTCCGCCCGAATCTCATCGGTTGCGTCTGCTATTTCCTCCTCACCCTCCCACGCGGGCAGTAATTGAACGTCGTCGGCTCCGAACGTCTGCAAATCATCAACGGCGTTATCCGCGTCGTCAATATGCGGACAAACGTAAATAATCGGCCGGGATAGTTGCTTTGACAGGTGAGCTGTCAAAAGGCGCGCAAAAGACCCCCATGTCCCAGCGACTTTTACCACCCCCCCGGTAGCGTCTAATCGCTGGCTCAGTTCAAAAATCGACTTGTCGTTACCAAGCTCCATAAATCGCAAATCACAAGCAGAGCTTCCAGCTATTCTACGATTGTTTGCCCCTTTAAGCCAGCCCCCGGCGTAGATATGGAATCATTGCAGATTTTTTAGTGTGCAAACGATATTCTATTATGGTAGAAAGACCACCTTTCGTACCGTGCTCCGGCAGGGGCCTTCGCCCTGACGAGTCGGTCCGTTATTATTATTTGGTGAAGCAGTATGTGGTTATATCTTAGTGCTCTTTCGGCTGTCTTTCTGGGGTTTTATGACATCTCCAGGAAAAAAGCTGTTCACAGCAACGCCGTAATACCGGTGTTGTTCTATGCCTCGCTTATCGAAGCCCTGCTGCTTTTGCCCATTGTTTTTCTTTCACAAGTTTCGCCGGATTTTATGACCCGCCTGGGGCTGTTCATACCCCAATTTGACCTTATGGCCCATTTTTACTGCTTCATAAAGGCCATAATCGTCGCCATTCTCTGGCTTATGGGCTATTTTTGTATGAAGCACCTGCCTATTTCCATTTTCTCACCCATCGGCGCCTCAGGCCCCGCCTGGACGCTCGTTGGCGCCATGCTGATCTTCGGCGAACGCCTCACCCCCTTTCAATGGGTGGCCTTTGGCGTTCTTTTCATTTCTTACTATATCTTCTCACTCCTCGGCAGCAGGGAAGGAATCGTTTTCCACACCAATAAATGGGTCATCCTTCTTTTCTTCTCGGTTGTTTTTGGCGCAGGCAGCGGCCTTTACGATAAATATCTTGTTCACACCCTCGGCATTTCCGCTGTCGGCATCCAGGTCTGGTTTATGATTTATATGATTCCCGTTCTGGGCTTTACACTGCTTGTGTTCTGGTGGCCCACACGCGCAAAACACACTCCTTTTCAATGGCGGTGGAGTATCGCCCTTATCGGGTTTTTCCTCGCGATTGCCGATGTGGCTTATTTCAAGTCACTCAGCTACCAGGATGCGCTGCTGTCGCTTATCGCTGCCGTCCGAAGCGGCGGTGTCATAATTTCCTTTTTGGGCGGCGCATTCATTTTCGGCGAAAACCAAATCCGCCACAAGGCCGTCGCTCTCCTCGGCGTCCTCATCGGCGTCCTTATGCTGCTCTTATCGCACTAATTGCTCGGGTACTATTTACCCAGCAACTTCTTTGCCGCTGCTACCACGGCATCGGTTGTTATCCCGAATTTCTCGAAGCAGACCTTGTAGGGAGCGGATGCGCCGAATGAGGACATACCGATAAAGACACCTTTGTCCCCAATCCACTTGTGCCAGCCAAGCTCAACGCCTGCCTCGACGCCGACCCTTGCCTTCACGTCAGGCAGTATCACTGAGTCGCGATATTCCTTGCTTTGCTTTTCGAATAACTCCCAGCAGGGCATACTAATCACTCTCGCCTTAATCCCTTCGGCTGTAATTTTGTTATACGCTTCGACTGCCAAAGAAACCTCCGAGCCGGTTGCCAAAAGTAAAACTTCCGGTTTGTCCGCTCCTGTAAGAACATAAGCGCCTTTGGCGAGATTGTCCGCCGGCGCGTATTTGGTCTGGTCGATAACGGGCAGATTCTGGCGAGTAAGAAACAACGCCACCGGGCCTCCGCGGTATTGCAAAATGAATTTCCACGCCGCAGCCGTCTCGTATGCGTCTGCCGGCCTGATAGTCAGCAGGTTCGGTATCGCCCGCAGCGCCGCGAAATGCTCCACCGGCTGGTGCGTCGGGCCATCCTCGCCGACACCGATACTGTCGTGCGTCCAGACGAAAATTGTCGGATAGCGCGATATTGCCGCTACCCGCGCCGCGCCGCGCATATAATCGCTGAATACCAAAAACGTCCCGCCGAATGCCCGCGTCAGCCCGCTTACCGAGATGCCGTTCATAATCGCGCCCATACCATGCTCACGAACGCCGAAGCGAATGTATCTGCCGTCACGCGAATTCGGCTGAAAATCCTTAACGTCTTTCCATCGCGTATTATTGGATGGCGTCAGGTCTGCACTGCCGCCCAGTATAAACGGAAAATGTGGCATAAGCGCGTCCAGTGTCTTCCCCGATGCTGAACGCGTCGCAATCGCGTTGGGCTTGCCTTCCTTCACTACGTCAAATTTCGGAAGCAGCGAATCGATATCGACAGTGATTTTATTTTCACCGGCGTTTTTGAATTGCTCCGCGAGCTGTGGATGTGCCGCCTCATATTTTTTGAATAGCCGATTCCACGATGCCTCCGCTCTTTTGCCCTTGTCTGTGGCCGTGCGGGTATGTGGCAGGACCTGCTCAGGAACAGTAAATGTCTTTTCCGGGTCCCATCCGAATTGCCGCTTTGTCGCTTTAATCTCATCTTCACCAAGCGGCGAGCCGTGTGCCTCTGCTGTATCGTGTTTTGTCGGAGCGCCAAATGCGATGTGCGTGCGAAGCTTAATCAATGTTGGCTTGTCTTTCGCGCGTTTAGCTTTTTTCAACGCCTTTTCAAACACCGTCATATCGTTCCCGTCGCCCGGCACTTCAATCACGTTCCACCCGTACGCCTTGTATCGCTTCGCCGTGTCCTCGGTGAACGACAATCCCGTAACGCCGTCGATTGAAATATGATTGTCGTCGTATATGACGATAAGATTGTCGAGTGCAAGGTGTCCCGCCAGTGAACTCGTTTCTGATGATATACCTTCTTCGAGGTCGCCGTCGCCCACCGTAACATATATTTTGTAATCGATAAGCGCAAATCCCTCGCGATTGAAATAATTGGCCGTGTATTTCTGCGCAATCGCCATACCGACTGCGTTTGATATCCCCTGCCCCAGCGGCCCCGTCGTCGCTTCGATACCCAAATCGGGTTTGTATTCCGGATGTCCCGGCGTCTTGCTTCCCCATTGCCTGAAATTTTTCAGGTCATCGAGCGCCATGTCATAGCCCGTCAGATACAGCAGCGAATAAAGCAGCATACACCCGTGCCCGCCTGAAAGTATGAACCGGTCGCGGTTGAACCATTTCGGATTGGCGGGATTGAATTTCAGATGCCGCATCCATAAAGTGTATGCCGCCGGCGCCAAACCCATCGGCATACCCGGATGCCCCGACTTGGCCTTCTGCACCGCGTCCGCAGCCAAAAACCTTATCGTATCAATGCAAAGCTCATCAAGCTCGCTCACGCCTTTCACTCTTACGCTGTCACCCATCACAATTTTCCTGAAAATAATGATTAACTCTCAAATTTTTACTGCAAAAACAAACCTCAAACGATAATCAAACGGAGCCGTTTTTGCAAGATTTTTGTTATGCGTCCGGTATTTGACAAATCGCCCTCCGACGGGGATAATCGATGCCGGTTTATGCGAATGGGTATGACAGATGACCGGCGAAAACAGGCCAAAGTACAATGTCGAAATAATACGCCCGCAGATGATGGGCCACGATGTTCGCCTCAGAAGCAAACCCATCGACCCCGCGAAGTTGAAAACCCTCAAAAAAGCCTTTCAGGCCTTTCACGTCCTCGAAACTATGGCTGCCAATATCTACAAATTCCAGCTCACCAAAGTCCCATCCGAGCTTAACCGCCAGCTAATCGCCGCTATGTGCAACGAGATGACCCACCTCCAGGATTTCCAGGTCAAACTTTACGAATACGGCTTCAGGCCCAGCATCCTCAGGCCTGCCTTCTGGGTAGTCGGCTTTGTCTTCGGTTTCGTCTCACGCCTGCTCGGACCGAAATTCATATTAAAAACTGGTATATGGGTTGAAACCAAGGCCGTAAAACATTATGCTGAACTCCTTGAAACCGTCGATTGGGACGGGCAAACAAGAAAGATGATTGAAAAGGACCAGGCCGACGAAGATGGGCATATCAACCGATGGCGAAACATGCTCGGCCAAATCCGTTAGGGGTGTCATAAAAAAACCAGAATCTGCAAGTCATAATTTCAGGAGTATGAAAAATGAAACGCATTGGACGTCGTGAATTTCTTGCCGGCTCACTCGCCGGCGCATCAGGACTGCTTCTTGGCTCGACATTGACAGGATGCGCATCAAAAATTTCAAGACCGGCGCAGGGCAAAACTTTTGACCCCTGGGAAATTGTCACCCTCGGAAATACCGGCATCAAAGTCACACGCGTCGGCTTCGGCACCGGCATGAGCGGTGGACGACACTCATCGAATCAGGTCCGCCTCGGCAGGGAAAAATTCGAGGGTTTATTGAAAGAAGCGTATGACCGCGGCTGTCGGCTGTTCGATTGCGCCGATATGTATGGCTCGCATCCCTATATCATCCCCGCGCTCAAAGGCGTCCCCCGCGACAAGTTCACCATCGTCTCCAAACTGATGATTTGGGACCCGCCCGCCGAAGAAAAAGAAAAACCGCTTGTGACAATCGACCGCTTCCTCAAAGAATTGAACACCGACTACATCGACCTGCTTCTGCTCCATTGTATGATGGCACCCGACTGGAACAAAACCCTAAAACCATATATGGACGGAATGAGCGAAGCCAAGGCAAAAGGCAAAGTCCGCGCACTCGGCGTCTCTTGCCACTCGATGGATGCCCTTAAAGTCGCCGCCGAAGAACCCTGGGTCGAATCCGTCCACACCAGAATCAACGCCACTGGCACAGATATGGATGGCACGCCCGACGAAGTTGTTCCCATTATCCGTAAGATTCACGATGCAGGCAAAGGCGTCGTCGGTATGAAGCTCATTGGCCAGGGCGAATTCCGCGATGACCGCAAGCTGCGTGAAAAAAGCGCCGACTTCGTCTTTAACCTCGGCTGTGTTAACGCTGTCGTCGTCGGCTTTGAAACCCTCGACGAAATCAAGGATTACGAGAACATCGTTCGCAAAACCCCGCGAAAAAACGCGTAATCCGGTTTCTTTAAAATATGTAGGGTGTGCCCTGTCTGTCCTGAGCTTGTCGAAGGAGCACACCAGTTTGATATGAGGTCTCTGGAGCCAAAACCAATTTACAGCAGCCCTAATCGCTCTGCTTCCGCGTACAGGCCGTAGCGTTTCATTTTCTTAAACAGCGTCGTGCGGTTTATACCAAGTGCCTGCGACGTTTCCTGCCGGTTCCACTTATGCGTCTCAAGTGCCTGGCGGATGATATTCTTCTCCGGCTCGGCAACCGCCTCTTTCAAATTCACCGCCTTGTACTCCCCGCCCCGGCTGACCTGCTCCTGCTTTACCGACGCCGGCAAATCATCCTGTGTTACGAAACTGTTTTTGCTCAGAAGCACCGCTCGCTCGATTACGTTCTCAAGCTCCCGCACGTTCCCGGGCCACGGGTATCTCTCAAGATAACCCAGCGCCTCTTCGGTTATTCCCTGCTTCTTTTTGTTGTGCTGCCCGTTGTATATCTTCAAAAAATGTTTCGCCAGCAAAGGTATGTCCCCGACCCTTTCCGATAATGCCGGCAGATTCACCGTCACCACGTTTATCCGGTAATACAAATCTTCCCGGAACCTGCCCTGCTTTACCTCCTCAATCAAATTTCTGTTCGTCGCCAGTATGATCCGGGCATCGACTGTAATCGTCTTGTTGCTGCCCACCGGCTCAAATTGCCTGTTTTCAAGCACACGCAGTAATTTGACCTGCAGCGCGGGCGAGGCGTTCCCGATTTCATCCAGAAAAATAGTCCCGCCGTCCGCCGCGAGAAACTTCCCCTTCTTGTTTGCTACCGCGCCGGTAAAAGACCCTTTGACGTGCCCGAACAGTTCGCTTTCCAGGAGCGTTTCAGGCAGTGCACCGCAGCTCACTTCCACAAACGCTTCCTTGCGCCTCCCTGAGCGGTGGTGAATCGCGCGGGCCAGCATCGTCTTGCCCGTCCCCGACGGCCCCGTCATCATAATTGTAGTTTTACTGTCGGCGACTGCTTCCACAAGCTCGAATATCCTCGCCATTTTGTAATCCTGGCTGAGGATGTTATCCAGGGAGTATCGCTGTTCGAGCTGGGAACGTAAGCTGACGTTTTCACTGATAAGCGACTGTTGTTTTATCGCGCGGGTGACCGCCAGGCGCAACTCGTCGTCGTTAATCGGCTTAGTGAGATAGTCGTAGGCCCCGGTCTTTATCGCTCTCACCGCGCTTTCAATTGTGCCATAGCCGGTGATGACCACGACAACGGTTTGAGGGTAATTATGCCGTACTATATCCAATAATTGAAAGCCGTCGCCATCAGGCAGGTTGATTTCGGTAATGACTAATGCGTAGTCCCGCTTTTCCAGCTCGGCAGCAGCGTCTTTGACCGTCGCGGCGACGCCCGTTTTGAAACCTTCGGCCTTCAAAAACTCCGTGAGGCAGTCGCGAATTACCTTGTCGTCATCCACCACGAGAATTGTCTTTTCAGCCATCGTTTTGCCCGGCTCCATTTTTGGGCGTTCCCTGCCCGTGAATTGTTTTGAAGTTTCGAGATGATTTACAACATCAATAATAATGATTGTGTTGATTTTGTCAAGCGTTGATGTTGACAAAAAACAACGTATCCGCTTTGGAGCGGTCTATTTGCGGGTTTTGGTTATGACAAGAGTAACTTTTTTTGACCTTTCGACAATAGCCAGCCATGGGAACTGTTATGCTGTGAAGAACTCGTAATTGCGAACCTAATCGACTATTTACTGTTTGAAAAGGCGTTGAAATCAAATTTTATGGAAGCTACCGTATTTTTGGCCTAAAATCGGCGTTCGTCCCGGAAAAGCGGTAAATTTACTAATTTTTTTAAAAATTTTCATCTTGACATTCAGAATGGAAATGGTTAGCATATACATAGTTAGTGTTGGTAAGCCCGTTTGAACTTACAAGCACGAAGAAGAAGGACGAAGAGTGAGAGTGATGAGAAGAACGTAAAGAGAGCGTTCGTTTTGTACTCATAGTTTAGAATGAGTATCCCTCTTTTCTCTCCCCCAACATCGTCCCTAACATCTTGAAATATATATCGGTTATTTTTTTGAAGGAGAAGGGTATGAGAAAGTTTTTTGTATTGTCAATCGCGGGGTTGTTGCTGATTTCGAGCTTGGCATCGGCAAACATAGTCAGCTACACCTACAGCAAGCCTCTATCAAACACCAATTGGACACAGTCGTTCAATGTCCAGAAGTTTGACCCGACTTTAGGTTCGCTTAACAGTGTAACTGTTAACGTCGCGGGAAGCTTGTCACAAACGCTCATGTTTGAAAATTTTAACGGCCCGGGCTCGATAACGTTTTCCAATGATTCCGGCACAACGGGATGCCTGTATAAAGTGAAATATACCGGCGGCAGTGATCTTGTGACACTGGATATCGTGGACGCACCGACTTACTCATACACCGCTTACGATGGAGTTATGGACTTCGGCGGCACAAGCGGCAAGACGGACGTCGTCGGTCAAATGGATTCGTTTTTTGATGTCTTCACCGATTTGTCTACGCTGATCGACTTTACCGGACCAGGCACTATTGGTCTTGATGCCACAGCCACCGGTCGTTCACATTACCAGGGCGGTGGTAACATAGCCGTTGGTGTTTCGACAAGGGCAGGTTCGGATGTTACTGTCACTTACGATTATACCGTTCCTGAACCGGCGACGATGCTATTGCTCGGCTTGGGCGGGTTGGCTTTGATTAGAAAACACAGGGCATAAATCTGAATTTTAGTCTGTAAATCGAAAGGCCGTGAGAAAATCTCACGGCCTTTTTTTGTAACGCTCTGGTTCCCAAAGTTGTTTTTTTGAGCCCAATCAGATAAAAAAGTCATTTGGTTTGCTTACGGTCCCTGAGCCGGCTGGATTACCCTCCAAACCACTCCCCTTTGAAGACCTCAACCGCCGGCCCTGTCATATACACGCAGTTGTCCTCGGTTGACCAGTTAAGTTGCAGTTGTCCGCCGGGCAACTGGGCTGTTGATGACCTGCTGCATCGACCTGTTACGGCCGCGGCGACGGCACAGGCGCAGGCGCCGGTTCCGCAGGCAAGTGTTACGCCGCTGCCTCGCTCCCATGTTCGCATCGTAAATCCGTCACGGTTTTCAATCTCGACGAAATGCACGTTTGTCCTTTTGGGGAACAAATTGTGATTCTCAATCTCCGGTCCGATATTTTCAAGCTCGACCGCCGCGACGTCATCGCAGAAAAATACCGCGTGAGGATTGCCCATCGATACGCACGTCATAGCCAATCCCTCGCCGGCGACCTCGATTTTGTGTTCGATAACCCTTTCGCCGGCTAATTTCACGGGTATCTCTTTGGGCCTGAATCTCGGCTCGCCCATATTGACACAGACCTTCTGCGCTATTTTGCCGCGCAGGGCCAAGCCGACAGTGAGAATGCCGGCGCCGGTTTCGATTTTGAACGACACCGGGTATTTCGTCCCATTGCCCATTAAAACAGCCGAACCCGCTTTTGCCAATCTGTGTTCATAAACGTATTTCGCCACGCATCGAATCCCGTTGCCGCACATCTCCGCTTCGGAACCGTCCGCGTTGAAGATTCGCATTCTGGCGTCTGCTTTCCTCGATGGGCAAATCAGAATCAGGCCATCAGACCCGACGCCCGAATGCCTGTCGCTTATCGCCCGCGCTGTTTTTGCGGGATTCGCCAAGCGTTCGCGGAAGCAATCCACGAACACATAGTCATTGCCGATTCCCTGCATTTTCGTAAATTTCATTTACTGTCTCCTACCTGCGGCGGGCTCTGTTGAGCCGTCACTGTCGGTAATTATACACCGGCGGCACGCTTTAGCAAATACGGTTCTGGTCCGCTAAGTATTAAAGTTGAGTTGGGCAAATTCCCCATGATATTTCTTAGCCGCTTCGTCATACGCTTTAGCTGCTTCAACTTCGGAATTGAAGTAACCGAGAAATATTCTTTTTTTTGCCACGTTAATACATGCAGTCCAATTTCCGTGTCTTTTGTAAAAACTTACTCCCGTGAACTGTGATGAGGTATTTTTTGTTTTTCGCCTGTTCCACTGATTCTGTGAACGAGTTGCCAATCGCAGGTTTGAGCTTCGATTGTCCAAGGTATCCGTATTCCTATGGTCAACGAAAAAACCCTCCGGCGAGTTCATAAGTTCTCTGTGCATCGAGACCATAGTTGGCCATTTGGCACAGTCATTATCGAGACGAACGGCATAGAAGGATTTGTTATTTCTCCTGGTGAACCAGTCGAAGTTGTTGAGCCAGTAGAAGTCCTTTTGGTCAACAATTGCGCATTTGCCTTCGGTTAGGCGGATTTTGCGGTAGGGCTGACCGAATTTGCGTTTGCGATAGACAAGCACGGGCCAAGCGAAAATACGGTCAAGCCAATTCGGAATACTGATACTGAAGCGAAGTTTCATAATCCTCTCCTCTCTTTTGCCACAGATTACACAGATTACACGGATTTATTTTAGACGCAGATTAACGCTGATTTACGCTGTTTTTTTTGCCACAGAGTTCACAGAGAACAGTCAGCTTTGTGTTCTTGGCGGAGGCAATGCTCCAAACATTGTTTGTGTGCTTGCCACCCGCCTCCATCCACAAGGGCTTATTGCCCTTTTTATAAAGCTGACTGTTTTTCCTTCGGCCTTCATTATTAAGCCGACCAAAATCTAATAGTCCGAAACTCATTTCCGTTTTCCGTCTTCTGCCATCCGTCCTCGGGCCGCTAATGCGTCCCTCTGTATATGGCGCGAACTTGCGCGCTTTTGACGAAAATTCCGATTTTGGGGGATGCCTCGAAATGTACTTAAGTCGTTGTGGGAAAAGGAATAAAAAAAATTTTAAAAATTCCGGGATTGGCCAAAAAACACTTGCGCGAAATCGGTGAACAAATGTATCATACAACTGTTTGATACATTTGTTTTATACGACTTTTTTAGTCCTGTTTTAAGTACTTATTCTGCAAAAGGTTACAGCAAAAATGACCACAGAAAGAGCGCGTTTTTTAAGCCACGAAAAGGCACAAAAAATGCACAAAAAAGGGCTTAAAAACAATTGTCATTTATTGATAACTGCTTAATAATAATGAAGTTGCATCAGTTTTTTAATGTCCCCATCACCCCTGTTTTTTTATGCAAAAATTTGCGACGCAGTGAACAAATTTCCACTAACCTTCCTTATCCGCCTACCCATCTCTTCCGGACTTGCACCCCGTCTGCCACCGTTTGACTCGCTCTATGCACCATGGAAGATTGTCACGCACTTGGTATACCCAGAACCGCATAACGTCCCAACCCAGTTCGATCAACCTTTGGTTTCTTATTTGATCTCTGCGGCATAGTTCACCATCCCAATTCCGGTGAAATTGTTCGCCATCTATCTCAATATTGAGCTTTCTATGTCCATTCAATAAGGCGAAATCCAAGATGTATTGGTCTTCTTCATACTGTGGTATAGGCCTGATGCCTGCATTGTACATTGCCCGGTAGAAATGCCGCTCCCATTCTGATACAAGTTCAGGTCTCGCTACTGGTGGGTAGTTGGGCGTGAGGACAAGGCCTTGCTCTTCGGGCTCCTGTTTCTCAACGGTTAGAGCGTCAACATAGTCAGCGAAGCCTGAAAGGTACTCGATACCCGAAGTTCGAGCCTTATCTTTATCACCAACAACAACCAGCGACGCCCTTGCCCTAGTTATCGCCACATTGAACAAGTAGCCATTTTTCTTTAGAAACAAGATTGCACTATCAGCAATCCCCTCGCTGACGACAGGAGAGAAAATCATCAAATCTCGTTCGTCCCCCTGAAACTGATGAGCAGTCTCTACAAGCCAGTTCCTCATCGATAGCGCAGAGAAGAGCCGCTCGTCGGCCATTACCAAGTCCCGTATTCTTTTTGCGTGTAGCCTAAATGGTGTGACAACACCAATAGACCCCTTGTAGTTCTGCTCAAGCACGAGACGCGTCAGCTCTCTGACTACAGCTTGAGCCTCTTTTTCATTAATTGCACCACCGTCAGATGGTCTTATGACATGTCCGCTACAATTAACCCATCTTACTGCGGATGTTTCATTAAGAGGCCGAACGAGGCGATCATATTTTGTCGCTATGCGCAACGCACCGCGATAAAAGGTCCGGTTAGAAAACTCGATAATATCCTTATGTGAACGGTGGTGGTCTCTCAAATTCACGACATCGCCTGTATTACAGAGACTGCACGCTAGGTCAAAGAGGGAGTTTGTTGCATATGCCCACTTGGCAAACCCCTCTGTAAGCTCGTGCTTGGCCAAGAGGCCTATATCTTGTTGTCGTGTAAGGGGAGTAATATGTTTCAGTTGCATCGGGTCACCGATGATTATTGCCTGCTTTGCTCTGTAGAGGAGGGGGATTGCCGATGCAATATCACATTGACTTGCTTCGTCAATGACCACAAGGTCAAAGAATGCAGGTTGGAAAGGTACTTTGCTGCTTATTGACAAGGATGTTATCGCCCAGCATGGCAGTTGATTTGCCACTTTCGGGAAAAGACGATAATAATTACGGAAGATATGCCCACCCAAGTGCCTATTTTCATCTCGTGCAGCCACGATCATCTGTATAAGAGAGCAAAACTCGCTTAGATTATCCCTGTCCTGCCGAGAGAATCCTGCCGGTTTCAGTCTCATCCAATGATCCCATAGACTAGCGGAATTGGCCGCAAGTTTTGCCTGTAGCTCACTTAGGTATCTTGAATGGTCTTCCAGAGGCGTTTCCTGAGAGAGTTGATTTAGGCTTGCATAATAGCGTTGTGTCGATCGGATCGCAGCTATGCGAGCAATAAGTTTTTCGAGTAGTTCTTGCCATTCCTCTATATCTGCATGACTGTCTGGGGCATGCGGCGGTTTGAGTTTCAACTCAATCCACATTCGGTCCATTGAGTCGGACATCGCCTTCAGTCCTGCATATCTTCCTTTTTTGACAAATCGCCATAAGAGACGGGATAACACTCCCTGATTCTCCCTGTTTGCTGCGTAAATCGCTGCCGAAAGTGTATCCGCGGCACGCTCGTATTCGGTCATCCGAACAGGCTCATGATTTCGCAAATCTAGCTCAGGGAAAATTGTTTCCAAGCTTTCCAATTCCCTGTGAAGCCTGTCAACTTCATTCCTCAATTCGACTACATGTGAAATGTTTTTCTGTACCAATTGGAACTGGTCCAATATCTCCTTGTGGATACTAAGATAATGTTTGTAGTTCGTCTCATCATCGACCGTGGATGTGGCAGACAACATTGCCTGCAGATGGTTACGGAGTTCCCCAAGGTAGTCATTATTTCCCAATCTGAGCAGTATAGGATGTGACGCAAATGAATTCGTTCTATCTTCAACAACGTTGACAGCTTTATGATTCTTACTTGCAAACAGTATCGTTTTGCCTTGCCAAGCGGCGTTTACAATAAGCGCCGTAACAACCTGAGATTTGCCTGTGCCGGGAGGACCGGTCACGACTGTTAATTGATTGTTGAGTCCTTGGAGCACAGCTTGCCGTTGTTCGCTATTTAATGGCACGGGCTCAATAACCGTTTGGATATCCATGCTGCTGGACTTGGCAACATTGTTCTGTACCCAAGAATACAAAGCCGTTTTCATCAGGTCGCTGTCGCTGACATTTTGTAACTTCGTCAACTCAGATTCTAAGCCAATTGTATATGGCGACCGCTCTCCCCCGAATACTATTGCCCGATTGTAAATACCAGATTCATTGATCTCTGAAATATCTTTTCCGCTTGTCAGGTGGTAGGGGTCAATTTCCTCTCTCCAATCCCAAGTAGGTCTACATGCCTTTAGGCGAAGGAAAAGTTCATCAAGTTCCGATACTTGGTTGTTTGCATCGGATAGACCGAGTTCCTCGGTCAAAGAGACGGCCTCTTCAACAAGAGTTCCGCTTCCGACAAAGCCAAGTCTTTTCAGAACAGAGAAATTAATAAAAGGTAGTTCTGAAGATATGTCGAGATTGCTCTGGCTGGGATCTAGCGGAAAGACAAATACAGGATCCACAAAGAATCCTTGCCATTTTTCCGTTTGATGACTTCTAATGCGAACTGGATATCCCAAATATGGGACAAGCCTGTTACGGTCTGCCCTCAGAGATTGCAGAAATAGAGAGACATTCTCGGGTACATGAAATGAACCGGCATCGTATTCTCCCCCTATAGGCAGCGTCTCAAGCTCGACGTATTGCGGTCTAAAATTGCTTTGGGCGAAAAGGCTGATTTCAGCAGAGTTATCTTTTGCCAGACACTCTAAGTAATAACGGCATAGACGCGTCATCATATTATTATGTGCTATTGTTGGGTGAGGAGCAGTATCAGTTATGGTTTGGCGTGGCCACCATTTATACGATTTGTCTTGGTGAAGGATTCCCTTTAGCTCTCCATACAACACTGAATTGACGAGAGTCTTGTCTACGCCTATCCTTGTTGATATCTGCCTTGCTGTAAGTCCCGGGCTTTCCCTTACTGCACCCAGTATCTTGTTGGCTATGTCCTGTCGTTGAGTACTCATATGAGCCCTCTATTCAAAAAATCCATACAACCTGATCGCCATACCGCCGTTTTCCTAAAGCGTTTTTGAACCTGAAAAAGACAAAGTCAGTGGTATTTTACTTGTCCTGACGGAAAAGTTAAATGAAAAACCCTTTTGTGCTTTTTTGCGGCAAGAATTAAAACAGTGTTAATCCTGTGTAAATCCGTATCTAAAATAATTCTCTGCGAAAAAGCTCACGCCGAGAATTCACGTTTGCGGGTATTAAGCTGTGCCTTGAGGCGGAGAAGTATCGATGAGTGCATTTGCGAAACCCGCGACTCCGACAAATCGAGCGTGGCGCCGATTTCCTTCATTGTCATTTCTTCGTAATAATACAAAACGACAATCAGCCGTTCGGCCCGTGTCAGGCCCTTTGTCAGGAGGTCCTTCAAGTCGCGCTTCTGTGCCTCGATAGGGGGGTCTTCGCTTTTTCGGTCCCTGATTATGTCTATTTCGCGGATGTCCTTCTCGCCTTCATCGTCGCCGTACTGGCTGTCGAGCGATACTATCCCCACTGCGTCCGCGTCCTGCTGTAATCGTTCAAAATCCGTGATGTCCATATCCATCTCTTCCGCCAGCTCTTCCTTGCGTGGCTTCCGGCCGAGATGTGCTTCCAGCGATTGCTTGGCGCGAGACAACTGGTGTGCCCTGGCCCTGACCAATCTCGGCACCCAGTCCATACTGCGAAGCTCATCAAGAATTGAGCCGCGTATGCGGGGCGAGCAGTATGTCTCGAATTTCACTCCTCTGCCGGGGTCGAACGCGTCGATTGCGTCCATCAATCCGAAAGTGCCTGAGCTGATGAGGTCGTCCAGTTCCACCTTGCCCGGCAGTTTGGTATGCAGACGTTCCGCTGTGTATCGAACAAGATAGCGGTAGTGCTCCAGCAAAAGGTTGCGGTTCTGCTCATCACGGGTTTTATGGAAATGTTCCCAGACGCGGTTGATATCAACCTGCCCATGGGGAGCAGGGTCGGGTTGCTGATTGGTCTTCACAAGATTCCTCCTTGAATTTTGTCCAAGATTAGCCATCTCGGTTTAAGACCCCTATATAAGTTCGTATTAGTTCAACGCCGAGTCCTATAACAACTCGACTGTTCGTTCGCCCACGATAAGTCGGCATCGTCTCGATATAATGCCGCGTATCCACATCCCTTATCGGTCTTTTCGCTGGCGACTTTAGTTAAACCTTGCTGCATCTGCCGATTCGCCGCAGCCGATATTAATTTTTCACTTCTCAGGCCATTTGCCCTATTGCGATTAATTGAAGCAACGTCCCGGACAGGATTCGTTCACCTGTTTTTGTCTGAGTAAATCCACCGCTATCCGCTGATTGAGCGAATTTTCCAGCATTTTGATTATCTGGCACCGCAGGTACTCGTCCCGGTTTTGTTCGAAAAGCATCCTTGCCTCTTCGTCGATTACTGGCGTTACCTCGAAGCTGCCGTTTGCTCCGAACTTGACGTTTTCACCGTCCTGAAGCACAAGCCGGTGGTTGCACGCGTGCTCCGCCAGCGCCTGGGCCATCAACCTCGAAAACTCATCCACCGGCAAATCCCTCGGCACAAAACCGCACGTGTGCATCGCGTTTATGTTTTGAATCAGGATTTTCTGCCTGCTCTGCGTGAAATTGATTATCTTGAACAGAACCTCGGTGATATTGTCCGTAGTTATTGTTGGCAGGTTCATATTCGGCCTCCCAGGCAACCTGCCCACATCCCGCATCGCATTTTGGCCGCTTCCCTGTTGCCTGGCTTCCAACTCAGTCGAGTCGCGAAGAACGATGACTCCCTTATCATCCCTGCACCTTTCCTTTCATCCCTGTTCCGCCTCGGCCTCTGTGCCGCAGGTCCGTTAATTATTTATTGGGCCGCCGTTTTCCTCCGGCCGCACCGTTTGCTCTTCTCTGCGTAATATCTTCCTTATCTCAAAAAGCGACTTCGTCTTCTTCATCTCCATAATCCGGCCCAGTCGCTCGAAAACCGATTCGTCGTACAGCCGATGTCCGCCCTGCGTCCACTCAGCTTCCCGTATTAATCCCATCGTTGTGTAGTTGTGGATTGTTTGCCTTGAAAAGGGGGTGTACCGAACCAGGTCGCCGATTCGATACAGCTTGACGGGCACTCTGAGCATCACACCTGTTGATCTTGTTCGCATTACCAACGGTTGCTCCTCTCGGTTTTATTACCGGCAGTGTTTGAAATAGCTTTTACGTTTTGTAAAATGTAAAAGACATTATGTTTGGCGTCAAGGGTTTTTTGGCTTTTTTTGAAGTTTTTTTGGAATATTTTTGAATTCGCTTTCTGCCCAATCCGGTGTCCGATAATATTTAGTTTTCAATCACCAATTTGCTCGTGGGGATAGCTATTTTCCACCTTATGTATCGCGGTCAGGCAGCCGATATAGCAAGCACTATTACCCGGTAAGCTATAAATACTATGGGACGACATTGCACCAAATCGAATGGACACACCGAAACCGGCGCCCCCGTTGTTTCTCTGCTTGAGCAGATAACGCCGCTGGCCCGGCAGATAAACTGCCTGGATATCGAGCGTATCGCTACAATTTGCGTCCGAAAGATTCCGAAGCTTCTCGATGCCCGTCTCGCCTCCCTCTACATTCTCGACGACGCCGGCGATATGCTCCATCTCCAGAAAAATAACCACCCGTACCTCATCAATAAAATCGTCTCGCTGAATCAGAATCCGCCTTCGCCTATGGTTATCGCCGCCGAGAGCAAAAAGCTCATTTACATCAACGACATTGACTCTCAGGCCGGGGTGGTCATAAAAAAGTCGCAAAGGCCATACGCCGGCAATTATGGGACGAAAAACTGCCTTATTGCCCCTCTTTTGTGCCAGGATAAAGTTGTGGGCGTGCTGAACCTTGCGGATAAGTCCGGCCCGCAGGGATTCACCAGCGATGATATCGCCTTAGTCGAGCTTGTCGGCCAGCTGGTCGGCGCGTCCATCGGCAATATCGCGATGTTTGAGCGAATCCAGCACCAGGCCCGGACCGACGGCCTCACCGGCTTAGTCAACCACAGGACGTTCTATGAGGTTCTCGAAAAGGAGCTGTGGCGGTCGAAGCGATACGGCGAGCAGATTTCGCTGATTATGGTTGATGTCGATAATCTCAAGACGATAAACGACAGCTACGGCCACCGCGCCGGCGACTTCGTCATAAAGGAAGTCAGCAACCGGGTTCAGGAATCGATTCGCCAGATAGATACCGCCGCAAGATATGGCGGCGATGAGTTCGCGATTATCCTTCCCAATACTTCGCTCACCGATGCGGCCGTCGTTGCCGAGCGTATGGTCGGTGTTGTTGCCAGCTCACCCGTTGTCTGGAAAAAAGAGGAGATTCCCATCTCAATCAGTGTGGGCCTGGGCCAGTATGACACCGAGGATACGCCTGATGATATTGCCAGCAGGAGCGACAAGGCGCTCTACGCCGCAAAACAGGCGGGCAAAAATACCTTCAAAATTTCCCAGCCGCATAAGAAATAGTCATCAGAACAAAGACAGCGTGCAGCGTACAGCGGGTAGTTTGTAAGTCCTAAATTCTAAACCCTAAATCCTAAACAAACTCGAATTACCAAATCACCAAATTCAAAATACAGTATTAGATAACACTTATGATTTTGCGATTTTTGGAAAAAAGTTTGGGAAGAAATTTGCGGATAAACGTTACAGTTAGCCCAGATTAACGAATATGGGCAAGATGGAGAAGCCCTTCGACGTGCTGTGCTTGCTCAGGGTAAAATGGGTAAGGCGAAAAAATATTTTCATCTGAAAAAGTGTTCGAAAAGTGGTCCAAATTGGGGTCAAATTGATAAAAAGTGAGGTCATTTTGACAAAAAGTGAGCCGAAATGCGCGCGTTTTGATGGTTTTTGATACCCTTTTTTGAGTTCGATATATTAGCGGAATTAATTGTAAAGCTGGGCAGTTTCCTCTTGGCAGCTTACCGTGTTTAGCGTACAGCGTGTAGCGTGCAGCGTTCAGTTTAAGACGCAAGGGAGAAGATGCTCGATACTGGATGCTGGATACCCGATACTAGGGGGAGTTTTGATTGTCGATTGGCGATTGTGGGATGCGGATAAAAGGGCGGGGAAAGATTGCCCGGGGTCTCGAAAAACGGCCTATTTTATTGGCCAGCCGATTTTTTTAGCCACTGATTGCACTAATGGACACAGATTTAGTCATCTGGGGATTCAGTATCTCTAATTTCTCGCGAAGCGCGCGACCATCTTTGTTCAACAACGATCTTTACGCTAAAAATAGGGGTTACCAAGTTACAAAAACTCGTAATTGCTAAAAGCCGTTACTATAGTTTTATAAATTTAGCTAAAAATCTCGGTCTTGCGTAAAAAGCCCTTGATGTGGAACCGTGACCAGCGCCTTTTGTCCTCGGCTGAATGTAATATCCCATTTTGCCTGTTAAAGCATGAAAGCCCTTATTAGGATCAAGCAACGTTGTTCTGACAAGGTCATAATCCGCTTTCACAGCATCATACAACTCGCCATGTAAATCAAATTCTATGACAGAATGAATATAGCTTGGCTCATCAACATTTTTACCAACAGTCCTCGCCACAACCACTATTTTCTTAAGCTTGGCGAGAAGATGGCTTTCCTCAAACTTCTTCTGGCAAACATTTACAGGGTCGATCATCGTAATGGCCATCGTTTCCTTGAATGCAATTTCCCCGCCTTTTTTGTGCTTGAGTGGAATCGATTTTAATTCCCATGAGCCAAAATTGGGTGACTGAGCTGAATTAAGGGGCATTTCAAGATAACGCTCACATACATGTCCTGCCCAACCTTTGTTTACTCTGCCATTCTGGTATATCGTTACATTATATTTATGAGCAAGCTCATGAAGCTCTTTGCCGACAAGCTTTTTGAGATTCTTTATGGCTTCTGCTCTCTCCATTGTGCCTCTCGCCTATAAAGCCAATTCGCAAACTTCCTTGGGATTTAAAAAAGTCGCTTGTTCCAAAACATCTCCGATCCTTGGTATTGCCATTTGGTCAAGATACTTCCGCTCTAAATCAATACCAACGAATTTTCTGTTGTTCCTCAATGCCACCACACCTGTCGTAGCACTGCCGCAGAAAGGATCGAGAACAATATCTCCTTCTTTGCTTGTGGCTAAAATTATTCGCTCCAATAATGCTTCCGGCTTCTGTGTAGGATGCTTGCCATATTTTTTCTCGCCATTTTTAGGTGTTGCTATTGCCCAGACACTTCGCATTTGCTTGTTAGGTTTTTTTATAAAGTCCTCACCCCAATTTCTATCCTTCACCAGTTTATAGTTGAAGTAATGCTTCGCCTTTTTGTCTTTTCTGGCCCACAACAGTGTTTCATGACTTGCGGTGAACATTCGACAGGCAAGATTCGGGGCGGCATTCGGCTTAAACCAGCAAATATCGTTTATAAGATGCCATTCCTGTTTCTGTAAGGCAAACCCGCATGCGTAAATAGAATGGTAAGTGCCTGATATCCATAAAGAACCGCTTGGCTTCAATACACGACGGCAGGCCTTAATCCAGTTGTAATGAAATTGGAAATCTTCTTCTATTCCTTTACTTTTATCCCAGTTGCCTTTATTTACGCTGACACGTTTACCGGCATGGCAGGTAAATCCGCCGTTGGAAAGATTGTAGGGCGGATCGGCGAATATTAAATCGATACTTTCTTCTGGGAGGTTGCTTAATATTTTAAGGACATCACCATTGTATATTCGTATATTTTTATCTGAGTAATATGCTTGCATAAGTTAAATTCCATTAATTCCTGACATGAGCATATGTCTACCTGACCAATTCCAATACGTCACATCTTGTTCTATAAACAACCATTTTATCACTTTAAGAAGCAATTCTATAGAAAAACCAACCTCGAAAGTTGGTATGAGTTCTTTGCGAAGAATATCTTCTGGGTCATTACACAGAAATACCAAGTCGATTAGTTTTAATAGACGCTGATAGCTGATACTATCTTTTTGTTTTTTCTCTTTTAGGTCATTGGCGATATCATTGTGTTGAGGGTTATCTTTGCCATTCAAAAATTTATAACCTTCTACGTGAATAATAAAGTCAAATCCTTTATTTAGCCAAACTGGTCTTGTTAAATAAATTCTATTCCCACCTGTTAAAGTTTCTACATTGTAATGATAATTAGACGTTTTTTCTTTATTGCCAGTCCCAGCTTTTTCTTTGACCAAATTATCTAATAATAAAACCCGCAAGGAATTTCTGTCTTTCTCGTGATTACCCGCAATATTGTCTAATTTTATTGTTAAGTCTATTTCTGGATGTAAGGGCATTGTCTGTATCTCTTTCGGTTTTCTAACAACAATTAAACTGTTTGTATAAAACTGTTTCCGCCAGTATAAGAAGTTTCCATTGCTTCTTCACCCCTTTCCCATCGACCACCACAAAGATTTTATTTGCCTGATTATCTTATTCTACGGTTTAAAGAAAAAACAAACAAGGCAATTTTGAAAACGGCGTATAACAATGCCTAATGTGTGATTTAGTTATTTCCTTATTAATGTAGAAGCGAGCGAGATTGTCTGCTCGGTGTAATTCTGAATGCAATCGCAAATATAAAATTACCCTATGGAACTCTCTTTAACTCGATATATATAAACAAGGTTATAATTTACGCAGATCACTCTCAAAATCTTCATAGGTAACTTTATTATACTTTTTAAGAACCCTCTGAATCTCTTGCACAGCTTTATTTACTCCGCCTTCTCCGTAGAAATCTTTAAGCTTCTCAATAACTTTGTCATCAATTACATTCTTTAAATCTTCGAAGAACTCTTTCAATTCCATTTTAACATTATTGGCCATCACATTCCGTTCATATACTTGCAGAAGACGAAATAGAATTCTTAAACCTTTATTGGTCAATAAAAATCCATCTATATCACTTGCATACTCTGGAAAAGTTTTCCTTGCAAGAATAAAGACTTCTCGAAGTTTTTGATATGGTGTATCAATGTCATTTGTGTCGTGTTGATAGAGATGGTATTTTCCCCCTATGAAATTATTATTAAGAATTGCTGAAACTAAGGTGTTTAGTGTTATTTTTCCTTTCTTCTTGGCAAGGGCTTCGGGGATAAACACCTTTTTCCTTAAGGGAGATCCATTAGATTCATTAAGATTTTTAACTACCTGAACCGCCTGTTTCTCAACGTATTCTTTAGGGTTCTGCTGAGGATCCCAATCAAAATCTGCTTGAAGTACAAGAATAAGATTTCTATCGATTTTCTTCTGACCAGAATTAATTTCAATGAACGTCTTCATTTCTTTATGCTGGTCGATATTTTCAATAGTTACAACTGGTATAAAATTTTGCTCTTGATATATTTCGTCAACCTTTGAAAAACCCAAAAGACGATGCTGGCCGTCAATTACACGGCAAGCTGAAAAATGGGAAGGAATATTTATTTTGACAGTTCGGGGGCAATCGCTTCTGCTTAAAGGATTAACGCATAATTGGTCGCCATCAGGGCAACTGAGCAAAATAGAATTAGGAAATGTAAAGATATTTCTATGTTCTATTTTCCTGGCAATGTCTCCTATTCTTCCTTTGTCAAGCATTCTCTGGTATCCCGCATCTTCTCTTTTTCTCCTAAAGATATAACAGTACTCTAAAAGATTTTTTGCGGTATCTACATATGCATAAGCACGAACATTGTCGCCAAGATAAAATTGAATGGCATCCTTTTCTACGGTTGTTTTATTTGGCGGAATAACGCCTAAGAAACTATATAGATCATTTCTTGCCCATCGCCCAATTTTATCACGAGCATCACAAAAATATTCGAAGTCGTATGACGTCAACCAATAATTTTGTTTCTCCGGGGAAATGACTATGTTGTCCAATGGACAATCTGGTTTACCGCTAAGATCGAAATAAATCCGTAATGCTTTATATGTATCTGGCACTCCATATTTACCGTAAATAAGAGTCTTAGTTTCTTGTTTTTCTAATCGGGAGAAAAAATAGTTGGCTTTCTCACCGCGATCTCTTTGTTGCTTAGACGTTTCGATTAGAAACATGGTTTTAACATTTTTATCTTTGAACAACAAATCTACTTGAGCAATATCTCTACCATTTTTCTTTATGATATCTTCATTCCCACAGGCAACTAATTCAAGTCCCAAGTCAATCAATAAATTACCAAGCGGCTGTATCTTCGGATCGGTTAGATTGTTAATCTTGTCTTTAGCTTCCTTCGTATCCATTAGAACTCCTCATCTTGTAATGTATTATAACAAGATCTTGGGCTTTATGTCGAAAATCAGGAAATATCATGCCTATTTCCAAAACCGAATCTTCCGGCCAGTAACGTTGACAGGCAAAGGTGCGATTCTCTCCACGAGCCGTTTCCGACCATAAAATGGCAATATATCGTCAAACCGACAATAAAAGCAACTGTTTTCACCGCGAAACGGAGAATGCAACTTCTTCTTTTTTCTTGTTTTAGAATTGTGCAATTAACCGCCTTAATTTTCCGACCCCACAATACTGCAAGGACTGTCTTACGTCAATAAACGGTTTTACCCTGCCATCCACCTTCGTTAGGAACTACGGTGGACAGGCTCGCCAAGGGCGGAGATGGCAGGGCTAAATATTTTAAGGAAGAAAAAACCCCTCACGCGGCAAACCCGGCAATAAAGTTGCCGGGCTAAACATTATTTGGATGACCCTCCTTCGTTCTGCGAACTACGGAGGGTAAACGCCGGCATAAATGACGGGGCTAAATATTATTTGGATGATCCTGAAGCCCTTCGACGCGAATAAACTCAAAACCCTGCCACTCGCCAAGGGCGGAGATGGCAGGGCTAAATATGGATGCGGAAGTCGGACAAAGTTTTATCGGCGGAAGTTTTTAAGAAAGGCGGGTTGTGAATTGACGCGGGAGAAGGTATAATCAATTGTTAGTAGCGTATAGCGTATAGCGGGTAGCGTATAGTCAGGATATTGGCGAGGAACGGATATGTCAGGACATTCGCACTGGTCGAGTATAAAGCACAAGAAGGCGTCGGCGGACGCGAAACGCGGCAAGTCGTGGAGCAAGGTTGCGCGAATGATAATAATGGCGGCCAGGAAGGGCGGAGGCGACCCGAACACGAACCTGTCGCTGCGATACGCGATAGACAAGGCCAAGTCGGTCAGTATGCCGAAGGACACGATAGATAAGGCGATAAAGAAGGCGACTGGCGGGGCCGACGGGGTCAATTTCGAGGAGATGGTTTATGAGGGATATGGTCCGAAGGGCGTCGCGGTAATGGTGGACGTGCTGACGGACAATCGTGCCCGCACCGTCTCGGAGATAAAGAAGATGTTCGAACGTCACGGCGGGGCGCTCGGCGCGACCGGATGCGTTGGGTGGATGTTCCACAAGAAGGGTTTGATAACGGTAAAGACGGAGGCGGTGAAAGAGGACGATTTGATGGAGATAGCGCTGGGCGCCGGTGCGGAGGATATGCGGAACGTTGGGGGGATTTATGAGATAACCTGTTTGCCCGCGGCTTTTGAGGGGTTGAAGAAGGCGCTGGAGGCCAAGTCGATACCGATGGAGGTGGCGGAGGTTTCGATGGTGCCGACGAGCGAGATTCCGATAAGCGACCCGGAGACGGCGAGGAAGATAGTGGCGTTGATGGATGAGTTCGAGGACCACGAGGACGTTCAGAACGCATACGCCAACTTCAATATTCCGGATGATATAATGGCGAAGGTTTCGTCGTAATTTTGCCGGGGTTAGCGGGGAGGTTTTTGCTCGAGGTCATTTATTCGCTGGGTCGCGAAGAAATATTTATCCTCATCAAGTCGACTTAGGGCTTTTCTGCCCGGGTACATCAGCTTGAACTGTTCGCGGAAGCCATCTTCAATCTGCACGGCTATTTTGTAATTTTGCAGGGCTAAATCCGTCTGGCCGAGGTCTTCGGCGATTTGGGCGAGGCGGAGGCGCAGGTCGGCGTCGCCGGGGTAAAGCGAGACGGCGATGGAGGCACTATCGAGGGCTTTATTGAGCCATGAGTCGTTTTGGCCGGACTGCAAGCGTGCGTAGAGAGAATACACTTCGGCGAGCGCATCAAAATTTTTGTAATCCTGGGGGTTTCTCTGTGCGGCGGTAAAGAGCGCCTGTTCGGCGTTATTGAATATTTGCTCTTTTTGCGTATCGGAGCGATAGAAGCTCTGGATGTAGAGCCGGCCATTCATAGCCGGGGCGTCGGGGCTGAGAGGGTCGTCATCTGTGGCGGCGTCGAGGAAATTATGGGCAAGCTGGGCCTGACCGAGTTCCACAGGAGAGCGGGCGGCGGCGATTTCGGCGGTGCTTTTCGCGACGGGCAGCAGGGCGTAGTTGAAATATGCGAAACCGATTATTAGGGTAACAATAACAGCGGCGGTTTTCAGCCACAGTGGCGAGGAAATCACAGATTTCTGCTGATTTTGAGTTTGTGTATTCAGAGCGATAAGGCAGGCGAGCACGGCGAAGAAGGCGGTGAGGATGCCCGGCTCGAAAATGGCGAAGTCGATGAGGTTGTGAATTATAACACCGAGGATGCCGCAAAACAGGGCGGCGGCGGTGAGGCGTGTGTTTTGCAGGTTATATTCTTTGGGGGTAGTGGTTTGCAGGGTTTTTACGAACAGAGCGAAGCCGACGGCGAAGGCGGCGGCGGGGGCCATGTAGGCAGTAAACAGGACGAAAAGTTTTTCATCGAAAGTTTCCGCGGTGTTCTGGGGCAATATAAAGGGGCGAAGGATGATAATGACCATCGCGGTGACGATGGCGCAGAGGGTGGCGAAGTTTGCGAACCTGCGGTTTGGCGGGGTTTCGAGGGTTTTAGGGTCGGCCAATGAGGTTCGCCAAAGCGGCGAGAGAATGATTATGAGAAAGCCGAGGAGGGCGAGCGGGCCATATTGCGTGAGGATACTCAGGATAAAGCAGTGCGGGTCGGAGACGGTTTCGGGAGCGGCGGAAGGTTTATATTGAGGATAATAGGACGAGAAGTTTCCGCCGCCTACGCCGGTGAGGTGATGGTCGAGGAACATTTGCGCCGAGGCGCGCCAGTATTGCCAACGGGCGAGCATCGAGTTGCCGCCCGGGAGTCGGCCGAATTTGAGGCCGAACCAGGCGACGAGCGGGACAAGGGCGATAGTGCCGATAACGCAAGCGGTGAGGATGATATTTTTGGATAGTTTAGGCCTGGTGCTGCGCAAGAGAAAAGCGAAGATTGCGATGGCGATGAGAAATGCGGAGATAGCGCCTTTGCTGCGGGTTATGAAAAGACCGAAAAGGACGACGGCGAGGATGAGGACGGCGAGGGCGCGGTTACCGGAGAGCGAAGGGAAGGATTTGCGATTTTTGAGCAGCTCAGCCAATATCGCGATGGCAGCGAAAGACGTGAGGATGGCGAATGAGCCGGCGGAGTTGCCGGTGGAGAAGGAGCCGCGGACGTCTTTTGAGTAGATGCGGTGTTCGAGGAGGATATGATTGAAGGAGTTTCGAGTAATGCCGAGGGGCTGGAGTATCGCGTCGGGATCGTCCTGGTACTGCTGAATGATAATGTCGTTTTCGATGAAGAACTGGTCGGCGGACTGGAAGGCGGCGACTACGCCGAGCGAGGCGAGGGTAATGAGGAGGATTTTAATTTTGGTGTGGGAGTCGAGGAGATGTGCGAGCATTACCGCCATAAGGATAGGGGCCAGGAGGGTTATGGCAGAGGTGATTGCGGCGCGTTTGTTGGCGGCGTAGAAGGTGGCAAGTATCAGCCCCGTGATGAGTATTGCCAGGCCTGTACCCATAGCCGTAATTTTGAATGGGGGGCGTCCGCTGAAAAGTTTGGCAAGGCGCCAGAGGAGGAAGGCGAAAATAAGCGTCCCCGAAACACACAGGGAAAAGACAGTGTCGTTAATGACAAATTGTATCGGCGAGGGCTGGGGAGCAGGGGCTTCGGAACTGGTAGCGCGGAGGGCGATGACGACAATGCAGCAGACGAAGAGAATATTTTCAAACAGCAATACCGCCTTGCTCTTTGAGTTGTCGGTTTTGGTTTCAGGGTTTGTCATTTTGCCTCTGGCGGATAAATTTTGGCGGTTGTTTCCAGTATCGCGATAATCGCCAGGACCATAATGGTTTGAACGAAGATAAGTATAGCGCCAGCGAGGTTGACCTGATAGAGGAAAGTTGCGCCGATGCCTGTGGTGAGGGTAGCCAAATAGAGGGTCAGGACGGTCTGGGTGTCGGTGAGGCCGAGTTTTCTTAGTCGATGAGAGAAGTGCTGTGTGTCGCCGACGAATGGGGATTTTCCCCGGCTTAGCCGAAGGGCGGTTACTGTGATAAAATCATAGAGGGGAACGGCCATTGAGATGAGTGGGATTAGGACGGGATACCAGGCGCCTGAGGCGGCCTGATGGTAATAAGTTGTTCTAAGGGAAATGACGGCAAGGATAAAGCCGAGCGGCAGAGAGCCGGCGTCGCCCATAAAGATTTTGGCTGGCGGGAAGTTGAAGACGAGGAAACCGAGAAGTGTTCCGATGAAGAGCAGGGCAAGTGCGCCGATGAACACCTGACCGCTGAGAGCGGCGGCGGTGAAAAGAATCGCGGCGACTATTGAGGCGATGCCTGCTGCGGCGCCATCCATATTATCGAGGAAATTGAATACGTTGATAATGAGGACAATCCAGACGGTGGAGAGAAGTGAGGTAACGAGCTTGCTATGGATGAAAAATTCGAGGCGGATATCGGCGGCAAAAGCGGCAACGAAGGCGACGGCGAACTGAACTATGAGCTTGAAGTATGGGCCGAGGCGTTTTTTGTCGTCCCAGAGGCCGAGGACGAACAATGTGAAGATACAGCAAAGGACGATGATGAGCTGGTTTGTTCTGCCGATGAAGCCGGGGGCGTGAATGGCGGCGGACTCGTCGAGTGCCAATCGGCCCGGTTCGACTAAGAATTTTACGATTAAAATACCTGCGACGAGGAAGGAGAAGATAGTTATAACGATAGCGATGCCGCCGCCGAGGGCGATTGTTGAGCGATGGTATCTGTCTTCGGTGGGGCGGGCGACGAAGCCGACGCGCGTGGTTATATTTTTGACAAGCCAGGTCAGAATAGCGGACGCTGCGAATGACGCGACGAGCAGGATTATTGCCAGGTATTTCAGTGTCACGTTTTCAGTTGCTCCAGTAAACGGGTTCGGACTTTGGTGAAGAAATGCTGGTAATGCGGCTCTCTGTAGTCAGGGTAGGTGTAATCGAAATGTCGCCAGTTGCCTTTTTCATAAATGAGCGTTACCTCGGCGAACATTTTATTGCCGATGTAGATGCGATGCGAGAAATTTTTTGTTGAGGCGAGGATTAGTTTTGATAGTTCGATGATGCCGGGGTCAAGGTTGACGGGGCGGGGAAGGGGCAGTTTCAGCGAGCGGGCGAGTTTTTGTTCGAGTTTGTTGGTTGTGTGTTTGATTTTGGCGAGTTTGCCGGGGTCGATTAGTTTTTCGAGCGTGACAAACTGACGCAGGGCGTTGGGGCCGAGTTCATCTTTATAATAGTCGGTCTGGGTGAAGGGCCAAACGTCGCTTGCCAAGTCAATTATTCCAAAGGATTTGCTTATTGCCTTTACCGCTGCGGCAAGGGCGGTTTCATTCGCGGCGAGGATGCCGATGAACAATTTCACAGGTTGAGGGTTTTGTATATTCCACATAGTGACGGCATAATCTGGATTCCTGCTTCCGCAGGAATGACAATCATGCGTTTAGTTTTTGTTTCAAAGAGTTCACTAATTCCACGGTTTTGGCGACGGCGGTATCGACGGGGATGAGGGTTGGTTTCGGCTCGGTGCGGAGCTTGAGTTCGACGTTGCCGGTGGCGAGCGCCTTTTTGCCGACGGTGATTCGGACGGGAATACCAATCAAATCGGCGTCTTTGAATTTTACGCCTGCGCGTTCGTCGCGGTCGTCCAACAAAACCTCAATGCCCTTATTTTTCAATTCGCCGTAAATTTTATCAGCGGCCCCAACGACTTCGGCGTCATCCTGATTGACCGATACGATGATGACCTCGAAGGGGGCGATGCTGATGGGGAAGATTATGCCGTTGTCGTCATTGGCGGCTTCGATTGCCGAGGCGACGATGCGGTTGATGCCTATGCCGTAGCAGCCCATAAGGCAGGGGTTTTCTTTGCCCGAGTCGTCCAAGAAGTTGCAGCCCAGTTTCGATGAGTATTTGGTGCCGAGTTTGAAGACCTGGCCGACTTCGATGCCGTGTTTGAAGAACAGTTTTTTGCCGTTGTGTGTGTCACCTTCGAGGGCATTACGAATATCCGCGACGATAACGTTATCGCCTGATAGCGGAAAGTCCCTGCCGGGAACAATATTTTTGACGTGGTAATCGGTTTTGTTTGCGCCTGTAACGCCGACGGGCATAGCGGCGACGGCGTGGTCGATAATCAGTTTTGAGACCTTGCCCGCAAGACCCATTGGCCCGGCGAAGCCGGCGTCAGCGAAAGTTATCGGAGGTATGGCTGACTCAGGCGCCAAATGAAATTGGGATCCAGTATGGGACCGGAGTTTTTCTTCGTTAACCTCGTGGTCACCACGCAATAGAACCACAACGGTTTTAGACCAAATGTCCTTAAGATTACAAAGAAGAGATTCTACATTTTTCCATGCAGCAGAAAATTTATTCCCAAAACGGTTAGGATCTTCTTTGGCCACTTGATTTAACTTAGACACAAATTTAAAGATTCTAGTTGATTTAGAAGATGGTGTTTCTTCATGAGTTGAGATATCTGAAGATGATGATAAAAAGGGAGAGAAGGCCTCCTCCGATCCATGAGGTAATATGATACTATCTAGTTCATGATCCCCTAATGATTCAAGTAGCTTTGACAAGGATTTTGCAACTCTATCCATGTCGTTTATTGTTTTAGAAATATGATCCTCGGTGCCGCACCAATATATTAATGTCTTAACCATTTCTTTTGGTTTTGTTCCTAAATATTTGCATACGGCGTCGATTGAGCCGACGTTTGGCGTGTGGATTTCTTCCGGTTTAGGCGGGTTGGCGATGGGTTTTGCTTTAGGTAACGCATCGACGGCGGCTTTTTCGATATTTGCGGCATAACTCCCGTCTTCGGTATATACGATAACGTCTTCACCCGATGGGCAGGGGATGGTGAACTGGTGCGAGCCGGAGCCGCCCATTTCGCCTGATTCGGCTTCGACGATGACGTAGTCGAGACCGCAGCGTTTGAAGATGCGCTTATAGGTCTCATACATATTCCAGTATTCTTTATCTAAGCATTCGGGGGTCGCGTGGAAGCTGTAGGAATCCTTCATAATGAATTCCCGGCTGCGGAGGACGCCGAAGCGGGGGCGGAACTCATCGCGGAATTTGAAGCTGATTTGGTAAAGGTTAATGGGCAGTTGCTTATAGGATTTGATTTCGCCCGCGGCGACGCTTGTAACGACCTCTTCGGCGGTCGGGGCAATAACGTTCCAATGGTCGTTTCTATCCTTAAATCTTGCCATTGTTGGGCCGTAATCGACGTCGCGGCCTGTCTGCTGCCAAAGCTCAATCGGCTGCACCGAAGGCATTAAGATTTCCTGTGCGCCGGCCTTGTTCATTTCATCGCGGACGATGCCGATTACCTTGAGCAGGCATCGCCAGCCGAGGGGCAGGTAGGTATATGTGCCGCTGGCTAATTTACGCATAAGCCCGGCACGGAGCATAAGTTTATGACTCGGAATCTCCGCGTCGGCGGGGGCTTCCTTGACCGTCGGTATCAACATTTTACTGTATCGCATAATAGACCTAAGACCTAATCCGCCCGCGGCGGACAGATATTAAACAATCGATTGCGGTTTATAATGCAAAAACCTCGTTGTTGCAAGGGTAAAACGCATTGGGTCTGCGGTAACAAGGAAAAGAGCATTTCAGTATTAATACTGGAATTTGCTGTTGTTTTTTGGTTAGGGATTTGGTATATTTGCAAAATATAAGGTTATCGTGCCGCCAGAGGCCATTACATGCCAAGATTAGTAAATGGAGACGCCCGAAGGGGCAAGAAGGAGAGTGTATTGATGAAGACCCGCATTAATTCAAAAAAGAATATCACTAGGCCTGTCCTCCGTAGCTTCAGCGAAGGAGGATTTACATTAGTTGAGCTGCTGGTGGTGATAGCGATAATCGCGCTGCTGATGGCTGTTTTGCTGCCGGCTTTGAACAAGGCCAGGACCCAGGCGAAGCGGATTGTGTGTTTGAACGGCCTGAAGCAGCTTGTGACGGCCTGGATGACATACGCGGATAACTCCGACAGCAAACTTGTTAATGGCGGGCAAGCTCCGTCTAATAATTCCCCCGTGGTGACGGAGACATATTGGTGCACGAGTTTCCACACAGCGGCCGATCTTGGATATGACTGGAACTGGAATACGGCGAACTGTACACCCGGCACGCCGGTGTTGACATACGAACAGAGGGTAGAGAAGCTAAAGAAGGGCGCTCTTTATAGATATTGCCAGAACTTAAAGGTTTACCGCTGCCCGGAGGCCGGTAAAGATATGCACCGGACATATATTATGCCCACTCCTATGAACGCGTGGTGGCAACTTGGCGGAGCAACCGATTATCCTGTCAGTAAAGTGGCAAAGAGGTTGGGGCAGATTAAAAATTCAAAAGAGAGGGTTGTGTTTTTTGAGGAGAGGGAAATATCCCCCGATGCTTTCCAGTTTCCATACACTATGCCCGGTATTAATCTCTGCGATGCTCCAAGCATTATGCATGGGGATGGGGGAAATTTCGGTTTTGCCGATGGACATTCTGAATACCATAAATACGAATGTGCAGAGACGATTAAATGGTGCAAATTAGGCCCGTCATACAATCCCACGGTAGCGGCAGATACCTGCTTTAACTCTGTTACGCCGCCCAAAGACCGTATATGGTTAAAGAAAGCGATATGGGGTGATTAACCGTCGTAAGATAAGCGGTTTTTGAATCAGCAGTTAAAGGGCATATGCCTTGATTGGTATATGCCCTGTTCTTTGTGGTTGATTACGGTTAGGATGATAATCGGAGCCGGGTTAGTAGGTTATGGTCAACCGATTGGCCCCAGAGGTAAAAAAATATTGAAGAAAAACAAGGGTTTTACATTGGTTGAGCTTTTGGTGGTTATCGCGATAATCGCGTTATTAATGGCCGTTTTGCTGCCGGCTTTGAACAAGGCCAGGACCCAGGCAAAGCGTATTGTGTGTTTGAACGGGCTCAAGCAGCTTGTGATGTGTTGGATGACATACGCGGATAACTCCGACAGCAAACTTGTTAACGGCGGACAGGCAGGTGGTCAACCGGTCTATGGCTGGGTGAAGGAGCCGTTTTGGTGCACGGCTAATTTCGCAGTAGGAACAGTCCAGGGTTGGGACTGGGATTGGAAGTATATGAATGGGTGGGACGGTTATACCGGTACGGGATTGACGTATGAACAGAGGTTAGAAAAGCTGAAGGGAGGCGCTCTTTATAGATATTGTCAGAACTTAAAAATTTTCCGTTGTCCCGAGGCCGGTAAAGATATGCACCGGACGTATATTATGCCCACTCCTATGAATGCGGCGTGGTTGCAGAGTGATAACGCGACAGGGGTGAATGGTTACCCCGTAAGTAAGGTGGCAAAAAGAATGGGGCAGATTAAAAAATCGAAAGAGAGGGCCGTGTTTTTCGAGGAAAGGGAGATATCCTCCGATGCCTTCCAGCTTCCGATAGATTGCTCATATGGGCTCTGCGATCCTCCAAACATTATGCATGGAGATGGGGGGAATTTCGGTTTTGCCGACGGGCATGCTGAATATCATAAATACGAATGTGCAGTGACGATTGCATGGGGAAAAGGTGGTACTGCACCCTCGTGTTCAGAGACATGCTTTATGAACAAAGATTACAAATGGCTGAAGAACGCTGTATGGGGAGAGTAAGATAAACGGCAGGAAAACATTGGCTTTTGAATCAGCAGTTAAAGGGCATATGCCTTGATTGGTGTATGCCCTGTTTTTTGGTTGATTATGGGGGAGGAAAAGACATAACATAAGATAACCGCGGAAGTCGCGGGAAAACGACCGAGGACCCTTCTTCGTCCCTAAGGGACTGCGAAGGGCAGGCAGAAGGCAGTGGTGAAAACAAAAATATTGAAGAAAAACAGGGGGCATGTCCTCCGTAGCTTTAGCGACCTGTCCTCCGAAGCCCTTCAGGGGCGAAGGATGGAAAGAGGATTTACGCTGGTCGAGCTTTTGGTCGTTATCGCGATAATCGCATTGTTGATGGCCGTTTTGCTGCCGGCCCTGACCAAGGCCAGAAGAGCAACAAAGCGCGTCGTTTGTATGAGCAATATGAGGCAGCTTATTACCGCTTGGATGGCTTATGCCGAGAACAACGACGGCAAAATTGTTAACGGCGGGCAATACCCGCCCCCGCCCAACGATACGCCCCCCACCAACCCTCGCGTAACGGAGCCGTACTGGTGTTCGGGTACTCACTCAACCGCCGACCCCGGTTATGACTGGAACATTGGAGGCGACTGGCATGGTCTACAATATTGCACACCCAGCACACCGGTTCTGACTTATGACGAGAGGGTAGAAAAATTGAAGAAGGGCGCTCTTTACAGGTATATTCAAAATCTGAAGGTTTACCGCTGTTCAGAGGGCGCGAAAAATTTACACCGGACGTATTCTATACCGCTATCGATGAATGCCCACAGTGCTGGAATGGAAAATCCTATTACTGGAATTCATAAAGAGGGAAAGGTATTTAAGAGAACTGGGGAGATTAAAAGAGGTGCTGAGCGGCTGGTGTTTATAGAAGAGGTATTGATGACGCCGGATGCTCTGCAAATATGTGCAGACCAGGCTATATGGCAACCGTATCCCGACTGGCCCGGTGTTATGCACGATACCGGGACGACTGTTGGAATGGCTGACGGGCACTGTGACTTCTGGAGATGGCAATGTCAGGAAATGATTGATGCACTCAAGAAATCACCGCCCGAGCAACCAGATACTACGACGTGCAAGAAAGACATTGTCAAATTCCAGGTGGCTGTATGGGGTGACTCGCTTAAATATCATCCGGCCGCAAGTGATATGCCGTAATTTCAGGAGCGGATGTTGAACGTAATCATTTGAGATTACAAACAAAGGGCATATATTATATATGCCCTGTTTTTTTGGTTGATTATCGATAGGGCAGGGTTGATAATCGTGTCGTTGAATTTACCGCAATTTGGATTAGGAGCAGTTAATGGCGCATAGATATGTAAGCGAGATAGCACCTGGCGAGGTGATTGACGATATCTACCTTGTCAAAGAGCCGATTCTGCGGAGCACGTCGCGGGGCGATTTGTATATAGCGATGTTTCTTTGCGATAAGACCGGCCAATTGAACGGCCGGGTCTGGCAGGCAAGCGAGGCGATGTATGGCGAGCTGCCCAAGCCGGGGTTTGTGCGGATAAAGGGCAGGAGCGAGGTATATCAGAATTCGCTGCAGGTGGTTGTGAATAATATCAGCGTGATAGATTCGAGCAAGGTGAACATAGAGGAATATCTCGCTCACACGGACAAAGACGTGGACAAGATGCTCGCGGAGGCGAAGCGGATTGTGGGCGGGGTGAAAAATAAGCAGTTGAAAGCGATTGTGGACGAGTTTTTGGCGGACGAGAAGCTGATGAAGAGTTTTTGCCGTTGTCCGGGCGGTATGTCGATGCACCACGATTATATCGGGGGGCTTTTGGAGCATACCTGGAATATGCTGAGGGTGGCGGGGGCGATATTGCCTTTGTATCCGGAGGTGCAGGCGGATTTGGTGCTGGCGGGGATTTTTATTCACGATATGGGTAAGACCGAGGAGCTTACCTACGATACGGCTTTTTCATATACGGATTCAGGGCAGCTCATCGGGCACATAACCAAGACGATTATTATGCTGTACAAAAAGGCGGACGCATTGGCGGCCAAAGGCGTGCAGATTGACGCAGCGATTCTGGATTCGCTGGGGCATATCATTTTGTCGCATCACGGGGAATATGAGTTTGGCTCGCCCAAGCTGCCCGCGACGGCGGAGGCGTTTATGGTCTGCTATATCGATGACCTCGATGCCAAAATGAACCAGGTGACGCGATTGATTGAGGATGAGCCGGGCGATTCCAACTGGACGGGCTGGCAAAAACCGCTGGAAACGAAGTTGTATCGCAGGCGGATTGATTAGCGGCGACAATTATAAAATTGCGTAACTCGTTTGCCGACAAGAGGATACAACAGATAGTTTTTTTATTTTAACAGGACGAATTTTCTTTGCATTTGTGCGCTGAATCGCGTAGAATTCTTGTTACTACTGGTAGTATAAGTAGGGACATCCCTGTTTGCATATCGGCTTTAGCATGTTAATTGGGTAGTCGTTGGGAAATAAAAAGACAAACATCCAACATTATTATTCTAATTTTGGAGGCACAAAAAATGAACTGGAACGAACTCATAGCTGACCCGGTACGCCAAATGCTGACGAGGATACTGGCCTATCTTCCAATCCTGCTTATCGCATTAATAATCCTGATAGTGGGCTGGATTGTGGCCAAGGTAATCAGGCGGGCAGTTGACTGGCTGCTTAAGACAGTACGCTTCGATGTAATGGCGGACAAAGCGGGGATATCAGAAGTTCTCAGGAAAGGCGATTTGAAGATTACCGCCCGGGAGGTGGTAAGCGGCCTGGTTTACTGGCTGATTATCATTATGGTTTTAGTGATGACAGTCGATGCACTGGGGCTGCCAAAGGCAGCGGATGTTCTTACGAGCTTATTCGCTTATGTCCCCAAGGTGATAGCGGCCCTGCTCGTTCTGGTGGTTGCAATGTTTCTGGCCAGTTTTGTATCGGAAATAGTTCGCACGGCTTGCGGCAACGCGAATCTGCCCAGACCCGAGCTAATTGCCGGCGTAAGTCGATGGGCGATTATAATCTTCGCGGTGACTATTGCGATGGAAGAGCTTGGTATCGCACCGCTTCTGGTGGGTACGGCCTTCAATATTATCCTCGGCGGAGTCGTCTTTGCACTGGCGCTTGCCTTTGGATTAGGCGGCAAGGATGCCGCTGCAAGGTATCTTGAGGAATTAAGGCAAAAACGCTCCGGGAAATAATGAAGAGTTAACCTGTCCCGGTAATGAAAAACTGTTTCGAGTCGGCATAAAAAACGAAATCGCGGGTGGTGCGCCTCCGGTGTGTCTGAGAGAAGACCTGTAAATAATCTAAAACAGGAGACAGGATAGTCATCTGCAAAATTTATGAAAGGGAAATCAAAAAATACAAGAAAACCTTAAATAGCCGTGGTTTTGGTCTGTCAGGCGGCTTGGCCGTGTGCGTTTAACACTAAACCCAAAACAAGGAAAGGATACTTATTATGCTTTACACTTTAGCTGTTGTTCTGATTATATTGTGGCTCCTGGGGTTGGTCACTTCCAATACCATGGGCGGTTTCATTCATATCCTCCTGGTGATTGCCATTGTGGTCATCTTGGTTAGAATCATTAGCGGACGAAAACCCCTGTAACCATTTCGTAAAGCCAGATATGAAAATCAGAAGGAGGTTATTTCTATGAACAAAGTAGTGTCGCTCGTAATTCTTGCCGCAGGTATCGTTCTTGTGGTCTTTGGCGTTGCTGCGACAAAGTCATTCAGCTCTGACATTTCCCGATTTTTCACCGGCTCGCCTACCGACAAGGCGATATGGATGCTGATCGGCGGCGTTGTTGCAATCATTATCGGGCTGGCTGGTTTGTCGCTTGGTAAACCCAAGGGCGTCTGAATGCTTCGATAGGGAATATGTACTTAACGGAGTGTGTTGTATTGCTCCATAGTTAATTATTTAAGAAAGGAAGAGCAAATGAAAACTGCAATTACGATTGTGATGACTTTGGTTCTGGCGACCATGTACGGCTGCCAATCGAGCAGCCCACGAGGTGGCAGCGCGCTCAAAGACGAAGGATTCAAAATCGCCGCCCCAACCTTTGGCATAGAGATCAAACAGGGTGAGGTCCAAAGTGTTAACATCTCTCTGGAGAGGGGTGCGTATTTCAAGCAGGACGTGAGGCTGGGAATTGAAGCGGCCAAGGGTATCAGCGTCGACCCGGCCAAAGTTATGGTCAAAGCGAGCGATAAACCTGATGTGCAAATCCGGATTACGGCGCCCAAGAACGCTGCCCTCGGTGTATATCGTGTCTCTGTGAAGGGGATGCCGAAAACCGGGTCACCGACCTCGACGGAATTCAACGTGAAAGTTGTTACTCCGTAGATTTCGGGTAGTTTGTTCTAATCTGAGCAGCCCCATGTCACTTGACGTGGGGCTACTCGGCTGTTTAACCAAAAAAGAAAAGGAAAATTATTATGCTTTACACTATCGCTGTTATTTTGATTATATTGTGGCTCCTGGGGTTAATCACTTCCAACACCATGGGCGGTTTCATTCACGTGCTTCTGGTAATCGCCATCGTGGTTGTCTTGGTTAGAATCATCAGTGGACGAAAACCCATGTGACCATTTTGTGGGCCAGGCATCAAAATCAAAAGCTTAAGTGTGAAATGTTAATTGTAACATAAGGAGTATTGTATGACTCCATTTTCAGTTTAATTTAAGAAAGGAAGAGCAAATGAAAACTGTAATTACGATTGTGATGACTTTGGTTCTGGCAGCCGTTTCGAGTGGCGCGGACAGCCCTAAAGGCGGCAGTGTTGCCAAGGGCGAAGGATTCAAGATCGATGTCCCAACCTTCGCTACGAAGGTTAAACAGGGTGAAACCCAAGCCGTTACCATCAAACTGCAGAGGGGCGAGTCCTTCAAGCAGGATGTGAAGCTGCAAATCGAAGCGGCCAAGGGCATCAGCGTCGACCCGGCCAAAGTTACCGTCAAGGCCAGTGACAAACCTGATGTTCAACTCATGATTACGGTGCCCAAGAGCACTGCCCTTGGTGAGTATAAGGTCTCTGTGACGGGAACCCCGACAACCGGCGAACCGACCTCAGTGGAATTCAAAGTGAACGTTGTCGCTCCGGATGCCAGCTACACCATGCGATCAGACAGCCCTAAAGGCGGCAGCACACTCAAGGGCGAAGGATTCAAGATTGCTGTCCCAACCTTCGACACAAAGATTAAACAGGGTGAAACTCAAAGTGTCACCATCTCTCTGGAGAGAGGCGATTCTTTCAAGCAGGACGTGACGCTGGAAATTAAATTGTCCAAGGGCGAAGGCATCACCTTCGACCCGGCCAAAGTTCTCGTCAAGGCGAGCGACAAACCGGATGTGCAACTCGGGATTACGGCGCCCAAGGACGCTGCCCTCGGTGAGTATATTGTCTCTGTGACGGGAACCCCGACAACCGGCGAACCGACCTCAGTGAAATTCAACGTGAAGGTTGCGGCTCCATAGATTTCGGGTAGTTTGTTCTAATGAGAGTACGCTTGACAAGCGGCAAAGCATCTGTATGACACTAAAATGAATTTACAATTATAACGCTAATTAAAAGGAGATTTAACATGAAAGTAAACTCAATTTGCAAGTATGTCCTGGCAATAGCCCTTTTTGCACTGGCAGCCCTTATGAACGGATGCCATGGCGTTAATTGGTAGAATGTTTCGGCGATTCACGCAACTGTAGTATATATCAAAAAGAACAGTGGTGAGGATATAATGTTGCGCCTTACACATAACTGTGATCTTTGCTATGTCTGCTGCTGTGCTGGCGCCGGACATGACGAGAAAAACAGTGACGGGTACAAAGTAATGCGACAGCCCCAAGGAGTGCCCGTTTCTGTTTTTCTAAAATAACAAAGTGTGGTTTGTTCAGTATCTCAGTATCAGGGGTAAGCCATGTAATTGTATTTGCGGACGTACCAATTCGCCGCGTTGCTGGGGCTGGGAATGCTGATGTTGAAGCGGTTTCGGTAGAAATAGTTTTTTGGGCAAAATTGGAAAGCTGCGGATTGATTGAGTCCGCAGCTTTTGTTTTGCGCGTGGGGGGGGTATAATCGGCGGATATGGCAAATGAGCAGGTGAAAATCTATACCGTCAGTCAGGTAACGACGCTGATAAAGACGACGCTGGAGAACGGTCTGCCAGGACGATTGACGGTGAGGGGTGAGATAAGCGACTGGAGACCGCATTCGAGCGGGCACTGCTATTTTTCGCTCAAAGATGAGGGGTCGGTATTGCCCTGCGTGATGTGGGGGAGCAGTTTCAAGAAGGTGAAGTTCAAGCCGGAGAACGGGCTTGTGATATTCGCGACAGGCAACATCGATGTTTACGAACCGCAGGGGAAATACCAGTTTTACGTTGAGAGGATGGAGCCGGCGGGTGTGGGTGCGCTGCAATTGGCGTTCGAGCAAATGGTTAAACGTTTAGCGGCGCAGGGATTGTTCGATGAGGCGCATAAAAAGCCGCTGCCTAAGTATCCTGGGCGGATAGGAGTATTGACGAGCGAATCGGGGGCGGCGGTTGATGATATAAAGAAAAGTATTTTTGACCGCTGGCCCTGTGTGTTGTGTTTTTACCCGGTTCCTGTTCAGGGTGAAGGGGCGGCTGAAAAAATAGCGTCGGCGATAAGAGACGTCAATCGGCGAAACGATAAGCTCAAACTCGATGTTTTAATTGTGGGACGCGGGGGCGGGTCGCTTGAGGATTTGTGGGCGTTTAACGAGGAGGTTTTGGCGCGGGCGATTTACGATTCGAAGATACCGATAATCAGCGCGGTAGGCCACGAGATTGATACGACGATAGCGGATTTGGTGGCCGATGCGCGGGCATCGACGCCTACGAAGGCGGGGGTGGTTGCGGTGCCGGACGCGAGAGAGGTGCTGGAAAAGTTGTTGGCGGCAGAAAGTCGGCTGACGGGTGATATAAAATCGGTTGTCGAGCTTGCTGAACAAAGATTGCAAACGATATGCGCAAGCGCCGCGTTCCGGAATCCGCTTTTGCAGGTGCGGAACCGTCAGCAGCAACTGGATGATATGGGGAGCAACCTCGAAGAATTGATTGGGGATATGATAACGGATGCGAGGGAGCGGCTGAATGGATATTATGAGCAGGTGGTGCGTCTTGAGCCGCATCGACTGTTAGGCAGGAAAATGGTTGAGGTTAATGACTTGCGAAGCAGGGCAAACGCAGCTATATCGGCATTATTGGGCAAGGCGGGGATGCAGCTTACCGCACAGGAAAATCGGCTCGCGGGCCTGAACCCGAGGGCGGTATTGAAGCGGGGTTACTCGATAACGACGCTCAAACAAACGGGAGTGGTATTGAAAAATGCCTCGGAGGTGCAAATGGGGGATACGCTGGTGACGGAATTGGCGGAGAATTTTATTGAAAGCAAGGTTATAAAAAAGTAAAAAGAAACCACAGATTACACATATTAACACAGATTGTTGGGTAGAAGAATGGCAAAAGAAGAAATAAAAGGCGATGTTGGCAAACTGACGTTTGAGCAGGCGATAAAGGAGCTGACGGAGATAGTCAGCAAAATCGAGCAGGGCGAGATTGCGCTTGGCGACAGCTTGCAGCAGTATGAGAAGGGTATGACGCTGATAAAGCACTGCAGGAAGATTCTCCAGGAAGCGGAGAAACGCATCGAAAAGATTGCGGAAGAGGGTAAGGGGCAGCAGTAAGTTAATTGCGGATTTGTGATTTCGGATTGCGGATTTAGTGGAAATGGAAATTAAGCGAGCGTGGCGGAACTGGCATACGCGCAAGGCTTAGGACCTTGTGTCCCTTAGGGACGTGGAGGTTCGACTCCTCTCGCTCGCAATAGTGTTTTTTCGATAAGGACTGAATCTCTGCTTTCGCAGGAATGACAAAGTCAGACAGGATGTCAGTTATGCCAAGCGGTTATTTTGGGTTGAAGGCGAGGGGGACAAACGTCAAGACGGAGGTTGTGGCAGGGGTAACGACGTTTCTGACGATGGCCTACATCATTTTTGTCAATCCCGATATGCTGAGCAAGACCGGTATGGACAAGACCGCGCTTGTGGCTGTGGTGTGCTTAGTGTCGGCGATTTCGACAATTGTCACGGGTGTTTTCGGCAGGGCGCCGATAGCAATGGCGCCGGGGATGGGACTCAACGCTTTTTTCACATATACGCTTGTTCTCGGTAAAGGGATGAGCTGGGAGACGGCGCTTGGGGCGGTGTTTGTTTCGGGCGTTTTGTTTTTACTGCTGACGTTGATTGGGCTTCGCAAGAAACTCGTGGAGGCGATACCGCCGGGTATAATCTCGGCGATATCGGTGGGCATCGGGCTTTTCATCACGTTCATAGGGTTAGTCAATCTTCACATAATAGTCAAAAACGACGCGACGCTCGTTTCTGCGGGGCCATTGGGCGCCAAGACGCTGATAGGGCTGGCGGGCCTGTTGTTTATGCTGTTTTTTGAAATGAAGGGGATAAAGGGGTCGCTGCTTATCGGCATAGCGTTTTCGACGCTTCTGGCGATTACGTTCGGGTATGTTGACAGGCCGATGCAGTGGGTGTCGTTTGGCGTGGATATAAGGCCGATTGCGTTTCATCTGGATATTTTCGGCGCCTTGAAGTGGGGCGTTCTGGGCAGTGTGTTCAGCTTGATGTTTATGAGTATGTTCGACGGCATAGGCACATTGGTTGCGTGCTGTCACCATGCGAAAATGGTCGATAGTCACGGCAAAATAAAGGGCCTGGACAGGTTGCTGGCAATTGATGCCCTTGCGGGTATGACCGGGGCGGTATTCGGCACATCGACAACTACCGCGTACGTCGAATCGGCCGCGGGCATTGAGCAGGGAGGCAGGACGGGGTTGACCTCCGTGGTTACGGGGGCGTTATTTTTGCTGGCGATATTGTTTGCGCCGCTTGTGGGCGTGGTGCCTGAATACGCGACGGCTCCTGCTTTGATTATGGTGGGCCTCTTTATGATGAAGGAGGTCCGAGTGATAAACTTTGCGGATATTCAGGAGGCGTTCCCGGCTTTCATTATTATTGTGATGATTGCGCTGAGCTATAGTATCAGTACTGGGCTGGCGTTCGGATTTATTTCCTTTGTGCTTATAAAATCAGCCGCGGGAAAGGCGCGAGAGGTCAAGCCGACGATGTGGATTATCGCGATTCTGTCGCTCGCGTTTCTGGCCGGCGACAAGTTAGGCGATTTGATAAAGTGTATTAAATAAGCAATAAGAAAAAAGGTGCCCGACCCCTTTTTCGGATTGAAAGGAGAATGTTATGGATAAGTTGTATGAGAGCGCGGAAACGGGATGCTGTCCGAGGTTTAATCCTGAGCCGTGGAACAAAAGAGAAGTAACGTTCAAGGATAAACTTTTTATTAAAGACCATGTTACCAGTTTCCTGCATATCCCGTTGAACTTCGGCAGGGTTATGGTGCGGAATATGGAAAGGATTGCAAAGGCAGGGGCATTGGCACAGGAGCCGATGGTGCTGAGCGATGAAAATTCGCTCTGGGGCGCGGATATTTATATCGCTGTGTCAAAGAACGTGCCAGGGGCGGAAATGGTTAAGGTTTCAGGGGCATTTTTGGCACAGGTTTTTGAAGGGCCATACAAGGATATCCGCCAGTGGGTTAAACAGATGACTGATTATGTCCGCCGGCAGGGAAAAGAACTGAAGAAGCTTTATTTTTTCTATACGACCTGTCCCAAGTGCGCAAAATACTACGGTAAAAACTACGTAGTTCTCCTTGCGCAGATATAAGAGTGGAATTTTTTATCTCAGGCCGGTAGTTTAGCGATGACGGAGGCGGTGTGGAGGCCGAGCAGCATAAGGAAGTCGAGGTCGCCGAGGTTGTAGTGGTCGTCACGGAAGGTGTCGTTGGTATAGATGACGCCGAAGCAGCCGGCGGGGGTAATCAGGGGAGCAATCAGGACAGAGCGTACCTGGGTTTCCTTTTGCTGGGAGAGGTCTCTTGGGAAAATGAAGAGCATGAACTGCTTTTTGTTGATGGCCTCGGGGATTTTGTCGCCGAATTCGAGGTCGGCCTGTTCGATGGCCATACCGCCTTTGTGTTTTCCGGCGTGCGCGGTCATAGGGCCGTCGGCTTTGGCACGCATCGCACCCCAAACCTGATAGGAGTGGAACTGCTTTGAGACCAGCTCCAGCATAACGAGCAGCGCCTTGTCGATATGGTCGACTTTTTTGAGTTCTTCGATTGCATAGAGGAAGTCGGTGGCGCGTTCCGCCTGGAACCTGATGGCAGGGGCCTTTTCGGCGCCGAGTTTTCTGATGATGATTTGCGGGCCGGAGGCGAGGGAGGCGGGGGCTTCTTCGAGTTCTACGGTTTCGCCTGGGTCGGCGGTGGAGGCCGTTTCGAAGTTGATCTCGATGGCGAAATCGGATATACGAATGACGTCGCCTGTTTTGATGTCGGCTTTGTGGATTTCGCTGTCGTTGAGGTAGGTTTTGTTTGCGCTATCGAGGTCTTCGACAACCCACTGGCCATCCTTGGTGTTATAGATAACGGCATGCTGGCGTGATACGACTTTGTCGGGCAGGAGTATCTGGCTGTTGGTGTGTCTGCCGATGTAGATTGGACCCTTGTCGAAGTGAAATTCGTTAATGGTGCGCTCACCTTGTTTTACTACGAGGCGCATTACTGTCCTCTCCATATTGGTAGTTTACGTTAGCGTTATCATTATATTAGATTAATTGCCGGGATTTGTCAAGCGAAAGGGGGCGGCAATTTGGGGTATTTGCGGCGGAAGGAGGGATGTTTAGAACCTGAAGCTGTCTTTGAGGGCGGTTTTGAAGTCGTAAACGTCGTTAAAGTCGTCGATGGTGTCGGTGGGCTGGGCCTTCATCCAGTTGTGCCTGATGAGGAGGTAAACGATTTCGCCGAAATCACGGGTGGTTTTGACTCGCCAGGAGTCGAGGACGAGCATAGCGAGCAGACCCCATTTTTCGAGCGCGAGCAGGCGAAGTCCTTCGCAGAGGGTTTGGCCTGTGATGTGGCCCGGTTGACCGGCGGATTTTCGGATGGTGAAGCCGAGACCTTCGTAAACGAATCGCACTGCTTTTTGGTTGTATCGGTTGTCCTGCTCTGAGATTTCCTCGAGCGATTTTTTTTCGGGCATATTATGTCAGCTAACTTTTGCGCCTGGTTTAGCGCCTGTGTCTGCGGTGAGCATAAAGATTTCTTTTCCGCCGGTGCCTGAGGCGAGAATCATACCTTCGGACAGGCCGAAGCGCATCTGACGTGGTTTGAGGTTCGCGAAGAGTATGACGATTTTACCGATGAGATTTTCGGGCTGGTATGCCTGGGCGATGCCGGCGAGGACGTTTTTCTGGATGCCGCCTACGTCTAACTGAAGTCGCAGGAGTTTGTCGGCGCCTTCAACACGTTCGGCCTTTACGACCTGCGCGATACGCAGGTCGATTTTGGCGAAGTCCTCGATTGTGCATTCCGGCTTAATCGGCTCCGCGGTTATCGCCGGGGTTGGTTCCGTAGTCACAGGTTTTTTCTCTCCTGTCTCTTTGCTTTCTTCAATCATTGCATTCACCTTTTCTTTATCTACGCGTTCGAAGAGACGTTCAAAGTTATTAATATCGTGTTCCTGAAGTATGGTTGGGACATCGGCGAAGGTGAGTTTACCGATGTTCAGCAGGCGTTCGATTTTTTCGGCGAAGGCGGGCAGGACCGGCTTGAGATAAATCGTCAGGATGCGGACGGCATTGAGTGCGGCGGTAAGTGTTGTGCGGGCTTTTTCGGGGTTCGTTTTAATTTCAGCCCAGGGCCGGTTACACTCGACGTAGCCGTCCGCTAGGTCCGCCAGTGTGACGATGTCCCGGACGACGGCGGCATAATTGAGATTTTCGTAGTTTTGCGTAATTTCGCTGCCTGCGGCGGCGATTGCGTCGATAAGTTTTTTGCCTTCGTCGTCGAGTTTGCCCAGTCGGCCATTAAGTTTACTTTTGAGCATCGGCGCGGCTCGCGAGGCGAGATTGGCGAATTTGCCCACGAGGTCGGAGTTGATTTTGTTTACGAAGTCCTCGATGCCAAGGTCAAGGTCGTCGATACCGGCGGAAAGTTTGCCCGCGTAGTAGTAGCGCAGGTATTCAGGGTCGAGGTGGTTAAGGTAAGTTGTGGCATTGATAAACGTGCCGCGCGACTTGCTCATTTTCTGGCCGCCGACGGTTAGGAATCCGTGGACGAAAAGTTTGTTTGCGGTTTTGAAGCCCGCCCCGACGAGCATCGCGGGCCAGAACAAGGCGTGGAAATACATAATGTCTTTGCCGATGAAGTGGTAAAGCTCGTAATCGGGGCCGTTCCAGACGGCGTCGAAATCGAGGCCGTTTTTATCGCAGTAATTTTTGGCCGAGGCCATATAGCCGATGGGTGCGTCGAGCCAGACGTAGAAGTATTTGTCTTTTTCGCCGGGGATTTTGAAGCCGAAGTATGGGCCGTCGCGCGAGATGTCCCAGTCCTTTAGACCGGCAGTGAACCATTCGTCGAGCTTGTTTGAGACGGATTCCTGGATATAGCCCTTGGCGAATATGTCCCGCAGTTGCTTTTCGTAGTTGGCCAGCTTGAAGAAATAATGTTCGGATTGTTTCAAGACAGGCGTTGAGCCACAGGTGGAGCAGCGAGGATTGATGAGGTCGGTGGGCTGATACGTCGCGCTGCAGACCTCGCAGGAATCGCCATACTGGTCTTCGGCCTTGCATTTGGGGCAGGTGCCGCGGATGAACCTGTCGGGCAGTGCCATATTGCATTTGGGACACCAGGCCTGGTCGATGTTTCTTTTTGTGATTGACCCGGCGGCGTTGAGACGGCTGAAGATAAGCTCGCTGAAGTTTCGGTTTTCGGGCGAATGGGTGGAGTAGTAATTGTCGAACTCAATCAGGAAGCGTTTGAAATCGTTGTAGTGTTCCTTGTGGACGCCGTCTATGAGCTGTTCGGGGGTGATTCCTTGGTTTTTTGCGCTAATCATTATAGCTGTGCCGTGGGTGTCGTCTGCGCAGAAGTATAAGCATTGGTTGCCGGACATCTTCTGATACCGCACCCAGATGTCGGTCTGGAGATATTCGACGAGGTGGCCGATATGGATGGGGCCGTTTGCGTAAGGCAGGGCTGAGGTGACGACGATTTTACGCGGCATAATTTTCCTTCGTTCCGCAAGGGCGGGCGTTAATGGTCGCTATCCTGGGTTTCAGGTTCATTATTATCTGTCTGCTCATCGAAGTTATTGTCTTCGGCGTTTTCGGGGTTGTCGACTGGCTCGGCCGGCGGCGGTGTCGGCAACGGCGGCAGCGGGGCATCCTGCGCACTGCCCGGCTGAGAAGGCGCTATTATCTCGATTTCGTTTCTCGGTATCGCTGTTTTGGTGCCGTTGTCAAGCTCGACCATTACTAACTGGGCGAGGACCTGGTAATCGATGATTCTGCCGGTGCCGAGCCGGGTGTTGACCCTGGTGTTTCTGGGCGGCAGGCGTTTTTTAAGTTCGGTGTATGTTTCGTCCTCGTATCGCAGGCAGCACTTGAGCCGGCCGCAGAAACCGGAGATTTTAGCGGGATCCAGCGTCGCCTTTTGCAGCTTGGCCATACGCATATTGACCGGTTTGAGGGATTTGAGGAACCTGCTGCAACAGCATCTTTGTCCGCAGCTTTCGACGTCGCCGAGAATCTTTGCCTCGTCGCGTGCGCCGATTTGCCTCATTTCGATTCTGGTCTGGTATTCCTGGGCGAGTTTTCTGACCAGGTCGCGGAAATCGACTCTGCCGTCGGACATAAAGTAGAAGACGATTCTTTCCCCGCCGAGGATGTGCTCGGCGTCAACTACCTTCATAGGCAGGTTCATTTCCCTGATGAGTTTTTTGCAGAATTTGGTTTCTTCGACGGCGATTTTCTGAAAGTGCTTTTCCTCGTTGATGTCTTCGGGGGTGGCGTACCTGACGAATTTGCCTGCCGGCTCGGCGGTGAATGGTATTTCGGAGTCGTCGAAGTATTTCTTGAGCTGCTCTTCGGCCAGCTTGAGCTGGCCCGCGCGATACGCGCCGGCGCTGCCCACGATGCTGCCAAGCTCCATTCCTTTTTCGGTTTTGACGACGACAAGCGTCGGCACGGAGGGTATCTGCGCCTCGTTATGCTCGAACAGCCCGAGAATCCTCATCCGGCCATAACGGACCAGCATATATTTTTTTGTTCTCGGCGGTTTAGGTTTTGCTGCCTGTGTATCTTCCATTTGTTTTCACTTATTCTTACCGCCCAGGCCGCAAAGCACACAGAGATTACGATATGATTTTCTCTGCGGTCTCAGCGGGCTCCGCGGTGAAATCTCTAAAGTTCAGATGTGATTTTATCAGTTTCGGCGAGGTTTAACAATAGCTGCTCGAAAATAAGCCGTTCGTTGACGGAGGATTCGAGCCAGTGGAGGGTTTTGAAGCAATCGGCTATTTTTTGTGCGGCCTGTTCGGCGTCAAACCGCCGGGCGATTTTTTTGATTTGTTCGGGCTGGTCGAAATTGACGATTGCGTCCCGGACGGCGACGTTTGTGAGCATCGCGTCGTGAAGGGCGCAAATGATAATCTGGAGAATGGTTTTGGTCGCTTTGCGGTTGATGTCGGTTTTGCTTGTGGCGGGGGCGAGCTTGATCCAGACGGCCGCAAGCTCCTTCGATTTTTTTTGAAGATTCTCGGCCAGTTCCAGCGCGTCTTTGTATTCTAAATTGGCGAGGGTATCCACCAGGTCGGTTTTGGTTTGGTAGAGGTTTGCCTCGGCCAGTTCGAGCTGCGAATAGGTGCATGCCAGGCCCAGGCAGCCGTCGGCGAAACGGGCGAGGAATTTTGCCTGCTTTTCGCCCAGGCCGGGCTGGTATAGCTTTTCGATTATTTTGTCTTCCGCGATGGGGCCGAAACGCAGGATTTGGCATCTGGACCTGATTGTGGGCAGGAGTTTGTCGGGGCGGGTGCAGACAAGAATTATACAGCAATATGATGGCGGTTCTTCGAGGACCTTCAGCAGGCAGTTTTGTGATTCGTTGTTGAGTTTTTCGGCCTCGCTGAGAATGAAGACCCTTCGCGTCGATAAGGCGGGCCTTTGGCTGACTTTTTCGATGACGAATTCTCGCACGACGTCAATCGGGAATTCGACCGGCGGTTCTTTATCTTTGCCGTCTTCGGTGAACTCGATTAGCTCTTTGTAAACGTGCTCGAAATCGGGATGTGACCCGGCGTCGAACGCCTGGCAGGATTCACAGACGCCGCAACTGTCAGTGAGGTCGCCCTTTTTTACGGGGTTTTTGCAAAGCAATAGCTTCGCGAATTCCTTAGCGGTTGTGAATTTGCCCACGCCATCAGGCCCCGCGAAGATATAGGCGTGCGCGACCTTGCCCGAATCATAGGCCTGTTCGAGCGAAGCGACAGCTTTTTCCTGGCAGAATATGTCTTTCAGCGGCATTTATTTCGCCCCGAATTTTTCAACGATGTCTGTTACTTTTTTGTGGACGGCGTCGATAGTATCCGCGGCGTTGACTACGACGAAGTTTTTCTGTTGTTTGGCAATTTTCAGGAAGCCATCGCGGACTTTTTTGTGATAACTGTCGCCTTTTTGCTCCATTCGGTCGAGGTTGCTTTTGAGTCGTGTGGCCGCGGTGGTGGAATCGACGTCGAGAATAATGGTGAGGTCGGGCCAGGGCTTTTCAAGGCAGTCGGTTGCGAGTTTTACGACCTTATCCATTCCAAAGCCGCCGGCATGCCCCTGGTAGGCGCAGGTGCTTGACAACCAGCGGTCAACAACGACGCATTTATTTTGTTTTAATGCCGGTGCGATTTTTTCATTCCACAGTTGAACTCTGGCCGCCATATAAAGCATCACTTCGGTTGCGGTGTCCATCGCTTTGTGTTCGGGGTTGAGCAGGATATCCCTGATTTTCTCGCCTATGGCGGTTGCGCCCGGCTCGCGGAAACTGACCACATCTACGCCTTGTTTGGCAAGCCAATCGACGAGTAATTTTACCTGCGTGCTTTTCCCGCAGCCATCCGGCCCATCAAGGGCGATAAATTTGTCTGTAAATTTGTTTTTCAAAGCTAATCCTAAACTATATTGAAGGGTTCAGTGAATCCTGTGAATCTAAAGGTTTTGAGCCGTTATCATATATCAAATTTTGAGAGGCGACAAATCTTATTGCCATGACCGCCATCATCAAGTCAATAAATTGTCCTGCAATAGTGTATACTGCTATTAAAAAATAATACGAAATTGGTTGAGCAGAGGCAGAGGGCAGGAATCCCCATAGAGACGTTAGTCCTAATGAAATAAGGAATAAAATAACAAGTTCTCTTGCGTCTCTTAGTCGGCATCGGCCGAGCATTTTGAAGCTCTTAAGTATGCTGCAATCCAATACTATTATTAATGGGAATATCAGAAGGATTGGCTTCATTAGAATCAAATTTAACGAGGTAGAATACAAACGTATGGCCCAGGCGGTATCTATAAAATTTGTATTTATGAAGGCAACATGCTTTATGGTCCAAAAAACCAAGATTTGTAAAAGTACCAAGGCGAGGCTATAAATTACGCCTAAACCAGCCAACGGCAAAAAAAAGTGCTTACCTTCTCGCAATAAGACAAAAAGTGATTGTCGCTTCCGGTCTTCCAGATAAACAGTTCGCTGGAAACCGATTATAAGCAGGAAAGCTATTATGATGAATGGAAGAGACGCAAGCGTTATCAATGTATGGAGCAGCGGTCCTGTTTGGTGCGATATTAATATTTGCCGCGACATACTGATAGAGAGCGACAAGACATCAATGGTTATGATGAACATGGCCTCCGGCCAGCGGGCCTTGAGAAGAGCCAAAGTTTTTTTGATTTCAGTCATCTTATCTTGTTAATTGCAGGTTTTCAGGGCCAATCAGGTGGCGCATCTTTCGGCAGAATTCGGGGTCGGGGTTGACGCTTAAACCCCTGTCGGCGGAGGCGTAAACTTTGCCCTTGTCGGTCCTGATTGCGACATAAACGCTGCTCTTGCCCCGGTGGTGCAGGCAGATACTTTTTATCTCGGCGATTTTTTCTTTGGTGACAGTGGCCGCGTCGAGATTGATTCGCACCTTGCCCGCGAGCTTGTCGGTTGCCTCGTCGAGGGTGATTAGTTCCGAGGCGATGACGTTTGGTTTTTCTCTCCTGAAGTCCAGTCGGCCTTTGACGAAGACGACTGCGTCGGCGGCAAGTTTCGAGGCGAACTGATTTAGCGTATTCGGGAACATAACGACTTCGACCTGGCCCTGTAGGTCAAGGAGGGTAAAGACGGCCATTTTCGAGCCGGCGTTTTTGCCGGTCTTGGTCAGGTTGTAGCGGATTTTGGTAATCATGCCGCCGATGGTTACTTCCCGTTCCTGTGTGGATTCGGCAATCTGGGCGGCATTGATATTCGAGAAGATATTGATTGTCTCGGCACAGTGGCTCAGCGGGTTGCTTGTAACATAGAAGCCGAGGACTTCCTTTTCATACATCAGCATCATTGGTTCAGGCCAGGGGTTTGCGTAGGGCAGGCGGTTGTGGTCCTGTGAGTAGTCCGGCGAGGCCTCCTGGGCGAAGAACCGCATCTGGCCGTTGAGTTTGTCCGTCTGTGTATCTATCCCGTGTTCCGTAGCCGATTGAAGCCCCGCCATCATTTGAGCGCGGTTGCCGCCCAAGCGGTCGAATGCGCCCGCTTTTATCAGCGATTCCATTACCTGTTTGTTCGCGGCCCGCATATCGACGTTTTCACAAAAGTGGAACAAGCTCTGGAACCTGCCCGTTTTTTCGCGTGCGACAATGATTTGCTCGACGGCCTTTTCGCCGACGCCTTTGACCGCTGCGAGTCCGAAGCGAATCATACCTTTTTTGCCATTGGTCTCTTTGTATAAAGGCGTGAAGTCAACGCCGCTCTCGTTGATGTCCGGTGCGGTAACCTCGATACCCATATCGTTACATTCGGAGATGTATTCTACGACCTTGTCGGTGTTACCCATTTCGAAAGTGAGAAGCGCTGCCATATATTCCACGGGCCAATAGACCTTCATATAGGCGGTTTGATACGCGATAAAGGCGTATCGGGTCGAGTGGCTTTTGTTGAAGCCATAGCCGGCGAAACGCTCGATTAGCTCGAATATGTCCTCCGCCTGCTGTTTTTTAAGTCCCTTGGCGACCGAGCCGGTGATAAATCGTTCTTTTTCCTTAAGGATGGTCGAGGCCCTCTTTTTGCTGATTGCTTTAATCAGTGTATATGCCTCGCGCAGCGGTATGTCGCCGAGGCGGTTGCAGATTTGCATCACCTGTTCCTGATAGACCATAATCCCATAGGTCTCATCGAGGACTTCTTTCATAATCGGGTGAGGCAGCGACCATTTACCCCCGTGCTTGCGGTCGTTGTAGTCGGGGATGAGGGTCATCGGGCCGGGGCGGTAAAGCGCGTTTGCCGCGATGAGGTCCTGAATTCTGTCGGGCCTCATCTTCATCAGCAGTTCCTGCATACCGCCCGATTCGAACTGGAATATACCCTTTGTTTTTCCTGCGGCGAAAAGAGCCAACACCTTCGGGTCTTCGAGGTCGATTTTTTCGAGGTCTATTTTTTTGCCGTGAATCTGTTCGACTAATTGTCTGGCGCGTTCGATGACGCTAAGAGTCTTTAGGCCGAGGAAGTCCATTTTTAACAGGCCTATCTTTTCGACTATCGGGCCTTCGAATTGGGTAACTGTATCCTCGGTGCCGGGCGGTTTGTAGAGAGGCAGAAAATTGGTCAACGGCTCATCAGCTATTACGACTCCCGCGGCGTGAACCGACGCATGGCGGGCGAGACCTTCGAGTTTTTTGCTGATGTCGATGACCTTCTTTGTCTGTGGGTCTTTATCGTATGACTGTTTTAACTGCGGCTCCGTTTCCAGCGCCATATCGAGGGTCATATTAAGTGTTTCGGGGACAAGTTTTGCCAGCCGGTCCGCCTCGGTCAGGGGGACATTCAGCACCCGGCAGATGTCGCGGATTACCGCTTTTGCCCCCATTGTCCCGAAGGTGATGATTTGCGCGACGTGGCCGTATTTTTGGCGGACGTAATCGATGATTTGTCCCCGGCCTGCCTGGCAGATGTCGATATCGATATCGGGCATCTCATTGCGGTGCGGGTCCATAAAACGCTCGAAGAGTAAATCGTATTTGAGCGGGTCAACGTCACACAGGCCAAGACAGTAGCCGACTAATGTCCCCACCGCGCTTCCTCTTGCGCCGACGGGGATGTTGTTTTTGTGGGCATAGTTACAGAAGTCCCAGACGATTAAAAAGTAACTGGCGAAACCTTTTGACTCGATGACATGCAGTTCTCTTTCGAGTCGTTCTCTTACCCTGTCGTCGAGCTTGCCGTAAATCTGCTGTGCTTTTTCATAGCAGAGTTTTGTCAGGAATTTTTCAGGCGTTGAGCCGTCTTCCGGGCTGAAATGCGGTGCGTGCCTGCTTTTGAGGTCGATTTCGACATTGCAGCGTTCGGCAATCGCCAGCGTATTGTCGAAGGACTGTGGACAATCCGGGAAAAGCTGGCGCATCTGTGCAGGACTTTTGAGAAATACGTCTTTTGGATAAATCATCCGGTCGGGGTCGTCAGCTTTTTTGCCTGTGCTTATAGCGCAGAGGCAGTTGTGTGCCTCGTGGTCTTCTTCTGCGAGAAAATGCACGTCGTTTGTCGCGACGATACCTGCGCCGAGTTTATTCGCCAGGTCAACCAGCGATTTGGCGATATTGGTGTCGTCACCCTCGTGGCTCTGGATTTCGATGAAGTATCTTTCGGGGCCGAAGATTTTGAGATAGCTTTCGGCGACGGCCTGTGCTGCCTTCACATCCCCGCCCGCAATTTGCATAGCAAGTTCCCCTTTGGGACAGGCGGAAGTTACAATTAGCCCCTCGTTAAGCTCGGCGAGGATTTGTTTGTCGATTCGTGGGCGGTAATAAAATCCTTCAGTGTAGCCGACCGACGCGAGCTTGAGGAGATTCTGATAACCTACGTTGTTTTGCGCCAACAGGATGAGGTGGTAAGCGGCGTCGCTGATTGATGTTTTTGTGCGGTCGAGCCGGCTGTGGGGTGCGATGTATGCCTCGATTCCGATTATCGGCTTGATGCCAGCGGCGATTGCCTTGGTGTAGAACTCGATTGCCCCGAACATATTGCCGTGGTCGGTTACGGCGACTGAGTTCATACCGAGGTCTTTGCACCGCGCAAAAAGATTTTCGAACCTTATAGCGCCGTCGAGCAGCGAATACTGGCTGTGCAGATGAAGATGAGTGAATCCTTTGTTGTCCACCACGATCCAATCCTTTACGACGCAATGTTAGTTTTTTATTGATTATTGATAATCGATTATTGATAATTGTAACGGCTAAGCGGTTGGTAATCAACTTTAACGAATATACTCGCAATGTCATAAAGGGGAATATTATGGATTTCGGAAATATCAATGATCCTTCACAGCAGCAATTGGGCGGTACTCCTTCACCACAACCGGCGCCACAGGGCAATAAGGGCAGCGGATGGCGAATTTTCTGGGGCATAATCACCGGCCTGTCGATGCTCGGGAATGTTATGCTCTTCCTGATGCTCATAGGAGTGGGAATTGTGGCGTTTGCGGGAAGGGGCGAAAGGAAGTTTACCGAGGAGGTCATTGAGGATGGCCCGCGGTCAGCGAAAATCGCTATTGTCTCGATAAATGGCATGATAGACGAGCAGCAGGCGCAGGATGTTTACTGGCAGTTGAAAACGGCACGGGAGGACAAAGCTGTCAAGGCCTTGATTATACGCGTCAATTCCCCCGGCGGGACGTTTTCGGGCAGCGACCAGGTTCATAACGAGATAATTAAATATCGCGCCGATACCAACCAGCCGGCGGTCGCTTTTATGCAGGGTGTCGCGGCTTCGGGCGGCTACTATTCTTCGGTTGCCTGCAACGAAATTATAGCTGAGCCAACGGCAATCACCGGCTCAATCGGCGTAATAATGGAATATCTCGTTCTGCAGCAGCTTTTGGAAAATAAGCTGGGAATAAACCCCATAGTGGTCAAGGCGGGTTCCAAAAAGGACTGGCCCAGCAATTACCAGATGCCTACCGACGAGCAGTTGCAGTATATGCAGGAAAGGATTGTCGACCCGGCTTATAAGCGGTTTGTCCAGGTGGTAGTCGATGGCAGAAGCGAATTGACCGAAGAAGACGTGAATCGCCTGGCGGATGGCTCCATATACTGGGCGGACAAGGCCCTCGAGGAAAAGCTCATAGATGGCATCGGGTATCTCAAGGACGCAATCGACAAAACAAAGTTGCTTGCGGGCGTTAAAAAGGCACAGGTGGTTGAATACAAAAAGCCGTTTTCATTAGCCGATATCCTCGGCGCAAAGACAAATGTATCGTTGAAGATTGACCGCAGAACGCTTTACGAAGTATCCGTTCCGCAGGCGCTGTATCTTTGGACCGGCCCCCGGTAACATCGCAGTGGGGTTAGTGTCAGGATAACAAAAAAACCGTGCAGCCGGATTCTTTTCGCAATCGGGCTGCACGGCAAGAATTTGTGATACACCTGGGTTTTAGGTGGTAGCCCTCTTCTTGTTGAACAGGTAAACAATAATCCCCAAGGCAATCAGGCCAACCAGTCCGTTGTCGCCTAAGGTCTTAATGATGCCGATCATGTTGTTGACAATCCCGCTGAAGAACGGGACTGTGCCGCCAAACAGAATTGCAATCGCGATACCGAGGGCAATCAACAGCAGTGCTATTTCAGTAATCTCCGCCAGCCACTTCCTAATTTCCGTGAAGAACTGCATCTGTATCTCCTTAAATTTAAACCAGTTATGTTGTGAAACATCCTGTGGCCTTTTTCGGCTCATATTCCTTTGCGTCTTTAATTTTTATGGAAACCGGCAAAAGACGATGGTCATTTTTTTGCCCCCGTAGGCAATTTGTTCCCCCGTTAGCCGGCCAGCCGACTATCTTTTCAATACTGGTATTTGCGATAGGGGGCTGTTGAGCTTAAGAATTGTTAAAATGGGCAATTTTTGCTTGACTCAAATTGATAAAATAGAGTAAAATGCTGTATATGGTCTGGAGCGCAATAATTTTTGTTCTGCGGATATGCCTTGTGGCGGTGGTAGGGGCTTTCTTCTGGCGGCTCATCGAGCCGAGGACCAAACATGCGCGAATACTCAGGGCAGCGTTATTGGTCGGGGGGTTGCTGGTAACTTTGGTTGTGGTAAGAAGCATCGGGGCATAGCAACTGCCCCCGTTTCATCCTCAATTCCATCCAATTTTTAGAACGGCGGCAGTTCGGGTGCTGATGCTGGTATAACCGCCTTGCCTTCGACCTCAACGAGCCATTCAGGCCGACAGACCGAGGCTACGATGACATCCATCGGAATATCGCCGAATCGCTCTCGTATCCGCTCCCATACAACCGCCTGGTCGCCGGGGTCACGGACATACGCAGTCAAGACGCACATATCCTTGAGCGCTGCGCCTGCCAGCTTAAGCAGGGCCTCCACGTTCTCGACTGTGCGGTCAATCTGCCGAGACAAGTCGCCCGCATGCAGGGTTTTGCCCTGATGGTCGATGCTGGCCGTGCCCGATATGAGGATGTGTTTGCGGTCGCGATAGGCAATCGAGGTTCCGCGTTCAAACGTAACGCCGTAGAGATTCGTTGGGCTTAGGTGATCCAGCGCAGACAGAAACCTGATTTGGTCCGGCCTCACACCACGAATCGCGTATGCATCCAAAAGGATTTTCGCGGCCGGATTCGCGGATGTTCCCTCAATACCCGTGCTGGCTATGAAATGCGTATCAGGCGTCAGGCCGTGTTCCGCGAAAAACTCTTTGCGGGCTGCTACCAGTCCCCGGTAATTTGCGTTGATGTTCTGAACAAAGAACCATGTGCGAATCAGGTTATCAGCCAGTGTCATACCCTGTGCCCGCAAAAAAGCGTCGTATTCCTCGAAGATTCCCTGCGTCTGGCTGTATGCCGTTTCTGCGCCTGGGCAGGTAAGGCCGGTCGTCCAGCAATGGGAAAGTTCGCCCCGTCCGAGGATAAGAGACGCGCCTTGTCGTGCTTTGTCTAATTTACAATCCGGGTCGCTGATATGGTAAGCCCAAAGCGATATTTTTGCCGGCGGAAGCGGCGGTTGACAAACCCAGGACACGGCACAGGGTTCATCCTGATTTTGGGGGTCAGAAAACGGCTGGGCTGCCAGCGCGCCGGCCTGATTTGTCAGGTCGCTGCAGAAAAACCTCCGGAATACCGCCGTTTGCGTATCCAGCCCGATTGAGTCGAGCGCATCTCGATATGTGCGGAATACCCAATCCAACTGGGCTTCAATGCTGTCGTGTTCCGTGGGACGCACAATCAGGTGATACTCATCGACTCCGCTTTGTCCGCGGAAGCGCGAGATGCTCACTGTTGCGGGCATAATTTCGCTGTTAAAGCAATGGCATTTCATTGGCGACCTCTGTCTTTGTCTTCTCGTTGCACAATCTCAAACGGTATAGCAGGCAGCGTGCCTGTGTAAACCCGCTGTTTGGGCATCTTCTTTTGGTTGTTCTGAGGATTGTTAGGCGGCTCCGCGGAGACATCCACAATCAGATTATCCACAAGCCCGACTTTGGCGGTGTTGCTGTCCGCCGCAATCGCGAATGTTAATTCACCGGGGGTTATGTTTACATCCCCAAGTGTCAGGCCCGCGGGCGGTTCGCTTAGCTCAAGCTGGATAGTTGATGCAATCGGTCTATTCGGTATTTTGACCCGCATTTTGGCTGTGCCGCCTGCGGGGATTTTAATACTGCTATCATCAACCAGCTCAAGTATCGGCGCACGACGCTTATTAAACCCTGTCGCGACCATAAGCTCTTGTGAAGGAACCATGTGTCGGTAGATAAACGCCTGCATCATATCCTCCGCGGGAGTAACCGGCCTGCTGACCGTTTGGCCGTCGATTTTGGCCCGGCCTTCAAGTTGCAGATTAATTGGCTGCTCCAGCGGTTTTTGTGGAGCCGTAAGAGTAACACGCAAACGGTCACATCCTGCTGGTATTCGTGCCCCGCTTAGTTTGAAGCCGGGTGGCGCGTTTTTGAGCACCAGTTCGATTTCGCCGTTAAAGCCGTCTTTCCGTAATGCTTCTATAGTTACAGGAACAGTGCCGCCGACCAGGATGTTTATACTCGATGGGGCTGCTAACAGGGCAAAATCCGGTTGCGGAGGGCTGATTCGCAGGCGATAGCCGTAATCCTGACCTCCGTGATTCTGCGAGTCGGCCAGATGCACAAAGTATGACCCGGTGTTAGGCAGCCGGAGACGCAAATACGAATCGGCATTGTGCGTGAGCAGCCCCACGTTCTTGTCCCCATAGTCGTCGTTGTATCCGAGCACCTTCCCGTTAGCGTCACAGAGCCACAGCAGCGAATCGAGAGGGGAATTCAACCTGCGGGCATATACCTCAGCCACTATCTCGTCGCCGGCGTTGGCGTCGAACCGGAATATGTCAACGTCGCCCGGCTTACTGATTCGTCCGTTGACTATCCGCGGCAGGGCGATATGTTGCGCGTTTTCTGTTGTGCCGTTGTCTTCGATTTCATTGCATTCGGGCAGTGTATCCACTGCGTAAGGGACGCTATTGCTTCGCCGGTTGTTTTGCCGCAACTGGGCCTGACGAATTGCACCGCCGCCGGGCATGGTATCCAGCGGCAATTCGTTGGTGTCGAGATTCCAGCCGGATATCGAGGCGACGGTGAAAATTCCTATCTGACCTCCAAGCGGGAACATCTGCGTGATGAATGGTTGTTCCGACAAGCTGACGCGATAAACGAAATCCTCCCGCCCACGGTAAATGGAGTCGCGAATCTCAAGCTCGTAATCGCCGTCCCTGGTAATCCTGTAAAATAGCACCGGGTCGGGATTAAAAAGGTAATTGCCCGCGTAGGCCAGCTCTTTGCCTTTAGCGTCATAAAGAATCAAAGTCGCCTGAAACCAGCCGGGTACAGCGTCCGCGAGATATGGAATCAGATGTCGGGCCTGTGCCTCTATCGTAAGATTCTGACCTTTTTTTGCGCTGAAGCGGAAACGGTCTGCTTCGCCGGGAAGAATTTGTCCATTGAGCAGCACGGGAATCTGGACTTTTGGCGTAAAGGGTTTGCCCGGGTCTTTGAACTCTGGTTCGCAGGTTTCCGGCAGCAGCCCAACCTGGAAACATAACGGGTTTGTCAGGCCGGCGCGTGTTCCAAGCCGAAGTTCCCGGTCGCCCGGCTCGGCGTTGGGGTCGATGGTGATTTCGATAATCGTTATTTCGCCAATCTGCATGCTGACGGGATATTTATTGCTGAGGAATTCTTCCGAAACTTTTTGCAGTCCCTTGGGGCTTAACTTTTCGAGATTTCGCAAAAGGGGATGGTCCGGCAGCGAAACTACGGGCGTATTCGCGTCATCAGGTTTATTTACATCAGCCGGTTTATTTATATCCGCTGGCTTATTAATGTCCTGCATGGCTGGGCCTATGGGTTTTTTGCCCGGGCCTTGCTGTTTTTTTCGCAATTCGCTTAGCTGCCTCTGGAGTTCCTTTCTCTGGTCTGGGGTCAAAGGTTTTATCCGGCCAATGTAGCGTATTACCGAGCCGTGCACCCCCTGACCTGTGACATAAACTTCGTTGGCTTCTTTAATAAACTGCCCGCCCACGGCAATTTTAATGACGGAACCCTGTTGCCCGCCGGCCGGGTAAAGGTACCCGATGTGCGGCTCTCTTTCATTTGAGGCGCCCTGCGCATTTGCTGCGTATAAGACCAAAACCACAATCAGTAATCGTCTCGATAAAGTCATCATCACGCTCGTTTACATTATTTCCTTTAGCCGGCCGGCTGAAGGCATAACCTGAAGAGCTAACCCCTTTGGATTTGGAAGCGGGCTATCTGGGTCGATGCCCAGCAGTTCATACATACTGCCGATTAAATCTGCTGCGAGCACGGGACGCCGGGCGACTTTCTCGCCTTTATCGTCCGATGCGCCGACAACCCGGCCGCCTTTGAATCCGCCTCCCGCGACAACCGCGCTGAAGCAGTCGCCATAATGTCCCCGCCCGCCGTTCCAGGGTGATTCCCAAAGGATTTTCGGCGTGCGTCCGAATTCGCCTGCCCATACCACTATCGTGCTGTCGAGCAGGCCCCGGTCGCTGAGGTCCTGCAGCAGGGTTGACATTCCCTTGTCTAATTCGGGAAGTTTGCGGCGCATCGTCTCGAAATTTTGTTTATGGGTATCCCAGCCGCCATAATTAACGGTAATGTATGGGACGCCGATTTCTACAAGCCGGCGGGCCATCAGACAGGATTGTCCGAATTTGTTTCTGCCATATCTGTCTTTAAGCTCGTCTTTTTCATTCGACATGTCGAATACCTTGCCGCCGTCGCCGAGAATCAGGTTGTAGGCCTTTTCCTCGCATCGGTCTAATTGTTCGAATTGCGAATTTCCCGTCATCGCCTTGCCGAGGGAATCGAGCGAGCCAAGCAGTTCGCGTCGGCTTTTCTGTCTCTGGTCTGAAATGCCTTCCGCGACGACCCCTGATACGACGAAACGTTTCTGGGCGGGGTCGCCTCCTGTGGCGAAGGGCTTGTAGCGTGGGCCGAGGAAACCTTCCTCCGAGAATCGCCCCTCGGTGGCGGTAAGCACAATATATGGCGGAATCAGGCCTTTATAGCCGTGGTCATATCCCCTGAATAATGAAACAACCGCCCCCATACCGGGAAAAACCAGGTTGTCGCCGGGTTTTCGGCCGGTCTTCATTATGTATGTTGCCGTCTCGTGGGCGTTAATGTCGTGGGTCATACTGCGGATGATTGAATATTTGTCCGCCTGTTTGGCGAGCTGTGGCAATAGCTCGCAGATTTGTATGCCGTCCACATTTGTCGCAATCGGATTTTTGAATGGGCCGCAGTAATCGTTGCCCGCCTGCGGCTTGGGGTCGAATGTATCTAAATGCGACGGCCCGCCCGACATCCAAAGTTCTATAACGGCTTTTGCGGGCGTTCGCTTATTTGCCGGCGGCGAATTTGCGTCCTCACCACGGGCGTATCTGCTGAACCGCTCAATGAATGTAAGACCTGCCGCCCCGAGAAGCCCCAGCTTCAGCGCTTCTCGCCGGGTAATAACGTATGTATGTTTTTGGTTGCTCATATATTTTGTCAGCGATTTTAATGCCGGTATAGAAACTCCTTGGTATTGATTAATGCCCACGCCAAATCTTCGATGGCGGTTTTTCGCGTCATTCCCTCGTTTTGAAAATATTTTTCAGCGATGTCCGATTCGGACTTTGTCGGATAACGAGACACGATTGTCAGGTAAATGTTTTTTATAAGCTCAGTGCGGTTGCCTTTCGCGGCTTCTGCCTGCTGGCGCAATATCGCGCTGCGCTCTATCTTGTTTTTGATATCGTTTGAATTGAGCAGATACAGCCGCTGAAAGTCCGAGGGCTGATTGTTGCGTTCGGATTCCAGTCCGGTGTCTCGTGCGGGCCTGCCGAACATTTCGAGGAATGGACTGGTGATACTGCCGTCCTCCAGTTTAATGGTTCGTTGACCCTCGGGAATAAACGTGAAGGGTTCCGGTATATTGCTTGAATAGTTTTCCCCTGTTCCTCCAATCTGGTCTAAAGCGTCAATTAGCACTTCCGCGTCCAGTCGGCGGACAGGATAACAGGCGAACATCGCCTCGGCTTGCGGATTATTGCTGCGAGGAATCGAAGATTGCTGATATATACCGGAGTTGAGTATGAGTCGGTAAATAGTTTTTAGGTTGTATTTGGACCTCACAAGCTCTTTTTCCAAAAAGGCAAGCAGTTCAGGATTTACCGGGGGGTTATCCGGCCGGATATCATCCGGCTCGTTAATAATGCCGCGACCCATCAGCCAAGCCCATACGCGGTTGGTTATATTGCGGGCAAACCATTGATTATTCGGCTCGGTAAGCCAGTCGGCGAATACACGCCTTGGGTCATCCTCAGGCTGGATTTGCACTTTTCTGCCGTCCGGGAAAACGGCCTCACGCGGGCGGGCCGGCGCCGGGTTCAGATAAATGATTTCTTCCTTCCACTCGGCGGTTTTCTTATAGGCGACCTGTGAGAAGAAAACTTCCATATTGGTCCGGGTGGATTGAGGCAAACTTTCATAACGTGTCCCCATAAACGTCAGAGCAACTGTCCTTGCGATATCGGATAGATTGCGGCCCTGAATCGCGCGGTAGAAATTTACCTGCGGCACGCGGAAGTTGCTCCCGCTGGATGTTAATAGCTCGCGGGCGAACTGGTCATAAGGCATATTCATGCGTAGCGAATCGTGAATCCAGCGATAATACGCCTGCACTGCATTTGGCCAAAGGTTTATGGGAAATTCGGACTTGACCCTCAGCAGGTCGCACCACTTCAGCGTCCAGTAGTCGACGAATTCCTCCCGTTCCAGTAAGCGGTTAATAAGCGATATGCGTTTATTCGGGTTTTGGTCCTGCAGGAACTCATCGGCCTCTTTTGGGGTGGGTAGTGTGCCGATCACATCAAGATAAACCCGGCGTACAAATACTCCGTCGGAGCAAATGTTGGCCGGCTGAATGCCCGACCGCTTGAACCAGGCGAGGACCAGCTCATCTATCTTGTTTTGAGGCGTCGCAGGGGTAGAACCTTCAAAAGGACTGCCTGAGATGCCTTGCGGCTCAGTCGGGACATTAGGGCCGACAGCCCCCGCAAAGATAATCGCAAAAACAAGTAATACATTCATATCCTGTTCTCAGAACTCTATAGACAAACGTGTGGGCGCGGTTGGCTTTTACTGTTAAGACGTTTCAGCAAGATCCGAAATTGCATTAAAAAGCATTATAACGAAATGGTCACTGGTTTCCAGAAGTGAAAATGTAAGTGGGCGATGCAGGAATCGAACACCCCCCACTGGCGCGGTCAAAAATCGCGAATTTGACAGGAGGCAACGTAAAATCCGGCGCACCTAATGCGCCGAACACCCCTCAACTTCCACCGTTAGGTGTTCCAACTGGGAGGGAGGCGTTCCTTACGGGATTAGTTAAAAAACCTTCGTATTTCTCTGCGATGTTCGATTTGATTGGTGGGATTGTTAATGTTCAGGCGATATATTTTCGCTGCTGACAAGAGTCAAGCCAACTGGATCAAATGGCTCATGGGTCTGCCCGATATGGACTATGTCGTCTGTTTTAACGCTCACAACATCACCTTTTAGGCCTTTTTCATCCTCCCAGAAGTAGTAGTGGTCACAACTACCCTTGTTGCTGGCCGGGATATAAAAAAGAGGGCAACAAACCTTCGTGCTTGCGTTACGGCCCTTTTCACTGCGGCGTTTAATGAGAACCTTTTTCCTGTCTTTGATTGCCTGAATAAAAATCCTATGGTCACGGTGCATACGATCTCCTGATTACTTTGTTATTGTCGGGGCGCAGTCCCGAAACAGCTTATTGCGCGCCCAGCAAATTAACCGACTTGATATGCCGGTTTCGCAGGCGGCGAGATGCCCGGCTTTTTTATAAAGGTATAGTGCCCGGCAGGCACCATCTTGTTTTTTGCTTATATTGCCGTCCATCCCGCACGCATCGATGAAATAATCAGCAACCGCTTTGGCAACTTCTCCTGACATTGTTTCGATGTATACAAACCTGTGATTTTGTACCTTACGAAGGCGGGAAACTTCTGTGATGGGTGCGATAGGATTATCAGCCAACCCTATGAACCAATCCCCATATCCACCGCCCCCATGGCAGATATAGGTTTCCACCTCTTCAATAATATGTTTCTGGTCACCCACTGCAATATGCGCCTATAGTGTTTTCTGGACAAACCACTTACCAGTCATTTAGCGCATCAAACCGCTATTAACACGACATACCTCTTATTAAAGGCGATTGACTGCGTAAAATGTTGACGAAAAATTGTTTCTCAGGATAAATCTATTCTGAATGACAGATGGCAAAAACCAGAAAAGGCGAAATCAGCGTCTGAATGACTTCGTGTATTTGCGTATTCGCGGTAATAATAAAGAAAGCGCCGGGACTGACCCCACACCCTAAAGCCAGCCCAGCGCCTTCAAGTAAAGCTTCGAATTTTAAAGCTAACTTCATAGTGCAGTTTATCAGAAACTGCCTCGTTTTACAAGAGTGACAGAATCTGTCACTCCTTACTTTTGCCCAGATTAACATCTCTGCGCAAGTTTATAAAACTGGGGCAAAGAGGTTTTGTTCCCTTTGCCCCAGTTTCAGCAGATCTGCTGGTGTGGAAGCTTCTGCTTAGAACACTCTTTTTTCCATCCGAGGGCGCAGAAGACGGGAAGAAAGTCCATCGTTCTACACCCCGGCCGGCCTTGCGCAAACAATCCCCGGCGAGGAACTATCATTTATGGCGTTTCAGGCCACGAAATGTTGACGGTTTTAACCCCAAAAGCACTTTGTTATTTTTGCGGGATAACTGCGTCAGCCCTGTTGTGAATCTACTATTCTCGATGCTATTTGAGCAATCCTTTGTCTTAATGCCAAAGGCGCAAGAACTTCCACCTGGTCGCCATAGCCCAAAATCCACCAAGTTATCTCATTAAGTCCATCCACACGGAATTTCAGTACCACCGAGTCATCATCCTCAAAAGAGGCGGTCTGTGTTTCATGCCATTGGACTTCGGCTACATCCGTGGCGATTCCTGGACAAAATCTCAATTTGACCTCGTAGATTTGGCCTTCTCGCAATAATGACCAGGCATACCCAAAATACTCGCGAAGGTCGAATTTCTCGTCTTCCACAAAATATCTGTCTAAAGGGCTCAACTGCGTGATATTATTCAACTCGAAGGTATGCGTCGCCTTGTGAAAGCTCGATTCTCCGATTGTATGCCAGGTGTGCGCGGAATATACCAGGTAATAAGGATTTAAGTCCGTTGTGACAGACCTTTGTTCGGCAGGCAAATAGCAATGAATGGTCAAAACCCGCTTTACTTGAATAGCTTCCAGCACCTGCGCAAATATTTTATCCAACAAGTCCATCTTGGCTTTAGGAGCAGGGCTAATCGAGATAAATCGAAACGATGCGTCGCAAAATTGTCTTACTTCCCGTCTCAGACAATTCTCAATTTTAAGGGATAGCAACTGGGCAGGATAAGCAAAAGGAAGCCGTATATTGTGACTCGCCTCGCGAAGCAGTAACAGCAAGCTGAATGCTTCATCTTTGGATAGAGCAAGTGTTGGAAGAGGGGATTGAAGGTCTAAAGTATAACAGTGACATCTTGCGTCAAAACGACAAGGCAAACCTGCCCCTTCCAGCTCTTTCAGGTCTCTGTATACCGTGCGACGGCTTTTTCCCAGTATCTCAGTTAATTCCGAAATTGCATAGCCCCTCCGAGATTGCAACGCTGTCAATAACTGCATTATTCTGCCGGTTCTATTGTTCTTCATATACTCCTTTTGTTTCGATGCTTGGTTTATATGTCATATTAGATGCTTGCCCGTCGGTATTACCCCTTGCATAAGGCGTTTGGAAACAGCCAAAGGTTGATTGTCTTTTGAGGCCATATCATTTTTTGCTTGATTTTAGCAAACAAAATGTGCTATAATGCTTCGCGCTTAGACGGATAGATGATGACAAGGGAGTAAGCAGACCATTCACCTCCGGAGGGAAAGGTCATATCTATTGATGCTGGGTTAAGGTTCTAAAAACTCGTTAAAGGGAGTGTGGGCTGTGAAAAGATTGATTTCTTTCATACTGTTTCTGGCTGCAGTAGCACCAACAGCGCACGCCGAAGTATTCACAAGGGTTTGTCTGGCGGATGGCAATACACCGCTTGAGCTTGCAGACCCCTGTATTCCATTGGTTTACCGCCCAATTATGGTCGGAACACATCTGACTATCATTATTGATTCTGATTCAGATTACTGGGACGGCGGCGAACTGGCTATTTGGGACGCAAACCGGAATTATGGCCGCTTGTATGGGAGGGATTATAACGATGAGACGTCTGACTGGAAAGGTTCACGATTCCCGGCCGCCGGCGATATGGCCGTGGTATGGTATTTTGAAGCGCCTGAGACAGTGGACGGGCAGACACACGATGCCAATGGTTTTTGGTTCTATGGGGACGCTGATAATGCCATACCTGGTGACTGGTTTATCGTTGATTACAATGCCATTGGCCTGGGCGCCTGTTCTGTTATTTTTTACGACTATGCCGTGGATTGGGAGCACCCATTATACCAAATGTCTTTCACTCACGTCAGGACACGCGATTTTAATGATGATGGAATAGTCAACTTTGAGGATTTTGCCGTGCTTGGTTCGAATTGGCAAAGAACCGACTGTAGTGAGCCGGATAACTGCTCAGGAACCGACCTCGATGCCGATGGGTATGTAGGCATCAGCGACTTAAAGCAATTTGCCGAATACTGGCTGGAAAAGACCAGATAATCGGCGGACAGCAGAAACCGAGGATAAGTGGGTTTTGCTGCAACAGAAGGACTGCAACAATGATAAAGAACGATTATTTTGGTCCATTCTGTCAGAATATGTCACGCTTTGGCAGAAAGTCGTCAACATTTCCCTTTTCACAACGCTTTTACGTATGGGTGAGGCTGTAAAAGCCTGCTGATGATTGGCTAAGGTATTTTTGTGATAACGCAGTAGATACGAGAGGAGGTGTGTTATGAACACACGAATATTTTCAGGAATTATCGTCACAGTGCTGCTTGGCAGCGGAATCGCAGTCGCGGATAGACCCCTGGAGCGTGCGGAGCTTCTGCAAATCTTTGAACAATTAACCGCTCAACCCCGCAAGACCTGGATTGCGGCGGGCACAATTGAGGCGTCACATCAGGAATATGTCGCATCAACCATTACCGACGCAAATGAGATTAACCGGCAAATCGCCGCGGAGATTCAGCGGTATCGCAATGATACAAACAAACGAGAGCTTACCGAAGAGCTGCAGAAAATGAAGCTTGACGCGATACCTTTTAACATTCGCCACGAGTTATCCAACGAATACACAATGCATTCCACGGAGCAGGTGAAATTTGACGGTAAGCGGTTCTACTGGGAAATTAACGTTGATTCACGGTCTGATTCGGTAAAACCAGGCAGGGATTTAGCCGACAATTCTATGACTCAGCAATTTGACCTCGGTGCAAACCAAAGACGCATATTTGTCTGGGACGGTGAAAAGTACACCACGTATTTCCTGCCCACCAACAATGCAACCGTCAATGCCGGAGAGAACACCCCGCATCCCGTAAACGGGCCTTTAACCGCAGGAGTGGTCCCGTGGGGATATGGTCGTTACACATACAGCAACCTTAGTGCCATTGAATCATCAGGCATTGAATCGACCGCCAACGGTGAGACACAAATAGTGCTAACGCTCAAAGAAGCCAACGGCAGCGAAAGTCACTTTACACTGGACTCTGCCAAAAACTATGCGTTAAAAAATTGTTTGATAGAAAAACCGGATGGCTCGACGATTTCGAGACAGTATTCGGATTACGGATTTATCGCGGGCAGTTGGGTTCCTAAAACCATTCTGATTGAACAATTTGAAGCCGGCTCAGGTCGGTTGAAGGCCCGCGACCTGTGGAATCTGACCGCCATAGACGACAGCGTTCCACAGGCAAACGCTTTTGATGTCCCTTATGAGTCGGATGCGCTGGTTGAGTATTATTCTGATGGTAGCACTAAGCCGGCGGTGTACCGGCAATCAAACGCCGCTGATACAAACCAGCTCCTGACGAAGCGTTTGGCGACAGTCAAATCAGATGGAGCGAATATGCGAAATTGTGCAACAATCGCGACAGGATATGTCGCGTCACAATTCGGGGTTACGATTTCAGATAAAGACCTCGCCTCCCTGGTGAATCAAACCACAGGCGCCGCGAATATGAACGATATGAAATACTTCCTGCAGGGGTTTGGACTCTATTGTCGGGCGGTTAAGACGAACATCGATACCCTCAAAAAGCTAAACGGCTGCAAGGCAATTTTGTATTTCCCCGGAAAGAACCATTTTGTTGTCGTGGACCGCATTGATGACCAATATGTCTGGATAACAGACCTTTCGTCGGCCAAATTCTATGACCGCACAGATATCAGCTTTTTCGATATGGACTGGACCGAAGGGACGGCCCTGCTTGTTTCGAAACAGCCGATTCAGGGCGATTTTAATGAAATAAGCAGTGACCGGTTGACGGGTATAATTGGCTCCGGCTACTCCTGCACAAAACTATACCAACAATACAATGTCATCTTTTGCAGCGAGGTTGACGGTTTGTGTGGAGGGAAGTACTATGAATATTACACACGTTATGGATGCGAACCTGCCGCTGACGGCAGTTGCTCCAACACAAAAATGCTCAGATATGTATCAACCCCCTGCATTAACGATCCTGAAAGCCCCGATAATTGCACTGTGACTGGCGTTTGGACATCCTATTATATGATGGCGTGTATGTAATTGACTATTAGTTTAATCTTATATCGCCGTGTTAGGGTACAACTGCATCCAGGTTATTGCACTGTGTTGCTCTGACGCGATTGACTTTTGCCGGCGCAAGTCATACAGTGTTGGCTATGCGGCGATTTGGGCTAACACTGATTGAATTGATTTTAGTAATAGGAATTATTGCTGTTCTCTTCGCACTTTTGGCGCCTTCCCTTCAGAGGTCCCGCCTTCAGGCAAAAACAGTCGTCTGTATGTCCAATATCAGGCAGTTAAATGCAGCTTTGTCAATGTACGTTAATGACAGCGGCAAATTCCCCTATGGGTTTGACAACCCACTTCCGCCTAATCCTCCAGCCGGTGGTTATGCCGGCCATAACCAATACGATAGAACTGGGTGGTGGTGGTTTAATTACTTAGAAGGGTTTTACGAGAAAAATATGGGCAGTAAGACCGTGCTCCAGTGCCCATCCAAACAAATAAACTATCCAAAACTCAAAGATGATATTCTTTGTGGAAACTACGGCGTTAATCTGTCCATCTGCAAAATGTCCACGGGAAACGCGGACCAGAATTTTGTCGGCAAACCAAAAGAGCTTTCGGAGATTCCGCATCCTGCGCGAACACTACTCATAGTCGATAGCGGTTACGCGATTATAAGCTGGTGGCATGCGGCGGATGTTCCGCCGGCAGCACTTGGCAACAAAAACATAGAAGATACCGCCTATGTTCCGGGCTTGTCGATAAATCGGCAAAGACGGCTTTGGCCGGGACAAGAGATAGATGCTTTCTATGGGCGACATCCCCAAATGATGGTTAACGTTGGATTTGCTGATGGTCACACAGCTCGCAACAAAGCGGAAGATTTGTTTGTTAAAAAGCCCCCCGATGGTCAGTACGAAAACCGGTTCCCGCTATGGACGCCGGATTCCAAATAACTGCGGATTAGAACGACATAGCTTCTGCTTTGGCAAGTATTTCTTCGTCGCTGGGGTATTCGATAATCATAATCGATTCCAGAACCGGCTGAGGGTCAGATGCCGATTGCTTAAACCATTGAATCTTCTGTGGCAGATTGGTAGAGGTGTCCGTAAATATCCACCAACTCCTTTGCGTCATTGAACCATCATAAGCGTTCTCAACCCAACTCAGTTCATATACTTTAGTATTGTTGGTTTTAACCGTAAGCTCGGAATCCGTTATCTCAGACCACCTTGCGTCCGCGGGGATGTCAGATGGTGTGCGGAAAGGCATTATATGTAATGAACCGTGAATCTGGGTTACAATACCGGCCAGAACATTACTATTCACTGAAGTCTGTTCATTTGTGCCTGTGTCTAAATGTTTGGTTTTCTTCACTCCGTCAGAAATGTTCCACAACGTGCACTCATTTTCCGTTTTAATAACGTATAAGCCGGAATTTCTTGCTATCCAAACCTCCTGTGCAGGCTCCTGCCTGTCGGGGGCAGAGGTGGAGATGTGGATATTCTTAACCATATCAATGGCCCTGTAAATCTGTTCAATGCCAAGACCTTTTGCGGCAGGTACGTTAAAAAACAGGCCTACGCCCAACATTATCAACGCTGCAGCCGGAAGCGCTATTTTCAACAGCGGTCTAATGCTCTTTGATACAGGTTTAAGTTTTACGACCTTTTCATACTTTTCGATATGTGGTTGTTCCTGGCCACCCAAATTGGCCATTTCCACCCTTACAGGGAAACCAGCGTATAAACTTTCTGTCTCAACCTTGGCGGTCGTGTCTATGTGGAAGACCGTCGCAATGCCGGATTCCGGCCTTTCAGCAATTGTATAAATCGTCTTGTGCAATTGCTGGATTTTGTCAAGACACTCGTCACAGCAGATTATATGTGTGGTTAAAGATTTGCGGAATTTCGCATATTCGTCACTTGTCGGGTCTATGCCGTATGGAATACAATAATCAAAGACGTCACCTGCTCCTATTGATGAACATGGGAAGATACTCTTCTGTGTTTCATTCTTGCTATGCAGTTTTTTTGTTTGCTCCAGGATTGTCTGACGGAATTTGTACAGCTCCTGCCGGCATTTTGGACATAAAGATAAATGCTTTAAGGTCTTTGCATCTGTTCGGCCAAAGGCCATCGCAACCACAGCCGGGATTGCCTCACGGGCCGCGGTGCAATCTGTTTCGTCGGCATCAAGTTCGTCTGCAAACAATTCGCTGAGGGTTATAAGCTGTTTGTGGCTGAGACCCAAATTTTGCAGTTTTTTAGAATCCTCTTTGCATTGGTCGCAGTTATCGATATGGGCTGTTATAGGCGTAGGCATCCTGATTTGCGTCGTCGGTTCCAAAAGATTCGGCAAAAAAGGCCTTGCATCAGTGCAATTAACGTGTTTACCCACAAAAGAAAAGTGCAGCTTGAGCATGGCGGTAGTCGCTATCTGACGTTGTGCCAGGTGTGTTTGTGGATATTCTTTGGATTCGGCCAGCATCGTTTCAAGCTGGCTCATTTGCTCACGACAGTGATGACATCCCATGATGTGGTCGATGACTTCACTGGGGACAGACCGTTCGGCCTCGTCACGTAAAAAGTCAAAGTAATGCCGCTCGGCTTCCGCACAAAGTTTGTTATAATTGGGTGCTATCATTCTCAACCTCTTGCTCAATTGCCAGAAATTGCTTAACCTTCCTAAGCCCGGTGGAAATATATCTGCTTACAGAGCGATTATTAATACGCATCCTGTCAGCCGCTTCCTTTATGGATAGACCATCACGATATTTTGATGCAATAGCTTTAAATTCGTTCTTGGTTACTCGTTTTCTGATTAGTTCTATCATCCGATCTGTCTGCTCTTTTTCCATTAAGGCGTCTTCGGGCAGCTGATTGTTGACGGTTAATTTGTTATAATCAGCGCATCTGTGTGTCATCGCCTGGTATCTTCCGAGGTGTCGAATGTGGTCTGTTGCGTCATTGATTATTGCCTTGTAGATATAACCTTTGATGTCTCGTACTTCTGCCGGGACAGGTCTTGATACAAGCGAAAGGAAGAGTTCATGGAACAAATCCTCGGCCATGCTTTCATCTTTGATTTTGTAGCGAATAACGGCACGGATAAAGTCGCAATGCTCAAAAAAGATTGCCGTGGCGCGTTGAACGTCGCCTGATATATCACACCCCTGTCTTGTTGTGCTTTTTTCGCTCACCTGCGACCTGCTCCTAAAAGGCAAAGAAGCCGAATATAAACAGTCATATTACCAAATATACCCTATCTTATCAAGGACGGGGTTTTAACCAAAAGAAAACCGGAATTTTAATAGTTTAAGCCCGTTTAACGAGTAATGCCTGCACTAATTAAATTTTATCGTCAACATTTGGCTTAATGGGACGCCTTTCCATACAGCAGGATTTTTTCTTCGCAGGAATATCTCTGCGTAAAACCGGCCGGGGTGCAGAAGGATGGCCCTCCTCCCCTTCTGCACCTTCGGTCGGAGACAAGAGTGTTCTAAGCAGAAGCTTCCACACCAGCAGATCTGCAGGAAGTGGGGCAAAGAGAAAGGATTATCTCTGCCCCATATTTATTATTTTTAAAAAAGAAATGGTAATGATTTGGAGCGAATGCCCAAAATGAAACAGAATTGTGGGAACTGCATGTATTTTGAGCCGAAGGGCATTATGTCCGGCAGCACTAACTGGGGGCTTTGTATCGAGTCCGCAAAAGAGGTTATTGGCAGCGACAAGGAATCACCCTTCTTCCGCTGGGAAGATGACACCTGCTCGAATTTCAAGGCAAGAGAGAAATTGAGTGATTTGCAAAGCCGAAGATATAAGGCCTGATATCTGGTGTCAATCTGGGCAATTTGACACTCCATGTGTAAATTCCCTAATATTTTCGTACTTTTAGGCGATGAGAGAATAGGTCTCCTTTTTTGCTCGCGGGGCTTGGAATGAGTGGGCTGGGAAAGAGCTTTGGGGGGTATGAAACTTTTGTCAAAAAGGGGAATTTGAATGGGCGATGCAGGAATCGAACCTGCGACCCGCTGATTAAGAGTCAGCTGCTCTACCGGCTGAGCTAATCGCCCGTTAACTAAGCAGGAAATTATAGGCAAAATCGGCGATTCATCAAGTATAAACTGCTGCAAAGCGGCGTTGGCTCCCCAAAAAGAAAAAAGCCGTGAGGGAACCCACGGCTTTTTTCTTTTTTTGTTATTATGTTGTTTGCTTAGCGTTTGCGCCTTTGTAACAAGGCCGCTGCGCCAATCGCAAGCAGGGATAAGGTAGCCGGCTCAGGTACCACAAAGTCCTGACCATCAGGTGAACTGGTTGCGTACACAAATGCGCGTGGGCCAGTACCGTCCAACTCTGCAAGCCAGGCATTGGCTGTGGCCGCTTGTTCGATGCCTGTAGCATTAAAACCAGTACCACTGGTAACATCCCAGGTGGAGTCGGTTTCGTAAATAATCTCCCATATAGCGGCGCCGAAGGCCTCCGCCAACTGCTTATTTGCGCCGGTTGTCCAAGTGGGGTCAAAATGTCTGCCCCAAAGCTCACTAATGCGGTCGGCTTTGAAAGCACCCATAGGTGTGCCGTACTGAGCCGGCACAGGTGCGCTATCCAGTGAGACAACATCCTGCCAGCCGGCAACTGTCCCCTGGGTCAATTCTATGCAGAAGCCCCAATTAGGAACCTGCGTGCCCAAACCGGTGCCACCCGCGTTGGTCCATGAATAGACGCCCGTATAATAAGGTCCCCCGTTAAGACCTCCACCATACAGGTAAGCTTGGTCAGAGAGACCATTACTGTGATTCTGGATGTTTACAGTGCCAAGAAGTGCTGCATTTGCGGGGGTTACACTTAATGCCGCTACGACGGCAAAAAGCACCAATGCCATGAACTTGGTGTGTCTCATACTCTACTCCTCCATCTTCTTACTCTTCAATCCTTTTTTTCATAGCTGCCGGCTTTTATCGCCCATATCCCCTCTCTTAAAAGGATATTAGCACCGACAACTAACTTTACATATAACGGTTTATATTTTACTGGCCGATGATGTCAAGTAAAAAATCGGAATTTTAGCGAAAAATTTTTCTGGGATCAGAAAAAAACGGCGAATATCGGGTAAACCCTGATAGGGGGCTTAAAATAGCATATAAGTCGAAGTAGAGATAGTATTAGCAATACTAAAGACGCTTCTGTAAGCTCAAAAGCGGGGTTGACACGTTATTTTTATTTGCCGGTCTTCTCAGGAACCGGCAACCCCAGTTCCGCCAAGACCTTATTGAAAAAGGGCTGTGTTGTTTAAACACAGCCCTTGATTTGTAAAACATGTTGTCTTTTCGAGCTTTTTATGCTCTGCGTTTTCTCAACAGACTCAAAGCGCCGAAGCCGAGCAGACATAGCGTGGCTGGTTCCGGAACATTGATGAGATTACTGTCCAGCGTCACTGCAGCGTTGCGGGCCAAGGCCCGACCGTCCATAATCGTTGCGCCGGTATCCAAGGTAATGCT
>Ga0187878_1000085_pt1 | contig 109100 bp, 84 predicted proteins | sample June2016WEW_17_1_FD_132979 | JGI IMG/M metagenome (GOLD analysis project Ga0187878, IMG submission 132979) | Peatland microbial communities from SPRUCE experiment site at the Marcell Experimental Forest, Minnesota, USA - June2016WEW_17_150 | ecosystem: Environmental > Terrestrial > Soil >... | reverse complement strand
CGGGCGCCCTGGCCCTGGTGGACAACCTCACCCTCACGGGCAATATCAGCGTGGGGGCGGCGGCAAACTCCACTTTTACCGTGACAAGCCGCAACGTGACCGTGGCAGGCAACGTCACCCTCACCAACCTGGTGCCGACCAACTTCACCAGTACGGGCTCGACGTTCGTCTTTGACGGAACCACCACGCTGACCAGCGCGGGGGACGTCTTCAATAACATCACGGTAGGCACCGCGGTGAGCGCGTCTGTTACCCTCGGGGACAACCTTGCGCTGACCAACGCTGCCGGCATCCTGACAATGTTCCGTGGGACGCTGGATCTGAACGGTCATACGCTCGAGCTGGGGACCGCCTTGAACATGAGCTCAGCCAACACCGCCCAGATCACCATCGGGTTGGGAACCCTGGACGGGACAACGAACGGCAGAGCCATCACCCTCAGCAGCGCGCAGGCATCGATCACGCAGTTGACAGGGACGTTGAAGACACCAGGCCTGACAGTGATGGCGGGCACCTATACGATCACGGGAGTGGGCATCGTAACTCTGGGCACGGGGGGCCTGAGCCATACAGGCGGGGCGATCTCCGCGGGGGGCGCCCTTATCAGCTCGAGCGGGAACGTTTCAATTCTGGCGGCCGCCAGCTTCACATCGGGCTCATCAACACTGACAATGGACACCACGGGAACGACCGTGCAAGTGGTCACCCCCAATGCATTGAACAATCTGACGATCGGCGTCGCTGCCACGGGAACTGTGGCAATCAGCACAAATGACCTGACCCTGCAGCCCGGCGGCAACCTTGATGTGATCACCGGATGGACTTTCAACACCAACGGTTTCAATCTGACGGTGGGAGGGGGAGCAACCATCGCCGGGACGCTGAACGGCTCGTCCGGAAAACTCATCTCAGTGACGGGAGATACAGGCTGCACCGGGACCATCGATCTTCTTAATGGTGATTACACCACCAACAACCTCACGCTCTCGGGCTCTCTTACCGCCTCCGGATCGGAAACGATTACCGTAAATGCAGCGCTGACGATGACCGGAGGGACTCTGGGCGGCCTCCCCACTACGACGTATACGATCCTGGTGAAGACAAACTGGAGCCGAACGGCAGGGACATTCAATATCGCGAACGGGACCGTCCAGTTTACAGGCACCGGCATCATTGCAGGCCCCCCTGGCGTTGGCGAAACCTTCTACAAACTCGTCAAGGGCGGCACAGGGACCACGACATTCAATTCAACCTTGACCATCATGTACAGCGTGTTTCTGAATGCGGGAATCCTCGCCGACGGCGGGTCATTCAACCTGTTTCTGGGCACGCCGGCGAACGCCGCTATGGTCACCTGGGACAGTCAGCTTGGGGGGACATTCAATGGCGGATCAGGAGCGGTCCACTTCACCAACGGGGAAATCCTGATCAATGGCAACAACACCTTCTGGAATTTCTACGCCGACATAGCCGCTGACTCCATCGGCCATCCAGTCACTATCTATTTCCAGCAGGGCAAGACGCAGACGATCAGCAACAATTTCCATGTCCTGGGCACGAGCACCATTGCGATCAACCTGGAGAGCGCGGCCAGTCTTGGCATCGTACCCAAGGGCTTCTACAATCCGCCGCCGCCCGTTGACGCCAGACTCACGGTTCCTGGAATAACTCCGCCGGACTATACACAACAGTGGCAACTCAACATGACTGGGGCAACGGCAGCCATCGACTGGGCAAGCGTCCAGTTGAGCTGGGCCAATCCGATCGCCGTCACCCCGGGTCCCAATTGCACCGACAAAGGCTACAATCGGAACTGGTTCTTTGTGATTCCGATACTGGCTAGCTGGACCGTGGACACGGACAACAACGGCAGGATCGACAGGATCCGCGTCCAGGTGCAGAAAGGCACATTGCTCAGCGACATCTTCACCGGCATCACGGTGCAGGTGGACGGGTACGGCACGATTACCGGGGCAGGAAACTTCGTCGGATTTGGCGGAACGGATGTCTTCGATATCAAGCTCCCGGAGGGACCGCAGGAGGATTCCAGCGTTACGCCGAAATGGCAAGTCGTCTCGAACACGTCGCTGTATGGCACAATAGGCGGCGCGCTGGTAGACCACAATATCGGCACGACGGTCAAGACCTACACGCCCGGGGACGGCGCGCGGCCGGTCATTACCTATACCGTCGCAGCGCTGGGGGCAACCAAGGCGTACGTGCACTTCTCCGAGCTCGTTTACGGGAACAACACCGGCACCGCGCCGATCGCCAACGGGAGTCTCTCTTACTCGGGCGTCCCGGTTCCCGTACAACCAGTGGAGATGACGGGCAGCGGGGCGCATGCCGCGATCGTCACTTTGCCTGCCGCTCTTCTGCCAACCGACATTCTCAGTGCCACTCCGAAAACGATAGGTGCGGTGGCCGGTCAGATCTGGGACGTGCCGTATCCGAACCAATTCGTATACCCCTCGGCGACATCGCCCGGAGATCCGGGAGCATACACAGGTCATACCAACCTCGACGGGAATCTTCCCCCCAGCGTGCTGGCGGGCCCACCGTACAGCGGCAAAGCGATGCTCGCGGCACCTGCGCACAACATCTCCGACGTGGGGGTGGGCTTTGTCACACCGGTCTTTGCGCTGAATCAGAACGTGCAGCGCGATCCTGCGCGGGGCGGGATCGGCATGGTCACCAACTTCGACGGTACCAGGTGGCTCCTGCCGCAGGATGTCCTCCTGGAGGCCCGCATCCTCGAGCCCACTCTTACCGGTTCGAGCTTGACCCTGTTCTGGGATGTGAACCCGTCCGCTGATGTGGATTTCAACAACCTCTGGATCCCGAAGACTGCAACCACGCTATGGCCCGCCAACCTTGCCGGAGACCGTGCGCATGGAGACCTCGTTCGCACGGGCAACGCCCAGGCGCGACCACCCCTCGGCCTGACGGCGGCCGTCAACGGGGCCCTCCGTGACTACGTCATCCCCGGCAGCGACCCGGAGGTCAAGGACGGGGCTCTCCTGCAGTTCATGTTCATCATCAGTGACGGCACCAATTTCCTGCCCTGCGCATTCCCGGCTGATCCCAACAATCCGGGCAATGTCAGGCCCTTCGAATACGCCTACCACTCGATCATCGAGCAGCGCGGCCATGTCACGATCACGAACAATGTGATCCATCCGGCCAATGGTGAAGTTGCATACCTGCATTACGTGATGCCCAAGACGGGAAAGATCTCGATCACCGTCTTCAATCTGAGCGGTGACATCATCAACGTGCTGGCAAGCGGGACCCAGAGCGCGGGCGAGTACACCACCGGGTGGGACGGAAAGAACCGCGGCGGCAGGATCGTGGCCAGGGGCATCTACTTCGTCCGTGTGGTGGGCCCGGGATTCGACGAGATGCGGAAAGTGCTCGTGGTCAGGTAGACGTTGCGCGAGCCGCGCTTGTCTGATCCAGGGTGACGCGCACCATGGCGAGCACGGTTTCATTGCCGTAGGGCTTCTTGAGGAACCCCTTCGCGCCGCGGGCAAGGATCTCCGCGGCGCGGCCCTCCTCGCTGTAGCCGCTTGAAATGAGAATGCGCACGCCCGGGTCGATCTCTACGAAGCGATCGTATGCTTCAGCTCCGCTCATGCGCGGCATGGCCATGTCGAGCACAACGAGGTCGATCCTTCCGGCGCGCGCGCGGAAGATCTCGACGCCGCGCAGCCCATCCTCCGCCTGGATCACCGAATAGCCGGCCCGCTCCAGTATCCGTGTCAGCACGCCGCGCACTCCGTCCTCGTCGTCAACGATCAGGATCGTCTCGTGTCCCCCGGGGACGTGTCCGGCAGGAACTGCCTGCCCTTCCGCAGATCCTCCGCAGGCGGGGAAACTGAGCACAAAGGACGCCCCTTTCCCGGGCGCGCTTTGCACGTGGATGTCCCCCCCGTGTCCGCGGACGATTCCGTACACCATGGCCAGACCCAACCCGCGCCCCTGCTCCTTCGTGGTGAAGAACGGCTCGAATATCCGCTCCTGCACGGACACATCCATTCCCATGCCCGAGTCCCGCACGGTGATGAACACGCGTGTGTCGTCCTCCACGCAGGCGCGCTCAGCGGGATCCTCGTTCCGCGTCTCGATTACGATTTCGCCTCCTCCGGGCATGGCGTCCCGGGCGTTGAGACAGAGATTCAGGAGGGCCTGGTGGAGCTGTCCCGCATTGCCGTTCACGGAGTTCACGTTCTCCGCAAGGGAGGTACGGATGCTGACGGACTTGTCGATCGTGCGCTCGAGCAGGCGGACGACCTCGGTCACGACGCTGTTCGGATCGATGGGCGAAAGGGGCACACGGGGGTTTTTTCGCGAGAGGGTCAGGAGCTGCTGGGTAAGCTCGGCGGCGCGCCGGGCCGAGGTCTCGATTGCCTGCACGTCCTCGGAAAGAGGGCTGTCACCGGGGAGCTCCTCGCGCAGGAGCGTGGAATAGCCGAGGATGCCGGTGAGAATATTGTTGAAATCATGAGCGATGCCGCCCGCAAGCGTTCCGATCGCCTCCATCTTCTGCGCCTGGCGCAGCCTCTCCTCGAGCCGGATATGCTCGGTGATGTCGTGCGCCAGGACGAACACGAGCGGCTTCCCGGCCACCTGAAGGGATGCCATGCTCACCTCGACGGGCACCGGGGAGCCGTCTCTGCGGATATACTCGCCCTCCACGCGCACGGTCCCCTCCGCCCTCTGCATGTGGTTGGCCAGAAGAAGGGGTGAACGGGCCGACACGATCCCGCTTACCGGCACCCCGATGAGGCTCTCCCGCGGATAGCCAAGGAGCTGGCAGGCGCGCTCGTTGACGTCGAGGATCCCGCCGTCCAGGTCCTGGAGGATGACGGCGTCATTCGCCTGCTCGAACAACGTGCGGTACCTCTGTTCCGAATCGTGGAGGCTCTGGTAGAGCCGGGCCCTCTCGATGGCTGCGGCCACCTGCTCGGAGATTGTGGACAGGAGCTCGGCGTCGTCCTCACCGAATGCCTCGCGCCGGTGGGAGAGGAGAGAGATCACGCCGGTCACGCGATTCCCGATGAGGATGGGCGCGCCGAGCCACGCGTGGGGCAGGCCTTCACGCTCCAAGTCGCGCACGATGAAGGTCTTCCTCTCCGCGAGCACGCGCCCGATCAGCTCCGGTCCGGTCGTAAAGCGGGCGGAGGAAAGTCGGCGTCCCTCCTCGATTCCGACAAACTGCTCGCGTGCAGCGGACGCGTCGTCGGCGAGCGCAATTGAAAACAGATCGTGGGGAAACAGCGTGGCCAGTTCCCGATAGACGGTCTCCCTCAGCTCGTCCATGCGCAGGGTCGCGCCGACGGTTTTTGCTATACGGTTGACCACGGACAATCGGTCTGTCTGCCTGCGCGTCGCCTCGAACAGTCTCGCATTGCGAAGGGCAACCGCCGCCTGCGAGGCAAAGAGCTCCAGCAGCTCCCCCTCCGCCGGCTCGAACCCCTGGGAAGGATCGCGCAGCATGCAGAGCACGCCGAAGAACTCGTTTCCCCAATGCATGGGCGAGCCGACCGTGGAAAAATCGGGAAGATGCGCGTACTCAGGATGCATGCCCCGCCACTCTTTGTAGTGATTGACGATGAGTGTCGTGTTCTGTTCCCACACCCTGCCCGAAAGACCCTCACCGCGGCGGAGATAGCTTCCCGGAGGGGGATTGACCGGACCCACCGAATACCGCCACTCGATCACGTCGCGCTCGGGGATATAGATGTAAATCCCTCCCGTCGTCGCCTTGAGCAGCTCCATCGCGCGCGAGACAACGGACTTCAATAACGACGTGAGATCGAGCTCCGCCGTGATCTCCATCTCGAGCTCCCGGAGAGACTCCAGTTGCTTCGCGTGACGGCGGAGCGTCTCCTGGCTTGTCAGGAGCGCCTCCCTCATGTTGCCGGCCTCGACGACCGTCGAGGTGACTGAACCGGTGACCAGGAGGACCATGCTCATGTAGGCATATTCCATGGCATACGGCAGGTGATAGAGACCGATCGACACCGCCGTGTCGTTGATGATGCTCGCGAAATAGATGGCCATGGCGACAAGGAGCGCTTTCACCTCGCTTGCGCGGCCGCTCCTGTAGGTGCGGAATGCAAGCCAGAACAGGAAAAGAAAGGCTGCCACCTCCAGGACGCTCTGCGCGGTTGCCAGGGGCCCGAGAGCGACTTCGTTATAGACGACCCTGAGCCCGAAGGGCAGCGGCGTGACCTTCACGAAGGGCGCGTCCGGCAGCACGTACAGGCCGCTGGGGAAAACGGTGCCCGCGATGGCCATGAGGAGGAAGCAGAGGGAGACCCCCCCGACCACGGCCTTCGTGCGCCGGGTAACAAAGGCCCCTGAGGAAAGGAAGTGCAGGACGAACCAGGAAAAGGCGATGCCGACGAGTGCGAGCGACGCCATTTGCAGCCGCTGCCAGCCTGCTCCGTCCGCGGGAGAGCCTGCGCCGTAAAGCCCGGCGCAGAAGACATCGTATAAGCCCATGCAGATGCATGACGCGGCGAAGCTCGCGTGGGAGGCGCGCCGGGGCTGCTTGACATAGAGCTGGATGCTGTAGGCCCCGACGTAGAAGGTGAGGCTCGCCATTACGATAAGCGGGATCGATTGGGCGCTCACTGTGGACAAGAGTATCATTTGTGTACCCCCACCCGCAACTGAAAGGGCGCCGCGGAAGGGCTGTGGGGCGCCTCCCGTACATCCATGTACTCGGCGCCCCTCGCCGTCCAACTCCGCGGAGTACCGCGGAAGGGCTATGGTTGACCGCGGTCCGTTTTGTTCGGATAATTCTCCTCACAGGGGGAAAATACGGTGGAGTTGACCCGTGCGGAAATCGAAAGGGAAGCGGACGATCACATCGCACTCGGGCTGCTGTTGGGCAAGGTTCGCGAAGAGCCCAAGAGGAGCGCGGTTCAGAAAGTTCTCGCCAACCCGCTCACCATCCCTCAGAAAATAGAAAAGATCAAAGAGATCGACGAAAAAGAAGATACGCTCGCGATCCTGCATGTCGTGCGGCAGGCGTCGGCCCAGGTGGCGCGCAGCCAGGTCAGCCGCATCAGCCGGATGATCAAGAAAACGACGCAGAGCTGCTCCTACTTCAAGTTCATTTTCACTGAATACCGCCGGGTCAGGGAGTTCGGCCGGCGCAGCTACGTGCTGGAAACGCGCCTTCTGCCGCCGGGGATTCGCATAGATCCGCAGCTTCCCGCGTTCCTGGCAAAGGAGATCCTCACCACGGCAGCGGAGCTCTCCCTGCGGCTCAACCCCGTGGTGGAGCACGGCTGGCTGCATCTGACCCCCCGGCAGTACAATCTCCTCGTCCTGTTGAAGCGCCTCGCGGACCGGCTCCGCGCCATCGAGTTCGCCCAATTGAATCTGCGTGACTTGAACGTGATCGATCGGCTCCGGCGCGTGGAAAGCCTCTTCCTGATGCTCCACTATGAGCCGGACACGCAGGCGGTGATCTTCGGGGCTCTTCGCGCCTTCTATGAAAAGCAGCATGAGCCGGAGGAGGAAAATGACAAGACCAACCGTCTGGTCCTTCGGATCCTGGCGGAGGACTGCACTCTCCCTTCTCTGTATAACTGTCTCCTCGGCTTGAACATCTTCAAGTACCGTCGCCTGCTCACCCTCGCGGACCTCATGCGTGAGGGCCTGGGGGAGATGGTCGACTCGCGCGCGTTCGATTGCGAGTCTCCTGTCCGCGCGCGCATGGACGGGTACATCGACGCCGCGTTCGAATCCATTGGAAAGCTCCACGAGCAGCTCCTGGAAGCCCGCCGGATCAACAGCTATATCGTCCTCGACGAACAAGGCCGGCCGGACACGGAAATCCTTGCGGGCTTCTACGCGCCCGGCGATTCGCGTGAACCGTTCAGCTTCGCGGCGGACCAGGACAACCTCGTCCTCTTCGTTCCCCGGCTGGTGCGGAGATTTGACAGGCTTTTCTCCCCCCTGCTCAATGGCCAATGCCTCCTCGAAGAGACGGGGCGGACCGCGATCTTCTCACGCGCTTTCTTCGAGCTGGATTTCACGAAGCTCCGCACAATGGTCGAGAAGATGGAGACGGGCCCGTTCCATTTCAGCAGCTTTCCCCTCTCCCGCTACCTCCAGATCAAGGGAGCCCGGCTCGGAGCAATCGGCAATGAGATGGAAGTGAATGAAATCATCGGCCAGGGTGTGGGCTGCCTTGTCGACCTGGGCAAGACCCTCATGAAAATACTGGTTCTTCGCACACCGGGGGGCGCGGCGGGAACGCCCGAGCCCCTGGAGCCGATCGTGCTCCAGGGAAAGACCTTCTCCCTGCCGCATGAGAACGGGCGCATCCAGACACGCTCCCTTCTGAAGGGCAAGACAGTCGTGGAAGCCCTCTCTCTCGCGGTGACCATATGCTTCACCGCGGGCCTGCTTCTACATGATGACTTCCTTTCCCTTTTTCTCGGCAAGGAGAAGAGACTCGGCGCGGAGCTGCGCGCGCGCATGAAGCTCATGGAGAACCTTCTTGACCCGGAAAGCTACCGGGAGCTCTCCGGCTTGTACGTCTGAGAATCCCGCTTGCTGCTCAGGAGCTCTCGTACGCTCTCTTCGAGTCTTTCGATATTCAGCGGTTTCGGCAGGGAGCGGGTGGCCGCGCGAAAGGCGGGACTGCCTTCCGGCGGATGAGCCGGTCTTCCCAGGAAGATGATCCTGATCCCCGGCTCGATTGCCCTGCAGATCTCGAAATACCGCGCATATTCCTCCTCCGCGGAGAAGCTCTCGTTGACGATGATCAGCCGGGAGCGCAGGCTGCGGATGAGGTGGACCGCGTCGAACCGCTCCCCGATACGGGAGAAGGAGAGCTCCCGCTTCAGGGAACACTTCTTCAACAGGCTCGTGAGCTCTGCGCGGACGTCAACAATGAGCACTGATTTGCGCTTTTTCATGGGCAGCGCCCTGTCGAGAATCCGCCCGGGCCCCTGGTTTTCTTCCGCGTGACGCTCCGGGAGCTCGAGGACCTGGGCGCGGGTGATTTTCAGGATAGCCTCGATTTTCGCGGCCAGGTCCATCGAGCTGCGCACGATCGAGAGCACCCGGCGCTCCTGGGCTCGGGACCGTTTCTTCTTCAAGAGAAGCCCATAGATGAGGTGTTTGTCCGCTTCGGGAAGCTCCTGGAGTCCCATATGGCTGTCACTAGAGTGTACCATCCAAGGTACGGGAAACATAGACTTTTTAGAGACTTTTGGTGGACAAGAGCAGGAGAGAGGTGTAAGAATGTTAACTGATAGATAAATTATTACAGATGAGAAAAGTACTCACGCTCTGCCTCGCGAAGTCGCGCGGGGTGGAGGAGGAGGTTCGTGACGATGAGAAACATGAAGACAGCGGCGAAGATTGGCGTGGGATTCGGGCTGGTTATCGCCATCGCGATGGCGCTCGGGGCAATCGCGATCATAAACATGCTGGGCGTGCAGGGCGACGCGAGGCGGCTGGATCAGGAGACGGTTCCCCAGGTGGAGCTTGCCAACAGCATCGAGCGCAGCTCTCAGCTCGCGATGTACAACATGCGTGGGTACGCTCTCACCGCGCAGAATCTCTATCTGATGCAGGCAAATGGCTTCATCGATCAGACTCTGACGTTTCTCACAGAGGCGGAAGCCCTCGCGGCGAAGAACCCGAGGCTGATCGTGCTGCGGAAGAACACGGCCGAAGCCGCGACCAGGCTGGATGAATACAAGAAGATCGGCGCCGACATAGTGACCGCCAACAACGACATCCTCTCCGCGCGTATGGCCCTGGACAGCGCGTCCTCCTCTTTCATGCAAAGGGCGCTCAAGTTCCTCGAAGGCCAGAATCAGCAGATGGCCGCGGCAGTGAGGGCAGGGTCGGGATCCGCAGGCATCGAGCGCTGGATGGCGCGGGTGAATGGGATCAGCGGGATCATCCTCCTGGGCAGCAACCTGAATGCGGCGGCCTACAAGGCCCAGGCGCTGGGCGATGCGTCGATACTGAGAAAGGCCATCGACGATTTTGCCGGCTTCGATGCCAAGGTGAAAGCGCTGACCGCGGTCACCCTCCCGGCCGACAGGCCGGAGCTGCAGCAGATTCAGCATGACGCCGAAGCCCACCTTGCCGCCAGCAGCTCGGTCCTCGCGGACATGACCAGGGTGGGAGAATTGAACAGCATGAGCGCCGGGGCCACCGACGTGCTTCTGGCAGCGGCCAGCGCGACCTCCGTGGAAGGCTTCAAAGACGCGCGCGCCATTACCGCGCTCGCCGTGACGCGCATGGTGACCGCGGTCTTCAGCCTTCTTGCGGGCCTCGCCGCCGCCGCGTTCATCGGGATCGGCATCGCTATTGCCATCTCGCGCGCCATCACCCGGCCGCTGGCAAAGGCGGTCGCCTTTGCCCAGCGCGTGGCCGCGGGAGACTTCACCCAGCAGCTCCCCATCCACCAGCGCGACGAGGTGGGGCTCCTTGCCGCGGCACTCAACGGCATGGCGCAGACGCTGAAGGAGGCCGTGACGGCCGTCCAGCTGAATGCCGCACAGGTGGCCTCATCAAGCGAGCAGATTTCCGCCAGCGCCCAGAAGCTTTCTGACGGGGCGCAGAGCCAGGCTTCCACCCTGGAAGAGACAAGCGCCTCGATGGAGCAGCTCACCGCCTCGGTGGACCAGATCTCCCAGCACGCGCTGTCGCAATCCACGGCGGTCGAGCGCGGCACCAGCTCCATGGCCCAGGTGCAGAGCTCCATCGAAGCGGTGTCGGGAAGCCTTACCGAGATCTCCGACCTGACGCAGAGATCGGTGGAAAACGCGCTCGAAGGGGCCAAGGCTGTTGACTCGGTCGTCACCGGCATCACGCGGATTGCCCAGAGCTCCGAAAAGATCGGCGGGATCGTGGACGTCATCTCCGACATCGCCGACCAGACCAACCTTCTGGCGCTGAACGCCGCCATCGAGGCGGCGCGCGCGGGGGAGCACGGCCGCGGCTTCGCCGTCGTGGCGGATGAGGTGAGCAAGCTCGCCGACCGGAGCGCCTCTTCGACCAAGGAGATCGGGGCGCTGATCAAGGAGAGCGTGAAAAACGTAACCGAAGGGGTGAAGATCGCGAAGGGATCGCAATTCGCGATGGAGCAGATCCGGGCAGCGTCCCAGCGGGTAAACGAGATGATCGGTGGGCTTGCGAAGGCCATCGAGCAGCAGGTGGCGGCGGTCAAGGAGCTGGCAAAATCGCTCTCCAGCGTGAGCGAGATGAGCCAGAACATTTCTGCGGCCACCGAGGAGCAGACCTCCACGGCACGGCAGGTCTCCAAGGCGATGGAGGATGTGAACGAGCTGGCGCAGTCCGCCGCCGCTTCGGCTGAAGAGATGTCCGCTGCGACGGTTGAGCTCACGACAATGGCGCAGGAGCTGCACAAGGTCGTCGGTGCTTTCAAGATCGCGGAGGAGAAGCAGGTCCCTGTCGAGGCGGACGCAGGCACTCTCGAGGCGCAGGCAATCCCGCTTCTGCCCTGAGGGAGGAAGCGGGAGCCGGGCGGCGTTGCCGCCCGAATGCCACGGGGTACCGCGGCCACCGTACTCGGTGGCATTCGTGGCCGCGAAATGCCACGGATTACTGTGGCCGCCCTGGACAATTGCTAGCCCGGTATGATTGAATTGCGGACCATGCCGTGGACACCGGCACTCGCTCCCCTGGGGAGCCTCGGGCTTTCCGCGCTTGCGGCCGTCATTCCGCTCGCCGTCCTTTTCGGGCTGCTCGCCTCGGGGCGGGTTCCGGGATGGGCACCGGCCCTCGCCGCGGCCTTTGCCGCCCTCATCGTCGCCATTGCCGCGTGGGGTATGCCCGCTGTTTCCGCGCTCTCTTCCGGTGCGCAGGGCGCTGCCACCGCGCTTTTTCCCATCATGTGGATCGTGGTGTCCGCGCTCTTCGTCCATTCTCTCAGCGTGAAGTCGGGTCAGTTCGACGTCATCAGGGCGACCCTCGCTTCCATCACCACGGACAGACGCCTGCAGGCTCTCTTTATCGCGTTTGCATTCGGAGCGTTTCTGGAGGGGGCCGCGGGGTTCGGCACTCCCGTCGCCATTTCCCTGGCAATGCTCGTGAGCCTCGGCTTCGAAGCACGCGCTGCCGCCGTTCTCTGCCTGATTGCCAACAGCTCGCCGGTCGCGTTTGCCGCGGCGGGAATCCCGGTGGCCGTTGCCGCCGGGGTGAGCGGGATCGACGTGGTGACGCTCGGCCGGATCATCGGCCGCCAGGTGCCGCTCCTTTCGATGTTCGTGCCGCTCTGGCTCACCGTCGTGCTGTGCGGATGGCGGCGGAGCATGGAGGTGCTGCCGGCGCTGATCGTCGCCGGCCTCCTGATGTCCGTGTCCCAGTTCCTGATTGCCAACTTCAGCGGGCCGTGGACCGCCGGCATCCTCTCCGGAATCATCACCCTGGCGGGGTTGTGGCTCTTCCTCCGGTTCTGGAAGCCGCGCACCGCCTGGGATTTCGAGGGAGCCTCCACGGCGAGGGGGCCTTCCGCGGGGACCATGCAAAAGCCGCCCGCGACAAAAACCTCCGCGGCCTCCGCGCTTCGCGCCTGGGGTCCGTACCTGCTCATGTCCATCATGGTCCTCCTGTGGAGCCTGGGACCATTGAGGCCCCTGCTCCAGCGGGGTGACCTCAAGATGCTTTGGCCGGGGCTTCCCGGATCTTCATTCACGCTTCCCCTGCTCTCGACCCCCGGCACGGCGATTTTTCTGGCCGCGGTGATCTCGGCGTTCTTCCTCCCGAGCCTCGGCCCGCGAAAAGTGATTGCGTGCCTGGGCCGCACGATAAGGGATCTCGGGGGGACGATCTTCACCGTGTGCCTCATACTCGCCACGGCCTTCATCATGAACTCCTCCGGAATGAGCTCGACACTCGGCCGCGCGCTTGCCGCCACGGGAGTCCTCTTCCCCCTGTTCTCGCCCCTTCTGGGCTGGCTCGGCGTTCTGGTGACCGGTTCCGACACGTCTTCCAATGCCCTCTTCGGCTCGCTGCAGCGCACCACGGCGGAGCGGCTCGGCCTCAACCCCGCACTGATGGTCGCCGCAAATGCATCGGGAGGCGTGGCGGGGAAGATGATCTCTCCGCAAAGCATCGCCGTGGCCACCGCCTCCGGACACCTCGAGGGGCAGGAAGGCTCACTCTTCCGTTCCACGGTCCTGCACAGCCTTGCAATGGCCCTCTTGATCGGTCTCATCGCGCTCGTGCAAGCGTATCTGCTGCCGGGTATGGTGCGATAGCGCGCCGCGGTATTCCGCGGATTTGGCGCCGTGGTATTCCGGATTAGTGCGCGCAAATTTACGTCAAGCTTGACTTTTGCCTTGCCGGGCCTTATCGTGGGGCTTCGCAATTTCCCGCAAGCAAAAGGAGAATCCAATGACCACACTCGGTGTGCTGATAGGCAACCGGGGCTTCTTTCCTTCGGAGCTGTGCGAGCAGGGGCGAAAAACAATCCTGGCCGTGCTCAAGGAGGAGGGTTTCGAGGCGATCGCCCTTTCCCCGAAGGATACAAAGTACGGCTCCGTGGAGAGCTTTGCGGACTCGAAAAAGTGCGCCGCGCTCTTCAAGGCGAACCAGGAGAAGATCGACGGGATCCTCGTCACCCTCCCGAACTTCGGCGACGAGCGGGGAATCGCGGACACTCTGCGGCTTGCGGGGCTGCCGGTGCCCGTGCTCGTCCACGCGTTCCCCGACGAGCCGGGGAGGATGACCATCGAGCATCGGCGGGACAGCTTCTGCGGAAAGATGTCGGCCTGCAACAACCTTGCCCAGTACGGGATCCGCTATTCCCTCACCTCCCAGCACACCATGGACCCGGAGTCCGCCGCGTTCCGAGAGGAGCTGCGTGACTTCGGGGGGGTCTGCAGGGTGGTGAAGTCGATGAAGAAGGCGCGTTTCGGCCAGATCGGCGCCCGGCCGGCCGCATTTCTCACGGTGCGTTACAGCGAAAAGCTCCTGGAGCACGCGGGCATCTCCGTGGAAAGCCTGGACCTGTCCGACCTCTTCGGAAGGGCGTGGAACCTCAAGGACAAGGACTCCACGGTGCTCTCGAAGTTGGACGAGATAAAGGACTACATCAAGACGACAAAGATCCCCCGGGAGGCGCTCACCCGCATGGCGAAGTTCGCCGTCGTGCTTGACCAGTACGTGAAGGAACATGAGCTGGACGGCACGGCAATCCAGTGCTGGACCTCCATGGAGGAATACTTCGGAGTGATGCCCTGCACCGCCATGAGCATGCTGAGCAACGCGCTGTGCCCGAGCGCCTGCGAGACCGACGTGACCGGACTGGTCGGCATGTACGCCATGGTCCAGGCGTCGGGAAAGCCCAGCGGGCTGGTGGACTGGAACAACAATTATGCGGATGACCCCGACAAGTGCGTGTTGTTCCATTGCAGCAACTTTCCCCAGGATCTCTTCGGGCGGAAGGCCGTCATGGACTACAACGAAATACTCGCCGGAACGGTCGGCAGGGAGAACACGTTCGGCACGCTTGCCGGCAAGCTGAAGCCCACAGACTTTACGTACTGCCGCGTCTCCACTGACGACAGGGCGGGCAGGATTCGCGCTTACGTGGGGGAAGGGGAGATCACCAAGGACCCCCTCACCACTTTTGGCGGCTATGGCGTGGCGCGGATCCCGCAGCTGCAGGGGCTGTTGCGCCACATCTGCGCCAACGGCTTCGAGCATCACGTGGCAATCAACCCCGCGCGGGTCGCCGCAGTGGTCGAAGAGGCATTCACCCGCTACCTCGGCTGGGACGTCTACAATCACGACCGGGAGCTTGCCATCCAGGATCGTGAGCGCGCCGTCGGAGATCGTGAACGCGCGGTGCGGGACCACGACCGGGGAGTTCGAAACAGGGAGCGGGCGGGCGCCGCGGGCCCGCGGGCATAGGAGGAAGAAATGGCCAGGGAAACGCTGATCATCGGGATGGACTTCGGCACCGACTCAGTTCGCTCGGTGGTGATCGACGCCCAGACGGGAAAAGAGCTGGCGAACGAGGTGGCCTGGTACCGCCGCTGGGCCGCGGGCAAATACTGCGACCCTGCCAGGAACATGTTCCGCCAGCATCCTCTGGACTACATCGAGGGGATGGAGGCTTCGGTGAAGGGCGCGCTTGCCAAAATCGGCAAAAAGGCGGGCAGGAGCGTGGCCGCAATCGGCATCGACACCACCGGATCCACCCCGTGCGCCGTGGACCGGAACGGTACGCCGCTCGCGCTCGTCAAGGGATTCGAGGAGAACCCGAACGCGATGTTCGTGCTCTGGAAGGACCACACGGGCGTGAAGGAAGCCGAGCTCATCAACAAAACGGCCCGCGGGTGGGGCGGGACTGACTTCACGAAATACGAGGGGGGCGTCTATTCCTCCGAATGGTTCTGGTCGAAGATCCTGCACGTCATCCGGGAGGACGGAAAGGTCCGGGCCGCGGCATACTCCTGGGTGGAGCATTGCGACTGGATGCCGGCGCTCCTCACCGGCGCGGTGGATCCTCTTGCCATGAAGAGGAGCAGGTGCGCGGCCGGGCACAAGGCGATGTGGCATTCCGATTGGGAGGGCCTTCCGCCCGAGGCGTTTCTCCTCAAGATCGACCCCCTCCTGAAGGGTCTGCGCCAGCGTCTTTTCACCGAAACGCACACATCGGATCTCAGCGCGGGCGGGCTCACGGATGAATGGGCCAGGCGGCTGGGTCTGGAACCCGGGACCACCGTCGCGGTAGGAGCGTTCGATGCCCACATGGGCGCCGTGGGCGGCGGAATCACGGACAAGACCCTGGTGAAGATCATGGGCACCTCCACCTGCGACATCCTGGTGGCGCCGCGGAAAGCGGTGGGAAGCAAGTGCATCGCGGGGATCTGCGGCCAGGTGGACGGATCCGTGATCCCCGGCATGGTCGGCCTGGAAGCGGGCCAGTCCGCGTTCGGCGATGTCTATGCATGGTTCAAAGACCTTCTTTCCTGGCCGCTGCACGTCGCAGCGGCAAATCCGCGGGGTACCGCGGCGCCCTTGGAGCCGCGGTACCCGCCCGCCGCGGTACCCCGCGGATTTGCCGCTGCGCTTGCGCAGGCCCGCAAGGAGATCGAAGAGAAGATCCTGGACAGGCTTGCAGACGAAGCTGCCAGGGTCGACCCGGGCGAATCGACGGTGGCCGCGCTGGACTGGCTGAACGGCCGGCGCACGCCGTTCGCCGACCAGACGTTGAAGGGCGCCATCGTGGGCCTGACCCTCGGCACGACCGCGCCGAAGATCTTCCGGGCCCTCGTGGAAGCCACCGCGTTCGGTTCACGGGCAATTGTCGAGCAATTCCGGAAGGAAGGGGTACCGATCAACGCCGTCATCGCGCAGGGAGGGATTGCGCGCAAGAGCCCCTTTGTCATGCAGGTAACGGCGGACATCCTTGGCATGCCGATCCGCGTCGTCGCATCCGACCAGGCCTGCGCTTTGGGCGCCGGAATGCTTGCCGCGGTTGCGGCGGGAGTGCACCCGTCGGTGGCGGCGGCGCAGAAGAAGATGGGAAGCGGATTCGACAAGATCTTCAAGCCTGAGAAAAAGCACGCCGCCGCATACGGGCGGTTGTACGCCACCTACACATCCCTTGGCGGGAGCCTGGCGGGGCTCCTGCGCGCGCTATGAGGGCCGCTAAAAATCCTCGAGGTACGGCGTACTCGCCGAACGGGTACGGCCCCCGGGCCGAGCGCGTACCCGCGCACTCCCGTACCTCGGCGCCAAATCCGCGGGGTACGGCGTACTCGCCGAACGGGTACTCCCGTACCGCGGCGGGGAAGCGCAGCCTTCAGCGGCTGCGGGAAGAGGTGTACCAGGCGAATATGCGCCTGGTGGAACACGGCCTCGTGGTTGCCACATTCGGAAACGTCTCCGGCATCGATCGCACGCTGGGGCTGATTGCAATCAAGCCCAGCGGCGTGGACTATGCGGAGCTCTCACCGAAGAACCTGGTGATCCTCGATCAGGACGGAAAAAAAGTGGAGGGTGACCTGAACCCTTCCTCGGATACCAAAACACACGTGCTGCTCTATCGGGAGTTCCCCGAGATCGGCGGAGTCGTGCACACGCATTCGCGGCATGCCACGGCGTGGGCGCAGGCATGCCGCCCCCTGCCCTGCCTGGGCACGACACACGCCGACTATTTCCACGGGCCGGTCCCCTGCACGGCGGTCATCTCGGACGCGCAGATCGCCCTGGACTATGAGGAGCAGACCGCCGTGCAGATCGTGGACGCGTTCCGCAATATCGACTATCGCGCGGTGCCTGCGGTTCTTGTCGCCTCACATGGGCCTTTCACCTGGGGCAAGGACGCGGCAGAGGCGGTTTATCACGCCTTCATCCTCGACTACGTGGCGGAGATGACCGCGCTTGCCGTGCAGATCAATCCCCGGGTCAAAGGCATGAGACGGAGCCTCCTGGACAAGCACTTTCTGCGGAAGCACGGAAAGAACGCCTATTACGGTCAGGGCCAGCGGCACGCATGAAAAAAGCAACCGAGAGCGATCGGGCGCGCGTCGGCGTGATCGGATGCGGCAACATCAGCGAGATCTACGTTAAAAACCTGTCGACCCGGTTCGGGAACATCGAGGTCGCGGCCGTTGCGGACCTGGTGGCGGAACGGGCAGCGGCAAAGGCAGCCGCGCACGGCATTCCGCGGGCGTGCACGGTGGAGGAGCTCCTTGCCGACCCGTCCGTCGACGTGGTGCTCAACCTGACTGTTCCCTCGGCGCACGCGGAGGTGTCACTTGCCGCGCTCGCGGCCGGCAAGCACGTGCATACGGAAAAGCCGCTGGCCATATCGCTGAAGGATGCGGATCGCATCCTCGCCCTGGCGCGCAAGAAGGGTCTCCGGGTCGGAACGGCGCCGGACACGTTCCTGGGTGCGGGCATCCAGACCTGCATTCGGCTCATCGACGAAGACGCCATCGGCCTCCCCGTGGCCGCCACCGCCTTTCTGGCCAATCACGGGCCCGAGGGCTGGCATCCGGATCCGGGGTTTTTCTACGCGCAGGGGGGCGGTCCGGTTTTCGACATGGGCCCCTACTACTTCACGGCCCTTATCGCTCTCCTGGGGCCGGCGCGCCGGGTATCGGGATCGGTCCGCAGGACATTTCGAAACCGGGTTATCGGCTCGGGACCGAACGCGGGCCAGCGCATCGACGTGGAGATACCCACGCATGCGGCGGGAACCATCGACTTCGAGTGCGGCGCCATCGCCACGTTCGTGATGTCCTTCGACGTCTGGAGCTCGCAGCTTCCGCGTATCGAGATCTACGGCAGCGAAGGCTCTTTGAGCGTCCCTGATCCCAACACCTTCGGCGGCCCGGTCCTTATCCGCGGGAAAGAAGACGCGGAGTGGCGGGAGGTGCCGCTGGACCTGCCCTGGGCGGAAAACTCGCGCGGGCTGGGACTCTCGGAGATGGTCCAGGCGATAGGGACAGGACGGCCTCACCTGGCCTCGGGGGCGCTCGGCATGCACGCGCTGGAGATCATGCACGCCGTTCACGATGCCTCGGGGACGGGCAAGTCGGTCGAGCTGCGCTACCCGGTGCCCCGGCCGCAGCCTCTCGGGGAGCTCTGACCCCTCCTCATCCCTTCACTTCACCGCCCCGCCGCCGGCAAGCTGGGCCTGCCTCGGGCGCGGGCATTCTGCCCGGACAAGCGATTGACGGACGCCTGACGGCGGACTATCGTACATGCCATGCAATGGTTGCGGAGGGCCCAGGAGGAAGATCCCGCCGAGTTCTGGCGGCAGACCGCGGAAAAGCGGGGCGGCGCAATAAGTTTCTTCACGTTCGCGACGCTGGTCGGCAGGACCGGGGGAAGTATCCTCAATTTTCCCGGGCTGCTCTACCTGGTCGGCGACTTCTTCTGGTTCGAGGACTTCGAGCGGGACAACTGGCTCTCGAAGATCTTTGCCGGCAGGTCGAAGTGGGAAAAGACGGAGCTCTCCTTCTCGAAATCAGAAGTGGAGTTCGTCCGTGTCGTGTCGCGCGTGGGTGCCGCCCGGGGCATCGGGGGGGTTGCTCCCCGGAAAGTTCCCCCGGCATCGGTCTTTACGAAATTGTTCTCCTCCCCCGTAACCGAGGTGGTATTGAAGGACGGATCCGCGATTTTCTTCGAGGTCATGCTCCGAAAAGAGTTCCTCGCGCAGCTTTCGCCGGGGTAGGACGGGCCCGGCGTACGGGCCAAGACGAGCGGGCCCGGCGTACGGGCCAAGACGAGCGGGCCCGGCGTACGAGCCCGCCTTTCTCCGCCCTACCGGGCCCGGGCAGCCTGCGCGGAAATGACTTCCGCCACCCGGGTATCGAACGCGTCGCCCCCTGTTGTCGAGGCGTTTCTCTTCTGCTCCTGAACGAGCCAGGCAGCGCGCTTCTGTGAAAGCTCCGTGAGCTTGTGGTTGAGGCTTTCCCTTCGTTCCTTCTGCTTCGCCACATACGCGGTGCGCTGCGCGGGAGTCATCTTCTGCATCTCCGGCGGAAGCTCGTCGGCTTTCAGCCTGCCCACGTCCACCTTTCCTTCCGCAGAATCGGCCACGAGGTCCCCCATCCCCTGGATGGCCTTGCCGCCCGTGGCGAGATTGAAGGCAGCCCTGTCCGCGGCAATCGCTGCCGGCGCCTCGGCCGCCTTTGCCACCTTGCCGCGCGCGGCCTCCTGCGCGTCCTTTTCGCCGTAGGCCACAACGGTGGTCCCGATCTCCCCGCTCGTCCGGGCGATCTCCGAGTCAAAGGGGGTCGTCACGACGGTCATGTTTCCCGACTGGGCCAACGCCACGTAGGATCCCTCGGACAATCGGGCGATCTCACGCCAGACAGAGGTCGTTTCGCTCACCTCGCCGCATTGAACGGTGTCGATGATCAGGTTGCGCTTCACCGCGTCCCTGCACGTGACAGGGTATTTCACGTCGTCGGGATAATCCATGTGGGGCGGATAATCCCCGACAAGGAAGATGATCTTCAGCACCTTCCGGTCCGTGGTCCAGCTCATGCCCGTGACCGCCTCATGGAGAGCCTGGTTCACGCTCTCCGGATCGTCCCCTCCCCCGTCGGCGGTGATCGTCTGGAGGTTCTTGAACACCGCATCGATATCGTCGGTGAGATCGAATTTCCTGGTCACGTACTCGTCGCCTCGATCCCGGTAGGTGATGAGCCCGATCCTCACCTCCGGCGCCGGCTTCCGGGAGACGATGCTGTTGGCAATCGACCAGATCTTCTGCTTGGCGCCCTCGATCAGTCCCCCCATGGAACCGGTGGAATCGAGGACGAAGGTCACTTCCACGCGCGGTTTCGCCGCCGCAAAACTCGTGGAAACCGCGAGGATCATCCCCGCCGCCATGCACAGTATTGCCCGCTTCATTTCAGGTTCCTCCTCACATCTATTCACGGATGCTGATGAGCGTGTCGTCGACGACGACATCCACGTTGCTGCCCAGGGCAAGCCACGGGGCCGCTGCCGGTCGAGCGCGGAGCAGGTTGAAATAACCCTCGCTTCCGAACTTCACGAACTTCTGCCGGAGCGCGCCTTTCCCCTGCGCGGTGGAATCGGTCCATACGTTCCCGTTCTGGTAGAACGCCCGTCCATTCACGAGCTTGACCTGCCGCGCGTAGTTGCGCGTAACTGATGCGCGGTAACCGGTGTTCCCCGGTGCGGCAGGGGCCGATGACTTTGCAAGGCCGGTTGCCTGTGCCGCCTGCTGCTCGTTCAGGGAGGATTTCATGTCCTGCACCGCGATCGAGTTCTGTACGGCGCCGGCTCCCGAGCGGCTGGCCTCCGCGCCGGCCTCTTTGCGTACCGAATCGAACTTCTCCCTCGCCTTGTCGACGACCCCCTGATCCCCTTCCATCTCCTGAAACGTGCGGAGGTTGACCGGGATGGAGCGCGACGCCTCGTCCTCCAGAATGAGAAATGCGGTGTAGGGGGTGACGATCCCGAACTCGCGCGCAAGGTGGATCACCTCGTCCCTGAGCTCCGTGGACTCCCCGTGCATGCGTATCTCATCCAGCAGCCAGCCGACGCGCCTCGTGGCCCACAATCGCGGAATGAACGCGTTGTCTGCGCTCTGCGCGGGGAAATCGACGTCAGCCGTGAACTGGTGCGGTTTCCCGTTGAACGTGCCGGTGATCCGGGCGGCCGAGTGACCGGAGCCGGAGTACCTTCCGAACACGACGAGCATGTCGCCGTTGAACAGGTCCGGGAGCACCGCAGGCTGCATCTGCGTGATCCGCAGCGACGGATTGCTGAAGGAGAGAGACACATCGGAAAGGACCGGATCTTTTATCTTTGAATAGAACCCTCCTACTTTGAGCTCGATATCCTCTTCCGGCAGCACGTACTGGCTGACCGCCCGCGTCTCGGAGGCGATCCTGTCCAGCAGGTGGGTGTTCACGTCATTTCCAATGCCGAAGGAGAAAATCCGCACGGTCTTCCCCGCTCCCCTGAGGGAATCGACCAGGGGATCCTCCCGGGTCTCCCCGACGGTCGGCTGCCCGTCGGTGAGAAAGATCACCAGGTACGGCCTGCTTCCGGTTGTGTCCGCCGGGCCCGCGCGGGGCCGCCCATCGGACTCATCGCCGCTGCGAAGCGCCAGCGCCCGGCCCAGCGCGTCGCCAATGGCGGTCCCGCCCATGGGCCTCAGGCTGTCCACGAATTCTTCGGCCCGCGCAAGATGAGCGCGATCCGCCGGCACAAGGCCGCCAAAGAAGGATTCGGCTTCGGTGGAAAAGCGCACGATCTCGAACCGGTCGTCGGCGCCGAGGTTGGCAAGACAGAACTGCAGTGCTTTTTTGGCCTGTGCGAGCTTGGGACCGGCCATGGACCCCGATGTGTCCAGCACGAAGCAGATGTCCTTGGGCTGCACGCGGGACTTCTCCGCGCTCGCACCGGGTGAGGCAAGGAGCATGAAATACCCGTCCGCGCCGGGCGCGCGGCTGGCAAGGAAGTCGATCCCGAGCGGGTTCGGACTCCTGCTGAATATCACCTTGAAATCGGTGTCAGGCCAGACGTCCCGCGCCTCCCAGCCGACCACGGCGCGGGTGCCGCCCTCGCGGCGGATCTCCGCGGGATGGCTCGGGCAATAGATGCTCTTCAGGTTTTCCTTGCCTTCCAGCGTCACTTTCACGGAGACGTCTTTCACCGCGGCGGCGCTGAACTTCTCCGTGTTGAGGGGATAGAGGTATTCAACCAGGCCTCCGTCGTCCTTCAGGAGCTGGCTGTAGGTGAGCCTGATGCGTTTGGAGGCCCGGGGCTCGATGGGAAATACCCGCATGCGGAACGCCCCGCGGCCCGCGTACTCAAGCAGGGCAGGATCCTTCATCTTGCGCACGATCTCCTCGTACAAGGCGCGCGCCTTGTCCGCGGGAAGGAGCTCCGCATCAACCATTGTGCCGCCGATATCCATCGAAAGCTTGTCGATGTGCGCGCCCTCGGGAATCGGGAACACGTACGTGCCCTCCAGCTGGGCGCCATTGGGGTTGTAGAACTCCTGGTCCACGGTGGTGACCGCCACAAGATTGCTGATGGTCACGCTCACGTGGTGGTAGCTCACCTCGAGCGGCGCGAAGCCGAAGTGTCCGGCAACCACGTGCACCGGATTCTCGATGATGATGAGCCCGTCCGCCCCGCAGATGCCGGGGAACAGGAGCGCCGCGAAGAAGATGACGCTCCCGAGCAGTCGGGGCCGGCGCGCGCCCCTTGTCCGCGTGCCGCTTGTCCGCGTGCCGCTTGTCTGCGGGCCCGTTGTCTGCGCGCCCCTTGTCCAGTGTGTCGTGTCCATGTGCACCTCCAAAATCCGCCGAGTACGTCGGCGCTCCAAATCCGCCTAACTGCACGGAGTACCGTGCAAGGTACGTCGGCGCTCTGTCCTGCATATGAGGAGAGTGTGGCGCGGGGCGAGCGTTGCGTTGTCAGGGCGAGGAAAAAGAAGTGTAAAAAAAATGTAAAGACAGGCGGGCCGGCCGGCGGCCGCCCCGCCGGAATCAGGGCCTCACGCCGTGCGCGGCTCTGCCTTTGCGGCGCGGTTCTTACACGACGCCGTGCTGCTTCTCCAGCTTCTCGTAATAGTCAATGACGTGCCGTACCCACTTGCGCTTCATGGGGTAGGGATGGTAGTAGAACGAGCGTTTGAAGCCGTAGATGATGATGTCCTTGAGCTGGTCAGGCGGAATGGTGAAGTTCTCCAGCGCGAGGCTGAGCTCCCGTGTGACCGACGTATGGGAAACGAGGCGGTTGTCCGTGCAGAATGTGAGGGAAAGCTTGTGGCTGAGCATCTGCCGGAGTGAATGCTCGTCCACCGCCTTGAGCGCGGGCGAGGTCTGCATGTTGCTCGTCAGGCACACCTCGATCGTGGTGCGGTTCTCCGCGATGTAATTCACCAGGTTCTCGATGTACGCGCGCTTGTCCTGCACGCTGCCCGAGAAGATCATGTCCTCATTGAACAGGTGCAGGCCATGGCCGATCCTGTCCGCGTGCAGCTTGGCAATGGCCTGGAAGATCGACTCGGGGCCGTACGCCTCTCCCGCGTGCACCGTTTTCCGCATGAAGTTCCTGTGCACGAAGTCGTAGGACTCCTCGTGCGCGCTCGCCGGATATCCGTACTCGCTTCCGGCAAGATCGAACCCGACGATCTGGATATCGGTTTCCCGGCGCAGACGCACGCCCGCCTTGGCGAGCTCCAGGCTCGCCGTCCGTATCACCTCCTGCGGGGTCGAGAAGGCAAGCACCCGGCAGAGGTTCCTGTAGTACTGGGAGAAGCTCTCATCGAAGTAGCGAAGAGCGCAGACAATGATCCCGTAGTCGAAGGGCGGTTCGTCGGGGCCGAGAGTCGCATTGACCGCTTCCCGAGCCCGCCGAAGTCCGTTGTCCACGGAGCGCACGACCGCCTCGAACCCGAATGTGGGCGACATGTGAAGCTGCGGCGCAAATCGGACCTCCAGGTACCGCACGCCTTCCGCCCAACCGTCCAGGGCCAGCTCATAGGAGGCGCGCTCGAGTCCCTCGGCGTCCTGCAGCACGCGGAGCGTCCAGGAAAAACCGGCGAGGTATTCGTTGAGGTCCTTGTATGAATCCTTGAACACGAGCTCGTTCAATCCCTCCTCGGTAGCGGAGGGAAGCTCGATGCTTCGCTCCCGCGCAAGCTCGATGAGCGTGGGCAGGCGCAGCGAGCCGTCGAGATGAACGTGGAGATCGGTCTTGGGGATGGCGCGGATGAAATCCTGACTGTACTTCCGCATGGGGGCTGAACAGACGATACCGCGCGCGTGCGCGGCGGTCAAGGCGACATTGCGGTCGCTCCCTTCCGCTCCCTTCCACTCCTGGTGGAGTTGGCGGAGTTGGCGACGTTCCTGCGGACGCAGCGCTTGCGCCGGTTTCCCGCAATCGCTACGATGCCGCATGAGCAAAATGTCGCCAGGAGCGACCGCAAAAAAGGAGGACGTCGATTGCCTCGTGCCCGCTGCCGGCAAATCGGAGCGCATGGGCCGCTGGAAGCCGATTCTTCCCTTCGGAGAGAGCACAATCATCCAGACCGTCGTCTCGCGTGCTCTGCGGGTGTGCGCCCGTGTGATCCTGGTCACCGGTTATCGCGCGGCAGAGCTCGCCCTCCTCTTTCGGGACATGGGACGGGTGCACCTGGTGGAGAATCCCGACTGGCCTTTGGGCATGTTCTCCTCGATCAAGCACGGAGTGGAAAACGTGCGCACCGGCAGGTTCTTCATCATGCTGGGCGACATGCCATGGGCAGGACCCGGCGTCTACCGCGCTCTCCTTCAATGCGCGCCGGCCGATCTCGCCTATCCCGTGTCCGGCGGAAGACGGGGCCACCCCGTGCTCTGCAATGCGCGGGTGAAGGACGAGGTGCGGCGCGCCGACCCTGCCTCGGGGAGCATGCGGGAGATCGCCTCGCGGCTCGCGGTGCAAGAGCTGCCCTGGCAAGATGATTCGATCCATCGCGACATCGATACAATGGAGGACATGGCGTAATGCGAAGGATCCTGTTGATCGTTTCGGTCATCGCGGGTGTGTGGGTTCATTCGGCATTCGCCGCGCCCGGCCCCTATTCCGTCACCGATACCCTGGGTCGAAGCGTGAGCTTCCAGAGAATACCCGAGCGGATCGTCATTGCGGGCAGGGCAACCCTGCTTCTCGTGGACGCCGTCTACCTCTTCCCGGGCATCGCCCAAAGGGTCGTAGGAGTCGGCGGTACGGACCAGGGGTTGGGTGATTTCCTGCCCCTGATCGACCGGGGAGCCGGCGCAAAACTCCGGTTCTCCAACAGCGTGGGCCCTGAGCAGCTTGCCGCTGTTCGTCCCGATCTTGTCATCCTGAAGTCGTACTTGAAAGCGCAGCTCGGAGACTCGCTGGAGAAGATCGGGATCCCCGTTCTCTACCTGGACCTGGAGTCGCCGGAGAAGTTCTACGCGGATGTGCAGACCCTGGGCAGGCTGTTCCAGCAGCCCGAGCGGGCGCATTTTATCCAGGACTGGTACCGTTCGCGGGTGGACGCGGTGGCGCGCGCGACGGCGGCCGCGGAAAAGCCTTCCGTGCTTGTCGTCCAGTACAACGCGCGGGATGGGACGAACGCGTTCACCGTGCCGCCGGCGGGCTGGATCCAGACGGTGACGACGGAAACCGCCGGCGGCGTGGCGGTCTGGAAAGATGCCGGCCCGGGGGACGGGTGGAAAAAAGTCGGCCTCGAGCAGCTCTCCGCGTGGAACCCGCGGTACGTATTCGTCATCTCCTACGGAAAGCCCTCCGGCCCGATAGCGGAAGACATCCGGAACTCGGGCTCGCTCGCGGGGGCCATCGCCGGCTTTCCATCGGATTTCTACTCCTGGGACCAGGCCGATACCCGCTGGATCCTGGGCCTGGAGTGGATGGCCGTGACGCTCCATCCCGAGCTTTTCCCCGGCCTGGACATGCGCGGGGAGGTACGCGAGTTTTTCACCCGCCTCTACGGCATCGACGAGTCTACACTGAGCCGGGAGATCCTGCCGCGGCTGGAAGACGCGTTTGCGCGGCGCTAGCGCCTCCGCGCTGCTTCTGCTCGTGCTCCTTCTCGTTCTGACAGCCGCGGGATCCGTGTTCCTCGGCAGGTACCCGGCGCCGGGATTCGTGTCGGCAGGGACCCTGGCCCATGACCCGATTGCGCAGCGCCTCGTGCTGAGCATCCGGCTCCCTCGGATCGTCATGGGGATCCTCCTGGGATTCTCCCTGGCCGCCGCGGGCACCGTCTTCCAGATGATCTTCGCCAACCCGCTCGTCGAGCCCGGCTTCCTCGGGGTTTCGCAGGGCGCGGCGTTCGGCGCCGCGTCGACCATCGTTGCACTTGCCCCCAGTCCCGCGGTCGTGGAGACCGGGGCGCTCCTTTTTGCGCTGGCAGGGCTCGCCCTCTCGTGGCTCCTTGCAAGGCTCATCCGCTATGGCGGATGGATCCTGCGTCTCGTCCTGGCCGGCATTGCGGTCTCGGCGCTGTTCTCCGCGGGCATCGGCCTGGTCAAGCTCGCGGCCGATCCCAGGAACCAGCTTCCCGAAATCACCTTCTGGCTCCTCGGGGGGCTGTGGGGAGTTGCCTGGCGGGACGTGCTGTTCGTTGCCCCGCCGGTGATCGTCGGCCTTGCCGTTGTGACGCTTCTGCGCTGGAAGCTCAACGTGCTTTCCCTCGATGATCGGGTGGCGCACGCGCTGGGAAGCGCACCGGGCCGGGAGCGCGCGCTTCTTCTCTTTGCGGCCACGATGGCCACGGCGGCGGCGGTCTCGGTGAGCGGTCTGATCGGCTGGGCGGGGCTCATGGTCCCCCATGCCGCCCGCAGGGTATTCGGGACCGACGCGTCGAGATCCCTGCCCGCTTCCCTGCTCATGGGGGCAATCTACATCCTTCTGTGTGACGATCTCGCGCGCACCGTCCTTCCCGCGGAGATTCCGCTGGGAATCCTCACCGCGGTGATCGGCGCATGCGCATTCATTGCGCTCATGATCGCGCGCAGAACGGAGCGCGGCGGATGAGCATTCTCGAGGTCCGACAGGCCGTCTTTTCCTATCCGGGTGCCCGGCCTGTTCTGGACGGCCTCACGCTCTCACTGGAGGAGGGCACGATCGCGGCCATCCTCGGTCCCAATGGTGCGGGAAAATCCACCCTGCTGGATATCTGCCTCGGCTGGAAACAGCCTGACCGGGGCGCCGTCTTCATGGCGGGAAAACCCCTCAGTGACTGGAGCCGGGGAGAGCGGGGCAGGATGATAAGCCTCGTGCCGCAGCGTGAAAATGTGCGGTTCGATTTCACGGTGACTGAATATGTGCTCCTGGGCAGGGCCCCCCACCTGCGTCCCCTGGAGGCGCCCGGCAGGCGTGACCGAGCCATCGCGCGGGAGGCGCTGATCGCGGCCGGGATCGCCGGCCTGGCAGACAGATCGGTAACCACGTTGAGCGGCGGAGAATATCAGCTCATGCTCATCGCGCGCAGCCTTGCCCAGCAGCCTTCGCTGCTCCTCCTGGACGAGCCCGCCAGCCAGCTCGACCCCGGTCACCAGCTCCGCGTCATGCGCCTTCTGAAAAAGCTCTCCCGGAAGGGCATCACGGTCCTGCTCACCAGCCACAGCCCGCACACGGCGGCTTTTGTCGCGGATACCATTCACCTGCTCAAGGCCGGCCGGTTCCGATTCTCGGGCAGACCACGGGAGGCGCTCACGGAAAGGAATCTGCGGGCCGTGTACGGCGTCCCGTTCAAGGTCGGCTGGAACCGCGGCATCTTCTCCTGCACCTGGGACGGCGTGCTATAGTGCGCGCATGAAACTTGACGCGGCGCGTCTCAGCGAGCGGTTTCCCGCCGCTGCGGAGTATCTGAGCGGGATCTACCTCATCCAGAGGGACTACCGCAAGGTGAGCAACTCGCGGCTGGCGGCATGGACCGGAGTCAGCGGCTCCGCGGTCACTCAGGCGCTCGGGCGCCTGAAACGGCTGGGGCTTGCCCGTCAGGTCCGCTATGAGAACATCGAGCTGACGGAGGAGGGACGCGCCCTGGCAATAAAGGTCCTTCGCCGCCACTACCTCCTGGAGCACCTGATGGTGCGGATGCTGGACTATCCCTGGGAGAAAGCGGATGACGAAGCCAAGAGGCTGCAGAGCCAGATTTCCGACGATCTGACCGAGCACCTCTTTCAAAGACTCGGCGCGCCCCAGACCTGCCCCCACGGGAACCCGCTGCCCGGTTCTGCCATCGAGGCCAGACTGCTCGCCGCCCCGCGGCTCACCGAGGCGGGCGTGGGGGAAGTCGTTCAGATAGTCAGGGTCACCGAGGAAGGGGAGCAGGTGCCCGGCATGCTGGCGCTCTGCCACGGGCAGGGCATCCAGCCGGGCGCGATATTCCGGGTGACCGGCAAGGACCTCGACTTCGTGCACCTTGTCCGGCTGGACCAGCCCGATCCGTCTCGCGCGCCGACACAAGTCGCTTTCCCGCTTGACAGCTCGACACACGTCCGTTACGAGCCTGCCCCGGGGGAAGTCAGCCGCTCAGAGCAGTCATCCGTACCGGATTAATCGGCCGCAGGCCCGCCTCGATCCTGGCGCGCTGGGGCTCCAGGAAGGGCGGCAGCGCCAGATTCTCGCCCAGGCGGTCGGCGGGTTCATCCGCGGCGAAACCCGGTCCGTCGGTGGCGATCTCGAACAGGACGCCGCCGGGCTCCCTGAAGTAGATCGACTTGAAGTAGAAACGGTCTATGACCGGCGTGACCCCCACCCCCGCGTCGCGCAGCCTCGCCTGCCAGCCGACCTGTTCGTCGCCGTCCGGAGTGCGAAAGGCGACGTGGTGCACGCCGCCGATGCCGACCTGCCCGGACGCAAGGTGGGGACGCTCTTCGAGGTGCACCTCGGCCCCCGGGCCGCCCGGACCGACCTCGTACACGAGGACCCTGGCATCGTCGGGCAGCCGGTATTCCCCTGCCTGCCTGAAGCCCAGAACCTCTTTCAGGATCCAGGCCGTGGCGTCGGGCTTCCTCACCGGGATGTGCACGGAATGGAGCCCCCGAATTCCCATTTCCACGGGAACGGGGCTCCTGGCCCACGGTGTGCCGCCCCCCGCGCCTCCATCGTCCACGAGCTCCAGGCGTTGTCCTTCGGGATCGGCAAACGCAATCGCGCCCCTGCCGCTGTGCTCGAGAATCCCCTCGTGCCGTATCCCGAAATCGGTCAGGCGGCGGGCCCAGGCCTCGAGAGCGGGACGGCCGGCGACCCGCAGGGAGGTCAGAGTGATGGTGCCGATGCCCCTCGTTGTCTTTCCGGCGTGGGGCCAGTCGAAAAAAGTAACGTCCGTCCCCGGGTGCCCGGCTTCGTCGGCGTAAAACAAATGATAGGCGCCGACATCGTCCTGGTTCACCGTCTTTTTCACGAGGCGCATGCCGAGAACCTCGGTATAGAATCCGACGTTGAGCGACGGATTACCCGTCACCGCCGTCAGGTGATGCAATCCTTCGAGCTGCACGCACAACCTCCTTGATCAGGCCTTCCCGGCTCGAGTCGTTTCCCCTGCTTGAAACCACGCGCGCGCCGACTCCACCTCGCCCGGAGTGAGCCCGTGTCCGCCCTGCTGCCAGGCAAGCGTCACGCGCGCTCCCGCGGATTCCAGCAGCCGGGCAAGGCGCTCGGTCTCACGGGGGGGGATCATGGTATCCAGTCTTCCCGCGCTGAGGTACACCGGTCTGCCCTGCAGATCAGGCAGCGGTTCCGGCACAAGGGGGACCATGGCATGCAACAGGATGGCCGCTGACAGAACCCCGGGCCTCAAGAGGAGGAGGCTCGCGGCGATATTCGCGCCATTCGAGTATCCCACCGCGACCACCCTGGACGGGTCCTGACCGTAGGCTCCCGCGGCAGCTTCCACGAATACGGCCAGCTCCGCCGTTCGGCGGCGCAGATCTTCGATGTCGAACACCCCTTCGGCGAGCCTGCGGAAGAATCGTGCCATGCCGTTTTCCAGGACCTTGCCGCGCGGGCTTAAGCGTGCCGCGCCCGGCATGAGGCGCGATCCTATGTCCAGGAGATCGTCCTCGTTCCCCCCGGTCCCATGGAGCAGGAGCAGGGTGGGCAATCCTTTGGATGTGGCAGGAATGAAACGATGTAGGAAATCCAGATCCGCGGGGGCGAAAGCCATGGATAGAGTGTAGTCATAAACCAGGGCCTGGGGAAACTTCAGCGGGGATTCAGCGCCGGTACAGAACGCCCAGGCAGATGAGGCTTGTCCCGGCAATCGTCGTCAGAACGACCGCGCCCGCGGCGCTATGAGATATCCGGCACGTGCTCCGGGCAGTAGGTATGTGAAAACCGCATGCCCGTTTTCCGCTCGACGTATTTGCTCAGGGGCAGCCACTCTTCCGTCGTGCCCGACGTCACTCGAATCTTGCCGCACACGGCGCAGATGGGAAGGATGAACCCGACCTGCCGTGAAAAGTCCTGCAGCAGCACGAGCTCCGTCACGTCGCGCGCGATCCCCTGGGTGCCGAGCCTCTCCTCCACGATCGGCTTTCCGGGCTCCCGGCGCTCGGCACCCAGCCCGACGGAGTTCAGCGAGATGTAGACGATTTCAAGGTCATACCGGCGGTGCGCGCCGGCCTTTGTGAGGAGCCTGATTTGCAGGTCTTTTGTGGCACGGGCCGCCTTTCGCCTTTCCCGCAGCGGCCAGTAGGCTATTGACCGGTCATCCGGGTGCACGATTTCTATCAGATCCTTTCCGATCAGGTCCTTCTTCGCGTATCCCAGAAGAGTTTCAACCGTATCGTTGATGAAGAGCACTCTTGCGGCAGCGTCAAGAACGTAGATGAGCTCAGAGGAGTTCTCCACGAGTCCTCGATACAGGACGTCCATCCGGTCGAGCTGTTCCTGGAGCTGGACCTTGAGGGTCGTGTCCCGGAAAACGAGGAGCCAACCGGTGAGCGTGCCGCCCTTGTGCTGCGGGACCGAGGTCACTTCGACGGGGACTTCCATTCCGTAGCTCGTCTGCAGTCTCATCGACATGCCCGGAAGCACGGTGCCGGTGCGCTGTAGGCCGAGTATGTCCTTCAGTTCCGCGCGCGACCCGGGAGCGACGATCGAGTCGATGTGATAGCCCACCACGTCTTCCCTCGAGAACCCGGTGATTTCCTCCCCAGCCCTGTTCCACCAGAGGAGAATCCCGTCCTGGTCGCAGAGGACCACCACCTCCTGGAGATCGTCCGCCTCCAACTTGAAATCCATCCACCCCCCTCCCGTGAGCTGCTCTGGTCCGGACGGACAACTATAGCACGGGAACGCATTCCTTGCCATGGCGGCCGCGGTACTCCGTGACATTCGTCGCCAATCCGGCGATAGTATCGCATCATGCGCGTTCTTCATGCCGGCCTCCTGGATCGCTCTCTCCTCCTGTGGGCCGAGCCGTCCGCGGACGCCTGGAAGGATGCCGACTCCATTCTCGCGCCCCTTCGCAGGGAAGGCACGCCTGTTTGGGTGTACGCGTGGATTCCTTCCCTCGGCGACGTGCCCATTGCATCCAGCCCCATGGTCGACATCACGCCGGGCGCGCCTTCCTCGAACGCCAAAGCGCGTCTCGAGTGTCACCGCATCGAATGCCTTCGCCTTTCCTGGAACGCTTCAGTGGACCTGCTCTGCTCGTGCATGGGAAAAAAGATGCTCGCGCCCGGCATTCTCATCGGCAATGATCTTCGGTTCTGGACGAACGCGCTGAAGTTCGCCGGGCTTCTGGTGCACAAGAAGGCCTACCTTCCCGGTATCGAGGAGGCAGGGGAGGAGGGAGCCTCCGCGGGGGCCGCGGGAAAGTTCGCCGCGTTGTGGGAGCCGGTCATCGATGGAGAGGACCGGCGGACCAGGACGCGCCTTGCCGCCTCCATGCCGCCTGCTGCCCGCGCCCTTTCAACCGGGCCGGGGGAGCCGCCCTCGCTTGCGCCATCTCGCGCTCTCGACCGGTTCCTGGCGGGCGCGGTGGACGCGATTGTGCGGAGCACGGCCCGGGCCCCTGGCCCCGGGACCGCGGCACGCGCGGCCCACGCGGCGCATGCCGCCCTTCCACGCGGACCCGAGCCGCGCGCGACCGTTCACGACAGCCTCCATGACCAATGGATGCACGCGTTGGGCGCCCGGCAGGCGACAATGGATGCGTCACCCGAAGAGATCCGGGAGCTGCAGAGCCAGATTGCCGAATGGCGAAAGCCCCTTTCACTCAGCGTTCGATCCCCCTACCGTCTCTGTTTCCGTCTCGAAGAGCCGGCGGAAAACCAGAACGTGGATCCCGAGGGAGCCTGGTATGTGCGCTATCTCGTGCAGCCGGTGGACGATATGAGCCTGCTCATGACCCTCCCTGAGGCCCTCGGCGCCGGAGGAAGGCGCGCCTTCTCCCGTGCGGGCGAAGCGGGAAACGCGGCCGGATCAGCGCGCCTGCGGGAGGCGGTGCTGTCCGCACTGGGCCGTGCGTCCGTGCTGAGCGCCGGTGTGGAGCGGAGTCTCCGCAAGACCCTGCCCGGCGGCTTTTCTCTCGATGAGAGGGGCGCCTATGATTTCCTCTCCTCGGAATCCGCCCTGCTGGATCGGGCGGGCTTCGGGATCCTGCTTCCTTCCTGGTGGACGCGCAAAGGGGGACGGGCCCGGCTCACCGTGGGAGCGCGGGTGAACAGCACGGAGGCCCTGCAGGGAACGGCAGGCATGACCCTGGAGAAAATGCTGGACGTGAGCTGGGAGGTCGCCCTCGGGGACCAGTTGCTCACCCGAAAGGAGCTGGAAACACTGGCCGCGCTGAAGGCGCCGCTCGTAAAGGTGCGCGGGCAGTGGGTGGCAATGAACGCGGAAGAGATCACGACCGCGCTGGCGTTCTGGAAGGGAAAAGCGCCGGGCCGCATGAAGGCGCGCGATCTTCTCTCACTCTCTCTGGGAACCTCGGCCGACGTGGCGGGAATGGAGTTCAGGGGCGTCCAGGCAACCGGGTGGATCGGCGGTCTGCTGGAGCGCCTGCGGGGAGATCGACAATTCGAGGAGCTTCCCGCGCCGACCGGATTCCAGGGAACCCTCCGTCCGTACCAGGCCAGGGGATACTCGTGGCTGTCGTTTCTTGGAGATTGGGGCCTGGGCGCCTGCCTTGCGGATGACATGGGTCTGGGGAAGACCGTGCAGGCGCTCGCATTCATCCAGGCGCGGCGCGAGCAGGGGGAGAGGAACCCTTTCCTTCTCGTGTGCCCGACCTCGGTCGTGGCAAACTGGAAGAAGGAGGCCGCGCGATTCACGCCCGGGCTGCCGGTGATCGTGCATCATGGCGTGGACAGAAAAAAGGGCGAGTCCCTCAGGGAGGAAGCGGCGCGCCAGGCCCTGGTCGTCTCCACCTACAGCCTGGTCCACAGGGACCTGGAGCACCTTGCCGGGATCCAGTGGGCCGGGGTGATCCTCGACGAGGCTCAGAACATCAAGAATCCCGAGACCCGGCAGGCGCGGGCGGTGCGCTCCCTCACGGCGGGGTATCGCATGGTCCTCACCGGCACGCCGGTGGAGAATCACGTGGGGGACCTGTGGTCGATCATGGAGTTCCTGAATCCCGGGCTTCTGGGAACCCCGGCGGAGTTCAAGCGCCGATTCTTCATCCCCATCCAGGCCAACAGGGACCAGGAGGCCGCGACCATCCTCAAGCGGCTCACGGGGCCGTTCATTCTGCGGCGCGTGAAGACGGATCCGACGGTCATCTCCGACCTGCCGACAAAACTGGAAATGAAGGTCTGGTGCACGATCACCCGGGAGCAGGCCACTCTTTACAAAGCCGTGGTGGACGAGGCGGAAGACGCCTTGAAAGGCGCCGAAAAAATTACGCGCAAGGCCGTGATCCTTTCCACCCTCACCAAGCTCAAACAGGTCCTCAATCATCCCGCCCATTTCCTCAAGGACAACTCTCCGATTGCGGGCCGCTCCGGCAAGCTGCAGCGGCTGACGGAGATGCTGGAGGAGGTGATGGAGAGCGGCGAACGGGCGCTCATTTTCAGCCAATACGCCGAGATGGGCGAGATCCTGCGCTCTCACCTGGAGGAGACCTTCGGGGAAGAGGTGCCTTTCCTCCATGGCGGGGTGCCGCGGACCCGGCGGGACGGCATGGTCGAGCGATTCCAGACCGACGAGAAAGCGCCCCACTTTTTCATCCTTTCTCTCAAGGCGGGGGGCACGGGCTTGAATCTGACCAGGGCCAACCATGTCTTTCACTTCGATCGCTGGTGGAATCCCGCCGTGGAGAGCCAGGCAACGGACCGCGTGTACCGCATCGGCCAGGTGAAGAACGTCGAGGTGCACGCGTTCATCTGCTCCGGCACCATCGAGGAGCACATCGATGAGCTGATCGAGCGGAAGAAAGACGTGGCGGGATCGGTCATCGGCACCGGGGAGAGGTGGCTGACCGAGCTCTCCAACGCCGAGCTCCGCAAGGTTTTCCATCTACGCGCTGAAGTGCAGGGGGAGTGAGATGGCACATCGGGGCTACTGGTTTGAGGCGGAAAGCCCGCGCAAGGTCAGGGGAGGAATCAAGGCCCAGTCCAGGGCGGGAAGCTTTGCCAGAAGCTGGTGGGCAAAAAAATGGATCGACGTTCTTGAAAGCTTCGACCTGGATTCCCGGCTCGCCCGGGGCAAACACTACGCGCGGCGCGGCCAAGTGATTTCAATTGACATACAGAAAGGGAAGGTCGCCGCCCTCGTGCAGGGATCCCGCTCACATCCGTACAAGGTGAGCCTCGGCGTGAAGCTGATCACCCCGGCCGCGTGGAGGAGAGCCGTTACCGCCATGGCATCCGAGGCAGGTTTCAGCGCCCGGCTTCTCAATGGAGAGATGCCCCGGGACATCGAGAAAGCGTTCGACAGCGTGAAGCTCTCTCTTTTTCCCGCCGGCCTGAAAGAGCTGGACACGCATTGCACCTGCCCGGATTGGTCCAATCCCTGCAAGCACATCGCGGCGGTGTACTACCTGCTGGGGGAAGAGTTCGACCGGGACCCGTTTCTGCTTTTTCGCCTTCGGGGCATGGAGCGGGAGGAGCTCCTGGAGGCGCTGGAAAAGTCCGCGGGTGCTGAAGGCTCCCGACGACGCACGCCACGCGGGACGTCCGGTGCCGCGGTTGCCGATGCCGGCGGGCTCGCGGGGGGATCACCCGCGGCCGGGTCCGCGGCTCCGTCCGCCGGTGCGCCCGCCCCGCTCCCCTCGGACCCCGACGCTTTCTGGGGCACGGCCGAGGAGTTCGCATTTTCAGGCGCGGGTGAGGCGCCCTTCTCCCCTCCCCTGCTTGCCCGGCTGGGAAGCTTCCCGTTCTGGCGTGGGCGTGAGAGCTTTCTGGAGTCGATGGAGGCGGTGTATCGGGGGGCATCACCTGTGGGGATGGACGTGTTCCTCGGCCAGCGCGCCGGGGCGGCGTGGGACCCGGCTGCCGAACGCAAGCCGCGGCGGCTGCTGCGGATGCAGACTCAGCTCTGAGCTGCGGCTTAATGCCTATTAACTCTTGACAATTCCTGACTAAAATAGTCAGATTTATTGCAAATGAGACTCAAGACCTTTCCTCGGACTATCACGTCCATCCTGGTGATCGCGTTGTTTCTGATTCTGGCCGCGGGGGTAGGCGCCTCGGATCGTGACCTGCTCGGAGCCATAGGCCGGATCGCGACGGAATCCCTGCAATCCCTCCAAGCCTCGGGCCCTGCCGGCGCAGCCGAGAGCCTCAAGCAATTCGAACCGGAGTGGTCGAAGGTCGAGGACAGAGTCCGCGCAAATGACCCGGATGTGTACGCGCGAATCGAGGTCGAATCCAGTCGCGCGGCAGCGGCGCTGGAAGCGGAGCCTCCCGACAGAGCGCGCGCCGAGGACGCCCTCAAGGGACTCACTTTGGCCGCGGGCGATTATGGGAGCGGGACCGGCGCTTCAGCGGCGTCTTTCGGCAAGCAGGGGGTCTCCGCTCTCCTGAGGCTTCTCCAGCAGTCGGCGGCAGCTCTTTCAGCGGGTTACGAGGACCAGGCGTCGGACCTGATTCAAAGCTTCATCGGCCTGTGGCCCCAGGTGGAAGGAGAGGTGAAGAGCCGCTCGGCGATGGTGTACACCGAGGTGGAAGCCGAGATGACGCGAGCGGCTGCGCTCCTGCTCTCCGGCCCTTCCGCCCGCGGGCATGCTGCCGACCTCATCGCCACCATGACCGGACAGCTCGAGGACGTCCGCCAGAAGCCGGGGTATACGGTGTGGGATGCGGGTCTCATCCTGCTCCGGGAAGGGATGGAGGCGCTCCTCCTTCTGGCGGCGCTCCTGGCCGTGCTCAGAAAAACGGAAAGCAAGGGCGGCGCCAGATGGGTATGGGCAGGCGCCGGCGCCGGACTCCTTTCCAGCGCCGCGCTGGCGGTGGTCCTGGGGCTCGTGATCACGGCGGCAGCGGGCGCGACGCGTGAGGGAACTGAAGGGTTCGTCGGGCTGGCCTCAGTGGCGTTGATGGTGACGGTGGGCGCGTGGCTGCACCGTCGCGCGGGCCTGCAGGCATGGACCGCATTCATGAAAAACAGGGTCGGAGGCGCGATAGCGGCGGGGAGCATGTGGTCGCTCTTCCTTCTTTCCTTCCTCGCCGTGCTGCGTGAAGGGGCCGAAACGGTGGTCTTCTATATCGGCATAGCGCCGGCCATCCCTTTGCTGTCGCTCGTGGGAGGGATCCTCGGCGCATTCGCGCTGCTCGTGATCGTCGGGTTCCTCATCATTCGCTTCAGCGTGCGTCTCCCCCTGCACTATTTCTTCCTCGTCGCCACCGTGCTGATCTACTACCTGGCGTTCAAGATCGCCGGTCAGAGCATCCATTCACTGCAGTTGGTGGGCATTCTTCCCACCCATATCGCCACCGGGCTCCCTGCTGTAAACATCCTGGGCATGACCTCGACCTGGGAGACGTTTGTGCCGCAGATGGCGATCCTCATCGTCATCCTCGTGGAGGTCGCCATCACGGAGACGCAGCGAGTGCTGAAAAACATGAAGCGCGCCACGGCGGCGCGGGAGAACACGCTTTAGCAGAGCGGCGCGCTCCCGCGGGACTTTGACGCAGTTCGCGGAAGAGGTATCCTCGCTGGATGAAACCCCGGGAAGAAGAGCAGAAGACCGTCCGGCTCATGATCGGGATCTACTGCAGCGCCGCTCACGGGCATCCGCGCCGGGGGCCCCTTTGCGAGGATTGTACCCGGCTAGTCGAATACGCCGCGGCACGCCTCGGGCGATGCCCATGGGGGGAGGAGAAGCCCGCGTGCGCGCGCTGCCCCACCCACTGCTACAAACCTGACATGCGGGAGGCGGTCAGGAAGGTCATGCGCTTCTCCGGGCCGCGCATGCTCCTCTCTCATCCGGCGCGGGGGATCCGGCACGTTCTCAAGGGGCTTCGTGCCGTACCGAAGAAGGGGCGCAGAGCGGCGAAGAAGGGGTGATTCATGAAGGTATTGTTCATCGGAGGCACGGGCCTCATCAGCTCGGGCGTCTCTCCGCTCGTTGTCGAGAAGGGCATGGAGCTGTTTCTGCTCAACCGCGGACAGCGCCGTGAGTTCGTCCCTGAAGGCGCGAAGGAGATCGTCGCCGACGTGAAGAACGCCCGAGCGGTGGCTCACGCGCTCAAAGGTCATGCGTTCGATGTGGTCGTGGACTGGATTGCCTACAGGCCGGACCAGGTCGAGGCCGACATCGCGCTCTTCGGCGGCAGGACCGGGCAGTACATCTTCATCAGCTCGGCAAGCGCATACCAGAAGCCGCCGACTCACCATCTCATCACGGAGTCCACGCCGCTCGCCAATCCTTACTGGCAGTACAGCCGGGACAAGATCGCCTGTGAGGATCGGCTCATGCGGGAATACCGGGAAAACGGCTTTCCCCTCACCATCGTCCGACCCAATTTCACGTACGGCGTCACCACCATTCCCGCGGGGTTCATGAGCTGGAACCATCCCTGGACGCTCGTGGATCGCATGCGCAGGGGCAGGCAGATCATCGTGCCGGGAGACGGGACAGCGTTATTTACCCTGACCCACAACACCGATTTCGCAAAGGGATTTGTCGGGCTGATGGGCAACGTCCGCGCGGCGGGCCACGCATTCCATATCACATCGGACGAGGCCCTGAGCTGGGACCAGGTCACGAGGGCGATCGGGCGGGCCGCGGGTGCCAAGCCGGATATCGTCCACGTCGCCTCTGATTTCATCGCGGCGTTCAGCCCCTCGGACAGGGGCAGCCTCGTGGGTGACAAGGCGAATTGCGCCATCTTCGACACCACCAAGATCAAGAGCTTCGTGCCCGGTTTCACCGCGACCGTGCCATTCGCGGCCGGGATCATGGAGTCCGTGCGCTGGTTCGAAAAGCACCCCGAAAGATGCACAGTGGATGATGCCTTCAACGCACTGTCGGAAAGAATCATCGCCGCCAATCAAACGGGGCTCGCTCTCGCCACAATGAAAACATAATTCCCCGCAAAGAATCGACAAAACCGCAAGGTACCGGCGCATTCGTCGCGCTACATTCCCGTACAAAATGTCACGGGCTACCCCGGTCACGGTATTCCGTGACATTCGTGACCGGAAAGGAGAGACGAATGAAATCGACCGGCACACTCGCGCGCACCGCGCGCACGCACTTCGTCATTGTCAGGCTCGTAGTGATCGGCATCCTGCTCCTTGCGCTCCTGCTGCCCCTGCTCGCGGTCCAGGGCCTCGTCCGCGAGAGAGAGCAGAGAAGAAGCGAGACTGAATCGGAGATCATCCGATCCTGGGGCGGGGAACAGACGGTGGCGGGCCCGATCCTCACCGTGCCGTATGTCGCGCATACCCTCGACGCGAACGGCAAGAGGGTGGAGACGGTGGAAGCCGCTCACTTCCTTCCCGACTCCCTCCTCATCGAAGGAAAAGTAAATCCTGAAACGAGGAGGCGCGGCATGTACGAGGTCACCTTGTACGCAACCACCCTCGCGATCAGCGGCTCCTTCCATGCGCCTGACTTCTCCGGCTGGCGGGTGGAACCCGACTCAATCCTCTGGGACGAGGCTGTCCTGTCCGTGGAGATCCCCGACATGAGGGCGCTGCAGGAGCGCGTGTCCCTGACATGGAATGGAGACAAGAGGGAGTTTCGGCCCGGCAGGGGAAGCGTCGGCATGTTCGCCGGGGAGATCAGGGTCGCCCTCCCCGGCATCCGCGCGGCCCGGGCAGAGAGGGTCCCCGAGATCCCCTTCTCGTTCGACCTCGTTTTGCGCGGCGGAGGCTCGCTCGGATTCCTTCCTCTCGGAGACCAGACGATCGTCCGGATCTCCTCCTCATGGAAGAGCCCGAACTTCAGCGGCGCGTACCTGCCGGCCACCCGTTCCCTCACCGACCACGGATTCGACGCGGAATGGAAAGTGATCTCCATGGCCCGCGCATATCCCCAACGCTGGATGGGCGGCGAGATCGAGCCGCAGACGGTGCGCAGCTCCGAGTTCGGCCTGAGCCTCATGACCCCCGTCGACACGTATCTCAAGGTGACGCGGGCGCTCAAGTACGGCCTTCTTTTCCTCTTCCTCCCGTTCTTCACCCTTTTCCTGTTCGAGGTGTTTTCCACCAGGCGGATTCATCCGCTGCAGTACCTGTTCGTGGGATTCGCGGACTGCATTTTCTACTTCCTGCTCCTCTCGCTTTCCGAGCACATTGCCTTCGGGCTCGCCTATGGCATTGCAAGCGTGTGCTCAACCGGGCTGATCACGGCGTATACGGCCGCGATCGTGCGGAGCGGGAGGAAGGGCGTGGTGATGCTTCCCGTGCTCGGCGCAGCCTACGGCTTCCTCGCCGTGGTTCTCAACTCGGAGGACTATGCGCTCCTCTTTGGCTCCATCGGGCTGTTTCTCATCCTGGCCTTCGTCATGCTGCTCACGCGCAGGGTGGACTGGTATCGGCCGGGGTTCCGCAAGACGGGGAGCGAGGTCATCAACCAGGCAGAGGCACCGAAAGCCGAGTGACTAAGACCGGGGCCGGGTGAGCTCCTTGGAGAGATAGATCATCTGGCCCACATGATGGTAAGCGTGGGCGGCCATGCGAGAAAAAACCGTGAACCGATCATTCGTGAAGGGCTCGCGTTCGGCGGAGTACGCGGCGCACCAGTCCTGCGGTGACTGGGCCCTGATTGTTGATACGACCATTGCGATGGCGCGGTCGAAGTCCGCCAGCACCTCGTCCTTGGGTTTCTTCGCGGTTTCGTTGAACTCGCGGTCACGGTCGCGGACATAGCCGGTGCCGGCAACCCGGGCGCCGACGTAGTAGTTGAGGTTGCCGGTAAGGTGGAGGAGGAGATGGCCCATACTGTTGCCGTAGGGATACGGGCGCGTCCAGAGCTGCTCGGTTGAGATCGGATCGACCCACTTGTGCACCTTGTCGCGCACCTCTTCGTAGTACCCGGCAAGGGAAGAGGCAACGATCGAAGCAAGGTCCGGCATGGCAATCTCCCTCCGTGGATGCGCTGACTACACTTCAGGAGGCCTCTCCGTGTCAAGACAAGGAAGTCACGACCCGGGGGACGGAGCATCCGGAATGGCCGGACGGACTTTGAGCACGATCTCCTTGCGGATCTGGACCGTTCCCGATTTCGCGCCTCGAGGCTTTGTCACGTAGCGCGCCCGGGTGCATGACACGGCCACGACCCCCGCGTTCCGCGCCTTGCTGTGCCAGGCCGCGATTGCGGCCGCGCGTTTCAGCGTTTCCCTGTCCGGCTCGGTCCCCGGGGGGCCGCGGAGGATCACGTGGCTGCCCGGCATGCCCCGCACGTGGAACCACCAGTCGTCCTGGGAAGCGATCCCCAGGCTGAGCTCATCGTTGTCCGTGTCGCTGCGGCCTGCCAGCACAATCCACTGGCCGGGCAGTCCGTACTCGATGATGCGCGCCATTGTGTCCGCCTGCTCTCACAAGGGGAGCCCGGCCTCCAGGTGCGCGAGGGCGTCATCGACCAATTGAAAGGCTTCCTCCGGTCGAACGTCCGGTGACGTGAGCCATGCTGCCATTGTCACACCGATCACCGCTCCGAATATCAATATAATTAGACTATTATTTATTAAGTACCATAAAAATGACCTACGCACTGCCGATATTTGGAGCATTATAGGAGCATTGAAGCGACCCAGAAGGTGCTCAGGAAATGGCTGCAGGTGTGAAAAGCGTGGTATTTACAATCAGCGGATGAGCGCGAACCCTATCCCCGCTCCCAACCCCTTGTTGATCACGTATCCGAGCTGAATATTGAGGTACCCCAGGGACTCCAGCCACCGGGAATTGACGAGAGGTCCGGCGTCTATCGCATCGAACCCTATGGCGCGCGCCATTTCCAGCACGTCGGCCTTCGCTTTCTCCTCGTCGCCGGCCGCCAGGCAGGCAAGCCGCGCCTCCCGCACCTTTCCCGTGCTCATGTTCTGGGCGAATATGGTGTTGAAGGCTTTCACCACCCTGGCTGACGGGGCTTTCTTCTGGAGCTGTTCAGCGCCGCTCGTGGTAAAGCCGAGAGCGAGCTTTCCATCAGCGCCGAGCACGTTCGTCACGTCCACGAGGGTCTTCCCGTTGACCGCGTTCCCCATTGCCGCCAACGCGGCATCGAGAGCCGTGTAGGGTACGGCCAGGATCAGGATCTCCCCCCAGGCGGCGGTTGCGCGAACGCCATCGCCCTTGCCGGTGATCTTTGTCTCGTAGCCCGCCTGCTCCAGTCCGCGCTGAAGCGCGCTGCCCACGTTTCCCTTTCCGATGATCCCGATTTTTTTCTTCATGCGCTAATATAAGAAAATCCGATATGTTCAACAAATGACCTCACGGTCTCTCGCGCCTGCACGGCTTCACAGCCAGCGCATCACCGGGGCCGCGTTCAGGAAGCCGGGCGACGTGGTGCGATTCATGGGAGCGGTCCAGGCGCAGGGAGAGGATGATGTTCACCCCGAACCCAATGATCACCGCAAGGAGGACGAACCGAAGGATGCGGCGGACGCTGGAGCGGTCGTGAAGATCGAAGCCCTCTTTCACCAGGAGCTGTTTGTTGCGGCCCGTGAGCACGATCAGGGACGCTCCCCATCAATTCGTCTCTGAGCTCTGGATCAGGCAGCTATCTTGCGAGCCGCCGCGCGCGCAGACCGGCGGTACATGACCGTGTCGTTGAGAATGCCGGCCGATGCGTGAAGAACAAGCGCATACAGGAAAGAGCCTGCCGCCGCCGTGACCAGGCCGGCAAAAAGGCCGAAAATGAACGCCCCCAGTATTTCTGAATCCGGATGCCCAATGTGGAAAACAGTTGACACGACCGTCTGGATCAGGATGGCAATCAGGACGCCCGGGAGGGTCGGGGGGAGCAGGGCGAGAAGCCCGTACAGCATCACCCCCCTGAAGGTGAACTCCCATGCGAGGTAATACAAGACCAGGTACGCAGATTCATAGAGAACGAAGCGCCCCGGGCTTGCCAATGCTTCCTTGGAGAAGGGGTAGTATTCCTGCATGGCAGGATCCCGCCAGCCGGTGAAAAGGCCCAGCAGCGTGAGCAGGAGCCCGGCGAAGCCAAGGATGATCCCCAGTCTCCAGTCGCCGATTCCCATCCCGAAGCTCGAGGCTGCCATCCCATGGAGCAGGATGATGGCCAGAGGGAGCGCAAGAAGGAGCAGGAAAAAGCCGACGAAGTAGAGCATGACGGCGGCATAGTCGCCCGGGACCCGTCGCTTCCAGCTTCGGAGGCTCAGGAAGGAGGACAACAACGTGAAGGACACGCAGAATGCGGCGAACAAGGAGGCGTGAGGGTTGCTTATGAGGACAGAGAGCGGCTTGAAAGGTGAGAAGAGCCAATCCATCCCCCGGCTACCTTCCGATACGCCGCTTCACGCGGAGAACCGCGTCAACGTACCCGGAGGCTTTTTCCCGGAGGTACCACGCGACGATGGACCGGGTCTGAGCTTCGATGTCGTGATCCGGTTGATATCCCAGCTCATTGATGGTCCTCGTGATGTCATAACTGGAATTGTTGGCCACCCTGCTGATCCGGTAATAGGTGAGCAGCGCGTCGAATGAAGGGATGACGGCGTGCAGGAGCTGCATGCAGAGCGCGAGGGCGTAAGCAAAGACGACGGGGACGTAAATGCGCTGCTTCTTGTCCAGCGCAACCTGAAACATCCCCAGGAACTCCCGCCAGGTAACGTCCTGGCCATTGGTGACCGTATAGGCGCTGCCGTCGGTGCCCCGCATCTGGCACACGAGGTGGCAGACCGAGGCAAGATTGGCGACGTAGCAGTATCCGAAGATCCGGTTTCCGCTCCCCGCAATGGCCGGCCAACCCCTTTCTATGGCATCCAGCACACGCAGGCTGGAGGTCCTGTCATTCGGGCCGAATACGTCGGCAGGGCGGAGAATCACAACCGGGAATCCGGTCTTTCGATGATGCGCAAACAGGAATGCCTCGGTCATCTCCTTTGCCCGGGTGTACGCCAGGTGACGGGCCGACCTTCCCGGCCTCTCCTCGGAGATGTTGAGGGCCTTGTAGCCGAGCACGAGAGACGTCGAAATGTGCACAAACCGCTTGAGCCGTATTCCCCTCTCCTCGACCGCCTCGATCAGGTTCCGTGTCGTGTCGAAAATGTTCCGCTCGATCACGTCGCGGGGAAGCGTGTCCGACACAAGAGAGGCCGCGTGGATGATGAAGTCGAGACCGGAAGGAAAGGAGATCGAAGCCGCGCGCGTCAGGTCTCCGCGGATCAGCTTCACGGGAAGACCTTCGAGAAAGTGAAGGTCGGATGTCTCCCGCACGAGCCCGTAGACCTCGTAGGAGCGCTCGAGGAAATACGCGCAGACGTTCGAACCGATAAAGCCGTTTGCACCGGTGACCAGGACGCGTTCCATATTCTCTTTGCCTAGAATATTCTTTCCCTGTCCATCAGTTTGGCCGCCCTCCCCGTTCGCCTCCCAGAGGATATTGAAACGCAAGGAAAACTTCCAGAGGCGCATTCCGCCGGGCAGGAGCCCTATCCGTTCGAAAAGTTCTGGATTTCCCGAAGAACCGGCAGCAGTTTCCCGCCCCGCGCGCTCAGCTTGTACGTGACCGACTGCCTGTTCAAGGTCGCCTCGGTGCGTTCGACAATCTTCATGGCCTCCAGCCGCTTCAAGCGGCTCGTGAGCGTGACGGGATTGACGTCACCGATAGTCCGTTGGAGCTCTGTGAAGCGCATTTCGCCGAACCGCAGGTAATCAATGATCCGCAGGGTCGTGTAGTCCCCCAGCAGCCGGAGAACGGCCGCCTGGCAATGACCCTCATGCGATTCCCTTGCCCCCATGTCTCTCATTATATCATTATATCGGCGAAAGACTTGCTTAATCAATTTGATCGATATATAATTTTAAGTGACTCAATCAAGGAGGCACCGGATTGCAGTTCTCCACACTCGCCACACCTGAGCAGATCAGGAAGACCATGGACGCCCTCCTGGCGAACGGGATCACGGCCGAGCTCGTCGATACGAAAGAGCAGGCGCTTGCGCGGCTGCAGAGCCTCATTCCCGCGGGCTCCTCGGTCATGACCGGGGCGTCCCTGACGCTCAAGGAAATCGGATTCGAGGACCAGCTTATATCGAACAAACACCCCTGGCGGAATCTGAAAACCGAAATAGCGGCGGAAAAAGATCCCGTGAAGCAGACCCTTTTGCGAAGGCAGGGGGTGCTTGCGGATTACTTCCTGGGAAGCGTTCACGCCGTGGCTCAAACGGGGGAGCTGGTCATTGCCAGCCTGACCGGAAGCCAGCTGGGCCCCTATGCATTCACCAGCGCCAACGTGATCTGGGTCGTGGGAGCCCAGAAAATCACCCCCAGCTTTAATGAGGCAATCCGGCGCGTGCGGGAGTATGTGCTGCCGCACGAGGACAAGCGGATGAGGGAGTCCAGCGGGGGACGCATTGGCAGCGCCATCGGCAAGCTTCTCGTCATTCATCAGGAAGTGCCTTTCCTGAACAGGAAGCTCACGCTGCTCTTCGTCAACCAGTCTGTCGGAGACTGACCGGTTTCAGGCTTCCACGCGCACACGGATCTCGGCGCCCGGAGCTCCCGGCGGAACCACTCGTGTCGGAACGTCCGCGCCGTCCACGCTGACCCTTTGATCCGCCCGGGCGCGTCCCGTGTTGTGGATGCTGATCCGGTAGCGGCAGCCGCGGAACAACCGGGTGATTTCAATTTTCCGGAACGTCTTCGGCAGGCAGGGCTCGATCCGAAGACCGTCGAACTCCGCGCGGACGCCGAGAATCCATTGGGTGACGGCGATGAAATTCCAGGCCGCGGTTCCCGTCAACCAGGAGTTCTTCGCCTCCCCCGGCCGCTGCGCCGCCTTTCCCGCTATCATCTGGGAATACACATAGGGCTCCATGCGGTGCAGCTCCTGGATGTCGTCCAGGTAGGCGGGACTGATCTTCCGATAGTACTCGAAAGCCCGCTCGGGTCTCTCCGCAATGCATTCGGCGATCATGATCCAGGGGTTGTTGTGACAGAACACGCCCCCGTTCTCCTTGTACCCCGGCGGATACGAGGAGACTTCTCCCAGCTCGACGTGATAGCCGCGATAGGGGGGATCATGGATGACAATGCCGTATTTCGTGTCCAGGTGTTTCCTGACTGAATCGAGCGCCTGGACGGGGTAACCGGACTCGCTGCCGATCTCCGCCATGGCGCAGAACGCATTTGATTCGATAAAGATGCGCCCGTCCTCGCACTCACGGGAGCCTACCTTGTCCCCGCGGTCGTCATACGCGCGCAGGAACCACTCCCCGTCCCATGCATGCGCGAGGAGCGTCCCGCGCATGCGCTGTATCTGCGCCTCCGCCGCTTTCGCTTCTCCGTCCCGGCCCGTGCGCCGGCAGATCTCCACGAAATCCCTCCCGATCAGCACGAACATGCCTGCAATGAGAGTCGACTCGGCGGTGCGTCCGTCCCGCGAGGTGGCGGTCTGGAACGACTCGTTCGGGTCCGTGGAGAAACAATTGAGGTTGAGGCAGTCATTCCAATCCGCCCGGCCGATGAGCGGCAGGCCGTGGGGCCCCAGGTTGTTCAGCACGTGGGAGAATGACCTGGCCAGATGATCGAACAGAGACGCCATGCGCGACGGGTTGTTGTCGAAGGGAACCTGCGCGTCGAGAAATGCCCAGTCCCCGGTTTCCTTGAGGTATCCCGCCACGCCGAGGATCAGCCACAGCGGGTCGTCGTTGAAGCCGTCTCCGACATCGGCGTTGCCGCGCTTGGTGAGCGGCTGGTACTGGTGCCAGGCGCCGCCATCCTCGTGCTGGGTGGAGGCGACGTCGAAAAGACGCTGCCGCACGCGCGCGGGCACCTGGTGCACGCAGCCCAGGAGGTCCTGGCTCGTATCGCGGAATCCGATGCCCCTGCCGATGCCGCTTTCGAAATAGCTCGCGCTGCGCGCCATGTTGCACGTCGTCATGCACTGGTACTGGTTCCAGACATTCACCATCCGGTCGAGACGCTCATCGCCGGAAGCAACGGAGAAACGGGACAGCAGGTCGGTCCAATAGTCCCGCAGCGCGCAGAGCTCCTTGTCCACCTTCGCGTCCGTATCGAAACGGGCCGCCAGGGCGCGGGCCCGGCTCTTGTTGACCACCCCCGGACCGGCCCATTTCTCCTCCTCGGGGTTTTCGATGTACCCCAGGATGAACACAAAGCTTCGCTCCTCGCCGGGCGCGAGGTCGACATCCAGGTGAAACGCGGCGATGGGAGACCATCCGGCTGCTTTCGTGCTGGAGAGGCGGCCGCGCGCAACGGCGGCGGGCTTCTCGAATCCGTCGTAGCGGCCCGTGAAGCTTTCGCGGTCCGTATCGAACCCGGCCACGGGAGCGTTCACCGCATAGAACGCGTAATGGTTGCGCCTCTCGCGGTATTCCGTGACGTGATAGATCGCGCTCCCCTCCACCTCGACCTCGCCCGTGGAGAGGTTGCGCTGGAAGTTGGTCATGTCGTCGAACGCGTTCCAGAGGCAGAACTCTGTGAGTGCGAAGACTGAAATCTTCCGGGGGGTCTTTGACACGTTCTTCAGCACGAGGCGCTGCACTTCGCAGTCAGCCCCCATCGGCACAAAAAAAAGAAGCCCGGCTTCTATGCCCTCCCGGCGGGACTGGATCCGCGTGTATCCCATGCCGTGCCGGCACTCGTAGGATTCCAGGTCCGTGCGCGTGGGGCGCCATCCGGGGTTCCAGATCGCGCCGCCGTACCCGGCGGATTCTGCGCCGCCGTCCTTGATGTAGAAAAGGCGGCCGTTCGCGTCCAGCGGCACGTCATTGTAGCGGTAGCGCGTGAGCCTGCGCAGGCGCGCGTCTCTATGGAAGGAATACCCGCCGCCGGCGTTGGAGACGAGGGAGAAGAAATCCTCGTTTCCCAGGTAGTTGATCCATGGCCAGGGAGTGTCCGGCCGCGTGATGACGTACTCTCGAACCGCGTCATCGAAATGCCCATAAATCATCACAGCCTCCAAAGAATCGGCGGGAGGAATAGGATCCCGCGCCCCCTGCGGGGGCGCGGGTCTGGCGCGTTCCCAGGTGGAACGCTCCTCGAGTCAGCTCGCTACTTTTTCTTTGCGAGCCAGGCGTCGTACTGCTTCTGGACTTCGGCCATGATCCTGTCGATTCCGACCGCCTTGTACTTGGCAATGGCATCAGCCAAGCCCTTTTCCGGATCCACGGTGCCGGTTTCCAGGGCGGGCATGAACTCTGTCCAGACGCCCTTGGCAGTGGCGACCTCGGTCTTCACCGGGGCGGGATCGAAGGAGAACCCGAGGCTCTTGAGCGGGAGTGCCGCCTTGTTGTAGGCATTGAACTTGTCCCACTTTTTCGGGTCCTCGTTGGAGTAGAGATAGTTCAGGAACTGGTTCCCGAACATCCACTGCATGCCCAGGTTGTACTGGTCGACCGACGGTCCGGCCTTGATCATGTTGTCGCTCACCTTCACGTAGTGGGTGCCTTCAATACCGTAGTTTATCAGATTGTTGAGGTACTTGTCCGTGTTGAAGAGCTCGAGGAAGGCAACCGCTGCCGCGGGGTTCTTGGAGGTATGGGAGATCGCCTGCAGGGAGCCTACGGTCTCGCGGTTGGACATGACGGGGGGAGTAATGTCGATCTGCATCCACTGTTGTCCGGTGGAGCTGGCCATCTCGGCGTCTTTGCCCGGCTTCAGGGACTTGGTGGCGGCGAAGATAAGGCCCGCCTTCTCGTCGGCCAGGTAATCGGTGATCGCCGCGGCGTCCTTGCGGACGTAGCCGGCGTTGTAGAACTTATGCATTGTCGTGAACAGTGCCTTGGTCTCGGGCGCCTCCAGCTCGAAGACGACCTTGGTGGAGCTGTTGTTCGGGTACAGGGAGACGGGGATGTCGTCATCCACCATCTTGTCCCAGTCCAGGAGGAACCGGGGGGATTCGCCCACGATCGCCTCGAGGGGATATATGCCCGGCTCTTTGTCCTTGATGATCTTGAGCAGGGGCTCCAGGTCCTCCAGCTTCTTGATCTTGGTGGTGTCCATGTTGTACTTGGCCACAAGGTCCTTGCGAAGGAGGAAGCCCCAGTTGTGGGCCTTTTCCTTGTTCGCCGGGATGGCGTAGTTCACCCCTTCGATCGTGGAGCCCGCGAGGAAGGAATCTCCCAGCAGGGCCTTTGTCTTGGGCGCGTACTTGGCAAGCAGGTCATTCAGGGGCAAGAATGCGCCGCGCGCCACGTTGTTCCTGTAGTTGTTGATCCAGGTCGCCGTGAAGCAGATGTCGAACTCTTCCTGCCCGGCGATGATCGTCTGCAGCTTCTGGTTGTAGGTGCCCCAGTCGAAACACACGAGCTTGATGTTTGCGTTCAGGCCCTTGCTCTGGACGTACTTGCTCGCCGCAGCCTCGATCAGCGCGTTGTCTTTCTGCGGCCCTCCGCCGACGTAGTACCAGGTGAGCGTCACGGGCGTCTTGCCCGTTACGGCGCCTTGTTCACCCCCGCCTGACCCGAAGGCCAGGCCCCCTGCCGCGATGGCGAAAAGCGCCACGAGCAGATACCGGATCCCTCTGTTCATCTCAAGACCTCCTCTTGTGATATATGGCATCCGGCCCGCAGTCCGGGCCGGCTTTGCCTACTCTTTTAAAGAACCGATCGTGATGCCCTTGACGAAATATTTCTGGAAGAACGGATACGCCATGACAATGGGACCGATGGACAGAATGCACATGGCCATCTGGGCGGAGCGCGAGGGGAGCCTCTTGAGGATGTCCGCCGATACTCCCTGGATGTTTCCCGCCATGCTCGAGAGGTACTGAATATTGCTCTGGACCCTGTACATGAGGAACTGCAGGTTGAACCACTGAGGGTCGTTCACCAGCATGAGCGGAAGCCACCAGTCGTTCCAGAACACGATCGTGTTGAAAAGGGCGATTGTGGCGAGCCCCGGCTTTGCCAGGTGGACGACTATTCTGAAGAAGATCGTGTACTCGCCGGCCCCGTCCATCTTGGCGGACTCGATGATCGAGTCGGGAACGTTCGTCTTGTAGAATGTCCGCATGATGAGCACGTACCAGGCGTTCATCAGGTAGGGGAGGAACAGCGCCCAGACATTGTTCCGCAAGTGCAGGACATTCACGCAGAGCACATACCAGGGCACAAGGCCGCCCGAAAATAAAAGGGTGAAGAATGCAATAAAAGAAAAGAACTTTCGCCCGCGGAAGTCCTTGCGGGACAATGCGTAAGCGTACAGGGCGATCACGAGCGTGCTGGAGAGGGTGCCCATGACTGTCACGAGAAGAGTCACACCATACGCCCTCAGGATGGCATCGCTTTCCTTCAACACGAAGGTGTATGCGTTGAGGCTCGTTTTCAGCGGCACCAGCTTGAACCCGTGGATGGCCAGGGAGGTCTCGTCGGTGAACGAGATTCCGATGACCAGCGCGAGCGGGTAAAGACAGAGCATGACTATGAAGATGAAGAGAAGGTGGGTGACTATCTGCCCTGTCGAGCCGAACTTCATCAATTTACGGGTCAGCGTCATACGCTCCATGCGTTCATATCCCTGCTAGAAGAGGCTCTTCTCGGGATCGATCCTGCGGACCACCAGGTTCGACGCAAGGACCAGCACAAAACCGACCGCGGACTGGTAGAGTCCGGCGGCCGCCGACATGCCGATGTCGCCGACATTGACGAGCGTGCGGTACACGTAGGTATCTATGACGTTCGTTGCCTTGAAAAGGGGGCCCATGTTCATCGGTACCTGGTAGAAAAGGCCGAAATCCGAGTAGAACAGGCGGCCGATCTGGAGCATGACCTGTATGATGATGAGGTAGGAGATAAGCGGGATCATCACGTGCCGGACGGTCTGCCATCGGCTTGCCCCATCCAGCGCGGCAGCCTCGAAGCAGTTCTGATCGATGCCCGCAATGGCGGCGAGATACACAACGCTGCCGTAACCCGTGTACTTCCACAGGTTGGTGAAGACGATGATGAACGGCCAGTACACCGGCTCGATATACCAGTTGACCGTGGCGATGCCGAGCGCGGGAAAGAGCACCTTGTTGAAGAATCCCAGGTCCGTGGATAAGAAGGAAAATGCCAGTGTGCTGATGACAATCCAGGAGAAGAAGTACGGGAGAAACATGATCCCCTGGTAAAACCGGGACGTTTTCTTGGTCCGCAGCCCGTCCAGGAGCACGGCCACCCCCACCGCCACGACTGTACCCAGAACGATGAACGCTCCATTGTAGAGAATGGCATTCCGCGTAATCAGCCACGCATCAGGGGTTTTGATGAAAAACTCGAAATTCTTGAAGCCGATCCAGGGGCTTCCGAGGATGCCTTTCGCGTAGTTGATGTCTTTGAATGCTATTATGATTCCGGCCATGGGCACGTAGCTGAACAGCAGCAACGCCACCGCCCCCGGGAGGAGCATGCTCAGGAGAGCGAAGTTGATACGGCGCCTGCTCGGCCGAAGAAGAACCGGAGCCCTCGGAAGGGCGTCTGCCATTATTTCACTCCTAGTTAACAAAGGTTGATTGATTCTTTAAACCAACCTATTAGACCATGCAATGGCATAGTTGTCAAGAAAAATATTGTATTCTTTATGGGTTGATATTATGCCAGAGATCGTATAGATTGGTTGATAGAAGAAATCTACTATCATGAGCAATATCGATTTCCTTTTGCATAAGGATCAGGACCCCGTCAATCTGCATCGAGTGTTGAGGGCTGTCTGGACCAATCCCGGGGCGAGCCGGAGCGGCATTTCCAGCGCCCTTGGCCTGGACAAATCTACCGTGACGAAGATCGTCGCCGAGCTCATTCAGCGCGGTATCATCGAGGAGTCCGCAGAGGGGGACTCGGGCCAGAAGGGTGGGCGGAAGCCCGTATTCCTGACCGTGAATCGCGCGTTCGGGTGCGTGCTGGGGCTGGAAATCCAGACGGAGCGCTATACCGCCGTGGCAATCGATCCGGATGGAACGATCGTCTACTCGCGCTCGGCGCCGCTTTTATCGGCCGGCAAGCTGGTGCCCTCGGTGTTCCTGGATGTCGTGAGCGAGGTCACGCGCGACCTCGAGGCTCGCGGCCTGGAGCTCCTCTGCGTGGGGGTGGGACTGTCGGGGATCATCGACTCCGCGCGCGGCATTATCCGCCAATCCCTGCCGCTCGGCGTCATTTCCCCCGTTGATTTCTACTCCTCCAGCGCGAGGCTCCTCGGGGTCCCGCTGCGCATAGACAATGACGCAAACTGCTGCTGCTGGGCGGAGCTCATCCGCAACCGCAAGGCGCGGCCGCGGGACTTTCTCTTTCTCCTGGGGGAGTTCCGAAAGGAACGCGTCGAGGACATCAATGGCGGCGGCGTTTCCGTGGGCATGGGGCTCGTCATCAGCGGACGGGTCCACCTCGGGGCGAGCAGCTCCGCGGGGGAATTCCGCAGTGTGTTTCGCACGGCGGAGACCCGGAGCCAGTTCTCCCTCCCCCCCGGCATAATGGGCAGGGCGGCCGCAGACGAAGCCGCATTCAAGGAGGTGGCGACCGAGCTCGGCCGAAACGTGGCGCTGCTGGTCAACACGCTCGATCTCTCCCACGTGTTCATCGGCGGCAGCATAGAAAAGTACCGGAGGCTCCTGATCCCGATCCTCGAGCAGGAAATTCAGAAAAACTGGCCGTACGGGAAGAAGAACCTCACCATCGAGCTTTCAGAGCTGGGAGAGCTCGTGGTGGCGTATGGCGCCGCGGCGATGTTCCTTGACCGGCTGTTCGCGCTTCCCGAGATCGAGGAAGCGACGATCACCGAGGGCTGACCTCGTGCGTCTCAGGTGGACAACAGCCCGTGCCGTCTTCGCGCTCTCCGCGATCAGCGCCGTCATGTATCTCTCCTCCTGCGCCACATTGCCCCCGAAGAGTCCTTACCTCGACTCCCGCCTGTCGGTGGAGGCCCGCGTCGAGGACCTGCTCTCCCGGATGACGCTGGAGGAGAAAGTCGGCCAGATGACGCAGGCCTCTGCAGGTAGTCTTGCGGCCCCCGCCGACATCGCAAAGCTCGCGCTCGGCTCTCTCCTCAGCGGCGGGGATGATCTGCCTTCTCCGAACACTCCGCAGGGATGGGCCGACACGTTCGACCGTTATCAGCGGATCGCTCTCTCTACGCGCCTGGCAATTCCCCTTCTCTACGGCGTGGACTCCGTGCACGGCTTCAGCCACTCCACCGGCACGACGATCTTCCCCCACAACATCGGCCTCGGGGCCACGCGCGACCCTGCCCTGGTGCAGGAAATCGGCCGGGTCACCGCGCTCGAAATGGCGGGCACCGGGATCCGCTGGACATTCTCTCCCTGCCTGGCCGTGGTCCAGGACGAGAGGTGGGGAAGGACTTACGAGTCCTTCGGCGAGAACCCCGACCTGGTGAGCAGCATGAGCTCCATTATCGCAGGATACCAGGGCCCCGCACCCGACCTGCCGACATCCCTGCTCGCCACCGCCAAGCATTTCATGGGAGACGGCGGCACAGAGGGCGGACGGGACCAGGGAAACACGGCAGGAAGCGATGAGGCGCTGCTCGCCGTCCATCTCCCCCCGTACAAGGCGGCGCGGGAACAGGGCGTGGGGGCTGTCATGGTCTCCTTCTCCTCGTGGAACGGGCAGAAGATGCACGGCAGCCAGAGACTCGTCACCGGACTGCTCAAGGAGAAGATGGGATTCAGCGGCATCGTGATCTCGGACTGGAAAGGGATCAACCAGCTGGACGGAGCATACGCGGAACAGGTGCGCACGGGTGTCAATGCGGGTATCGACGTGGTAATGGCCCCTGATGATTACCGCGCGTTCGCCGCCACTCTCATCAACGAGGTCCGGGCCGGGTCTGTTCCCATTGAGCGGATCGACGATGCCGTGCGCCGGATCCTGCGCGCCAAGCTCCGCATGGGCCTGTTCGAGCATCCTTTTGCCGCGCGCGCGTACCTCGCGCAGACAGGGGCCCCGCAAAACCGCGCCCTTGCCCGTCGGGCGGTCCGGGAATCGGTGGTGGTGCTGAGGAACGAAGGCGGTATCCTTCCGCTGCCGAAGACCCTGAAGAAAATCCTCGTCTCGGGAAAGAGCGCGGACAATCTCGGGTATCAGCTTGGCGGCTGGTCGATCACCTGGCAGGGGGTGAGCGGCAAAATCACGACCGGCACGACAATTCTTTCAGGCATAAGGGATGCGGTCTCCCGGGACACGAAGGTCGTGTTCGACAGGCAGGGAACGTCGGCGGATTCTGCGCCGCGGTATCCCGCGGATTCTTCCTTCGACGTGGCAATCGCCGTGATCGGGGAGAAACCGTACGCCGAGGGCAGGGGGGATCGGTCGGAAAATCCGGGGCTTGACGATGAAGACACGAGGGTGCTGGACCGCCTGTCCGCGGCGGGTATTCCCGTTGTCACCGTCCTCGTCTCCGGACGGCCCCTCATCGTCACCGGGCAGCTTCCGCGGTGGAAGGCGCTCCTCGCCGCCTGGCTTCCGGGAACTGAGGGCGCAGGAGTGGCCGATATCCTGTTCGGGGACTTCAAACCGGTAGGGAAGCTTCCCCTCACCTGGCCGCGCACTCAGGCCGGCGCACCCCGCTCCGACCCGCTCTTCCCTTACGGCTACGGTCTCACGTACTAGCTGTTTTTCCTGAATCTCACCGGCGTGTAGGCCGGGCACTTCCTGTCCACGAAACGGATGTCGAAGCGCGCAAATCTCTGCAGGCCGGCTTCCATGGGAATCAGCGGGCAGCCATTTCCGATAAGGGGAGCGGCATAACGGATGAAATCATCGGTGAGGTCCAGCCCGTCCTTCGTAATCCAGGCACGCGGCATGAACCGCGAGGAGTTGGCCACTTTCTCCAGCGGCACCTTGTCATAGACAGCGTGATAGGCGGTTCCCGGCTCTCGCAGGATCGTGGCCATCCAGCCGGTGCCGTCCCGGACCGCGATTCGCACGGCCTGCCCGGCCACTTCTCGCGCCTCGGCGATGTCCACGGTTGAGGCTTCCATCGAAACGGACCTCTGGATGACCCCCGGCAGCTGGCCGGTGGCCTGGCCCCGCACTGCCAGCCCTTTTTCGTTGAGGAAGTTGACCACTTCCTGCGCCGCGGTGGTGCGGCTTGCACCGTACTCGATGTGACCGAAGCCGTCGTGTCTTTCCCCGACCCCGCCCACGTCGAAACCTTCGTTCACCACCACGATGCACCTTCCGCCGCGCCGCAGCTCGCGGTTCACGTTTTCGTGCAGGCTCTCCAGCGTGTGGCCGGCTTCCGCCATGTAGAGCTGGAGCGGCATTTCGCGGTGCGGATCCCCGAGCCGGGAGGCGGCCGTGATGAAACCCGACTTCCTGCCCATTGCCTGGAGCACCGCAACCGGCTCGGAGACGCACATGCCGCGGTTCTCCTCGTTGACGTTCTGCATGAGGGACGCCCAATAGCGCGCCGCGCTGCCGTACCCCGGAGTATGGTCGATAATACGGAAGGACTCGTCTCCGATATCATTGTCGATTGTCTTCGGCACGCCCGTCACGATCAGCTCCACGCCCCGTTCCCGCGCGAGCTTCGAAACCTTGGCCGCGGTGTCCATGGAATCATTCCCGCCGATATAAAAGAAATAGCCGATATCATGGGCGCGTATCACCTCGACGATCCGCTCGAAGTCTTCGTGCTGTTCCTCGGTCAGCTTGTACCGGCAGGTGCCGATCACCCCGGCAGCCGGTGTCGTGCCCAGCAGCGAGACCTCCTTCCGCGGCTGGCGTGTCAGGTCCACGAGCTCCTCTTGGAGCACACCCTCGATGCCGTGCCATGCGGCAAAGAGCGTGCCGATGCGATCAGGGAAGGCGCGGCAGCCTTCGATCACCCCCTGGAGGGACGAGTTGATGACCGGCGACGGCCCGCCGGACTGCGCCACGAGCGCGTTTCTTTTCATATCGAGAACTCCCGCAGGCTCTCGTCGATTCCTTTGCGCATCTCGAACCACCAGTCCAGCGCGGCTTCCTTCTTGTCCTTCTCGAACCGCGCGATCCAGTCCGGGAGCTGCGGGTCCTTCTCCCCTTCCACGTCACGGGCGCGCTTGAGGAAGGTCAGCACGAAGTCGATGTCGCGCTCGGACTCCCAGTACACCGACGCGTTGCGCGAATTGATGCGGCTGGCGGTGACGGCGGTGGCGGCAAGGAGCTGGTCCTTCATGCCATAGAGACTGCCGAAGATATCGGGCACCGTTTCCTCCGCCCACCCGCGATGAAACCGGCAGAACCCCGCCGTGTCCATCACGAGCTCCTTCTGGAAGCGCTCGGCGCAGAGTCTGCCCAGGGTACGCGGCGGCGCAAAGGCGTTCCCGTAGTACATGTAGTACTTGCCCATGATCGCCATGGGCGCGATCGAGCCCGGTGTCCAGTACTGGTTGGGTACCATCCACCCCTGCCGGCCGAAGGCGACATAGACGAACCTGTCCAGAAGCCGGACCCCCTTCTCACGGGAGAGTCTTCGGCCCCACTTCCTTGCCCCTTCGGAAAGGTCCACCTTGCCCCGTTTCTGCACGATGGAGTCCAGAAGCTCCACGCCGAGCGCGGCGTTGTGGGCCGAATCCGCCACTGGATCGAATCCTTCCATAGTCCAACGCGGCGCGGCAGTGACGCCCAGGTCCTCCCGGGAGAGGAGCCCGTCGGAGAGAATGTCCATCATCCAGGCCAGCACCCCGCCGACGGAGATGGCGTCGAATCCCAGCATATCGGCGTGATGACATAGCCGCTCGGCCGCGCGCTGGTCGAAAATGCCGCACAGCGGGCCCAGCGCCTGATACGGCTCGTAGTCCTTCTTGAACTCCTCCTTCATCTTCTTGCACACCGCCGCGCACGGCTCGCCGCAGGTGTGCTGCCGGCGCGGCACGATCGTTTCCTCGTTGAACTGCTTCAGGTAGTGGTTGGCAACCAGGCGCTCGCGCAGGTCCTGCCTGCTCTGCTCGGTGTCGAAGATCGTGCGGTAGTTGAAGGCAATGATCCGCCCGCCGATCCCCGCGTAGTTCACGCCGAAGGTGCCGCCGGTGTTGAACTTGGGATCGAAGCGGTACTTGGTGGTGGCCTCCATGTCCTTGGCAAGGAGCCTCTGCTTGTACTTGCTTTCGAACCAGGCGTCCGCGACTTTCCGGTCCCGGAAATCCTCGTCCACGTAGGTGCCGCCATAGATGACCGCCGCGATGCCGTGCTCCTGCAGCATCTTGCTTCCCATGCCGCCGCGCCCCGCCCACGTGTCCACGTTGCTGAGCCTGCCCTGGGATATCGGCACGGACAGGATGCCGCCCATGTCGGTGGCCAGCGCGGCGGGGCCCACGGCGAGCACGCGCGGGTCCGTGGCGTAGCGGCCGGCAAAGAGCTGGTACACGTGGTCCATGAGCGCGTACGCGCCGCCCCTGCCCTGCTCCCAGACGCGCGCCAGGTCCACGGGAACCACCTCGACCTCCACCTCCTCTCCGTGGGACCTGTTGAGATAGAGAATGGAGGGCACGGGCGCCTTGCCGAGAATGCTCACCATGTTCAGGCCGAGGTTGTCGAAAACCAGCCCCGCCCCGCCCATGGAAGAGATATAGAAGCCCCGCCAGCAGGGAGAGAAGCCGGTGACGAACAACCTGTTGGAACCGGGGAAAATCGAACCCGCCAGCAGGCCGACACCGATATTGATGGACTGGCTTTTCGAGGAGAGGTGAAGGCCCAGGTCCACCGGACCGAAGAATCGTCCCACCTCGTAGCGGCGGATCTTGTAGAAGCCGGTCTGGGCGTCGAGGAAAAGTACCTTCTGGTGCATGGCCCGGACCCTATATCAACCGGCTCTGCGCCCGGTCGAGAAGCGCGGAGAGCGTTTTCCGGGGATCGGATATCCGGGAAGTAAAGATCATGGCCGCAATGATGTAGGGTTTCCAACCCGCCTGCCTGTAGAGCGGCGTCCTGAACCGATCAAAAACGCCGGCCTCCACTTCTCCGCGGTCACAGCTCACACCGGTGATGTCCGCCGGCAGGCAGTGCAGGTAAAGGGCGTCACGGGTCCGCTCCATCAGCTTCTCCGTGCATTGCCAGTCCTGGAACCGCGCGTTGTTCTGCAGGCATCGCTTCTCCAGCTCCTCCAGCTTCCGCTTGTCCCCGGTCTCCACGATGGCCGTGCGCTCCTCCATCACGGAAAACGGGGCCCAGCTCTTGGGGTAGACCACGTGCGCCCCCTCGAATGCCTCGGCCATGGAGGCACAGATGCGGAAACCTCCCCCGGACTCCCGGGCAAAACGCTGCGCTTTTTCCACCACCTCGGGCATGAGGGAGTATCCCTCGGGGTACGCAAGGCTCACGTCCATGCCGAACCGGGTAAAGAGCCCGATCACTCCCTGGGGAACCGAGAGGGGCTTGCCGTAGGAGGGCGAGTATGCCCAGGTCATGGCCACTTTCCTGCCCTTGAGCTTCTCCACGCCGCCGAGCTCCGTGATGAGGTGAAGAAGATCGGACATGCTCTGCGTGGGATGGTCGATGTCGCACTGCAGGTTGACCACGGTGGGGCGCTGTTCCAGCACCCCGTCCCGGAACCCCTGGTCCACCGCATCCGCCACCGCCTTCATGTAGGTGTGGCCTTTGCCGATGTACATGTCGTCCCTGATCCCGATGACGTCCGCCATGAAGGAGATCATGTTCGAAGTTTCGCGGACGGTCTCCCCGTGCGCCACCTGCGACTTTCCTTCGTCCAGGTCGGAGACGGTGAGCCCCAGGAGGTTGCAGGCGGATGCGAAGCTGAACCGCGTGCGCGTGGAGTTGTCCCTGAACTGGGACACGGCCAGTCCCGAGTCCCAGACCCGGGCGGATATGCCGGATGTGCGCAGCGCCTTCAATATTTCGGCGCACCGGAGAATCACCTCCAGCTCGTCCCTGCCCTTGTCCCACGTGAGAAGGAAATCCCTGTTCCGCAGGGCGGCGAGCGCCTTGGGCGCAAGACCATCGATCATCCTCTGGATGTCGTGCGCTGTGATCACCGGCATCAGAACCTCCCCAGCTCTTTCAATATCTTTTCCGGCGTCAGGGGCCAGTCGCGCACCCAGACGCCCACCGCATCATGGATGGCGATTGCCAGAACGGGTGCCGCGCCGTTGACGCTGATCTCGGCGATGCTTTTCCCCCCGAAGGGGCCGAAGGGATCGTCGGTCTGGACGAGCCGGACCCTCAGGTCGCGCGGAAGCTCCTGTATCATGGGAGCGCCATAGTCGGCAAGCCCCGTGGTGAGACAGCGCCCCTCCGCGTCGAAGATCATTTCCTCATAGAGCGCGTGCCCGATGGATTTGAGAATGCCGCCGTACACCTGGCCGACGGCGAGCTCGGGATTGATCGGTGTTCCGCAGTCGTGCACGGCATGGTAGCTCTGCACGTCGATGGCGCCGGTCCTCGTGTCGACCCCCACCCTGCAGAAATGGGCGGCATAAGGGAACGCGGAGTCATCCGTGGCGAACGAGGCGCTTCCCATGAGCTCTCCCGCGCCTTCCCCTGTCTGGCGCTCATGGGCGATGGCCGCATAGTCGAGGCTGCCGCGCCTGCCCGTTACCCTGCCGGGAGGGGTGAGGGCCAGGTCTTCGCGTGGTTCCTTCAAGAGAGAGGCCGCTGCGTCCAGCAGCTTCGCGGAAAGCGCTTCCGCCGCCCGGAGCACCGCATTGCCCGTGAAGTAGGTGCCGCTGGATGCGTAGGCACCCTTGTCGAATGGCGTGATGTCGGTGTCTCCGGTAATGACCGCCACGCTGTCCATATCGCAGCAGAGCGTTTCCGCGACGATCTTCGCGAGCACGGTATCGAGTCCCGTGCCCAGGTCGGCGCCGCCCGAGTGCACCATGAATGTTCCGTCGGACAGAAGCTTTACGTTTGCCCCGGCCTGGTCCAGGCCGGGGAGCCCGGAACCCTGCTGGATGATCACGGCCCCTTTGCCGAATCGCACCGCGCCGCGGTACGGGAGTACCCGTTCGGCGAGTACGCCGTACCCCGCGGATTCAGACTCGGGCGCGGGACTCTCTCCCTGCCTCCCCCACTCGATGCTCGCGCGGCCTTCGGCAATCGCCTTTTCCAGGCCGCAGCTTCGCACCCGGGTAGCGGCGCCAGGACGGCCTTCCCCGAGACTTTTCAGGATCTCCAGCACGTCCCCTTCCCGCACCATGTTCTTCTCCAGAAACTCGAGCTGATCTACCCTGAGCTCAGCGGCCAGCTCCGCGGCGGCCATCTGCAGGGCAAAGGATCCCTGCGGCGCCCCGTAGCCCTGGTACGCGCCCGAGGGCACGTGGTTGGTGTACCAGCTTCTGACCTCGAAGGAGACATTGTCGCATCGAAACAGGGGCAGCGACTTGGAGCACGCGTTCATGGGCACGGTGAGCGCGTGGTTTCCGTACGCGCCCGTGTCGGCGTCGCCGATCACGCGGATGGCGGTCAGCCTCCCGTCCTTCTTTGCGCCCATCTTGACCGTGAAACGAATGGGGTGCCGGGTGGTGGAGGCGACAAACTCCTCTTCCCGGGAATACTTATAGAAAACGGACCGGCCCGTCTGGAAGGTTGCCCACGCGCATACGTCTTCCAGGAGAATGTCCTGCTTGCTGCCGTACCCTCCGCCCATTCGCTCCTTGATCACCCTGATCCGGTTCTCCCTGATGCCCAGCACGCGCGCAACGATCCTGCGCAGGTGCCAGGGGACCTGTGTCGAGGCGTGGATGACCAGCCGGTCTCCGTCCATCTTCGTGTACACGACGTGCGGCTCCAGGGGAGTGCACTGTACCTTGCTCGTGCGGTACGTGCGCTCCACCACGGTGTCCGCCTCCGCGAATCCCCGCTCAACGTCTCCAATGGCGCCTGATGCGCTTGCCGCCAGATTGCGCCGCGCGTCCGCCCCAATGGGAAACTGGTAGACGATCCGCTCGAGCTGGTCGCCGTGCACGGCCGGCGCGTCCGCGGCACTGGCTGCATCCAGTGAAAGCACGGCGGGAAGGAGGTCATAGCGCACCACGATGCGCTTCACCGCTTCTGCTGCAATTCGCGCGTCCTCCGCCACAACCGCGGCAACCCTGTCCCCCACGTACCGCACTATCTTGCTGAACATCCGGAAGTCGTACGGTGAAGGCTCGGGGAATCCCTGGCCGGCCTGGGTGTAGAGAAAATCAGGGCAGCTCTCATGGGTGATGACGGCAACCACGCCCGGCATTGCAGTGGCCGCGGAAACGTCGATGTGCGCGATGCGGGCGTGCGCATGGGGGCTTCGCAGCATTGCCAGCACGCAGCTCCCCGGCTCCACCCTGTCCTCCACGTACGCCTTCATCCCCGCAACGAGCTTCACCCCGTCCACGCGCCTGCTGGACTTGCCGATGACCCGAAGGTCGTCGCGGAACTGCTCCGCAACGGGCAGGGTGAAGGACGGATCGTTCCTCCGCCCGCGGGCAAGCTCCACCGCGAGGAAGAACTGGCGGTAGCCGGTGGCTCGGCTGAACAGGCCCGAGAGAGCGTCCCGCACGTCATCCTCCGTGGGTACGGGCGTCCTTCGGAGCAGCTCCTCGATGAGGAGCGCCGCTGCCGGGCTCCCGAAGGCGGATTGCACCACGCCGGCGTCCAGCATCGCCCCCTGCAGCGCGGAGAGACGGCCGTTCCGCATGAGGCTCTCGATGGTTTCGATGGACCGGCCCTCGGCCTGGCCGGGATTCATGAGACCCGCCAGAACAGCCTTCCCGTCGAGCAGGATCGTGTCTGTGCCGGCAAAGCCTTCCTGGTCGTCCGCCCTCCGTACGGAGTGGATGCCGCTCCTCTGGAGAAGCCCCTGCAGGGTCTCGCCGGGCTCCGCGGTCAGCGCGCGCGGCGCCCCGTTCAGGACAAAGGTGACCTTCACGGCGCGTCCTTTCCGGATGCGAGGGCGTGAAGCGCATCCGCAACCAGGATGCCGGCCATGTAGCGCTTGTAGGCGGAGGAGGCATGGATATCCGCTGCCGGCGCAAAGGCCGTGCCGACCGATTCCTCGATCCGGCTTTTCGCGGGCAGCGCGCTTCCCTCCAGCGCGCGCTCCACGGCCAGAAGCCTCACGCGCTGCTCGCGGCAGTCGCTCACGACGACCCGGACATCGGTGAGCACGGGCAGGGAATCACGGCAGCTCACCGCCACAACGAGGGATCTCGGGCTGTGGGAAGTCCGGGAAACCGCCTTGATTGCGCACGGGAGAAAGGGCACCGAGACCGAGAGAATCAGGTCGGCAGGGCGCTCCTTGCAGAACCGCTCGATCGGATAGGGCTTTTTCTTTGTTGCAAGAGCGACTTCGGCATTCAGGGCGATGAGAACGGGGATGAGCGCAGAATCCGCCGAGTACGTCGACGCAGAATCCGCCGAGTACGTCGACGCGGAATCCGCCGAGTACGTCGACGCGGAATCCGCCGCGCACCTGCCGAGCTCCCCGCCGATCGTCTTCATATTCCGAAGGGTGCGCGAGCAGGTCAGGGAGGCTGCCGCGCGCAGGGCCGGCGGCGCGCCCAGAGCGTCCACGACCTGCTGGAGGCTGGCAGTGGCGCCGATGGTACAGCGGCCATGCGCGGTCTCGATAGTGCCGAGCCCGAGATTCTCGAGTGAAATCAGGATCGTGAGCTCATCAGATTCGACCGTGTTCAGCCACGTCCCGCCCCCCAGATAGGCGGCGCGCGCGCTTGATTTCAGCCGTACCGCCTCCGGAACGGTCCGGGGGCGCAGGATTTCCTGGATCATTACCTGATTATCGTGACATGCCTGGAAATTGACAAGACACCCCGCATCAGATAGAAGTGACGGAAGTGCTCGATTACACCCTGGTCACTCCCAAGGCAACCTATCGGCCGATCACCCCTCCGGATGTCCCCGGCTTCCTTCATCTCGCGGCAGGACGCTTTCGGGAGGAGGTGCCGGAAATGGAAATCAGCCCCGAACAGTTTCTCTCCACGGTCAGGGAGCTCCAGCGGCACAAGGAGAAGGGCTCCATCCTCGTCTTCGAGAGGGAGGAGTGCCTGGTCGGGTACTGCATCCTGATCCCGAGCTGGAGCAATACGTACGGAGGCGTGCTGCTCGTGATCGACGAGCTGTACGTGGCGCCGGCTCACCGTGAGCAGGGAATTGCCGAAGATTTCATCACGCTTTTGAAAAAAGCCGCGCCCCGCGAATGCGTCGCCCTCCGTCTGGAAGTGAGCCACGCCGGCCGAAAGGCCATGAGCTCCTGGCGCAAGCTGGGTTTTGACGAGTCGGAACGGGCGACCCTGACCTTGAAGGTGGACAGGTCCTGACGCTCGGCCGGATCAGCGCATGAGGCCGAAGATCTTTCTCTCCCCCTGCCCGCGCACCACGACCGATTTCACGAGCTCGAAGGATCCGGACAGGCTGTCGTCGCCCTGCAGGGCATCGTATGCTTCCTCTGAGATGAGCAGAACCCTGTGGAGGTCCTTGGTGAAGTGCTCGATGCGCGATGCCCCGTTGATGCAGTCCCCGATGATGTCGAACTGACTCTTGGTTCTCCCCCCCACCTCCACAAACACCACGGTTCCCGTGTCGATGCCAATGCCGATGCGCTCTATGCTGGGCAGGCCCCGCTCCTTCCACGAGACAACGAGCCGGGAGAGATCCTCCTGCATGGTGATGGCGGCGCGCGCCGCCCGCTCCGCGCATTGCTCCGCGGCCAGGGGAAATCCGAATACCGCGATTATTTCGTCTCCCACGTACTTGTTGATGTACCCGCCGCGCCCCGTGATGCACCGCTCCATGCCCTCCATGTACTCCGCCATGACCTGGGAAACGGCCGTGGGATCCGTGCGCGAGACATAGCGCGTGTAGTCCCGGACATCGGCAATCAGGATTGCCACCTCCTTGCGCACCGGCCCGCCCGCACGGGCGCCCTCCCGGCGGAAGGCGTCCATCAGGCGCGCATCGAATCCCATGGCCTTGCTGAGGCTGGTCACAAGGGAGATGCGGAGCAGCGCCCAGTGCAGGAAGAGGACCGACCAGAAGGCGACAAAGACCGGAGCATAGCCGGGCCAGAGGTTGAACCCGGAGAGCAGCACGACGTAGAGAAGAAATACGGCGAGCGGCAGGGTGACGAGAAGGAGTGTCCGCGTTTTTCTCGCGCGCATCTCGAGCAGGACGAGCAGGACAACAAGGAAAACGAGGGTGATGCCTGTATCGATCCAGGGCGACGCTCTCATCACGGGCCGACCTCGCAGGACCGTGTCCGTTGCGTACGCGTGGGCCAGCACCCCCGGGTAATCCCGGCCCCACGTGTTGGGGAACATGAAGCGGTCGCTCTTGCTCGTCGTGTCGTCCAGCCCGATGAAAACGATCCTGTCCGTCAGGACCGAGAGCGGTGTCCGCGCGTCGTCCCCGAGCCTCCCCCCCTGCGCATTCGTGACATCGACAAAGGAGAAGGAAGGAAAATACCCGGGCGGCTCCCCGTAGTTGATCCAGAAACCGGCCCGGGTCCTTCCGCGCACGGCGGACGCGGCGACGGCGCGTTTCGCGTATTCCTCCGCGGCAAGCACGGAGAGGGGCGCAAGCGCCCCCGGCACGCCGGCGCGGACGAACCGAGGCTTGCCGCCGAGCGGCTTGATATTGAGATTGCCCAGGGCGAGGAATGAGCCGCGGAGAACCGCCTGCGTGGGGCGGGAGCCGTCTTCTCCCGCTATCACATTGCCGGCCCGGGCGAACGCGGCTGCAAGCGGCGGGTCCCACTGTGGCTCCTTATCGAGGAACATCGAATCGAAAACGATGAGGGAAGCCCCCGCCTCGTTCAGCTTCTTGAGAAGCGCGGGATACTGCGCGCGCCATTTCGGGCCAAAAGGAAGCGCGAGCGCGGTCTCAGAGCGGAGGTCGATCCTGATGACGGCGATCTGGTTCGAAGCCGTCTCCTGCACGTTGAGGGAAGAGACGATGAAAAAGCGCAGATCGATGAAGAAGCGCTCCAGGAAGTTCTCCCTGCCGAAGACAAAAGCGCCCAGCCCCAGGCCGGCAAGGAGCAGAAGAGCGTACCGGCCGATCCGGCGGAGCCTCATTTCTGCAGGGAAGCGAACTCACTCTCGAGATCGGTTCCCTTGTACTTCTTTGCCGCGGCGCTCGCCAGGGACCGGGCGCGGCCTGCGTCTCCGGAGGATGCCAGGGACCGGGCAAGCAGGAGTGTCGCGTAAGGGGCAAGCGGCGCGTCGGCGTTGTCCGCCAGGTACTCAGCAAGGACGGGAACAGCCTCCTTTTCCTTTCCAAGAAAGAAGTACGAGGAACCAAGCTGAAAGAGGAGAAAGCTCCGCTGGTCCAGCGTGCTCACCGCGTTCCGCGAGGGACCCATGCGCGCATAGGCGTCGGAAAAGCACGCTGTGGCGTCGGGGTAGTCTTCAAGCTGGAAGTAGCAGAATCCCTTCCAGTACAGGAGCTCGAAAGCGAGCGCGGGATCCGAAGGCATCTCCGCCTTGCCGAGCTTCTGAAGGGCCGCATTGAAGTCCCCGGCATCGATGGTTTTCCGGGCTTCGGGAAGGATCGACGACGCATCGGTGTCTCCCTCCCATTCCATGCCCGTCTCTTCTTTAGGGGCAGCCTCCGTGGCCCTGCTGGCCATGACCAGGTCTTCCTCCTTTGCCTGGGACGCCTCGGAAAAGGATTTGATCAGCTTTCCGACCGCGGCGAACCATGCCAGGCCGCCCTTCTTCGCGCTTGCCGACATGAGGTCCGAGATTTTCACCCGGGCACCGGGCGGGATCTCCTTCATCGTGCCCTGCACATCGACGGTGGCGCGTCCATCGGGCCCTGCCGAGAGCACGGTGGATGCGTAGAGGGCATCACCCACGATGACCTTGATGAATGTGCCTTTGCCGAAAGCGTCGATCGTGACATCGCCGGAAAAAGACTTCACGGAGCCGAGCTTCGCCTCGGCAAAGAGAGGCACGGAACAGAGAAGGCACGCAAGGACAAGGTGAATGATTCGCTTTTTCATCACTCGATTGTAGCACCGGGAATCCCGGCCCTCAAGGCGCCGCGGTGCGGACTCCGTCCGCGGTAGGCGTCCAGTACCCCGCGGATTTCAGGAACGCGCCAGGCGCGCGGCGATCCGATTGGCTTCCCGTATCAGGGTTTCTTCATCGATGCCGGTGAGCCTGCCTTTGTCCACCACGACCCTGCCGTTGCAGATCGTGTACTCAGTGCCGTGGTCGAAGCCGGCGAATATGAGCGCGGCAAACGGGTCCGAGAGGCTCCCGCAGTATTCCATCCGGTCCACGTTGAACAAGGCCAGGTCAGCCGCGTACCCCTCCCGGATCCTGCCGATGCCCTCGAATCCCAGGACCGCGGCGCCGGTCTCCGTGGCCATCTTCAGCACCTCCCGCGCGTGCAGGGCGCCGCTTCCACGGGCCACCCGCTGGAGAAGGAGGGTGTGGCGCATCTCTCCGAGAAAGTCCGATGAATCGTTGGACGCCGAGCCGTCCACTGCAAGGGAAACAGGAATGCCGGCGTCCAGCATATCGCGCACCCGGCAGATGCCTGACCCGAGCCGCATGTTGGAGGAAGGGCAGTGGGCCACCTGGGCGCCGCGCGCGCGCAGCTTGGCCAGCTCTTTATCATTGAAGAATATTCCGTGCGCATAGAAGACGTCCGGGCCGATGAACTCGCACCGTTCCATGAGATCGACGGGCCTGACCCCGTAGGCGGCCAGGCAGAAGGCGTCCTCGTCCGCTGTCTCGGCGAGGTGCGTGTGCAGCCTTACCCCGTGCCTGCGGGCAAGCCGGGCCGTTTCGCGCATCAGGCTCTCGCTCACCGAGAACGGGCTGCAGGGAGCGAGGACCACCTTCCGCATGGCCCGGGGCGCCGGGTCGTGAAACCTGCCGATCACGCGTTCGCTGTCGGCGAGTATCGCGTCCTCGTCCTGCACGATGGTATCCGGCGGCAGGCCGCCGTCCTTCCTGCTGAGGGACATCGAGCCCCGGGACGGTGAGAAGCGCATGCCCAGCGTGTCCGCCGCCTCGAACTGCCGCGTCATGAAGTTGCCGCCAGCACCCTTTGGATAGAGGTACAGGTGATCGGTCGAGCAGGTGCATCCGGTCTTCAGGAGCTCGCCCATGGCCAGGAGGGATGAATAGTAGATCGCCTCCTCGTCAATGTTTTTCCATATCTCGTACAGGTAGACCAGCCAGTCGAAGAGCTTCGCGTTCTGGGCCCCCGGGAGGTTGCGCGTGAGAGTCTGGAAGAAGTGATGATGAGTGTTCACGAAGCCCGGGACAACGACGTGATGGGCGCAGTCGATCACACGGGTCCCGCCGGGAGCGGTGAGGGCCCGGCCGATCCTGCTGATCGTTTCCCCCTCGATGAGGATGTCCGCGCCGCTCACGCCCTCCTCCCCGGCGGACGGCTGGATGTGGAAGCAATTCTTCAGCAGGACGCCGCTCATTGCGCCTTCTCCCGATACATCGCCCTGGTGCTGCGCCCCAGCAGGGTCACGGTTGTCCGGCGGGGCATGAGCCTGCCCATCATGAAATGCGCCAGCTTGCTCATGGCGCTCGGTATGACGATGGTCTTCCTGCCCAGCTCCTTGATCGTGGCCCGGGCCACGTAGGCCGGTTCAAGGGACAGGGGCGTGGGTCCGTCCGCCGCGTGGCCGTCGGCAAGGAAATTGGGCGTGAGCACGACTGCCGGACAGCACGCGCACACGTCCACGCCGTCCGGCCTGAGCTCATCAGAGAGAGCTTCGGCCAGAGTGACGAGGAAGGCCTTCGTCGCCCCGTACACGGCCACCATGGGGGAGCCCTGGAACGCGGCAAGGCTGGACATCACGACGATCCCGCCTCTGTGTCGTGCCGCCATTTTCCGCGCCTGGGCGTGGATCAGTCCGAGTGAGCACCGGCAATTGACGTCCAGGATGCGCTGGTACTCGTCGAACTCCGGCCGGAGGAATGGGCCCGTGTAGGCGATGGCCGCGTTGCAGACAAGAAGGCCGATCTCGTACCCGGCTGTCTCTTTTTCCACCGCGGCAAGGGTCCCTGGATCCGCCATGTCGAGGCTCAGCGTGCGCACCTGCACGCCGTGCGCCGCGCGCAGCCTGCCCGCGGTTTCCTCCAGCGGTCCAGGCCGCCGCGAAAGAATGATGAGGTTCAGTCCCCGTCCGGCAAGCTCCTCCGCAAAAGCCGCGCCCAGGCCCTCGGAGCCGCCTGCCACCAGGGCCCAGGGGCCGTACTTTCGAAGGAATTCATTTTTGCCTTCCATGCACTTTTCCTCCAGGGAAGATGATACAAAAAAAACGTCATTGACGTCTTGAAATCAAAGTACTATCACATCACTTACATATGATCGACACAAAATCCGCCGGATACGGGAGTACCCGTTCGGGGAATACCCCGTACGTCGGCGCGGGATTCGCGGCAGCATGACGGATCAGAATCTTTCCTGGATCCGCCGGCACATGCCCCTCACCCGCGCGCAGTGCGACGCTCTGCCCCGGCTGGACGGCGTGCGTCTTGCCTGCTCGATCCACCTCGAGCCGAAAGTGGTTGTCGCGCTCGAGGCGATTCTCCAGCACGGCGCTGCCGTCTTCCTCACCACCTGCAATCCCGCCACGGTCCGGGACGAGGTGGTCGAATGGCTCGCCGCCCGCGGCGCGGTGTGCCCCGCGTGGAAGGGCATGTCCGCGTCGGACATGGCCGAGGCCGAGCGCAGGGCCCTGGCCTGGGCGCCGACCCACCTGTTCGAGATGGGTGCGAGCCTTTCCGCCGCCGCGATTGCCGGCGGGGCCGACGTCCAGGTGGCGGCGGGAATGGAATCCACCGGCTCGGGGATTTCCCGGCTGGCGGAGCTGGCGGCGGCCGGGCGGGTGCCGCGTTTTCCGATCTTCAACTGCGACGATGTGCCCATCAAGGAAGGGCTGCACAACAGATACCTTGTCGGCGCGAGCGCCTGGCAGGCCTTCACGCAGTGCACGCAGCTCAGCCTGCACAGGAAAAATGTCCTCGTCGTCGGGTTCGGGGCGGTCGGCCAGGGAGTGGCCGTCACCGCACGCGCGTTGGGCGGGACGGTGAGGGTCGCGGAAAAGGATCCCGCCCGGGCCCTGCGCGCACGCTATGATGGTTTTCCGACCGGCCCGGTCGAGGACCTCGTGCCCGGCGCCGACGTGATCGTCACGGCCACGGGAGCCCGGCACGTGCTGAACGCGCGGCATTTCGATCGCCTTGCGGATGGCTGCATTCTCATGAATGTGGGGCACACGGCGGATGAGATCGAAACGGCGGCACTGGGCAGCCTGCGGGAAGTGGTCCCTTTTGTGGAGGAAGCGCAGCGGGGAGCGAAAACCTTGTACCTGTTCGCCGGCGGCTCAATGGCCAACCTCACCGCCGGGCAGGGTGACACATTGAATTCGTTCGACATCACCATGGCCACCATGCTGGCCGGTCTGCGGTTCGTGTTCTCCGACGAGGCGCGCGCGCAGCCGCCGGGACTGCATCCCCTGCCCCGTGCGGTCTGGGAGGATGTGGCCCGCCAGGCCGCCCGATAGACGGGCCCGGGACACGCGGGCGCAGGGCTTCAGTCCTTGTCTTTTTTCTCCAGCGCAATGGGAAGCATGGCATAGAAGGCGCTGCAGGTCACAAGGTCGTCGATCCGCGTGTACTCATTGGGCGCGTGCGCCTTGTCCTCGTCGCCGGGACCGAAGCCTATGCACGGGATGCCGTGCGCGCCGCAGATTGCCACGCAGTTGGTGCTGAATGTCCATTTCCCGGTTTCGGGAAGCCTTGCGAACAGCGCCTGGTGCGCTGCTTTGCCGCCTGTGAAAAGGGGGTGGTCCTCCGGAATCTTCCAGGTGGGGAAGTACAGGTCCTGCGTGTAGCGGGCCCCGTTCCACCCCTTGCCTTCATATCGGGGCATTGCGACCTTCTCCGCGTCCTTCCCCATCGCCTGGCGCACTTGTTCGAGCGCGCTTTCTGCCGTCTCGCCCCACGTGAGCCGGCGGTCCAGATAGAGTGATCCCTGGTCGGGGACGGCGCACTGGCTGGGGCCATGCACGGCGATCTTCGACACGACGACTGTGCCCTTGCCGAGGAAATCATCGCGGGCAAGCTGAGTGTTCATTTTCTCCATGGCCAACGCGGCGCGCGCCGCCTTGTACGCCGCGCTCACCCCGCGCTCGGGGGCGCTGCCGTGCGCCGAGACGCCGCGTACGGCGGCTTCGATTTCCATTCTGCCCCTGTGGCCTCGATAGAGCCGGCAGCTCGTGGGCTCGGTGGACACCGCGTATTCGGGAACCAGGCCCTCTTTCTCGATGAGGTACATCCAGCAGAGCCCGTCGCAGTCCTCCTCCAGCACGGTGAACGTGAAGTACACGCTGAACTCGCCGTCGTAGTGTAATTGCTTCAGTATTGCCCCTGCCGCTATCATGGCGGCCGCGCCGCCCTTCTGGTCGGAGGTTCCCCGGCCCCGCACCAATCCATCTTTGATCAGGCCGGAGAACGGGTCGGTCTCCCAGCCTGCCGGGTCCCCCACCCCCACGGTGTCCACGTGCGCGTCGATGGCCAGCTTCCGGGGGCCCCGGCCCACGCGTGCAATCACGCTCCCCAGGCCGTCGAATCTTACCTCGTCGAACCCTGCCTCGGTGCACAATGAGGCGATCTTCCGGCAGACGGCTTCCTCCTTCCCACTGAAGGAGGGAATCCTGACGATGGTGGAAAGGATTTCCGCGGAATGATCGCGTAGCTTCCGAGCGGAATCGAGGACCTGCGCGCTGGTGTGGCTCATATTAATCGAGTATGCCTTTGATAGCCCCATCGGGCAAGATAAATCCGCGGAACTGCACGGAGTACCGTGCAAGGTACCGCGATGCAAATCCGCGGAGTACCGCGATGCGCCGGCTTACGCCGGAGAGACCTGCGCGTTATACTGGCCCCATGGCGAATCTCATCGATACGCTGAAGGCGCGGGGAGTGGCACAGGCCTTCCCTCTCCTGCAGCTTGATTTTTCCGAGCTGTTCGAGAAGCGTTTCACGCGCGGGAATGCCCGCGTGTACGATCACCACGAATGGATCGTGCGTGACGCCCCGCCGCTCGGCCGCATTGTCAATGCGGTGCCCAGAAAGTCCATGCTGGAAGAGCTGATCTGGGAGGAGTGGTTCCGGAAAGACGGAAAAACGTACCATCACGTGCTGACGTTGAAACGCCCGCCCCGGTACGACGACGTCTTCGTGGCCCCCGAGCACGACGAGATCCATCCCGAGGTCACCCTGGGCCGCACGTGGTACGTGATCAACGACCTCGACATGAGCCCGGTCCTCCTCCGCGGACGCTGGCGAGGCGAGTGAGCCGGGGCGTGGACATCCTCCCTCTCGGAGAGCCGCTGGAGCAGGCACTGGCGCGTCCCCTGGCCGAGCCTTCGACTGTGGCGCTGCACTGGCTGGGCCAGGCAGGGTTCGCCCTGAGGTGGAACGGGCGGCTCTTCATCATCGATCCCTACCTCTCCGACTCGCTTGCAAGGAAATACAAGGGCAAGGAGTTTCCGCACACGCGCATGATGCCCCCGCCTGTCCCGCCTGATGCATTGCGGGGCGTTGATGCGGTTCTCTGCACCCACCGGCACGGCGACCACATGGACCCGGGAACCCTGCCCGCCCTTGCCCGCGCGAGCCCGGCCTGCCGGGTCCTGGTGCCGCGCGCCGAGCTGAAGCATGCGATGGGCCTGGGCATCGGGAAGGACAGGCTGGAGGGGCTTGCAGCGGAAGAATCAGTCCGTCTTCCCGGCGGCGCCGAAGTGGAGGCGCTTCCCTCGGCGCACGAGGCACTGGCCGTGGATGAGAGAGGCGATCATCTCCACCTTGGCTACGTTCTGACCCTTGGCGCAATCCGGCTGTATCACTCGGGAGACTGCGTTCCCTATGTCGGGCTTGAAGCGGCGCTTCGAAAGCGACCCATCGACATCGCCCTGCTTCCGATCAACGGGCGCAGCGCGTATTTGAGCGAGCGCGGCGTTGTGGGCAATTTCACGCTGGAGGAAGCGGCAGGGCTCTGCCGAGGTGCGGGGATCCCGCTCCTCATGTGCCACCATTTCGGGATGTTCGCCTTCAACACGGTGGACAGGGAAGATGCCCTCCGAAGGATCAGTGCCCTGGACATGCAATGCGTGCTGCCGGAGATCGACAAAGTCTATCTCCTGCCGGCGCCGGTACCGGACCGGGTCGGCCCGCCGCGCTGACGGTTGGCTCAGATCTCAAGGTCAGGACCGCTTCGCGCGCTCAAGTGGCCAACGCGTCCGTTCCGCCACAAATGCGGAGAAAGGCTTTATGTCCATGTCAATGCTGGCGCTGTCCAGCGCGCCCAGATAGGCGTTGCGATCCTCGACGCGGATGACCGTCCAGGCATAACCGCCCGAGGCCAACATAACATTCATCAGAAAGCGAGCCATCCGTCCGTTGCCGTCAGGGTACGGATGGATATAGCCGAACAGCCAGTGACCAAGCACCGCTCGAACGGCTGGCTCCGATTCCTTCTCGAGCAGATCGAACAACACCGGCATTACGTCTCGCATCGCCTCCCACCGCGGCGGCACATACCGAGAGGTCTGCAAATAGACCGGGTGGTTCCGATATCCGGCCAACGCTCCGGCGGGAATCAGGCCTGCCGCAACACATGGCTGAAACAGTTCGCGGTACCAGTTCTTGTGAGCCGTGCGGACGAGGGCACCGGGATCCACGCCTGAAATCACTTTCTCTACAGTTCCCTTCACGCTCTGAAAAGCCTGCCAGTAGCCACGGGCGGCCATTGCGTCGCGGCTCCTGCGATCCTCCTCGTGGCGCTCCGGATCCCAATCTCCCTCCCGCACCTTCCCAATCAGCGCCGGCGTAACGGAGTATCCCTCGATGGACAGCGAGTGGTACGCATCGCTCACATAAATTTCATCGATAAGACGCAGATACGCGTCTTTGTCTTTTGGCAAACCTGGCGCTTTCGGGAATGTGTTCACAACGATGCCGCGCATCGATTCCCACATCACCTGAACGCGTTCGACTAGAGGTCCCCCTGCATGCCTCAATTCACCGATTGTCTGTGCGGCCTTAAAGGGATCACTTTCCCGAACATCGTAACCAGCGGTCTTCATAGCGTTGATGATTTCCTCCGCCAGCTCGGGTCGATTGGTCCGGCGGAATGCCGCCGCCAGTTGGCCCGCTTTAGCGGTGTGGCCGCCGTCCAGCAGCTGCCGCAATATGTCCGCCGCATCGGTAATGCCCGCAAGCACCACTTGCGCCTCAACGGGATTCCGACTGAAAAAAGATTCCGGCACCCTCACCAGTGCTGCAGCACGGGAAAAGAGCCGCAGCCCGTCCCTCACTACAAGATCAGATGCCGACGGCATCGCGGGCTGCTTAAGGTCGTATATCGACGTGCCAAACAGCAGGTTCACTGCGTTGTTCGTGCCTTTCGGGCTGTAAACGACAACTTGTGCAGGAATGACCGTCTTCTCCCCATGAATGAGAAGTGATTGGTCAGGCGAAAGGTGCCAGTCGTCTCCGAAACGTTCGCTGCAGTAACGCGCGCAGAACTCCCAGAATGAGGCGAACCACGGCGTGCTGTCACCCCTGCGTACGCTCGGACTGGCGGAGATCAGCCAGCCCTTCATTACCTCCAGGAGGAAACCGTTTGAAACCAGCCGTTCACGGTGAATGCGGCTCAGCTCCTCAGACCGAAAGACGCGTTTGCCGCCCTCCTGAAGTGCCTTAAGGGCACTAAGGGATTCAGCCAGTTTTTCGTTCGGCGTAGCCATATAATCCCCACCCCTGGGTAGCTACAAGTTTATCATGTAGTGCAACTACAAGTCAATAATGCTGTGCCAATACAAGTTTATTATGCTGCGTTAATACAAGTGTATTCTGCTCCTGGCCTTTATGGCGCGCTTCTCCCGTCCCTCAGCCATTCAAGGCTGCGCCTGAAAGCCTCCTCGCGGGAGACGATTGGCCTGTAGCCGAAGTCCCGCTCCGCTTTGGTGTGCACAAAGGTGTGATCCACGCAGGTCTGGATCACGGCGAACCGGTTGAAGTTGGAGTGCGGCGCAAACAGCTCGGCCGTCGCGGCAAGCGCGTACGCCAGTCGATACGGGATGGCGTGCCGGGGCACCGGCAGGCCCAGCTCACGCAGGAATGGCTCCATGAAATCGAAGAGGTTGTCCGCGGGAAAGTGGTCGCAGATGAAATAGCTCTGCCCGGCGGATACCGACCCCGGCCACAGGCTCGCCGCGGCAAGCAGGTGCGCGTGCGCCACGTTTTCCGAGTATGCGTGGCTGAACCTCGCCGATCCATCGCCGAGCCTGAGAGAGACTCCCTTCCTTGCCATGCCGATGATGTTGCCCAGGTGATACTTGTCCCGGGGGCCATACATGCCCACGGGGCGCAGTGCGCACGTGGCAAGACCCGGGCCGTTCGCCTCGAGCACCATTCGCTCGGCCAGAATCTTGGTCCGACTGTATGGGTCACGGGGCAGGCGCGCGGGGTACGGCAGGGACTCGTCCCCATCAACGATCGGTTTCCTCCCATCGACCACGACGTCCATCGAGCTGGTGTAGAGAAGCCGGAGCACGCCGAGCCGACGACAGGTCTCGATGACCAGCCGATTGCCTCCGACATTGACTTCTTCGTACAGACGCGCCGGTGTATGCACGTTCCAGACCGCGGCAGCTGTCTGGAACACGACGTCCATCCCGGCGCATGCATCCTCGACGTCACGGGGGCTGCGGATATCCCCGATCCGCGCCTCCAGGAAACCCTCGCACCGGGGCTCAGGAATGGGCGCCAGGTCCAGGACCCGAACGTGCCTGCCTGCGGCGCAGAGCTGGCGCACGATCTCGTAGCCCAGCATGCCGGCCCCGCCCATGACGAGGCAATTCATGAAAGGCACATTAACCTGATTGAACGGGCTTGACAACCATTTCGACGTATGTAGAATCAATTCTATGCATATAGAATCATCGCCCGAAGCGGTAGTTGCAGATGCGGGAAGCGCCGGAGAGCTTCTTGGGTTCTTCCGCGCGCTTGCCGATCCGAGCCGGCTGAAGATCGTCGGCCTTCTTGCCCAGCAGGCCTACCCGGTGGAGCAGCTTTCCGCGCTTCTCAGTCTCGGAGAGTCGACGGTCTCCCACCACCTGTCCCGGCTCGCGGAAGCGGGCCTGGTCAGCGCCCGGGCAGAAGGTCATTACAGCGTGTATTCGCTGAAGCCGGACGCGCTCTCCGATATGGCCCGCCGCCTGCTGAAGACGGAGCGGCTGCCGGAGCTCGCGGAGGGTATCGACCGGAGCACGTTCGACCGGAAGGTCCTGGCCGCTTTTACCGGGCCTGACGGCAGGTTTACCGCCTTTCCCTCACAGGAGAAGAAACTGCTCGTGCTCCTGCGGCACGTGCTGCGCGACTTCAAGCCCGGTGTCCGCTACAGCGAGAAGAAAGTCAATGAGATTCTTTCGCGCTACAGCGACGACACTGCCACGCTGCGCCGCTGCCTCGTGGAGCTCAGGCTCATGGACCGGGAAGGCGGAGGCAGGGACTACTGGCTTCGGGAGCCCGAGGCATCGTGACGCGCTCCCCCCGGGCGGTGCGCGCCGGCATCGATGTCGGCTCGACCACAGTGAAGCTCGCCGTCCTGGACGCCGATGACCGGCTCCTCTATGGCAGCTACGAACGGCACAAGGCCGACATCCGGGGCACGCTGATAGCGGTGATCGAGGCGGCGCATGACGCGATGGCCGCGCGCGGGCAGGACCTGGACGTGAGCGCGGCGGTGACAGGCTCGGGCGGGCTTTCCGTGTCGCAGTGGCTGGAGCTGCCCTTCATTCAGGAGGTCATCGCGGGCTCCCGGGCCGTGCGCCGGTTTCTTCCCGACACGGATGTTGCCATAGAGCTCGGCGGGGAGGACGCGAAGATCACCTATTTCGCCGGTGGCCTGGAGCAACGCATGAACGGGACCTGCGCGGGAGGCACGGGAGCATTCATCGACCAGATGGCAAGTCTCCTCTCCACAGACGCGGCGGGTCTGAACGATCTTGCCCGCAGCCATGAAACGATCTACCCCATCGCGGCGCGCTGCGGGGTGTTCGCAAAGACCGACGTGCAGCCCCTCATCAATGAAGGGGCGCGGCGGGAAGATATCGCGGCAAGCATCCTCCAGGCGGTCGTCAACCAGACCATTTCCGGCCTGGCCTGCGGCAAGCCCATCCGGGGCACCGTGGCATTCCTCGGCGGCCCGCTTCACTTCCTGCCCGAAACGCGAAGGCTTTTCATGGCAACCCTCGGCTTGAAGCCGAGCGAGGTGCGCGTGCCCGAGCAGGCGCAGCTCTTCGTGGCCATGGGCGCGGCCATTGCCTCGCGGGAAAGCGCGGCTCTGCCCCTGCGGGAGCTGCGCGACAGGGCGCGCAGCCTTTGCCGCGCGGTGACCCCTGACGTGGGCCGGCTGCGCGCCCTCTTCCTGACCAGCGACGAGCTTGCCGCCTTTCGGGAAAGACACGGCCGGGCGCGGGCCCACAGGATCGAGCTCTCCTGCGCGCGCGGACCCTGCTTCCTGGGCATCGACGCGGGCTCCACCACGACAAAGGCGGTGCTCGTGGACGCCGCGGGCGCAATCGCCTGGTCGGCGTACGAGGGAAACGGCGGGAGCCCTCTATCTGTAGCGGTCAGGATGGTGACGGAGCTGCGCCGCGGCATGCCTGCCGGCGCGTGGATCGCGCGCTCCTGCTCCACCGGCTATGGCGAAGCGCTGGTCAAGGAGGCCCTCGGTCTGGACGAGGGAGAGGTGGAGACCATCGCCCACTACACCGCGGCCGCCCGGTTCCTGCCCGGTGTGGATGCCATTCTGGACATCGGCGGACAGGACATGAAATTCCTCCGTCTGCGCGACGGGGCCATCTCCTCCGTGCTCCTCAATGAAGCCTGCTCCTCGGGCTGCGGCTCCTTTCTGGAGACCTTCTCCCGCTCCCTGGGGCTGCCGATCGAGGAGTTCTCCCGGGAGGCGCTCGGCGCGAAGGCGCCCGTGGACCTCGGATCCCGCTGCACGGTGTTCATGAACTCGCGCGTGAAACAGACCCAGAAGGAGGGTGCCACGATCGGCGACATCTCCGCGGGGCTCTCCTACTCGGTGATCAGGAACGCCCTGCAAAAGGTGATCCGTCTGCGTGCCTCGGGCCAGCTCGGCGAGCGCGTGATTGTCCAGGGGGGGACGTTTGCCAACGATGCCGTGCTGCGCGCCTTCGAGCTGATGTCGAGACGCGAGGCGGTCCGTCCCGACATCGCCGGTCTCATGGGCGCGTTCGGCGCCGCGCTGATTGCGCTCGACCGGGCGGGAGAGGGCGCGCACGGTACTCCGTGCGGTTCGGAGACACGCGGCGCGCACGGTACTCCGTGCGGTTCCGGCGCGCGAAGCACGCTGCTCGGCCTGGAGGAGCTGGAAAGGCTGCGGACGAGCACGCTCCTGGAGCACTGCGGCAGGTGCGCGAACAACTGCCTGGTCACGATCACGCGCTTTTCAGACCATCGGGCGTTCGCTTCGGGCAACAGGTGCGAGCGCGGCGCGAAGCACGCACGGGCGCGCAAGGTACCCCGCGCGGCGCCGCCCTCCGAGCCCGGCTCCGCCTCCGCGCCGCTGCCCCTGCCCAACCTGTTCGCCTGGAAGTACGATCGCGTATTCCGCTACTCCCCCCTGGACCCCGTCAAGGCGCCGCGCGGCATGGTAGGCATTCCCCGGGTACTCAACCTCTACGAGGACTACCCGTTCTGGTTCACCCTTTTCACCGCGTTGGGATTTTCGGTGAAGCTCTCCCCCCGGTCCAGCCGGTCCGTCTACGATGCGGGCATCGAGACGATCCCCTCGGAATCGGCGTGCTATCCCGGGAAGCTCGTGCACGGACATGTGATGCGATTATTGAAAGAGGGCGTGCCGTTCCTGTTCTATCCTTGCGTGCCGCACAGCGCGAAGGAGGATCCCCGCGCGCGCAATCATTTCAACTGCCCGATCGTGGCCTCCTACCCCGAGGTGGTGCGCAACAACATCGACGGCATCAGGCACGGTCCGGTCCGCTATGCCAATCCCTTCCTCCCGCTCCATCACCCGGAGCGTCTGAAAAAGCGGCTCATGGAAGAGCTTGCCTGGGCCGGGGTGACGAGGGCGGAGGTCGCCGCGGCCGTGGACAAGGGCCGCGCCGAGCAGGCGCGGTTCAGGGCGGAGGTGCGCGCCAGGGGGGAGGAGACGCTGCGCGAAGTCCGCCGCCGCGGGCTGCGGGGGCTCATCCTGGCCGGGCGGCCCTACCACATGGACCCCGAGATCAATCACGGAATCGCGGAGCTTGCCGTTTCTCTGGGAATGGCGGTGCTGACGGAGGACTCCGTGTCGCACCTGGGCAGGATCGAGAGGCCGCTTCGCGTCGTGGACCAGTGGGTCTACCACACGCGGCTGTACGCCGCTGCCAGCCTGGCGGCGGAGCGGGACGACCTTGCCCTGGTGCAGATCAACTCTTTCGGCTGCGGCCTGGACGCGGTCACCACGGACCAGGTCCAGGAGATAATGGAAAAGCGCGGGAAGATCCATACGGTCATCAAGGTGGACGAGCAGTCCAACCTGGGCGCCGTGCGCATACGCCTGCGTTCACTCAAGGCCGCCCTTGATGCGCGGGAGAAGAATCGCGCGCTCCCCCGGGAATGTCCCCCGCCGAATCCGCGGCCCCTGTTCACCAGGGAAATGCGGAAAAGCTACACGATCCTCGCCCCGCAGATGTCTCCGATACACTTCCGGATCGTGGAGGAGGCCTTCCGCCTGTCGGGCTATCGACTGGAAATCCTGCCGGACGTGGATCGGGAGGCGATCAACCAGGGCCTCACGTCGGTCAACAATGACGCGTGCTTCCCCTCGATTCTCGTGGTCGGACAATTGATGGCCGCCCTGCGCTCGGGCCGCTACGATCTGTCGCGCACGGCACTGCTCATGTCGCAGACAGGCGGGGGATGCAGGGCCACCAACTACATCGCCTTCATACGCAAGGCGCTGGCTGACGCCGGCCTGGGGCATGTGCCGGTCATCTCCGTGAACGCAATGGGCCTGGAGCGCAACCCCGGCTTCCGCGTCTCGTGGAGACTTCTCATTCGGGGGCTCATGGCGGTGATCTACGGCGATCTCCTCATGAGGATGCTCTACAAGGTGCGGCCCTACGAGACCACGCCGGGCGCGGCCCAGCGGCTGTGCAATGAGTGGACCGCGCGGTGTCGAGAAGCCCTCGCACGTCCAGGGTTCGGGCGCTATCGACGCACCATCCGGGACATGGTCCGGGATTTCGATGCGCTCCCCCAGGGCGGTCGACGGAAGCCGCGGGTCGGAGTGGTCGGCGAGATCCTGGTGAAATTCCACCCCACGGCAAACAACGGGATAGTGGAAATGATCGAGTCGGAAGCGGCGGAAGCCGTCGTGCCTGACCTTGCGGATTTTCTTCTCTACGCTTCGCATGGCGGCCAGTTCCGGCACCGGAAGCTGGCGGGAAGCCTGGGCGGCGCGCTCCTTTCACGGGCAGCCATCGCGGGGATGGAGATCCTGCGCCGTCCGCAGAAACGCGCGCTGGCCCGGTCCAGGCGATTCGATCCGCCGCATTCGATCTACAAGCTCGCGCGCGGAGTGGACGGCATTGTGCAGCTGGGAAACGTCACCGGGGAGGGCTGGTTTCTCACCGCGGAGATGGTGGAGTTGATGGAAGAAGGAGTGACCGCCATCGCCTGCATCCAGCCCTTTGCCTGCCTCCCCAACCACGTGACGGGCAAAGGCATGATCCGGGAGCTGCGCAAGCGCCACCCGGAAGCCACCATCGCGGCAATCGACTACGACCCGGGAGCGAGCGAGGTGAACCAGCTCAACCGGCTCAAGCTCCTGCTGGCATCGGCCCGTGAGGCGCATGCAGGAACGGAGGAAAGAGCATGAATGGCATGTCCATCGCCCTGGCGGATACGATCCTCGCGCGGTATCCCGAACCCTGGACCATTCCCTACAAGAAGTGGTGCTACGTCCATGGGTATGTCCTGGCCGGTTTCGAAAAGCTGCACGCATATACGGGAGACCCCCGGTACCTCGCCTACATCAGGAAATACGTGGACGAGCAGGTGGCCGTGGACGGCAGCGTCCCCGCGTTCACGGGGGAAAGCCTCGACGACATGATGAGCGGCACGATCATCGTCGCGCTCTACCAGAAGACCGGGGAGGCCCGTTATCTGCGCGCGGCGCGGAGAATCCGCGAGCGCTTCGACGACTACCCGCGCAATGCGGACGGCGGCTTCTGGCATGCGCGCAACCTCCCCCACGAGATGTGGATCGACGGCGTCTTCATGGGGCAGATGTTTCTCACGCGCTACGGCGCCGCCGTCGGTGACGCCGTCTACTGCTTCAATGAAGCGGTTCGGCAGATCACGGCCCTGGACAATCGCTGCCGGAAGGGAAGCTCGGGACTGTTCCTCCACGCCTGGGACGAGGCCAGGCGCACGGCGTGGGCGGACAAGGCCACCGGCCTTTCACCCGAGGTGTGGAGCGAGGGGTTGGGCTGGTATGCCCTGATACTCGTCGAAACGCTGTCCCTGCTCCCTGCCGGGCACGCCGGAAGGGAGAAGGTGCGCGCGATCCTGCGCAATCTCGTCGAGGGACTGGCAAAAGTACAGGACGCGAAAACTGGCCTCTGGTACCAGGTTGTGGACAAGGGAGACAGGCCGGATAACTGGCACGACACGTCCGGCAGCGCCATGTTCGTCTACGCGATCCAGCGCGCAATCGAGCTGGGCTTCGCGAGCGCGGAGCGGTACGGACCCGTGGTGAAAAAGGGATACGAGGGGATTCGCACCAAAGTAAAGGCGGGAAAGGGCGGCCTGGTCGACATCCACGACGCATGTGACGGCGTGTGCGTCCAGCGCAGCTACGCGGACTACATCAACTATCCGAAAACGCTGAACGCCAAGGAGGCGGTCGGATCGGTCCTGTGGGCCAGCACGATCGTGGAAAAGCCGGCCCGGGGGTGACGGCAAAGGCGCGGCGGGGTCACCGGGGATCCAGCTCCGACAGGGTGGCCGGCATCTCGTGCTTCGTATTCACCTGCTGCGGCCCGGTGACCAGGTCGAAGCAGGAAAGGATCAGCTTTCCCCTCCAGATGATCGGCTCCCCGGGCTGGTCCAGCTCCCCGTGCAGCCCGTCCGTGTCAGGGCTCTGGGCAATGCGGGTCACCTTTCCATTGGGCGCGACCTTTGCCACCGCGTTTGCGCAGAAATCTGCGATGTAGATATTGCCCTCGGAATCGATGATCATGCCGTCCGTGGATTTGAGCTGCTTCTGGTCTTGCGCCCAGACCTTGTTCTCCTTGACCGATCCATCGTCCTTGAATGTGAGCTTGTAGACCGCGCCGTCCCCGAAGTTTCCTACATAGAGGTTGCCGGCTTTGTCGAATTCGATGCCATCCATGCCGTACTGGATATCCTTGTTGTGCGTCAGGAACGTGGCGAGGATCGACCTGTCCTCGAGCGTGTTGGTGATCCTGATATTCTCCTCATCCAGCCCGAACCGGTAGACGCAGCTTACCAGGAGCCCGGAAGGGTCCTTGACCCGGGAGAGCATGCTGTGGGTGACGTACACGTGGTCCCTGTTGATGCGCATCCCGTTGGGATGTTCCATGCCGGCGGCAACGACCGTGGTTTTCACCACCGTATTGTCCCGGATGCGGAGACGCAGGATGCGGCCTTGGAATGGATATCCGGGACACGCCGGGGCGCTTGGGTCCGACCAGCCCTGATTGTCGCAAATGTACAGGTCTCCGTCGGGCCCGAATGCGATGCCCATCGGGAACGCATGCCCGGTCTCTTCCGAGACGGGGACGTCAACCCATTTACGGATCTTTTTCTGCGCATCGATTTTCAGGATGCAGCCCGGCATCGAAGGGTCCGCGTAGTTCGGGCATGCAAGAATGAGATTCCCCTCCCAATCGATCGCCATTCCGTCCGGCGTGCTCACGTAGTCAGGAAGCTTTGCAAAGAGCCTTGGTTGCTGCATGGAGATCTCCTTGCGCTTATCGTGTCCTCTTCCCGTATCTCGGAAAGAGGGGAACGAGCGCATCGTAGCTGTCATTCAGAAGATTCTTTGTTTCCTGGTAGACGGATCGCAGGGCGGGGTCCGGGCGCGTCCTGTCGGTGATCGTGATGAATCTGCCGGCCACGTCGAAGTCCTTGAAAACCCCGGATCCGACCCCGCCGATGATCGCGGCGCCCATGGAGGTGGCTTCCTCGAGGTAGTTGGGCCGCAGGATATCCGCCTGGTAGACATCCGCCATGATCCTTCGCCATACATCACCCTTGGCTCCACCGCCGATCACGGTTATCTCGCTGATGGGGATCTGCTCCCGGAAGATGTCGAGGATGATGCTCAGGTTCAGCGTAATGCCTTCCATCACGGCCCGCAGAACGTCCGCGCGCGTGTGCTCCAGGGTGAGCCCCAGCAGCGCGCCCTTGGCATCGGGGTTCCATCGCGGCGAACGCTCCCCCAGCAGGTAGGGAAGGAAAACGATGCCGTTGGCGCCCGGGGGAGATTTCTCGATCTCCTTGTTGATGAGCTCGTAAGGATTTCCGCCGCGCTCCGACGCGGCTGCCTTTTCCATCGTGCAGATTTCGTTCTTCAGCCACGCGTACGCGCCCCCCGCCGTCTGCATTGTGCCGCAGGGATGCACGTATCCCGGCACGGCATGCGCCCAGACAAAGGTGCGCATCTGCTCGTCATAGATCGGCTGTTTCGTCGTCGTCGCGATCCACGAAGAGGAACCCAGGTAGTTGTACGTGATCCCCGGTTTCACCGATCCGACGCCCACACCCGCGCAGACCCCGTCCCCTCCCCCCGCCGCCACGGGAATTCCCGCGGGCAGTCCCAGTGCCTTCGCGGCGGCCAGCGTGAGGGTGCCGATGACGTCGGTGGATGCCTTGAGCAGGGGCAGCTTCTCCCCGTCGATGCCGGTGATGCGCACGATTTTTTCCGACCAGCGCAGCGTATTCAGGTCGAGCACGTTGGTGCCTGACGCGTCGGAATACTCCGTGGCCATGACCCCGGTGAGACGGAAGTTCAGGTAGTCCTTGGCGTGGAGCATCTTGAATGTCTTTGCATAGACCTGCGGCTCGTGGTCCTTCACCCACATGAGCTTCTCCACCGAGTAGGAGGCGCTGGCGCGATGACCGGTCGTCTTATAAAACTCTTTTGCGTCGATTCTCTGAAGGATCGAATTGCATTCCTTCACCGCGCGCTGATCGCTGTACAGGATGGCGGGCCGCAGGGCCCGTCCGTCCCTGTCCACGCAGAGACAGCCCATCATCTGGCCGCTGAACGCAATGACGGCGATCTCGCTCGCCTCCACGCCGCGCACGAGGGACTGCGTGGAGGAGCACACCGCTTTCCACCAGTCCTCGGGCTCCTGCTCGGCCCAGTTGGTGTTGAAGTAGTGCGTGTCATAAGGCGCGGTGACGCTTCCCACCAGCTTCCCCTCGGTCGTAAAAAGGGTTGCCTTGTTTCCCGATGTCCCCAGATCGTGGGCGAGTATGTAGCGCTTCATGTCGCGTGTGCTCCTCAGAAACGAAGCAGGGTCTTGATTGCGTCCGGCTCTTCCGTGGCTTTCATGGCCTTCGCGGCCTCCCGCACCGGGTACTCGGCCGTGAGGAAGTCCTTGTGGGAGAGCATTCCCGCCCTGATCCACTCGATCAGGGGCGCCTGGGCCGCCGCCTCCGCCGGCCGGGTCGGCCACTGGTGCATGAACAGGTTGAAGTTGTAAGGCCCCGTGTCCTTCTCCACGGTGATGCTCGGAGTTCCCACGACCCCGTACACGCAAATGGATCCGGCCATCCTGATGAGAGGAAGCCCCGCGTTGATGATGGCCTGGTTGCCCACCGCGTCGATGACCGCGTCCAGTGGAGCGCCCCTGCGCCGGGTAAGATCCGCCAGCTCCGCCGAATCCGGAGCGAATGTTTCGTCAGCCCCGATGGCCTTGGCCCGATCCCGCTTCTGCGGGAGAGGTTCCACCACTCCTACCCAGCCGAGGCCGAGGAGCTTTGCCAGGCGGCAGAAGCTGAGCCCGACCGGCCCGGCGCCGAATACGAGTATGTCGTTGCCCTTCTTCAACTGGAAGTCGCTGAACCCGGCATACACCTCGCGCCACGTGTTGAGAAGCGCGGCTGCCTCCAACGGAATGTCGTCGGGGACTTTCTTCATGATCTGAAATCTTTCGTCCCAGCCGTGCGCTTCGTCAGCCACTCCGTCGGCAACCATTGCCGCGTGATCTCCGGCGATCACGTATTCGCTGTTTCCCCCCCACCCGGAAGTAAAGCGCGGGCTGGTCGGGGAAATGAGGAGCCCCCCGATCACGCGGTCGCCAGGCTTGAAGCTCTTCACCCGGGCACCCACCTCTTCCACAACGCCGACGCACTCATGGCCAAGAAGCAGGGGATACTTCTCGATCCCGATTCCCGGGAAGTGCCCGGCGACGAGCTTCCTGTCGGTGGCGTTGCAGATGTAGGCTGCTTTGTTTTTTACCAATGCCTCGTACGGCGCAGGCGAGGGCTTTGGGATATCGACCGGTTCGACACGTCCGGGCGCAACAACTGCAATTGCAATCATGTGCCTACTCCCTTCCGATCACTGTCGATCGGGGGTGAATTGTATGCTTGTTTTCTTTATTTGTCCATATGTTAGCATAGATTATTAGAAAATAATGTTGTAAAACACTACAAGAATACATTATAGTCAGCTCGAACTACCTCTCCCAATGCGAGTGAAATGCCCGAGTGCCGGGAAGACAACCGGGAGACGTTTTGATAAGCTATTACGCTAGACAAATGGGAGGTCTGCAAATGTCCAGTACCGTTTTTTTTGGTTCCCCCCGCCAGGCCCGGCTTGAGGCCAAGGAAACCCTGCCGGCCAAGCTCGATCTGATCCTCGAGCGGCTCAAGCTGCGCGAGCGAGTCAAGGACGAGACCGTCGTGATCAAGATGCACACGGGAAACAACATCGGCTATTCGACCGTGCACCCGGTTTTCGTGCGCAAGGTCGTGCAGGCGGTCAGGGAAGGCGGCGGCCGGCCGTACATTGCGGACGTGACCTGGGACGCCAAGGGCGCCGAGGAGCGCGGCTACTCCTCGGAGACCCTGGGCTGCCCCGTGTACGCCGCGGCCGGGCCGGATGACAAGTATTTCTACGAGCACGAGCGCCCCTTCAAGAACATCCAAAAGTGGCGGGTCGCAGGGCTGATTCAGGACGCGACGTTCCTGGTCAACCTGGCGCACGCAAAGGGTCATCCAAGCTGTGGCTACGGCGGGGTGTTCAAGAACCTGGCCCTGGGCTGCATGGCCGGTCCCACGCGCAGCGCCATGCACGATGCAATGCAGTTCGATCGATACTGGTTCCCCGACAAGTGCCCCGACGAGGCAGCCAGAAAGAGCGTCATCGCCTCCTGTCCGCACGCGGCGCTCGTGGAGGACAAGAAAGACCCCCGGGAGCTTCACCTGCACCCCGAGCAGTGCAACCAGTGCGGGCGCTGCCTGAAGGTGGCGCCCCCCGGCAGCCTGAAGATCGACAAGGTGAACTTCCATGCCTTCCAGGAGGCATTGGCAATCAGCACGAGCCTCTCGCTGGGCACCTTCGCGCCGGGCAAGGCCGCGCACATCATCATTGCGAACCAGATGACGCCCGTGTGCGACTGCTTCGGGTTCACCAGCATGCCCATCCTGCCGGACGCGGGGATCTTCGGGTCGGACGATATCGTGGCGCTCGAGCAGGCCGTGCTTGACGCAATCGGCCGTCTGCGGCTCATCGAGGAGAACATCCCGACCTCGATGGAAGTCCACACGCGCGAAGGGCACCCGTTCCGCTGGCTGCACGGCCCCTACAAGGACCCCTACCTGGTGGTGGAGTACGGGGAGAAGCTGGGGCTGGGCACGCGGAAATATGAGCTGGTGGACGTGCTGCCGGTGGAGCAGATCGAGCGTGCGCCAATGAGCTACATTTCGGCGCGGTAGGCGCAACCTCGTCCCGTTTTGAATTTCAGCAGAGGGTGACCCTCTCACAGCCCGCGGACGAATGGGTACCTGCCGGGCCCCGTCGTGAGTATATTCGTCCTCGATGAGAAGTCAGAGTCAGCTCCTGCAGAGCCGGACGCGCGTGAAACCACGCTATGCCCTTCTTCCGCTCGAGGGAATCCCCTGGTCGCGGCTGCCTGAGTGGCCGCAGGCGCAGGTGCGCGTGCTCGCCGGGCCGGCGCTCGGGGCGGGGTTCGCCGAGTATCTGGCGGACCTGGCGCCGGGCCAGGGCGGCGCGCACCCGGCGGACGGAAACATCGAGTTCTTTATCTTCGTGCTCTCCGGCGCTCTCGCCCTGACCATCGACGGGAAGAGCCATGCGCTTGCCAACGGCGGGTACGCGCTGATTCCACCGGACAGGAGCTTCGCTGCCGCCGCCACCGCACAGACCTCTCTCCTCCTGCTGCGCAAACGCTACGAGCCGGCACCGGGCGTCCCCCTGTACCCCGCTCTGGTCGGGAATGAAAAGAATGTGAAGGCGGGGGTGTACTACGAAGACCCGGGCGCGCTCCTGCAGGTGTTGATCCCGGATGAGATCGCCTTCGACCTCGCCATGAATATTTTCACCTTCGAGGTGGGACACAGCCTGCCGATCACTGAAACGCACGTCATGGAGCACGGTCTGTACGTGCTCCAGGGCAAGGGGACGTACTTCCTCGACGACACCTGGATGGAGGTGGAGGCCACTGACTTCATCTGGATGGGCCCCTTCTGTCCGCAGAGCTACTACGCCACCGGCCCGGTTCCTTCCAGATACATCTACTATAAGAACGTCAACCGAGAGATCCCCTTGTGAGGTGAATGCATGGGAAAGAGTGAAAAGATCTACCGGGACGCCGACGTGGACATGTCGATCCTGAAAGGCCGGACAATCGCCGTCATCGGGTACGGGATCCAGGGCAAGGCGCAGGCCGCGAACGCCCGGGACAGCGGCTGCACGGTGATCGTAGGAGCCCGGCCCCCTGAAGAAAGCCCTTCCCGCTCGCAGGCGCAGGCGGACGGGTTTCCCGTGATGAGCGTCTCGGAGGCAGCACAGAAAGCCGACATCCTCCTGATCGAGCTGGCTGATCCCGCGCAGCCGGCCGTCTACAAGAAGGAGATCGCGCCGCATCTGCGGGCCGGCCAGACGCTCTGCTTCTGTCATGGCTTCAACGTGCTGTACGGCGCCATTCGTCCCCCGGAGGACGTGAACACCGTGTTGTTCGTGCCCAATGCCCCCGGCGCGCTCGTACGGGAGAAATACAAGAAGGGGGAAGGGGTTTATGGCTGCGTGAGCGTCGAGCACGACGCCACGGGCAGCGCCCGCGAGATCGCGCTTGCCATCGCCAAGGCGGTCGGTTCCACGAAGGCGGGCGTGGTCGAGCTGTCGTTCCAGCACGAGACTGAGGGGGACAACTTCGAGGAGCAGATCCTGTACGGCGGGGCAATCCAGCTCATGCGGCTCTGCTTCCAGGTGATGGTGGACAATGGCTATCCGCCGAGCTTCGCCTACGCAAAAGCCGTGCGCTCGCTGCGGAGCGTCCTGGATGTGATGGACGAAGACGGGATCGAGAACTACCTGACCAGCCGCTGCAGCCGCACCTGCGAGTTCGCCGTGCGCACGCGCGGGCCGCGCGTGATAAACGAGGAGGCGATCCGCCGGATATTCCAGGAGACGGAGCAGGGGGCCTTTGCGCGCGACTGGATGCAGGAGTGGGAGCTGGGAACACCTCAGCTTCACCGGCTTCGGCGTACGGCCGCTGAAAGCGTCTTCGAGAAAACCGGGGCGGCGTGGCGGAAGGATTTCGGAAAGTGAAGCCTTCCCGTGTTCACGGCATCCAGGTGGAGGGCCATCGCCTGGCCCGGGACATCGAGCAGATCGCCGCGTTCTCCGAGGAGGACCCGCGGATCGGCTTCAGCCGGCCGACGTTCTCCCCCTCCTGGCGCAAGGCGCGGGACTACGTCGCGGAGGAGGCCCGAAAAGCCGGGTGCGCCGTGCGCATCGACGCAGCGGGCAATCTGCATGCGCGGCCCGCTGCGCGGGGGTGGCGGGAGAAGGCATGGTTGTGCGGGTCCCACATCGACTCGGTCCCCACCGGCGGCCGATTCGACGGGGTGACGGGAGTGGTGGTGGCCTTGGAGGTTCTCCGGGCCGCGCCGGACGCGCCGATGGAGCTGATCGTATTTGCCGAGGAAGAAGGGACCACGTTCAATCTCGGCATGCTGGGCAGCCGCGCATGGGCCGGCATGACAGGTGCCGATCAACTCCGCACCCTTCGCAATCGCGAGGGCAGGGACTACCTCGCGGCGGGCGCGGCGCACGGCGTGGACCCGGAACGGCTCGACGCGGAGCGTCTTGATCCCTCAGCCTACCACGGGCTGATCGAAACGCACGTCGAGCAGGGGCCCGGGCTTTGGAACGCGGGGGTGCCCGTGGCGGTGGTGACCGCCATCGCCGGGCGCCGCCAGTACTCATGCGCGCTCACGGGGGAAGCAAATCACGCGGGGGCCACCGGGATGGAGGACAGGCGGGACGCCCTTGCCGGGGCCGCACAGGTGGTGACTGCGCTCGAATCCCTGGGACGGACCCAGGACAAGTCTGAAAAGTACACGGTGGTCACCGTGGGCCGTCTCGACGTGCAGCCCAATGCGGTGAACGTGATCCCCGGCAAGGTCGCCTTCACGGTCGACTTTCGCGCCCGATCCAACGAGGGGCTGGCCCGCGGCGACCTGCAGGTGCGGAAGCTGGCGCAGGAAATCGCGCGGTCCCGGGGGCTTGCGCTCGAGCTTTCGTGCACGGAAGAGCTGCCCGCCGTCCCGCTTGACCCCGGAGTGTGCGAGCGCCTGCAGGAAGCCGCGTGGCGGCTGGAGCTAGAGCTGCCGGAAACCGCGAGCGGCGCCCTTCACGATACCGCGATACTGGCTCCCCTGCTCCCGGCAGCCATGCTCTTCGTCGCCAGCCGCGGCGGCATAAGCCATAACCCGGGCGAGTTCAGCCGGATCGACGACATCGCGTGCGCGGCGCGCATCGTCGCGGAGGCGGTATGCAGGTGAAGGCTTCCCTGGCGGAGCTCAACGCCCGGGACGAAGCCGGTTTCGTGGCTGTCTGCGGGCCGCTGTTCGAGCATTCGCCCTGGATCGCCGCCCGCACATGGAAGCGCCGGCCCTTTCCGACATTGGCCGCCCTTCACGAGGAGCTTGTTGCCACCGTGCAGCAGGCCACACGGCAGGAGCAGCTTGCCCTCATTGCCGCGCACCCGGACCTGGTGGGCCGGCTGGCCAGGGAGGGCAGGCTTTCCCGGAGTTCCGCAGCCGAGCAGGCAGCAGCCGGCTTGAGCGCGCTTTCGGCAAGCGAGATCGATCAGTTCGAGCGATGCAACCGGGAATACAGGGATAAGTTCGATCTACCGTTCATCATCTGCGCGCGGGAAAACAGGAAAGAGGCAATCCTCGCGGCGTTCCCCGCCCGGCTTGCTCATACCCGGGAGCAAGAGATCGCCGCGTCGCTTGCGGAAATCGGCAAGATCGCCAGGCTGCGGCTGCTGGATGCGGTCACGGAGAGCTGAACAGTGGCGCGACTCACGGAAAACAGTTACGGCAAGAGCAGGGTGAGATTGACCAAGGTGGTCCGCTCAGGGGAAACGCACAACCTCCTGGAGCTCACGGTCCAGATCACGCTGGGGGGCGCCTTCGAGCGGATTTACACCCACGGCGACAATTCCTCATGCATCCCGACGGACACGATGAAGAACACGGTGTACGCCCTGGCAAAGCGCACGGATTTCGATTCCGCGGAGGAGTTCGGCCAGATCCTCGCGTCGCACTTCCTGGAGAGCTTCGGCCACGTAGGCTGGGCTGAAATTTCCATCCAGCAGGCGCTTTGGTCGCGCATAGAGGTCGACGGCTCGCCTCACGCGCACGCTTTTCAGAAGGCGGGGTCCGGAACCCGCACGGCCTTCGTGCGCGGCAGGCGCGGGAGCGCCCCGCTCATCCAGGGAGGGCTTGCCGGCCTCGATGTAATCAAGACAACGAAATCGCGATTCGACGGATTCCTGAAGGACCGGTACACCACTCTGCCGGAAACCACCGACCGGATCCTCGCCACGATTGTCGACGCCTCGTGGGACTACGGCACACGCCCGGCAGACTTCAACTCGGTTTTCGAAACGGCACGGCGAACAATCCTGGAAGCGTTCGCCACGCACGACAGCCTCAGCGTCCAGCAAACCCTTTACGCCATGGGGGAAAGGCTGCTCGCCCGGGTTCCCGAGATGAGATCCGTCAGCTTCACGATGCCCAACCAGCATCGCCTCCTTGTGAACCTCCAGCCATTCGGGCTGACGAACGAGAATGAAATCTTCACGGCGACGAGCGAGCCTTACGGGCTGATCAAAGGGACCGTCGCAAGGGAGTGAGCAATGGGCAGACTCAGCACGCACGTCCTGGATACGGCGAGCGGCCTGCCGGCGGCCGGCATGCGCATCGATCTCGAGCGCGTGACCGCGGCCGCCGCGGTCCTGCTCAAGACGCTGGTCGCGAATGCGGACGGCCGGACGGACGCCCCGCTGCTTGAGGGACCCGAGCTGTCCCCGGGGACCTACCAACTCGTGTTCCACGTGGGGGCCTATTTCATGCGCCGCGGTCATCCTGACGCGGGGAAATTCCTCGATCTGGTGCCGGTTGTCTTCATTATCAGCGAGGCTGAAGGCAAATACCACGTGCCCCTGCTGGTCTCCCCATGGTCGTACGCGACCTATCGAGGAAGCTGAGCTATGGCGCTGGACCTCGTGATCCGCAATGCGCTTGTCGTGGGCGCCTCGGGCCCTGTTCCGCTGTGGATCGGCATACGGGAGGGGAGTGTTGTCGAGCTTGCCCCCGAGATCTCGGAGAGCGCGAAGGAGACAATAGATGCGGACGGGCTGCACGCCTTCCCCGGCGTCATCGACGCCCACGTCCATTTCAATGAGCCCGGCCGGGCCGATTGGGAGGGAATCGCAACAGGGTCGGCAGCGCTCGCGGCAGGCGGCGGCACCTGCTTCATCGACATGCCGCTCAACTCCTCTCCGCCGACCCTCGATGCCCCCTCCTTCAAGCTGAAGCTCGCCGCCTGCCAGGCTTCGGCGCGGACGGATTTTGCCCTGTGGGGAGGGTTGACCCCCGACAACCTCGACCAGCTCGAGGCGCTTGCGGAGTGCGGCGTGGTCGGGTTCAAGGCGTTCATGTCCTCCAGCGGCATCAACGATTTCCGCTCCTGTGACGATGAATCCCTCTACCGGGGCATGCGGATCGCGGCGCGTCTTGGGCTGCCCGTGGCGGTGCACGCGGAGAACGAGGGCATGACACGCGCGCGCGCCGAGATGGCGCGGAAGGCCGGGCGCACATCCCCCCGGGACTATCTCGACTCCCGGCCGGTCCTTGCCGAGGCAGAAGCCATATCCCGGGCCCTCCTTTTCGCGGAGGAGACGGGATGCGCGCTGCACGTCGTGCACACCAGCTCGTCGCGCGGCGTGGAGCTCGTCCGGCAGGCCGCCGACACTGGACAGTGCAACGCGACCTGCGAAACTTGCCCTCACTACCTGCTCCTGTCGGAGGAAGACGTCGAGCGGCTCGGCGCGCCGGCCAAATGCGCCCCTCCGTTGCGCAGCAATGATGAGCGGGAAAAGCTTCTTGCCGAAGTGGCCGCGGGCAGGGTGGATACCATCGGCTCGGATCATTCCCCCTCACCCCCGGACCTGAAAAACAAATCCACCAAGTACGGTGGCGCACAATCCACCGAGTACGGTGGCGCACAATCCACCGAGTACGGTGGCGCGTCGCCTGACTTTTTCGCTGTCTGGGGAGGGATCAGCGGGATCCAGACGACGCTCCGGGCCCTCCTGACACTCGGCCTGTCCCACTCCCTGATCGCCGGGCTGCTCTCCTCGAACGTGGCGGATCGCTTCAGGCTGCCGGGCAAGGGCGGAATCCGTGTCGGCGCGGACGCCGACCTCGCGCTTGTCGATCTGTCCCACGCATCCGTTCTGCAGGCCGGCGAGCTCCTGGACCGGCACCATCTGAGCCCGTACATCGGCCGCACGCTGAAGGGGGCGGTCCGCCGCACACTGGTGCGCGGACGCACCGTGGCGCTTGACGGTTCAGTTGTCGGGGAACCGTCAGGACGATTTCTACGGCCGGGCGCTTCGACACGCTGACGTTTGCACTCACGGGCGCCGCGGACTGACACGCCCGTATCTGTACCACCACGACCTGAAAGGATACATTCGAGACATGGAGCAGAATAACGGAGAGGCACAGGAATCCGGGCAGCGCGTCGAGATCCGCCTTCCGGTCAGGCACAATCCCACACTTCAAAAAGTCATAGAGCGGGTCAACGCGGATGAAGAGCTCTATGCCCTTTGGACCGCCATGAACGTCAACGCGGTGACGCGGCTGGGAATGACGGATCACGGCCCCATCCATTTCCAGATCGTGTCGAACATCGCGTTGAAAATGCTCCGACAGCTCGTAGAGCGCGGAGTCGTGCCCAGCGTGGTGCGGGACTACAACATGGCGAACGACGACGCCGAAGTTGTGGTCGTGCTGGGCGCGCTCCTGCACGATCTGGGCATGTCGATTCAGCGGGCGGATCACGAGCTGTACAGCCTCTTCGTGTCACAGCCCATCATCGACCGGCTCCTCGATGGCCTGTACGAAGTCGGGCCGCGGACAATCATCCGGTCCGAAACCCTGCACGCCATCATTTCACATCGCAGTGAAGGCAGGCCCATGACAGTGGAGGCGGGCATTGTGCGGGTCGCGGACGCCCTGGACATGACAAAGGGCAGGTCGCGCATCCCCTTCGAGGCAGGGGCAGTCAACATACACTCCCTCTCCGCCGCCTCGATCGAGAAGATCGAGATCCTGAGCGGAGACGAGAAGCCGATCCACATCAAAGTGGCCATGAGCAATTCCGCCGGCGTATTCCAGATCGACGAGCTTCTCAAGGAGAAGCTCCACGGTTCCGGTCTGGAGCAGTACGTCGAGGTGGAGGCCACCATCGAAGGAGAGACGGAGAAGAAACTCGTTCAGATCTTCCGGCTTTGAACGATGATGAAAAGAGAGCTTCAAGTGAAATCGCACCCGCCGGCCAGCAGCTTCACAATGATCATCAACGGACGGCCCGTTGTCATACAGGACGCGGCGCCGACGACCACTCTGCTGGACTACCTGCGCACACACGGCTACACGGGGACCAAGTGCGGCTGCGCGGAAGGGGACTGCGGCGCCTGTACCGTGGCACTCGTGGACCGCAACGCCGCGGGCAGGCCGACCTACCGGGCCTTCAATAGCTGCATTGCGCTGCTGCCCATGTTCGCCGGCCGTGAGATCGTGACGGTGGAAGGTCTTGCCGATGGGGAGAAGCTGCACCCGGTGCAGGCGCACATGGTGGAGCAGTACGGCTCCCAGTGCGGCTACTGTACGCCGGGCTTTGTCGTATCACTATTCGAAGCCTACTACCGGGATGACTGCCGGGACGCGTGGCAGCTCAGCGATCAGCTCAGCGGCAATCTCTGCCGCTGCACGGGCTACCGGCCCATCAGGGACGCCGCGCTGGGAGCGCTGGCGCAGAGGGAAGGGCCGGCCGCCGGCGAGGATCCTTTCAGGGCGCGCCTGGGCGCGCCGGTGTGGCCTCTCCAGGCGGTCTCTTACGCTGCGCGGGGAGAGCAGTTCTTCCGCCCGGCCTCGCTGCCGGACCTCTTTTCCCTGCTGGCAAAACATCCGAAGGCGCGTCTCGTTGCGGGCGCCACGGAGATCGGGGTCGATATCAACAAGAAGTTCGCCTCCTTCCCGCTTCTCATTTCCACTGAAGGCGTGCCCGAGCTCACGCGCATCACCCGCACAGACGCGGCCTGGCGGATCGGCGGCGCGGCCACGCTCACAGCGATTGAAGAGGCTGTCGCGGCCGAGTATCCGTCTCTGGCAAAAATGCTGCGCGTGTTCGCTTCCCGCGGGATCCGCAATCGGGCAACCATGGGCGGCAATATCGCCACGGCGTCTCCCATCGGTGACAGCGCGCCGGTGCTCCTGACCCTTGACGCCTCACTGGTGCTGGCAAGCTCGAAGGGCCTGCGTACCCTGCCCATCGCCGAGTTTTTCCTGGGCTACCGCAAGACGGCGCTGCGTCGCGGCGAAATAGTTCTCGAGATCGTGGTGCCTCGAGACAACCTTGCGCCGGGGCTCACACGAAAGGTTGAGTTTCTCAAGGTATCGAAGCGACGAGAGCTGGACATCAGCATCGTGGCCGGCGCATTCCGGGCCGACGTGGACGCAGCCGGCGTGGTGCGTGCGGCGCGTATTGCCTACGGCGGGGTGGCGCTCATGCCGCGCCGGGCACGATCGGCGGAGGCGGCGGTCGAGGGCCGGCGGCTCGAAGACGCGCGGGAGGCCGTGAGCGAGGCGCTCAGAACCGAGTTCCAACCCATAGATGACGCCAGGGGGAGCGCCGCATATCGGCGTGGGCTCATCGTCAGCCTGTGGGAGAAGTTCGTGAGCGGCGAGCAGAGCTCGGCGCAGGACGGCACGCTGGACTTCTCCCTCGGGGAGAAGTTCCCCGTGACTGATGCCTCACGCGCGCTCGAGCACGAGAGCGGCAGGGGGCACGTGACGGGCGGCGCCCTGTACGTGGACGATACCTCCCAGCGCCGTCCCATGCTCGAGGCCTGGCCTGTCTGCGCGTCCCAGGCCCGGGCACGCATCACGCGGCGTAACGCCGACAAGGCGCGCGGCGCTCCGGGTGTTGTCGCGGTCCTGCTTGCGGAAGACATCCCGGGGCACAACAACGTGGGCACCGCGCGGCACGACGAGCCCCTGCTCGCCTCGGATGAAGTGCTCTACCACGGGCAGCTTGTCGCGCTGGTGGTCGGCAATTCCATAAAGGAGTGCCGCGCGGCAGCGGCGCTCGTGGAAGTGGAGTACGAGCCGTTGCGTCCGATCCTCGGCGTCAAAGAGGCAATCGCGCAGAACAGCTACCACACGGATCCCCACGTACTGAAACGGGGAGACTGCGACAAAGCCCTGGCCGAATCTCCGCATCGACTCGAAGGGGAGTTCTTCTCCGGCAGCCAGGAGCACTTCTACCTGGAAACACACGCGGCCATGGCGGAGAGGGGAGAGTCTGGCAACATATTCATCAATTCATCCACCCAGCACCCTACTGAAATCCAGACCATAGTGGCGGAGCTGCTTGCCCTGCCGCGGAACAAGGTCGTGGTCCAATCCCCGCGCATGGGCGGCGCTTTTGGGGGCAAGGAGGTGCAGGGCAACACGTTTGCCTCGCTCGTCGCGCTCGCCGCCCACAAGACGGGTCTGCCGGTCCGGATGCAGCTCGATCGGGACCTCGACATGATGATCACCGGCAAGCGCCACCCCTTCCATTCGAAGTTCACGGTCGGCTACGACGCAGAGGGCAGGCTGTTGGCCGCGCACGTGGAGCTGGTATCAGACGGAGGCTGGTCCCTCGACCTCTCGCAGCCCATCCTGGACCGCGCCCTTTTCCACCTGGACAACTCGTACTATATCCCTGCCGTCTATTTCACCGGCCGTGTTGCGAAAACCAACACCACTTCGCACACTGCCTTCCGCGGCTTCGGCGGGCCGCAGGCAATGCTCGTGAGTGAGGAGATCCTCGACCGGGTGGCGCGCAGGCTCGGGCTGGCCCCCGAGGTGGTGCGCGCCCGCAACCTCTACCACGGGAGCGGAGAAACGAACACCACGCATTTCGGCCAGGAGATCGGCGACAACCGGCTCCAGGACATGTGGCGGCGGGTGCAGGCACAGGCAGGATTCGAGGCGCGCCGGCGCGAGATCGACGCATGGAATACGCAGCACCCCCGGGTGAAGCGCGGCCTTGCCGTGACGTCGGAGAAGTTCGGCATTTCATTCACCCTTGCGACATTCAACCAGGCCGGCGCGCTCGTCCTGATTTACCGGGACGGCTCCGTGCAGGTGAATCACGGCGGCACCGAGATGGGACAGGGGCTGCACACCAAGGTGCTCGGCGTGGCTGTTCGGGAGCTGGGGGTGCGGCCGGAGAACATACGCATGATGCCGACGAGCACCGACAAGGTGCCCAACACTTCGGCAACCGCCGCATCGTCGGGCGCCGATATGAACGGATGGGCGGTGAAGAACGCCTGCGTCACGCTCCGCGAAAGGCTCGCGCCCGTGGCGGCCGGCCTGCTGTCGAAAAAGATCGGCGCCGCGGTCAAAGCGTCCGAGGTGACCTTTGCGGACGGGTTCGTGCGGCAGGCCGTGAATGACGCCGCGCGCGTCCCGTTCGTGGACGTCTGCCAGGAAGCCTACCTCCAGCGGATCAGCCTTTCCTCTACAGGCTATTACGCGACTCCAAGCATAGGCTGGAACTGGGAAAAGTCGGCGGGCCGTCCCTTCTACTATTTCGCCTGCGGCGCCGCGGTGAGCGAGGTGGAGGTGGACGGTTACACGGGCATGCATCGCGTGCTGCGCGTGGACATCGTGCACGACGTAGGGGACTCGCTCAACCCCGGGGTGGACCGGGGCCAGATCGAAGGCGGGTTTGTACAGGGCATGGGCTGGCTCACCCGGGAGGAATTGCTCTGGGACAAGGACGGCCGCCTGCAGACGCACAGCGCAAGCACGTACCAGATCCCGGCCGTCAGCGATGCGCCCCTGGAGTTCCACGTGACCCTTCTGCCCGAGGCAGCGCAGGCAGGAACGATTCACGGCAGCAAGGCCGTAGGAGAGCCGCCCCTCATGCTTGCCATCTCTGTCCGGGAAGCCATTCGCGATGCGATCAGCGCTTTCGGTCCCCCCGGCGGCGAGGTGCCTCTCCCCTCTCCTGCCACGTGTGAGGCGATATTCGCGGCCATCCAGGCACGGCGCGCGACAGGCACGGCGGCCGCCCATTGAGTCATGACCTACGCTGCTTTTCTCAAGCTGATCGAGGTCCTCGGTGTGCTGGCATTCAGCCTGACGGGCGTATTCGAGGCACGACGCCTGAAGATGGACGTCGTCGGCGTCTACTCCCTTGCCATGATCACGGCGTTCGGCGGAGGAACAGTTCGTGACCTGTGTCTGCAGCGCCATCCGCTGTTCTGGATTCAGAACTGGCCCTACGCTGTTGCCATCCTTGTCCTGTCCATCATTTCCGTAGCTATTTTAAGGCAGATCCGGAATCGCAAGAGCAAAACGCTCGTTCTCGTCATCACGATCTTCGACGCGCTCGGTCTCGGCCTTTTCAGCGTCCTGGGGTCGGTCTACTCGCTGCAGGTATATCCGAATCTCTATTTCATCGCGGTGCTCATGGGAGTGATCACAGGCTGCTTTGGCGGTGTCATCCGCGACATCGTGGGCAACAAGATCCCGACCGTTTTCAGCAAGTCCCAGCTCTACGCCACCTGCAGCCTTGCCGGCTGCACCATGTACATGCTCCTCAGCTGGCTCGGATTGCCGGCCGCGGTCTCCATTCCGCTGGGCGTAGCCGCGACATTTGTCGTCCGCATGCTCGCCGTGCGGTTCAATATCTCGCTGCCTCTGTAGCCAGGATGCGGGACTGCTGAAGGCTTGAAGCATGGGTCGCACGACTTCGTTAGGACGGAGCCGCCTCCAGGCGCCATAACTTTCACCCACCATCTTAGTACAATCTGGTAATTGAATTGACAAATTGTACGATTTCGCTGATACTGATTTGATGATCCATCGTGCATCCTCGGAAGCACTAAAGTCTCTTGCCACGGGTTTTCCCATCGTGTCGGTGACCGGTCCGCGGCAGTCCGGAAAGACCACGCTTGTGCGCGCGACCTTCCCTGAGGTGCCATACGTTTCGCTGGAGGACCCGGACACGCTTGAGCTTGCGACAACCGATCCACGCGGCTTTCTCCATCTTTACCGCGACGGTCTTGTCATCGACGAGGCACAACGCAGTCCGAAATTGTTCTCGTATCTCCAGACACTCTCCGACGAAGCTCCCCGGCCCGGACGATTCATCCTCACCGGTTCTCAGCAGTTCGGCCTTCTCTCTGGTATCAGCCAATCGCTTGCCGGTCGGGTAGGAATGCTTCAGCTGCTCCCATTTTCTGTCGCGGAGCTCAATGCCGCGACCGTGATGCTGCCGGAACTCGACCAGCTTCTTTTCCAGGGCCTCTATCCACCCCTCTACGACAGGCTGGTCTCCCCGGTGCAATGGCATTCGTCGTACGTGATGACCTACGTAGAGAGAGATCTGCGCCAGCTATTGAATGTACGCGATCTGGCCTCTTTCCAGCAATTCCTCCGAATGTGCGCCGCAAGGGTCGGTCAGCTTCTGAACCTCTCTTCTTTGGCGGCCGATTGCGGCATCACGCACAACACAGCCCGGAGCTGGCTTTCCATTCTCGAGGCGAGCTACATCGTATTCCTGCTCCCGCCGCACTTCCGCAACTATGGGAAAAGGCTCGTCCGCTCACCAAAGCTCTACTTCTACGATTCGGGGCTAGCCTCGTGGCTCCTCAATGTCCAGGACGCGGCTCACCTTGCGGTCCATCCACAGCGGGGAGGATTGTTCGAATGTCTGATTGCCGGTGAGCTGTTGAAGGCTCGCTTCAACAAGGCGCTGCCCTCGAATCTGTATTTTTGGAGGAATAACAAGGGCGATGAAATCGATCTTGTCATCGATCGAGGTGAGGAGCTCATCCCTGTGGAGATAAAGTCAGGCAGGACACTGAACACAGACTTTTTTCGTGGTCTTGAGCGCTGGCGCGTGCTATCCTCGACAGATTCGGAAGGATACCTCGTGTACGGCGGGGACGTAGAGTCCCGCAATCGCTCGACGGTGATCATCCCCTGGCAAAGGGCAGGCACGACCCCCGGTATCGCGGGGTGATTGAACCGGCGCCGCGGAGACCCGTGCCAGGTCCGTTCCAAACATGTTTTTGAAGTACCATCACCTTTTAAGTTTCACGATCACCTTCAGCTTCCCGAAACGATGAAGTGCCCCTTCATGCCGAAACTCGCGTGGAGGGGATGGTTGCAGTAGAAGTAGTAGTCCCCTGGAGCTGAGAAGGTGACCTGCGTCGTGAGGGTCGCATTCGGCGGGATCTCCACGCTGTCGATGGCTTTTCCCATCGGATCGTTGACGGTGATATTGTGGGGCGTGCCGCTGGTGTTGGTTATCGTCAGGGAGATGGTTCCTGTCCCGTGGACCGCAATCGTATTCGGATCAAATCGGAAGTCGCTCGCCTTCATTGCGAGCCCCGCGCCTCCCGGCGTGACGTCGGCCTGTATGGTCGGAACCGTCGCACAGCCCGAGAGCGCAAGCGCAAGCACGGCAAAGAGCAACAACAGAAGAGACTTTTCCAATTTCATAGGCTCCTCCTCTCGCGAGTCATCGCATGGTTAATAACGTAACTCTTCAGCGGCGCAATCGGAAAGAGCCCTTTGCAGTCGACAGAGGAGACTTCAGCTTTTCCCAGACGCATGTTATCGTAGCGGAGGGGAGCTCTTATGGAAAAAAGGACTGCGCGGGGGCTCATGCGACGAGATCGTCATACCGGTAGTCACAGAGGCGCGGGACTTTTTCCCCGTCTCCGCGGGATACTTCGGCACGCCTGCAGAGAGCCAGGGAACGGACCCGTTCTGGTCGGTATCGCCAGCCTGCTCTGGCTGCTTCTCAGGAGCGGCATGAAGCCGTCACGGGCGGCTTACCCGTGTCAAAAGGCGGCCCTGGCAAACGCATCCGCCTGGCTTGGCACATTCGCGCTTCCCGCGCTGTGGCGCAGGCCTGCCGGGTTGGAAGGTCCAGGGGTGAGACCAATCCGACCGACCCGGCTGAGGTTCCTGGTCTTCCTCGCTTCGACGGTCCTCCTTGCCGGAATCATCGCAGCCGACTTTGGCTTGTTTTCAAATGCCAAGGCTTTGGGGACCGAGCAGGTCCTTACTCTGAACCTTACGGGGAAGCAGCTGTCGACAAACAGCTATTCGGATATCTTTGCCGTCCAGGGGACCACCGGCGCTGATGGAGGATTCCAGCGGCTGGTCGATCTCATGGGGCAGAGAGGGCCGTCCTTCTATTCCCTGATCGGCCCAAAAGACGTGGTGATCATCAAGGTCAACAGCCAGTGGGACGAACGGGGCGGCACGAACACCGATCTGGTCAGGGCGATCACCGAGAGCATTCTGAAGCATCCCGGCGGCTTCACAGGGGAGGTCGTGATTGCTGACAACGGCCAGGCCCAGGCCGGTGCCGCCGGAGCAGGGGGGAGCCTGGACTGGAAATCCAACAACGCCGAGGACAGGACTCAGTCCATGCAAAAGGTGGCGGACAGCCTTTCCGCCAGAGGCAAAGTCTCAACGGCGCTATGGGATCGCATCACCACGACTCGGGTCGCTGAGTACTCGGAAGGCGATGCCAGGAATGGATACGTCGTCGATTCTTCTCCTTCGCCGCAGACGGGCATTGTCGTTTCATACCCTAAGTTTGAAACCCCCTACTCCACCCTGATCAGCTTCAAAAGAGGAATATGGAATCCCGCTCTTCGAAGCTACGACTCCGACCGATTGAAGGTGATCAACGTACCCGTGTTGAAGTCCCATCTGATGTACGGCGTCACAGCCAGCGTAAAGCACTATATGGGAGTGGTTTCCGAAAAGCTGACCCACAGCGCCCACGGTAGTGTCGGCTCCGGTGGAATGGGAACGGAGATGGCCGAGACGCGCATTCCGGTGCTCAACGTCATCGATGCGATCTGGATCAACGCCGGTCCCGGCCGAGGTCCTCTGACCCGATACGCTGATGCTTCGCGGGTGAACATCATCGCCGCGGGGCGTGACCCGGTGGCCCTGGACTATTGGGCGGCGAAAAACATCCTTGTGCCCGCCGCGGTGAAACTGGGATACAAAAACGCAGATTCCCTGAACCCGGACATTACGCGAAATGGGTATTTCGGAGACTGGCTGCAGCTTTCCATGAAGGAGCTTCAGCGCGCGGGGTACCCTTCGACCATTGACATGGACCGTGTGAATATAACGGTGAGCTCCCTCGAAGAGCTTCGACAGGATTAGGAACGCCGCGCAAGCTTCGTTAACCACCACGAGTGGAGCGGGAAACGAGCGAACCGCGGTCGTACTCGACGCGAGCCCGCATCACGCGAAGTCGATTCAGGCGACATTATGGCAGCTGAATCGAAATCAGGTGAGGAAATGCACGGTCTTCACAGGGCGCTAATGTGGGAAGGTCAGCGCGTTCGCTGGATGTCAGTCTGTACACGCTCAGCAGATAGGACGACACTGCGAGGTCGGATCCCCTGCCTATTGACGCCCTATCTGGGCCGTTCTATGCTCTGTGGGCCCTGAGAGCACTCGCCTTTTCTCTCCTCGGATGGTCCTTTCAGCTGAGTGTTCAGCTCCGGGGGTCGCCATGAAGATACATCTTGAGAAAACCGAAAACAGAGTAGTTGAAGCTCTCGTAGTACTCGCCGGACAAGCTCGCTTTCTCGAAAGCCTTCACGTCGGAGAGCAGGTTCCCTCTATCCTCGCCATCCGTTTCAAGCTCTGACGGATCGAGGAAACGCTTGACCAGCTTCAAGAGCTTAGCCTGGGGCAAGAGGTCGATAGCCTCGTTCAACATATAAAACACGTAATCATCGCCCAGCCTGCGGACGGCAGCCCGAAGCTTGTCTGGATCGATCTGTCGATTGGCCATGGTTATTTCCCTCGCGCCCAGCGGCGATAGGCGTCGATCCACTCCGCGCCCGCGGGAGGTGGATCGGGCAACGGTAGGTCGAGGATGGGGACGCGCTGGCGCGACTTCCCGCGCGTACAGACAGCAACGATTTGTTCATAATCGGTCATGTCAATCCGCTCGACCGTGACTTCGACGCCAAGAATCTCGGTGTCGAAGGGCACTACAAGATTGTCTTCGAGCATCGTGTAGAAGCCAACTATCTGCTCGGACTCCCCATAGGCGTCGACGACGGCCTCGGCGATCATCCGGTCGAGTTTCGCGCTGAATGGGGGCTTGCCGTGAGACTTCCTCTTGGGCGGTGTTCTCTCATCTCCGGCCATTGTTCTCCTCACGTATCATCCTCGGGGTTTCGAAGCCGCGAGGAGGCCCGTCTCCATGGCTCTTGGGGCCGAACTTGTCATCTCCCTGCTATCTTTATCGCGTACCTTTTCGGCTTTCAAGACCGGTGGAGGAATAGAGGAGATGACCCTCGTCGGGTTCTTGCTGCGGTGTCTCATAAGTGTTACACTTGGAGCTGGAGGTACGTAATGCCTACTAAGAATCCACGCATCAACGTTGCTCTGGAGAAGCCGATTTATTCTCTGATCGAGAGAATGGCTCAGGAGAGAGGATTGTCCCTGTCCATGGTGACTCGCGACTTGGTCCGGGAAGCACTGGAAATCCATGAGGATGCTGTGCTTGTCCGCGTCGCGGATGAGCGCGTTGCGGCACTGGCCGGTCGCAAAACCTTGACGCACACTGAAGTCTGGGAATAGAGGTGCCCTATCGCATCCGGTATCATCCGGACGTCAAAGCGAAGGACATTTCCAAACTCAACCGAACTATGCAGAAACGGATTAAGACCGCCATCGAGCACAGGCTACTCGTGTCCCCGGAGAAGTACTCGGAGCCATTGAGAAGAACACTGAAAGGCTATAGAAAGCTGAGGGTTGGGGACTATCGGATCGTTCTGAAAATTGAAGGCGCAGACATCCTGATTCTAGGTATTTGCCACCGAAAGGACGTCTACGAGAGAATGGAGTGGCGTAGTCAGTAGTTCTCCCGCAACAGGCGGTGTGGTCTTGCCGTGTTTCGCTGACCTCTGACTGGCTTCTTTCCGCTCCGTGAAAGGACGGCAAGACCAAACTGGCCGCCTCCATAAGGCGGCCAGTTCGACTCTGTCTTCGCTCCCCCGGGCCGGACTCGAACCAGCGACCGGGAGGTTGACGGCATCGACACCGCAACTGATTGAGGACACGGTGGCCTTCTCGTACCTCTCTGGCAGCCGCTCCGCCGGCGGGTTCCTCGGCCGGGAGCGGGCTCAGCAGAGCTCCCGGATGAGACGAGCCGCGTCGCGCAGGTCCGCAGTGTCATGCCCCTCGCGGAACATGCCAAGGGCGTCCTTCACAAGTCTCTTGCCGATCGGAGCTTCCCCACGCAGTGCGCGAAGTCGCGCAAGGCTCATGGCTGCGCGTAGCTGCAGAGAAGGGGCGCCGGCCGCTTCCGCTGTCGCCGCCGCCTTCAGCAGAAGCGCTTCCGCCTGTGTCTTGTCGCCCGCCTCGCTGTGGATCTCCCCCTGAAGCCGGTAGATTTCCGATTCGAAGATTCTTTCACGGCCTGCGGACTCGAGCTCCCGACAGGTCACTTGCAGCAGCTCGGCGGCGCCGGCCGCGTCAGCCGACCGCCGAAGGGCGTCCGCCAGCAGGGAGCGCAGGTAGAGTCGCATGGCGCCACCGCCAGCCGCTTCCCAACGCGCAATGCCGGTTCGGATTTCCTTGGCTCCATGACCCGGATCGCCCTTCATCATCAACGCCCAACCCCGCATGACATCCGCAAAACCGCCGAACATGGGCAGATGACCCTCGTCGGCAAGCGCCTTGCCACGGGAGCTCATCGACAGGACCCGATCCACATCTCCCCGCAGCTGGAAAACCTGGGCTCCCATGCTGAAGATGTACGTCAGGCTGAGTCGGTGAGTGGAGTCCCTCATCAGCTCGCACAAGCGGTCCATCGTGGAGGCGGCCCTGTCAGGGAAGCCCAGAAGCCAGAAACCCAGCGCCCGGTAATAATAGAGCGTGGTGGCCGGGTCGTGGCCGTAGATGAACGCAAGGATTCGGTGACGTGCGGGATCGTAGGCTGCCATTCCCGCCTCCAGTACCCGATCCGCCTCCTCCAGCCGTCCCGCATGCGTGAGCGTGCATCCGAAAGCGCGCTGGGCCTCAAGTTGAATGGATTCGTCAGCCAGATCGCGTCCCAGATCGACCAACCGCTGCACCAACTCCAGCGCCCGGGGCAGCTCCGATCGCAGCAGATGGTAGCGCCACAGCCCGTAGGTGGCGGCAAAGGCAGCGGCGGACCGGTCCCTGGCGCCGCACAGATCGGCGGCCCGCTGGTAGACCTTCCGTGTTTCCGGAGAGCCATAGCCGGTCGTCGCGGTGATCGGTACTCCAAGAGTCACCAGGATCTCCAGCTCCGAGGCGTCTCGTTGCGGGCTGTCCGGCCAGCGGCGCACCAGCGCGAGAGCTCGTTCCAGGATCCCGATCGCCGCCGGGTTGTCGCTGGATCGGATCGCCTTTCGTCCGGCCTGGTGGAGATAGTGCACTGCCTGCTTGTCGCGACGCGCCGTCTCGTAATGATAGGCCAGCCTTTCGAAATAGGGCTCGGGATGCTCGCCAAAGAGCTTCCGGATCACCTCGGCCGCCCGCTCGTGCAGCGTGCGCCGCTGGGGCTCGGGAATGCCGGCGTAGACGGCGTCCCGAGTCAGAACGTGACGGAAGGAGTATTCCCGACGAGGGACGGTCCGTTCCTCGTAGATCAGGCCTTGATCTTCGAGAAGCCGCAGATGGGCCTCTGCCTCCGCATCGGCGCCCATCATGTCCGTCAGCACCGCGGCATCGAAAACACGGCCCATGACCGACGCGGCCCTCAGCACCCCGCGGGCGTCGGCAGGCAGACGGTCCGTGGTGCCGCGAATCACGCTCTCCACGCTTTCTGGAACACCGCCTGCAATGGGAGCGGCTCGCGTGCGCCAGCGTCCCCGGGCTTTGTACAGGGCACCTGTTTCAATAAGGGATCGGACCAACTCCTCGAGAAAAAACGGGTTCCCCTGCGAGCGATCCAGGATCGCCCGTGTCAGGGACTCCGGCAGCCCCTTCGTTTCCAGCAAAGCTTCGACGAGCTCGGCACTCTCCTCGGGCGTCAGATCACGAACGACGATCTCGGTGTATCTGTCCGGACACTTGCCGGACGCTATCGTAGAGATGTGCCGGCACCGGTGGTCCTGCAGGGGCCGATAGACGCACAGCAGGCCCAGGGCGGGGGGCGTGCCGGAAACCGATGTCCCAAGCGCGTCCATCAAATAGCTGATCAAATCCAGGGTCAACGAGTCGGCCCAGTGCAGATCCTCGAAGACCAGGACGAGGGGTTTGCATCGCGCCAGGGCCAGAAACAGAGCCCGTACCGCTTCGAAGACACCCGCCCTCATCGAATCAGGGTCATCGGATCCTGCATCGTATCCGCTGCCGGGATCCGAGGCCGACAGCAGCTGCAACAGGTACCGCATCGTCGGCCCGGCGCGCGGCGAGTCGAGAGCACCTCGTTGCGTGAGGTCGTTGATCGAGTGCTCGACTCTCTCGATGTGCCGGCGATCCTCGTCCTCTGGTCTCCAGGAGAAGAAGTGCTTCAACATATCGATGAACGGCCAATAAGCAGCCGTGACGCCGATGTCGAGACAACGACCCTCGAGCCAGAGGGGCCCCTCCGCGCCCCCGATCCGGACCGCACCACGGGCTTCCGCCACGAGACGGCTCTTTCCGACGCCCGCCTCGCCTATCACCGTAACCAGCCAGGACTCCCCGTGATGGACGTGATCGAGTGCCTGCCGCAGTTTCGAAAGCTCTTCGTCCCGGCCGACCAGGCGGCCGCCCAACCCCTCGATGCCGCGGGCCTTGCGGGGCTCGTCCAGAAGCGGCCCAAGGCGATAGCGCGGCGCCGTTTCGCCCAGCTCCCTTACCCGGGTGTAGCGCGCCGCCTTGCGGGTCGTCCGAAAGGTTGACTCCGTAACAAGGATCTCATCTTCTTTCGCGCTCACCGCAAGACGCTTCGCTTCGCTGATCGCTGGCCCCGCTAACGGTCCGCCGCCCAAACCGGAGTTGGCTCCCCCGGATACCGCGATCAGGCCGGAGCTGATTCCCGCCGTGACCGTGACGCCGTGGCGCCGCGCCGCCGCCCGAAACTCGATGGCCGCCCTCACCGCCAGCTCGGGTGCGCTCTCCCGGGTCGAACCGCGGCCAAAGACGATGAGAACCATCTGACCTGCATGTCCTTCGATCCGCCCGCCGTACCGCAGGACCAGGCCGTACAGGGAGCTGAGAAACCTGGTCGTCGCCTCCTCCCGGCTTGCCGGCTCAGTCATGCGGAGTGCCAGCAAGGTTGCCGGATGCCGTTCCACGGCGACCGAGGTCGCTTGTCGTGCCGTGGCTTTCGCCTCTTCCTCGCGCTCGACCGCCGGCCCCGGGAAGCTTCCCGACTGTATGTCTCCGGCAAGGCGCTTCAGCACGGCGGACGGTTCTTCCCCGATCTCCTTGCGGATAATGCTCCTGCAGGTTTCGTACTGCCGGAGTGCCGCCGAGCGACTTCCGGAAAGTGCATGCAGCTTCATCAGCGCGACATGCGGCATCTCGTCCAGGGTGTCGAGGGCCAGCCACCGCGAAGCGTAGTCGATAGCGGTGTTGTAGTCGGCCACACCGGACAGACAGGCGACAAGCTTTTGCAGCAGAGCAGCATGGATGCGTCGAAACGCCTCGGTCTGAAAGAACTGCCAGTCATCAAACGCCGCGCTGTCCTTGAGGGTGAAACCGGCCATGAAATCCTCCCGGTACAGGTCCGCGGCCTCACGGAGCGGCCTCGGACACTCGGGACATCGATCATCGGTTCCGACACACCGCAGATGAGCCTTCCGCAGCTCGTCGATATCGATCCACAGCCGGGGATCGTCGCGGAGCGCGACCTGGTCCTGCTCGGCCAGCAGGAGCCCCGGCGGCAGCGCCGAGGCCAGCGCGTGGAGCGTCCGGCGTAGGACGGCTCGGCCGTGGCTCTCGTCGGATTCGGGCCACAACAGTGCGATTAGAGACGCCCGCGCGTGACCGCTTCGCTCGACGGCCAGGTAAGCGAGCAGGGCCAGAGCCTTGCGGGTGTCGACTATCGCTTTTCGACCGTTTCTCTCTATGGTCGGTGGCCCGAGGAGATGAACATGGACCTGTTCTCCAAGCGCAAGTTTTTTCACGGCGTTATGATTCCGTCACACCTTCGTAACGCCCAGCGGTGAGCATTGGCCAATGATGAGCAAAAAGGTGGGTCTGTGCAACCAAATCTACACCCACCTGGAGGAGACGCCATGGTGCTTGTGGTAGGAGCAACAGGACTTGTTGGCGGTGAGGCAGCGCGGCTGCTTTCTGCCAAAGGTGTCGGGGTTCGGGGTCTGGTTCGAGCTTCTTCGGACCCGACCAAGATCGAAGGTCTGGAGAAGACGGGCGTATCGATGGTGAGGGGCGACCTCCGGCAACCGGAGTCGCTCGCGGCAGCCTGTCGGGGCATCGATGCGGTGATCACCACCGTTTCGGCTATGCCGTTTTCCTGGCAGCAGAGCAATACGATCCAGGACGTGGATCGCAAGGGCCAGATGGCACTGATCGATGCAGCCAGGAAAGCAGGAGTTCGTCGCATAGTCTATGTCACCTTTCCCCACGATTCCGCAAACTCCTTTCCGCTGGGCAACGCGAAAATCGCCGCGGAGGAGCATCTGAAGGCCAGCGGTCTGGAATACGCGGTGCTGCAGGCCAGCTTTTTCATGGAGGTTTGGCTGAGCCCGGCGTTTGGCTTCGACTACGGCAGCGGGAAGGCGGCGATCTTTGGTGAAGGCAAGAACAAGCACAGCTGGGTGAGCTATCGTGACGTTGCCCGCACCGCCGCGGAAGCAGTCTCGAGCAGCAGGGCGAAAAACGTGGTCCTGCCCGTCGGAGGTCCGGAAGCTCTCTCGCCGCTTGAAGTCATCAAGGTCTTCGAGAAGAACAGCGGTGGCTCGTGGCAGGTGAATCATGTGCCGGTGGAGGCTCTTCACAAGCAGAAAACCGCAGCGACCGACGAGGTTCAGGAGAGCGTGGCGGGTCTGCAGATCGCATATGCCACTTGTAGCTGGGCCATGAGCGTCCGTGACTACCTGGTCTCCGATGGTCTAGGCTCGGTTCAGGACTATGCCAGATCCGTTCTCAAGCAGACCGCAGCGGCTTCGTGACTCGATGCGCCGCATCGGGTAATCTGGTGTGGCGCCCCCTTTCCAGGGCTTGTGACGCGAAAGAATGGAGTCGAGCATGTCAGAAACGCACCGGTTCACGGTGGGCGGCCTTACCTGTCTGGCAGTCAGCGACGGTTCCTATAGCTACCCGCCTGCTGCACTGTTCGCGAATGCGCCGGTGCCAACCGTCAAGGAGGAGCTTGCTCGCGTCGGGGTCACGACGCCACTCGTTGTTACTCCATATACCTTTCTCCTGGTGGAAACCGGGCAGCACCGCATCCTGGTCGATCTGGGAGCCGGGCCGCTGGCGCCGACCACAGGGAGGCTCGCCGCGAACCTCCTCGATGCCGGCTACGGGCCGGACGAAATTGACTGTGTCCTCATCACCCATGCCCATCCCGACCACATCGGCGGCGCCCTGGATGCTGGTGGCGCCCTGCGCTTCCCAAACTCGCGCTACTTTATCTGGCGTCGCGAATGGGACTTCTGGTTTTCCGACGAGGCCGCCAAGGTGGCCTGGGAGCACTTCGATTTCACTTCCATTGCGCGCAGGAACCTTGCTCCAATGGAGTCCCGGATGACCTTTGTGGAGAGCGAAGAAGAGTTTCTACCAGGGGTAGCCATGCTGGACGCCTCCGGGCACACCCCGGGGCACGTCGTGATTGCGTTTGTCTCTGGACGGGAGAAGTTGATGTACGCGGCCGACACCGTGATCTTCCCCCTGCACTTGGAACATCCGGACTGGCTGCCTGTTTTCGACATGATGCCGGACAAGGCCGAGGCCAGCAAGCGACGGGTTTTCGACATGGCGGTGAACGACAACTGGCTGGTCATGGCTCAGCACTTCCCGCCGTTCCCCAGCCTTGGTCATGTCGGAAAGAAGGACGGCGGATGGACGTGGCTGCCGACCCTTTGAGCCCGATCACGCGGCGTTGCCTGGACCGCGCTGACCGGGGTCATATCTCCACGCACTTGAAGCCCAGCATGTGGCAACCGGAAATGTGACTGGCTCTCTCAGGGGTCGGCCTGAAAGAGCCAGTTCGTGTAGCGCTCGCCGCCGCTCCCCCTATTGGACGAGCTTCGAACTTACTGCTACGAGCATAAAATTGAGGAAATGCCTTCTCTTCTCGCCGTTTGAAGGGGCCGTTCGACTCGTTCTTTGCTCCCCCGGATCAACGTGAAGCGAACGCTCGCTCAATGCCCGCGCTCATAGAGGACACAATCCCGCTTCCCTCCCTGCTCCTCCTGCGGAGCAGGTCCTATCTTGACGGGCTCTACTCCAAACAGCATCTATCGGTCCGAGAGATTGCCCGGCTGACGGAGGAGAGCCGGTCCGTGGTGCTGGAGGCCCTGGACCGATTCGGCATCCCTCGGAACGGGAACGGGCACAAGAGGACTGGCCACGTGCCCTTCGGCTTCGACTACCTGAATCACCGGCTGGTGAAGAACAGCGCCGAGCAGGCGGTGATCCGAATGATGCGACAACACAGGGCCGACGGGCTCTCTCTGCG